>OGYG01001811.1_pt1 | contig 12135 bp, 10 predicted proteins | sample 1576481 | NCBI WGS metagenome assembly OGYG01 (sample SAMEA3541497, study PRJEB24748) | human gut metagenome | biome: human gut; feature: human-associated habitat; material: faeces | place: China | collected 2012 | reverse complement strand
GCCTCGAGCCTGGCGTTGGAGTAGCCCAGCTCGATGGTCCTGAGGATGTCGGGCCACGACGGCGGATCTTCCGGGATGGCTTGCCGCTCTCGTACAACTGCACGATCTGCCGTTTGAACGCCTCGTCGTAGTGGCGGGGATGTTTCGGGTCGGCCATCGTCGGCCTCCAATCTCATGTCATTCGTCCCTCATCGGACTGTCTAATACGTTGTAGCCAATCCACGGCGTCACATCGTCAGGCTGTCCGGGTCGAGGAGGAAATCGTAGACGCTCATCGTGAGGATGCCGTGCTCGTCGCGGACGGGTTTGACCACGTCGCGTACGAGGACGATCTTCTGGAAGCTGTCGTCGATCTCGAGCAGCGAGGCCTTCTCCTGCGCGACCTTCTCCGGTGTGGGCAGTTGGTACGCGGATTGGTCAGGGCGCCGATGGAGGAGGCCAGCACGTCGACCAGGTCGTCGAGCTCCTGCGACCTGCGCAGCCTGTTGCGCGAGACGATGTCCTTGAGATAGGTCTCCTCGAACAGGTTCTTCAGATAGAGGGACTTCTGCTCGTCGCTTCTCATGGACAAGGTGAGCGGCATGCCGCCGAACATCACGTATTCGGCCCAGCCGTGCTGGACGTCGCCGTCGTACGCCTGCATGAACTCGGCGAACGACAGGGGGCGGACGCGGACCTCGTCGCCGCGGCCGCGGAACTCGGTCATCACGTCGGTGGACAGCATCTTCGAGTTGCTGCCCGTCACGTACACGTCCACGTTGCGCATGCGCAGCAGCCCGCTGAGCACCCCGTACAGACGGGGCGGCTCCTCGCCGCGCATCTCCTCGTCCGAGATCGCGTACTGCACCTCGTCCAGCAGCACGTAGTACGGTTCCTCGCGATTCGTGATACGGGATCTCACATAGTCGTACAGGGCGAGCGGGTCGCGGTAGCGCTCGTACATCAGATCGTCCAGCGCGATCTCGATGATGTGGTCGTCGTCCACGCCCTGCGTGCGCAGATGGTCCTCGAACAGGTCGAACAGGAGATAGGTCTTGCCGCAGCGCCTCGCGCCCGTGACGACCTTGACCATGCCGTTGCCTTTGCGCGCGACGAGATCGTTCAGGTACTTATCCCTGGAGATGCGCATCGTATCCTCCGATCAATGTCCTGTTCCCATGCCGCTATCGCGTGGATTTGACATTTATGTCAGTTTCACTCAATAGGAACTCATTCTATTGCGCGATTTTGACATAGATGACACTTTCGCTCAATAGGATGGGTGAATCATGGGAGGACAGGGCGTGCGCGTGGGGGGGTAAGAGGCGGTTGCCGATTCGTGAGGGGCGGCATTGTGTGCCGCTTGTTGTCCGCCGTTGTGCGAGAATGACTTGCGTGCCTTATCGCCGTCGTCAGTCCACCGCTCCGAAGTCCGGTGCGCCGAAATCCGTTCGGTCCGCTGCCGCCGGGCAGTCGTTGGATATTGATGGCATCCATCTGCACCTGACGCGCAAACCCATCAAAAACCTGTATCTGCGCATCAAACCGCCGAGCGGCCGCGTCGAAATCTCCGCACCGATGCGGATGAGCGAGAGTCGCATTGCGGATTTCGTCAAAGAGCGACATTCGTGGATTCTCGCCCAGCAGCAGCGCATGGCTGAGGCGCAACGGCGCTCCATCATGGCATTGAACGGGGGGGCCGGCTTCGAGAACGGAGGTCGTGGCGTAGCTGGTGCCAGCGGCCATGATGGAGGCGTTGCCGGTTGTCCGAAAACCGGTGATATCAGTCGTCCGGGAATTGGTGACGCCGGGCCAGGCCAAGCCGGTACGAATGTCCAACCGTATTTTGACCGCTCCCAAATCTGGACCGACGAACGCAAACGACAAGCGGCGGCCGCGATCAACGCCGCGTTGCCACAGCTGCTGGCCAAGTGGGGGCCGGTCATCGGCCGGCAGCCCACACATATCACGCTACGGGTCATGACCTCGCGCTGGGGATCGTGTACGCCGCGAACCGGCCGCATCCGCCTGAACCTTCAATTGGGACTGATGGAACCGCAATTCCTGGAATACGTCTTGGTCCATGAGATGACGCATTTGTGGGAAAGCGGCCACGGTGCCGGATTCCAGCGCCGCATGACCGCCTACCTACCCGGCTGGAAGACGCTGCGCCGCGACCTCAACCGCCGCGTGGTGCTGTGACGATGACGGGTCAGGCTTCAGTGCCGGCGATGTGGCTGATGGCCTGATCGGATTCGTTCGCATGGTCCGAATGCGCCACCATCTCGATGGCCGCCGGACACCCGCTCACCGACGAAGACCGCTGGCCTTGGCTCGACACCATCGCCGCGTGGATCGACGAGCGCGTGGCCGCCGGCGAGCCCGCCGTGGTCACCTGCTCGGCGTTGAAGAAGATCTACCGCGACAAGCTGCGCCGTCAAGGCGTGGTGTTCGTCTACATGCAGGGCACATTCGACGAGGTGATGGAACGCCTTTCCCACCGCCAAGGCCACTTCATGAAGCCGAGCATGCTGCAATCCCAGTCCGACATTCTCGAAGAGCCGGGCGATGACGAAATTCACGTCAACGTACACATCGGCCAGGCCGATCCCGAACACGAGGCCATGGCCGTGGCCGGTGCCCTCGGCCTGTGAGCCATCTCTCGGCTCCCCTTAGTCTCACTTCGCCACACGTGCGGCGCATCGACGAACTCGAACGGCGCATCAGCGAACTTCAGCTGGAGCTGAAGCAGTGTGAAGGCCAGCAAGGGCGAACCGGATCGGTCCAAACGGGCTACTCAGGCCGACCAGCCCAGCCAGTCCGTTCAGACCGACCTAACTGATCAGAGCGGGCCCTCTGACCAGTCCGAACCATCTGACCGACATGTACTTGTTGACTAAGTGTGCGGCCCGTCATTCGTTATGGAACATGCCGGCCATGTATACAGGCAGGTAGGTTACATTCCCTTCGACTGAGACGTTGCACGGGCCAAGCACATAGCCTGTATTGAGATGGTATTCAGGGTGGGCGAGCACGTTGTCCATTGCGCGATGGCGTTTGTAGGATTTGCCGGACTTCACCTCAATCGGCAGCACGTGATCGTTGCGGTCTTGGATGAGGAAATCGAGCTCGCCAAGCTTCTTACTGTTGTAGTAGTACAGGTCAAATCCGTGAGCGCGTAGCTCTTGGGCCACCGCATTTTCATAGATTGAACCGTAGTTGATATCAGGGTTGCCGTCGAGTACGTCGAGCGCGGTTTTCTTGAGAAACGAGCCGGTAAGCAGACCCACGTCGTTGTAAAAGAGTTTGAAGAGGTTACGTTCCTTGCTCATCTCCAACGGTGTGCACGGTTCGTCCACGTTGTACGCGGCGACGGCTACATCCGCATTGACCAGCCAATCGAAATCGGAAGCAACCGATTGGAATCTCATGTTCTTTTCGATTTTGGCGAAGGTAAAGCGCTTGTTTGGGTTATTTAACTCGCTGGGCACCAAATCGTAGATAGCGCGGATATGCAGCCGGTCTTCTTTGCGCGCGTATTGGCTGATATCGCGGCGATATTCACGCTTTATGTTCTCTTGTATAGTGCGCACGTCCGCAACGCTGCCGTTTGCCACGAACGAGTCGACTGCGGCAGGCATGCCGCCGATGACCAGATATTTGGAGTATAGCTCCATGAGCCTTTGATGAATGAACTCATCCACTTCCTGGTGCTTGGCAAAGCATTCGGCAAGCATATCGAATACGTCGTTGCCGATATGCTGCGACCAGCAGAACTCTTGGAAATCCAGTGGATACATATCCAGCTCAGTCAGGTACCCGACCGGTACCGAGCGTATATCTTCGAGCTCGACTCCAAGTAGCGAGTCGGAAAGCGCGTAGTCGAACCGACCATCATCTATTAGGAACTTAATTGCGGTGACCATTTCCTTGCAACGCTGGACCTCGTCAAAGAAAATCAGGGTTTTGCCGGGTACTAATGGCGTATTTACGGCCAGTTCCAGCCTCATCAGTAGGTTTTTGGCATCGCGGGGCCGATCGAATAATGCAACGAGGTCAGGGTTCTCGATGAAATTGAGCTCGGCGATATGGTCGTAATGCTGTTGGGCAAAGTGCCTGATGATATAGGTTTTGCCAATCTGACGGGCTCCGGTGACCAGCAGTGCAGTGCGTTTCGGCGCGGATCTCCAAGCTTCCAGCTGTGTCTCGATTTTTCTTCGCAGCATGAGAATCTCCAGTCATTTGTAGGCCTTGCATCTATGCTGGGCACGTTTTCCAACTGTTTATAGCGCATATTTTACACTTTTCCAACCATAAGAATGCGGTTTTGGCTACGTTTTCCAACCTCAAAATGGGGAGTTTTATACACTTTTCCAACTTATGTATGTGGAGACTCTCTATTTCACGTGAGACGAAAGTGGCTCCCCTCTTTGAGGGGAGCCACGGAATACGACTTTTACTTATGCCAGGTGAGAGCGCATGAACCACTGGAACTTTTCGAGTTCCTGCACGTGATCCTGGATGATGTTGGAGCTGATCACATCCAGCTCGTCCAGCTCGGCGATGGCCTTGCGGTCGTCGGCGATGAAGGCGTCGTAGTACTCGATCAGCGCTTTGAGATACTCCTCGGTGCCCACGCGGCCCTCGGCGTCGAACGATTTCCACGTGCGGTTGCGCACGATGGCGTCCGCGCGGCCGTCCGGGGTGCCGCCCAGAGTGGCGATGCGCTCGGCGGTCTCGTCGGCCTGGGCCAGCACGGCCTCGACCTCGGGGTCAAGCATCTCGTGAACGGCGATGAAGTTCGGGCCGGTCACGTTCCAGTGTGCGTGCTTCAGGACCAGAGCGGCCTCCTGCTCCTGGCTCAGTCGGTTCTGTAGGATGGCGATGGCCTTCTCACTGGCCGCTTCATCAAGGCCCGGCACAACAAATGCAAGTGTCATAATGTTCCTTCTTTCAGTAGGTGGAACGTTGCCCTTTCATTCTACGTTTTTTGGTTATGCCCCGGGCCGAACGAATAGGTGGTGAATATCACGCGACTATTTGGCATCGTCGCTTTGTGATTCGGCTGGCAGCGGCGCATGGTCCGGGGCGCCGGCTTTGCGGACTTCGATGGTTTCGATGCGGCGGCCATCCACCTTGGTGATGACCATGTTGTAGCCGTCGTCGGAATGCAGCACGTCACCCACCGCACCCATCTTGCCGGTCTTGGACAGGAAGTAGCCGGCGACCGTCTCGTACGGGCCGTCCTCCAATTCGATGCTGGTCAGATCGGCGAAGTCCTCAATGGTCATGCTGGCCTCGATCGTGGCCACGCCATTGACGAACGCTGTACGGGTGGTGCGTTCGCCGCCCTTCTCGCTGGGCAGATCGTACTCATCGCGAATATCGCCCACAAGCTCCTCGGTCATATCCTCAAGCGTCACGATGCCGTCCGTGCCGCCGTACTCGTCGATGACCACGGCCAGATGGATGCCGCGCTTACGCAGCAGTTCCAGGCTTGGCAGCAGCTTGGAGGTGCCGGGCAGGGAGATGCCTTCGCGCACCACATCGCGCACGATCTTGGCGTTCGGATCGCGCACGTCCAGCAGATCGCGCACATGCACGAAGCCGATCACGTCGTCGAAATCCTTGCCGGTCACCGGGTAACGGGAGTACGGCTGGTCGCGTACGAACGCGGCGGCCTCGGCCAAGGGCTGGTCGCCCTCGATGAAGACCACGTCGGCACGCGGGCGCATCACCTCGGCGACGATGGTTTCGGACGCGTCGAACACATCGTCCAGAATCGTGCGTTCGTCCTTGGAGAGGTTGGTGTTGGAGCTGACCAGCACGCGCAGCTCGTCGTCGGACACCTCGGACTCGGTCTGCTGCGGGTCGAAGCCGAGCAGGCGGACGATGCCGTTCGTGTTCTTGCCGATGAGCCAGATGATCGGGCGGCAGACGGCGGCGAAGGCGTCGATGGCGGGTACCACGGCGCGCGCGATCTGCTCGGTGCGCTGCATGGCGATGCGCTTGGGCACCATCTCGGAGATCACGATGGAGCAGTAGGAGATGATGAGGGTCAGGATGATGTTCACCAGGCCGCCGGCGATGCCGGGGTGCACGCCCCAGCTTTCGACCACCGGAATCAGGTAGGGGGCGATGGAGGAGGCACCGAACGAGGCGGACAGGAAGCCGGAGAGCGTCACGCCGATTTGCACGGTGGAGAGGAAGGTGTTCGGGTCACGTGCGATTTTGGCGACTTTGGCGCCGCGAGCGTCCTCCTGCTCCATTTGCTCGATCTGCGAGCCGCGCAGAGAGACCAATGCCAACTCGGTGCCGGAGAACACGGAACCGATAACGAGAAATACAAAAATCAGGAGGATGTTCAAACCAAGTGACATGGCTTCAACTCTAGGGGAGTGGCACGTCAAATTGGGGTGTGCTGGCTGGGCAGTAAGAAACTCGGCAAAGGGAAGGGCACTCTTATCATTACTGCGGCCGACGTGTCGACCGGTGTTTCCGATGCGTTGCTCGCCTTCGACGATGCCGTATGCGCTCCAGCGCTGGACGGCATTACTAGTGCAGAGAGGCTGTTTCTCGCGGCTATGGCCAAGGATTCGCCAAATCCCACGCAGGTTGGCGATGTTGCGGATCGCACGCTCAGAAGCTCAGCACTTCTACTTTGCCGGAATCGAGCTGATAGCGGGCGCCGACGATCATGAGCTTGTCAGCGGCGAGGGCCTGCTGGATGACAGGAGACTGCTCCACCAAAGTTTCAATAATGTGGGCCACATGCACGCGATCGATGTCTTCATGCGCGTCGAGCTCGGCTTCGCGCGCCTGCCAGACGGACATGCCGGCCTGGCGCAGAATAATCGATTCGGCGGCGGCGATGTGCTCGTCGAGGTCGTCCATCGCATCCGCGGCCTCCAGTGAGCCGTCGGCTTCGGAAGTGATGGTGTGCATCAGGTCATCCAGCTCCTGCTCGGCGGCCTCGATTGCGCCGCAGTGCTCGTGACCGAGCACACAGATCAGGCTGACATGCAGTTTCTTGACCGCGTACTCCAGCGAGGCGATAACCGCGCTATCGATGAGTTGCCCGGCGGTGCGCACGGTGAACAGGTCGCCCAGGCCCTGATCAAAAATGATTTCCGGAGGTACGCGCGAGTCCGAGCAGGAAAGCACCGCGGCATCCGGGTTCTGACCATCAAGCAGCGTCTGGCGGATCTCCTTGTCCTGCCATGGGTGGTCGGGCTTGTCCTCGGCAAAGCGCCGGTTGCCTTGCAGCATGCGGCTCCACGTTGCGTTCGCGGTTGATTCCTGTTCAAAGTCTGACTGAGCCATGAAACCTCCATCATCAGCGGGCTGCTGGTACCCATAGTAGCGATTGGAAGTGCGGATTCGCGACTGCATGCATAATCTGGCTTTGCCCAAAGCATAATGAGAACGCTCACAGTCGCGATTTCGATTCGGCACGACCTGCGATGCCGGTCGGCGCAAGGGTTGCGGGTGGTGTGATAAGGCTCATACGTTACACCCGCGCGAGCCGTGGCTCACCACATTACGATAGGTGGTGGTAAACGCTTGAAGATTAACAATTCCCGAAAGGACCGATGATGACTCTTCTGCAGCATGAACTGACCGATTTCAAGGTGAACGCATTCCAGAACAATGAGTTCCACGAAGTGACCAAGGACGATGTGCTCGGCCACTGGTCCCTGTTCTTCTTCTACCCGGCCGACTTCACCTTCGTGTGCCCCACCGAGCTTGAAGACCTGGCCGAGAACTACGCCAAGTTCAAGGAAATCGGTTGCGAGATCTACTCCGTCTCCTGCGACACCCACTTCGTGCACAAGGCCTGGCACGACGCCAACGAGAAGATCGCCAAGATCGAGTACCCGATGCTTGCCGACCCGACCGCCCTGCTGGCCAAGGATCTCGACACCTACAACGAGGCCGATGGCGTGGCTGAGCGTGGCGACTTCATCGTGAGCCCGGAGGGCAAGGTCGTGGCCTACGAGGTCATCTCCTCCAACGTGGGCCGCAACGCCGAGGAGCTGCTGCGCCGCGTGCAGGCCTCCCAGTTCGTCTACGAGCACGGCGACCAGGTCTGCCCCGCCAACTGGACCCCTGGCGAGGAAACCATCGAGCCCAGCCTCGACCTCGTCGGCCAGCTGTGATCGACACTGAATAGGCGGTAATCTTGGCCCCCTTTCTGAGGGGAGCTGTCGCTGAAAGCGACTGGGGGGAGTGCTCGCGAGAGCTAGCCTGATCCGATATGCTCCCCTCAGTCTCACTACGACAGCTCCCCTCAGAGAGGGGAGCCAGTGTATGTAAGGGAGTTTTCATGACTCAGACCAACAATCTCTATGACGTCGTCGTCATTGGTGGCGGGCCGGCTGGCCTGACGGCCGGCCTGTACTTGGCCCGCGCTCGCTACCGTGTGCTGATTCTTGAAAAAGATGATTTCGGCGGCCAGATCACCATCACCAACGAAGTCGTCAACTATCCGGGCGTGGGCCGCACCACGGGCCGCGCGCTCACCCAGACCATGCGTCAGCAGGCTCAGGACTTTGGTGCCGAATTCCTCTCCGCCGAAGCCACCGGTCTCGACGTGGATGGTGACATCAAAACCGTGCACACCTCACGCGGCGACCTCAAGACGTTCGGCATCCTCATCGCCACCGGCGCCAGCCCGCGCAAGCTGGGCTTCGAGGGCGAGGCCGAATACGCCGGCCGCGGCGTGGCCTACTGTGCCACCTGCGACGGCGAGTTCTTCACCGGCAAGGAAGTGCTGGTGGTCGGCGGCGGATTCGCCGCGGCCGAGGAATCCGTGTTCCTGACCAAATACGCCTCCAAAGTCACCGTGCTCGTGCGCGAACCGGACTTCACCTGCGATGCCGCAGTGGCCGCCGAAGCCAAGAACAACCCGAAGATCGACGTGCGTTATCAGGTCGAGCTGAAGGGCGTCACCGCCGGCCAAGGCGGCCTGCGAGAAGCCTTGATCCTGAACCTTGCCACCGGCCAGACCGAAACGTGGAAGCCCGCCGACGCCGGCACCTTCGGCGTCTTCGTGTTCGCCGGCTGTGTGCCCGCCACCGATTTGGTGCGCGGCGTGGTGGAGCTCGACGACCACGGTTACGTGGTCACGCACGACTACCTCAGAACCTCGGTGCCGGGCGTGTACGCGGCCGGCGATCTGCGCGTCAAGAACCTGCGCCAGGTGGTCACCGCCACCGCCGACGGTGCGATTGCCGCCGTGGAACTGGAACGTTATGCCAAGCAGATGAGCGAGAAAACCGGCTTGGTGCCGCCGCGTCCCACTGCTTCCGCTTATGAGGAGTCCGAGGCCAAGGCCGCCTCCGCCGCCTCGGCCGCTGGCACGACGCCCGCCCCGGCTCCCGCCAAACGCAGCGCCGATGCCGCAGCCGCAGCCAGCGCCGCCAAGAAGCCCGGCGAACTGTTCTCCGCCGCCGTCAAGCAGCAGCTTGGCGTGGTCTTCGGCCGCATGACCCGCCCGGTCACGCTCGCTCTCGAGCTGGACGGCACTCCGCTTTCGGCGGAATTGCAGGGTTTCATCGGCGAGATGGTTGCGCTGTCCGGCGGCAAGCTGAACTCGGTTGCCGTTGATGCCGCAGGGCTGATCACGGCGGTGGATGGTGCTTCTGTGCCTACTTCTTTGGTGGTCGGCGAACCGCTGTCCGTCACCTTGCCGGACGGCACCGAACTGCCCACTTATGGTTCGTTGGACGATTCCGGCCGCGCCACATTCGACGTCGCCGGCGTCCTGCCGCTCGCCCGTCCGACCGTGCGCATCTGCGTGCCGGCTGAGGGCGACGGCAAGGCCGGCAAGGACGGCAATGGTTCACTGGTCTTCACCGGTCTGGTCTTCACCGGTCTGGCCTTCCACGGCGTACCTTCCGGCCATGAGTTCAACTCGTTCGTGCTCGGCCTGTACAACGCGGCCGGTCCCGGCCAGCCGCTGGGCGACGACCTGATCGAACGCGCGAAGTCCATCACAGACCCGCTGAACATCATGATCCTCGTCTCGCTCACCTGCACGATGTGTCCGGAAACCGTGCTTGCTTCCCAGCGCATTGCCTCCCTGAGCCCGGCCGTGCGCGCCGAAGCCTACGACGTCTCGCACTTCCCCGAACTCAAGGACCAGTACGGCGCGATGAGCGTGCCCTGCATCGTCATCACCCACGCCGACGGCACCCAGCAAGTCGAATTCGGCAAAAAGAGCATCCCCCAAATGCTCGAACTGGTCGGCGCGTAAGCCGCACGACCTCAGGTACTCAACAGCAACAACAACGATTCTGCCAAAATCGTGACGTACATCGATTGATGCGATCGATGCGCCCGACTCCGGCAGAATCGTTGTTTTGCGGCAGCTCAGCCTCGGTCTTCGACGGCCTTCGTGACGTTTCTGTCGCCGAGGTACTTGACCAAGCTGATGCTGATCAGGGCCACAACGAACAGGCCGGTGAGCACCGGGATGAGTGCGGCGTAGCGGTGGGCCTGATCAGGCGCGTGGGCAACTACGAACGAGGCCAACTGGTTGCCGGACAGACCGGCGAACGCCCAGGCGCTCAGCGTCAGACCGTGCGTGGTGGAGACGGTTTTGGTGCCGAAGTGCTGATCAAGCAGCACGGGCAGCGTCGAGAAACCGCCACCATAGCCCGCGTTGACGAGGAACAGCATGGCCAGCACGGCCCACAGCAGAGCGTTGCCGATGCTGTTGGTGAAGATCTGCAGCAAGCACACGGCAATCGACATGATGAAGATTACCTGATAGACGGTCTCGCGGCGCTTCAGGTGGTCGGAGAGTGTGGAGAAGCCCACGCGGCCAGCCGTGTTGAACACGGAGTCCACGGCGAGCACCAGTCCGATGATGCCGGAGATGGCGGCGGCAAACTTGGCGGGGCTCAGGTTGGCATACTGCGGGAAGGCCCTGAGCACATCGTGCAGGATGTCCTTCTCTTGGCTGATGAGGGCCAGGCCGCAGGTGATGTTGATATAGAAGGCTATCCAGATGCCCCAGAACACGGGCTTCTTGAGGATTGTCTTGCGGCTGACGTGTGAGGTCGCGGGATCGTACACCCAGCCGGCCGGACGCTTGATGAGCAGGAAGCCGACGAACATCATCACCGCGTAGACCGCGGCGAGGATGAAGAACATGCTGACCAGGCCAACCGTGCCGATGAGATATTCCATCAGTGGGCTGGCAATGGCCTTGGCCAGGCCGAAGCCGGCGACGGCGATGCCGGTGGCGAGGCCCTTGTTGTCGGCGAACCACAGCATCAGGTTCTTGACCGGAGTCAGATAACCGACGCCCAGGCCGATGCCCATGATCGCGCCATAACAGATGAACACGCCCGGCAGGAAGTTCAGGGCGATGCTCACGCCCGTGCCGGCGAAGCCGACCACGAAGCAGACCATGGAGACGAGTGCGGATTTCTTGATGTTTTTCTCCACCATTGGCCCGGCAAACGCGGCGGACATGCCGAGGAAGAAGATGGCGAGTGAGAAGCCCCATTCCACGGAGGCGGGGCTGGCGTGGAGACGGTCAGCGATAAGCTGCTTGAACACGCTCCAGCAATAGACGGTACCGATTGGGATATGAATCAGCAGTGCGGGAATAATCGCGCTGGTCCAACGATTCTCGGTAAACCTTGCCATATATGGACGGATCCTTTCGTAACTGGTGTACGATGACCTGCCGACCCGAACGAGAGTCGTATCGCCCATATCCACGCACATCACGACGGCATGCCCCTGTGAACCATCCGGGCTGCACGAATCGAATCAAATCGAATCGTGCGAACTGCGAACAATTCGCTAAACATCCTTGGTGTGCATTTCATCGGCGCTGCTGGCTCTTGTCGACGCCGACAAACAGAACTATAACGCTGTTATGGGGTTGCTGTGGCTGGTTTCTGTGGTCGGAAGCTATGAGCTTTCTCACATCGAAAACAGTTATATGACGGTATCGGCGTGATTGATACGTGACGTCTGCCTGTGGACGCGGCATATCCCTCTCGGAAAACAATGACTCCGTCATGTCCATTTCTTGGTTTGACATGTTTTCGTTTGCAGCGTCGGTGCTCACCACGGTGACCGCGGCGTTCGAGTCGCCGGGCAGGGCCTCGACCGAGGGTCTCATCCTCGTCTGAG
>OGYG01001804.1_pt1 | contig 12178 bp, 10 predicted proteins | sample 1576481 | NCBI WGS metagenome assembly OGYG01 (sample SAMEA3541497, study PRJEB24748) | human gut metagenome | biome: human gut; feature: human-associated habitat; material: faeces | place: China | collected 2012 | reverse complement strand
AGAAGCTAACAAACGGATCTACGCAACTACTGACCGCCAAAAAGGTGCTGTTAAGGTTGAAGCAGATGCGAACGGTTGGGAAACATTTGTGGTTCCAGACGACATCGGTGGACGTTTCTCAGTATTGACAGCAGTTGGCTTGCTTCCAATCGCTGCATCAGGTGCTGACATCAAAGCACTTATGGAAGGTGCTAACGCTGCCCGTAAAGACTACACTTCAGACAAACTTGCTGAAAACGAAGCTTACCAATACGCAGCAGTTCGTAACATCCTTTACCGTAAAGGATATGCAACTGAAATCTTGGTAAACTACGAGCCATCCCTTCAATACTTCTCAGAATGGTGGAAACAATTGGCTGGTGAGTCAGAAGGGAAAGACCAAAAAGGAATCTACCCAACTTCAGCTAACTTCTCAACAGACTTGCACTCATTGGGTCAATTTATCCAAGAAGGAACTCGTATCATGTTTGAAACAGTTGTCCGTGTGGACAAACCACGTAAGAACGTGATCATCCCTACTTTGGAAGAAGACCTTGATGGACTTGGTTACCTCCAAGGAAAAGACGTCGACTTCGTAAACAAAAAAGCAACTGACGGTGTTCTTCTTGCCCACACTGACGGTGACGTGCCAAACATGTACGTAACTCTTCCTGAGCAAGATGCCTTCACTCTTGGTTATGCCATCTACTTCTTCGAATTGGCAATCGCCCTTTCAGGTTACTTGAATGCGATCAACCCATTTGACCAACCAGGTGTTGAAGCTTACAAGAAAAATATGTTTGCCCTTCTTGGTAAACCAGGATTTGAAGAACTTGGAGCAGAACTCAACGCTCGCCTTTAATCGACAGACAAAACGATCTCGAAAGAGGTCGTTTTTTTGTGTCTATTTCCCCATTTAGTGATGAATTGGCGCCTTCAGGTGATTTATGCTATAGTAGGGTAAGATAATAAAGTTAAGGAGTACGACATGTCAAGAGGAAGAAAAGTACAACGTGAATGGTCTAAGAATCATGGGAATCTGTACTCTTTTCCGAGTGCATTTTCGGATGAAGGACCTCAAGGAGCGATTTTTGAAGATCAAAAGAAACAAATAGGATTTCGGATTTCACGTAACATAATCCGAGTACTCTTTTCAGTGATCGTTGTATTCGTATTTTTTCTGATAGGAGTCTGGTATTATAAAAAAACAGTCGTTCATAAACCTGTAAATAAGATCATAAGATCTTCGGAAAGATATCAAAATAAGAAATCTTCTACCAGCCCTTCAAATACTCAAGCAAGCAAAAGTGAGAATAAAAAAATTGGATATATATTAAAAAAAGAAAATTCTGAGTGGGTTGATCCATCTCAAGTAAGAGCTTTTTCAGTTGATGAAGTTTTTGAGTTAATGGATGCTACAAAGAAGCCAACGATAACATCTTCAGAAGTAATTGAGAAATATGGAAAGGCGTTTGCAGGTTTACTTGATGATAATTCCTCGGGGAAAGAACGAGTAACCTTTTATAAGCTTTCTGACCAACAGGGTTTTTTCAAAATTGTTATTAATGAGTTTGAAGGAAAAAGTCGTGTTGAGCGTGTCTATCTTGAAGTGACTAAAGCTCAAGCGGGCATGGCGAATAAAACTTTAGAAGAATATCGTTCTTATTTACCTAAAAGTGGCCAGGAAGGGATTGGGTTAATGGAGGCTATAAGTCAGTTTGGAATTCCTAAGAATAGTTACAGTAACAACCTGTATGAAGGGGAAAATAGTTATATATATATTCTATACTTTACAACAGATCAAAGAAAAATAACCTTATCATTTAAAAAGAATCAGCAAGGGGAATACCGACTTGAAAATGTAGCAACATCTGGATAAAACGATCTCTCAAGAGGTCGTTTTTTTACTTGTAAAATAATTTCATAATTTTTCCCTTAAGATTCAATTATATAAACACTAACTAGTTATTATTCTTGATCATTTGCTAAACTCATTTCTAAAATACTGATGATACAGGGTTTCTAGCTCGACAATGGCTATAGACACGGATTTTATACTCAAATCCTTTAATATAAAAAGTTATTTGAATATAAAAGTTGTCATTTGTTGTTTCATATTATAAAATGAAAGAAGAATGAAAATATTTGAAAAGGGAATGAAAATTATGAAAAAGAACTTGGCTAAATTCTTGTTACTTTCATCTATGCTTGGTGGAATGGCTATTGCCCACCCAGTATCTGCGAATACAAAAGCTGCGGTTTATGAGTACAAAAATGGTCAGCTAGATCTTGTTCAAAAACCAACATATGAAGGTTTCGAATCGAATCAGCTTTCTTTGAAATTGAAAACAGGTCGTGTCGATGTAGTGGGAGCGCGTGAAGGCAAGAAAGAAAGTGCGCATGATGCAGGAGCCTACCAATTTGCATTGATCTACAAATCTGAAGGTGGCGAAGAAGAGACAGTTGCTACAGGGCAAAATACAGCAGATGGAACCATCGCATTTGATGATGTGGATCTCTCTGGACTGAATTCTGGAACTGTTAAACTCTACATTCGTCAAACCACAAAAGATGATGGTCGCTTTAAACAGTTGGATAATGGCGAAGGGGAAGTAACAGTGTCCCTTGCTTATGATGGGTCAGGACGCTTGATGGTGGATTCACTTGAAAGTTCAAACCCAATTTATCGTAATTTCATTACAGGCTATAAAAGTCCTGGTACAGATGGGTCGACTTCACCAAGTACAACAAGCCCATCCTCAAGCTCAAGTAGCTCATCTTCTAGTTCAAGTAGCTCAAGTAGTTCCTCTTCTAGCTCAAGTAGCTCATCGAGCTCATCTTCAAGCAGCTCATCTTCAAGCTCCTCAAGTTCGACTTCTTCATCGAGCTCAAGCTCTTCTTCTAGTTCTTCCTCAAATTCAAGCGACTCAAGCAAATCTGTAGTTGGCCGTTTATTGCCAAAAACAGGTCAAGAAACAGGTGTCGTTTTGGCAACATTGGGCGTGCTCTCACTTGCAGGAATTACTATTGTCTCCCTTCGCAAGAAATTTTAAGATAAGCATCTAAAAGGTCGGATATCCCTCCGATCTTTTTTAGTCTATCCAGACAGGATTTGGTCCTTGCTTGGTTTTATGTTATAGTAGAAGAGAAGAATAAAAAGGAGAATTCGAAATGTCCGAGAAAGATCAAGAACAATTTATGAAACAGACGCCCTTAGAGGGTGCGCCTCAATTTGATGTGGCTGCGCTAGCCTTTGTCCCAAAAGAAGAAGCCGAAGACTTGGTCGTTCCAGAAGTTAGTGGCCTTTCAGTGACGGAGACGGAAGCAATGAAAGAAGAAGCAGACGAGCCAGCTGTTTCAGAAACAGTGGAGCCTCCAAAGGTGGATGAAGCAACTGTTGGAGAACATCCGGATGTAGTTGCTGCTCCCCAACCGACTCCTCCATTCCAGCCTGCACCACAAGCTCCTCAAAATATGGCAGCTGAACCAATTGGTCCGCAAACAGTGCCTGTTCCTGAGACACCTATTCCACAAGCTCCTCTTTCTCCTGTTGGAAGACCGATGGATACTGCAGACAAGAAGGCGATTCGTTTTGCTCTTGGAATTTTAGTGGGGCTTCTTATCGGTGGTGTCAGTGGCTATTTGATTGGTCATGCTAGCCCTAGTACGTCACCATCTAGAAAGCAGACTTCTTGGTCAGGCAACCAATCTGGTTCTTCTTCCAATATCGATTTGGAGCAATTGACTTCTGAAGACGCGGAAGCCAATTTTAGCTGGGAACAATCTGATATTGAGCAACTTCAGTTTTTGACTGGAAAGGATTCTGGGGAGACTCCTGAGGAAATGGTCGACGCTTATGGAAAGGCTAGTTCTGTCCAATTTGATAGTGGAGAATTGAAATTATTCTGGGATGATAACTCTTATAATAAAGAGGTTAAAGCGACCTACTCTAAGAGAGGAAAAGAATTACAGCTTGTCAAATTTGAATTTAATCAATTTGGGAAAAATCTTACGGTTGAGGACAACTTTGCAGATGGATTCAAAGTTGGAAATAGTGAGACCGGTGCTGGCGGAACCTCTTACAAAGAGCTTTTAGAAAAATACGGTGATGCAGTCAATCTGACGGTGAGTTCATCTGATGATTCAGACGAGATAGAATTGGTCATGGACTTCCAAAAGAAAAACGGGGACTATGTAGATTTGACCTTTATTCGCCAAGAGAATGGAGATTTCCTCTTGAGTAGTAAAGACAGCTACTAAATCAATGAATAAAAGAAAGAGGCAAGCGCCTCTTTTTTGGGATAAGACGAGACAAATACGCTAATTTTCTATACAATAGAAAGAGTTTGAATAGAAAGAGCATGAAGGATGGAAGAAATGAAACAGTGGATAGAACGTCATAAGCGGATCCTCCAAAAAGCTGCAGGGGCTTTGCTAGCTTTTGTCGTTGGGGCTTGCTTGGTGTTTATGATTCATCCAGTGAAAACTTTGCCCAAAGATCGCTTGTTGAGTTTGTCTCGCATGCAAGCAGACAGCCAGCAATTTGTTGCGTCTTCTTCCAAAGAGCCGGCTTTAGAAGACTTGTTGTCATTGGACCTTGCAAGGGAAGAAGGAAAGACACAAAAAAATTGGGTGACTTTGTCTGCATTTGTCAAAAAATTTGGAAAAGCAGCGAGTTTTACACAAGAAGATACGAGTTTTGGAGCGCAAGTCCAGCTAGGCTATGGGACTCCTGTGCAGGGGATTTATCCTTATACCATAGAATTTCAAAAGCAGGATGATACCTTTTATTTGAGCTCGATTCAAGGATTTGCGCCCAAGTCGGCTCACTATCAGAGCAAAAAGAACGTAAAACTGGTAGATTTTACAGGCTATCAGACACTAGATGGAAAAAAGGAAAAGGGGACAGCAGTAGAAGATGTCTTGAAAAAATCAGGTCTTCCCAATTCTCTTAGTTTGACCTCTGAAAAGGACAAGCAAGTCCTAGCCCTGTCTTATCAGGTGACAGATGGACTGGTCTCTTTAACCTTTGAACGTGACCAGACTGGTCAGTATCGTTTGACGAAGAAGGGGTGAAGCAGATGATCGAGTGGATGAAAAAGAATCGAAAAGAGCTCTTGCTGCCGTTTTTGTGTTTTGTTTTAGGGCTCTTACTTGCGATTGCAAGCATCCAGGTGCAGGAGCAAGGAACCGATACCAAGGAGGACCAAACACTTGCCCATTTCCAGCCAAAGGATTATCAGAATTTGGTCAGCAAGGAACAAGAAATCAAGCAGTTTAAATGGACCATCGAAGCTGTGGCGAATTTGAAAGTTCGTCTTAAGCAGAGTCAGCAACCAGGAACCCGCTTGGAAACAGTTGTGACGGAATGGGGAAAAGCTCAAAAAGTTCGCTACACTAAGACAGCCCAAGGGGATAAAACGGTTCTCGTCTTAACCTATGCGGCTAAGCAAACCGATCAGGGGAAGAAAAGTGTGAACTTGTGGTTTGAAGAAGAGAAAGACCAGGGGTATCGCTTGACGATGGTGGATGCGACGAATTTGTTGGACGCAAAAGAGAAGACAAGCAGTGAGAAAGAAATCACTACTGAAAAAGAGCACAAAGGTGCAGAATTCGCCCAGCTTATTAAGAAACTAGGAAATCCTCAACGCTTAATCTGGGGGGAAGTGTCAGATGGCGGAATGGGGTATCGCGCGACTTACCAGCTACCAGGTCGACCAGAAGTGGTGATGGAATTCAAGAAAAAAGGCAAGAAATTAGTGTTGGTATAAGAAGGGAGATATCATTGGACGATCAACGGACAGACATCAAAGCAGCTTCTTCTCACCAGGGTGGGAGTCGCTTGATTTCAGAAGCTGACCTGGCTTCAATAGGGGGAAGCAGGCATTCAGAACCAAGACAAACGGTACGAGACTCCCAATCGGATAGGGCGAAAACCTACTCCCCTTCCTCTAAGAGTGAAGGGTCTTCGCTGGCAGCCTTTTTTGGATTATTGGCCATGCTGGGATTATTTGCCTATCTGGCTTCAGGAGGTATTCATAGTTCTTCTACTACTAGTGAATATGGAAGCACTGGCCTGTCTTATGGAACCAGAAAGGAAACCTTGAAGAGTGGTAATAGTACCTTGATTGCACCGAAAGGTGAATATCAGTTTCAAGTGACCTATGAGAAGGCCATTTCCCTGATTCCTGGTTTAAGTGAGGGGGATCAAGGTCGTCATTATTCAACTTCTCTGTCTCCACAGGAAGTGGTAGCTGTACTGGGGAAGGCTAGCAGTGGAGAAGAAACCTACCAAGAAGGTGGTGTCAGTCCTTTTATGACACAATTGGAGTATCAGTCTGAAGGCTCTCCTTCTTCCGTAACAGTTTTACTTTCAAAAATTGGTGTTGATCGTTTATCTTCTCTTGATTTTAAAAACTTAAACAGTGAGCGATTAGCCAATAAAAATGGTAGCTTAAGCAGAGAAGATTTTGCCAATATGAAAATAGGAACGAGCTATTCAGATCTTGTGAATACAGTAGGAATTCCTAGCAGTGTTTCTTGGACGAGTATGATGGGTTCAGAGTCCTTCTTAACCTTTTACTATAAGCTTTCTGATTCGCGATCCGTCATTATTCACTTTGGCAGCAATCGTACCATCAGTGAAATCAAGGGTCTAGAAGATCCAGCGACATCAACTTCCACGTCGCCTTAGGTGTTCATCTCACTAGGATTGTGGTATAATATGGATACCTTTAATTGAAATGAATGGAGAATCTCATGACTGCACAAAAAATGTCTGCTCAAGAAATTATCGCTTTTATCGGGAATGCAGAAAAGAAAACAAATGTGAAAGTAACCTTTGAAGGGGAATTGGCAACAGCTGTTCCTGCTTCTGTTACGAAACTAGGTAATGTTTTGTTTGGTGACTGGAAAGATATCGAGCCCCTTCTTGTTAACTTGACTGAAAACAAGGATTATGTGGTAGAACAAGATGGCCGTAACTCAGCTGTCCCATTACTGGATAAACGCTACCTAAATGCGCGTATTGAACCAGGCGCTATTATCCGTGACCAAGTAACCATCGAAGACAATGCTGTCGTGATGATGGGGGCTGTTATCAATATCGGTGCTGAAATCGGTGCAGGAACCATGATTGATATGGGGGCTATCCTTGGTGGTCGTGCTACTGTTGGTAAAAACAGCCATATCGGTGCGGGTGCCGTTCTTGCAGGAGTCATTGAGCCAGCTTCTGCTGAGCCTGTTCGGATCGGTGACAATGTCTTGGTCGGTGCCAACGCTGTTGTGATTGAAGGAGTTCAAGTTGGAAACGGTTCAGTCGTTGCCGCTGGAGCGATCGTTACTCAAGATGTCCCTGAAAATGTGGTTGTAGCTGGTGTCCCAGCTCGCATCATCAAGGAAATTGACGAAAAAACACAACAAAAAACAGCCTTGGAAGACGCTTTGCGCAATTTGTAAGATAGAAATGAGAGTGGGACAGAAATCGGTAATTCGTTAGAATTCGATTTCGTCGTCCTACCTCCGCACAGTTGAGTAGGGCTGTAAAAGCTGATGAAATCAGCGTAGTAGAGCCCACTCAACCACTGCGTCTTGCTCGACAATTCAAAGACAATTGAGAGGCTAGGACTTTTGTCCCAGCCTCTTCTAATAGAAAGAAGATAACGATGACATTGGACTTAATCAAAATCAGACGGGATTTGCACCAAATCCCTGAAATTGGATTAGAAGAATTTGAAACCCAAGCCTACCTCTTAGAGCGAATCGCAGAGATCACAGAAGGCAAAGACTTTGTAGAGCAACGGACTTGGCGGACCGGGATCCTGGTGTATCTCCATGGGGCTGCACCTGAAAAAACCATTGGTTGGCGGACCGACATCGATGGCCTACCAATCGTAGAACAAACGGGCATTGATTTTGCCTCTAAGCACGAAGGACGGATGCATGCTTGTGGTCATGATATGCACATGACGGCAGCTCTTGGGCTTTTGGATCAACTGGTTCAAGTGCAACCCAAAAATAACCTGCTCTTTCTCTTCCAACCAGCTGAAGAAAACGAAGCTGGTGGGATGCTCATGTATAAGGACAATGCTTTTGGCGACTGGCTTCCTGATGAATTTTATGGTCTGCATGTGCGCCCTGATTTGAAAGTGGGGGACATTGCGACCAATACGGGTACCCTTTTTGCAGGGACCTGTGAAGTCAAGATCACCTTTACAGGAAAGGGAGGGCATGCTGCCTTTCCACATGAAGCCAATGATGCTCTTGTAGCAGCTTCTTACTTTATTACCCAAGTCCAATCGGTCGTGAGTCGAAATGTCGATCCGATTGAAGGGGCTGTGGTGACCTTTGGTTCCATGCATGCAGGAACAACCAATAATGTGATTGCTGAGACAGCCTTCCTTCATGGGACTATTCGGACCTTGACCATGGAGATGAATCTTTTGACTCAAAAACGGGTCAAAGCCATTGCAGAAGGAGTTGCAGCAGCCTTTGATGTGAAATTGGACCTGGAACTCAAGCAAGGAGGCTACCTGCCTGTGGAAAACCAACCAGAATTGGCCAAAGAACTCATGGACTTTTTCACAGCTGAGGAAGACGTGAACCTGATTGATATTCTGCCTGCGATGACAGGAGAAGACTTCGGCTTTCTCTTGAGCAAAGTCCCTGGTGTCATGTTCTGGCTGGGAATTGATACCCCTTATGCCTTGCACCATCCAAAGATGAGCCCAAATGAAGCAGCCCTTCCCTTTGCTGTGGAAAACATTGGTAAATTTTTGAAAATGAAGGCCAACCAATAAGGGATTGATTCAACTCCGTCTGGAGTTGGATTTTTATTTTCTCGTGTGCAAACTGTTCGGATCTTTCCTAAAAAATGATACAATAAAAGCTAGACAAAAGGAGTAGGCATGAAGAAAACACTACGAAAAGAAACCATTGCAGCCATGAAACAGTTGCCAGAATCCGTGAAAACTCAAGCAGATGAAGAGCTGACTCAGCGCCTCTTGGAGCTACCAGCTTTTCAGGAGGCAAAGACCCTTGCGACCTATCTGTCTTTTGACCATGAAGTTTCCACAGCTGGCTTGATCCAAGCAGCTCTTCAATTTGGGAAACGCGTCTGTGTTCCCCGTACCTACCCACAAGGGCGAATGGAATTTGTGGAATACGATCCTGACATTTTGGAAAAGACACGCTTTGGTTTGTTGGAGCCCAATGAAAAAGGGAAGCTTGTGGATCAGTCAGAGATTGATCTGATCCATGTACCAGGCGTGGTCTTCCAGTCAAAAGGCTACCGAATTGGCTATGGTGGTGGCTATTATGATCGTTATTTAGCAGATTTTACTGGAAAAACGGTTAGTACGATTTATTCCATCCAGCAGAAGGAGTTCCAACCAGATGCTTTTGATCAGGCAGTTCAGGAGGTGCTAGTCTATGAAGTTACTCTTTGATCGTCGTTATCCTGTGACTAGCCTCTTGTTGTTAGTGACAACGGCAGTCTTTCTTTCCATGTTTATCCGATTTGGAGGCGACTACCAAACAGGTGCTGCTATTTACTATAGCGGTGGTATTATTGGAGAGGTTGTCAAAGTCGATCCTAGCCAGTTATGGAGAATCGTGACAGCTACATTTATTCATATCGGCCTAGAACATTTTGTGCTCAATATGATCACCCTCTATTACTTAGGACGTTTGGCAGAAGATCTCTTTGGATCGAAGGCTTTCTTAGCTCTTTATCTCTTATCAGGCATGATGGGCAATGTCTTTGTCGCTATTTTTACGCCAGATGTGATTGCAGCAGGAGCTTCTACAGCCCTCTTTGGACTGTTTGGGACCATTGGTGCTTTGCGCTTTATTGTACAAAGTCCCTATATTCGCCACTTGAGTCAGTCCTATACCAGCTTGATTGTGGTCAATTTGATCTTTAGCTTCATGCCAGGGATCAGTATGGCGGGGCACATCGGTGGCTTAGTAGCTGGGGTCATGTTGGCTTATGTCTTTCCGGTAAGAGGGGAAGCTCGCTTTATGAACCGAACCTATCAGATGAGTGCGGCCCTATCTTATCTCTTACTTTTGCTTTATTTCTTAGGTAAAATCTTGAATCTATTTTAAGAAGAGGCTAGGACAAAAGTCCTAGCCTCTTAATTGTTTTTGGATTGTCGAGCAAGACGCAGTGGTTGAGTGGGCTCTACTACGCTGATTTCATCAGCTTTTACAGCCCTACTCAACTGTGCGGAGGTGGGACGACGAAATCGAATTCTAACGAATTACCGATTTCTGTCCCACTCTCTTTTTTTCCTAAAAAATGTAGCGCAATCGTAAACTAACAGAAAATTGTTTGAAATCTCAATAAATATATATAATTTACATAGAAATGAGTTGATAGAAAGATTATTTAGAAAAAAATAGAATAAAAACAAGTCTGGTAAGCGTTTGCAAAAATAAATGAAAAGATGTAAACTGGAGGTATAAAAAATCGGGAATGCTATCCTTTTTTACTAAAAGGAGTATTCGAAAAGGAGATTTGCCATGAAAAAATGGTTATTTAAACTTTCATTGGTAGCAATGACATTTTTGCTCCTACCAGTTCAAGCCGTTCAAGCTTGTTGTGGCTTTATCATTGGTCGGCAATTGACCAAGGATGGGACTACTCTCTTTGGTCGGACAGAAGATTACCCTTACTATCCAAATGGTGGCAAGCACAACAAGAATTATGTGGTTGTTGATGCGAAGAATTATAAGGAAGGGGATCAACTGGAAGACGAATCCAATGGTTTTACCTATCCACATGCTGCTAGTGAAATGAAATACACAGCGACTTATGACTCTGCTCGTGGAGATGGTAGTAACGGTGCTTTTGGTGAACACGGATTTAACGAAGCCGGTGTTTCTATGACCTCAACTGTTACAGCAATTCCAAACAAAAAAGTCTTGAAGACTGACCCGTTGACAGAAAACGGAATTCCAGAAGCTGCTATGTTGGACGTAGTGTTACCACGCGTTAAGTCTGCTCGTGAAGGGGTTGAATTCCTAGCTAAAGTCATTGAAGAAAAAGGATCGGCAGAAGGGAATGTTGTCGTTTTTGCAGACCAAAATGAAACTTGGTATATGGAAATTCTTTCTGGACACCAATATGTAGCGGTAAAAGTCCCAGAGGACAAATATGCAGTCTTTGCAAATACCTACTACCTTGGTCATGTGGATTTGAATGATAAGGAAAACGTGATCGCTTCGAAAGATGTCGAAAAGGTAGCTAAAGAATCTGGTAACTACAAGACAGACAAAGATGGGAACTTCCATATTGCTAAATCTTATGGACCAGAAAAATATGCTGAAGGAGACCGTTCACGTACTTACGCAGGAATCACTCTTTTGGATCCAAACTCAAAAGTGACTTATGAAGATGATGAATATGAACTCTTCCGCTCACCAACAGATCCAAACAAGAAATTTACTTTGGAAGATGCTTTTGCATTGCAACGCAACCGTTTTGAACACTTAAATGGTCGTTTTGTTCCAGATGATCAAATTGGTGTCAAGAAACAAGGGGATAATGGTAGCAACGATACTGTTCGGAAAGACCAATACAAGTATGCTTTAGGGAACGAAAACGTCATCGATGCCCATGTCTACCAAATCAATCCAAACCTTCCAAAATCATTTGGTGGAACTGTATGGCTCGGAATGGGACCTTCACGGAATACTCCTTATGTTCCATTCTATGGAAATGTAAAAGATACCTATAAAGCTTTCAAACCTCAAACTGCTACCTATGATCCGAATTCATGGTATTGGACAGTATGGCATATTGACCAGATGGCCATCAATAATCAAGACCTCTTTGGAAAATCGATTCAAAATCACTGGAAAGCTCTCGAAGAACAATTGATCATTGAACAGAAGGTTAGTGATAGCAAATATGCAGCCTTGAAAGCGGATGAAGCTGCAGCAAAAGCAGTTGAAGATAAAGTGACTGAGGATGCTTTAGCTCGGTCTGAACGTCTCTTCAAACAATTCAAGCAATATGAGTCTGAATTATCTGCAACTCTTAAAGAAGCAGGTCGTACAGATGATCCATACCGTGCATCTTTACCAGATGACTACAAGGATCCAACAGAATCAAGTACCGAGCCAAGCAAGGAAGAAACAAAGCCAAGCACAGAGTCAAGTACAGAACCAAGCAAGGAAGAAACGAAGCCAAGCA
>OGYG01001803.1_pt1 | contig 12187 bp, 9 predicted proteins | sample 1576481 | NCBI WGS metagenome assembly OGYG01 (sample SAMEA3541497, study PRJEB24748) | human gut metagenome | biome: human gut; feature: human-associated habitat; material: faeces | place: China | collected 2012 | reverse complement strand
GCGACGGATCGACGTTGCGCAAAAACGAGGGGTCGTCGAACAACGCCTTGCACGCAAGATCGCGCGAGCGCAACTCGTGTTCGGCTTCGTTCAGCAGGTTGTCGAGGAACCGCACGACGAAGCGAAGGTCGGGCAGGACGCCCGCTTTCGCGTTGCGGTAGTTCGCGCGCACGAGCGCATCGCGAAAGTACCGAGCATGCCGCTCGAACGGCTCGTTGTCCATATCGAAGCCCAGATCGTGCAGGTAGAGCACCGCGAACACCGCCGTCGTCCGCGTATTGCCCTCGACGAAAGGATGAACCTGCCACAACCTTGCGATAAAGCGGCCGAGATGTTCGAGCTGAGCTTCGTCGAACTCGATGCCGTAGACGTGCGACCGCTCCTCGTCGAATAGAAATGCCAGCGAGCGCTCGATCAACGAGGGATCGGCGTACACCACGCTGTCGCCGTTCAGCACGAACTCGCGCTTTTGCAGCGCTTCAGTCTTATACTCGCCGGGTCGATACGTCGCCGCATCGAGATCCTGGAACAACGCGCCATGGATCACGGCGAGCATATCGGGTACCAGCGCGAACGCGCCCGAAGCCAGCAGCTCGACGATGCGCTGGCTCACGAGGTCGGCTTCGCGCTCCCCCGCAGCCTCGTCGCGCCCATCCGCCTTCTGTCGCGCGTGGTAGGCGCGAATCATGCTGCCCGTCTCGTCCAGCCCGCGCACGCCGCTCACGTGCTCTCGAGCGAGATCGCGCAGATACGGAGAAGGCTTCAGCCCGTCGACCTCCTGCAAGCCCATCGCAACGCGCCAATAGCCCTCGCGCACAGCGGGGTCGCGAAGCTCGGGCTTCGCCTCGTACGGAAAGTCTTCTGGACAATCGGCGGTCAACGAAGCCTCCTTCGCAACTGTTCGGAACTGGATCACGTTCGCCATTGTAGCGCATTACGAGGCGGGCATGTTCTCCCAGTAGTCGGATGACGTGTCGTCGTTGCCCACGATCACCTTCGCGCGCAGCACGCCCTCGGCCGGCAGGTCCGAGAAGCCGACGATCACGCCGTCCATCCACCACTGCAGGCCCTTCATGCCGTACAGGCGGCGCTCGACGAATGCGGTGGACACGCGCAGCTCCGTGCCGTTCTCGATGAAGCCGCCCCCGTCGTCCACGCGAAACGGGAACCCGTTCTCCTCGACGGCCGACGTCACCGTGCCCGACACCGTATAGCCGCAGTCGTACGACGCGAGGATGTCGTCGAGCGTTTCTTCCTCGACGCGCCCCTGCTGCTCGGGCACCAGATCGCGCGCCGGACCGAACACCTTCTGCGCAACGATGGCGCCGTCGGTATGAGCCTCAGTGGAGCGGATCTGCACGCTATCGCCCACCGCCAGCTCGTCGAACGGTACGTCGAAGTGCTCGGTAGACGCGCAATCGACCGACACCTGCGTTCCCGTCGCGATATCCTCGGTGGATTGCGTTATCGCCAGCACGAGCACGAGCGCCTCGTGGTCGATGGAGACGATGTTGCCCGTATTGTGGTACGAGTAGCCCGATCGTACGGGAGGAAGAGGCTGCCCCTCGTCCGATGTCGACGAGAGGCGTGCGTTCGACAGCATCCTCATGAACAAGGGGCCTTCGGACGTCGCGTATTCCACGCGCGGCGTATCGAACCATTCAGGCGTGACCACTTCGATGGCGCCGCCGCCGAGGTCGGTTTCTTCGGGAGATTCCAGCCGAAACGTGGATAACAGCATGACCGGCAGCAGCACGATCGCGCAAAGCGCGGCATACCCCGCCAAGCGATAATCCTTGCCGGATCCTCTCAGCGTTCCCACCAAGACGAACGGGATCGCGACGAAACACGTGACCAGCACGCAAGCGGTCGGGATGTCGTAAACTGTGTTGCGCAGCTCCAAACCCTGAGCCGCCGCCTGCTTCTGGCAAACGAAGAAGAATGCGAGCGCGCACACGCTGACGCCCACCGATCCGACGAGCAACGCGATGCACGCCGCACGCAGGTTCGCGCGCGGCGCGGGACGCCGGGGCTCGGAAACGGGCGGCGCATGTCTCGGCCGGGGCGCAGACTGCTCCTCTACCGCACGGTAGCGCCCGACCAGTGCGCACGCCAGCCGCTGGAACACCGCCGCCGTGGCAAGCGCGGACGCGACGAAGACGAGGCCTTGCACCATGAAGCCGATCAGCGAATGAGCCGAATCAAGGACGCCGCTTGCAGCGAGCGCCCATGCCGCCAGGACGAACGCAAGCTCGCCGAGGACCCGTTTGAACGAGCGCCGCGCCCACCGCTCGTTGCTGCCGAGCGCCCAGGATATCGGCAAAACGAGGGCAAGCCCGCTGTACAGCATGAAGATCGCATGATCCCATACCCATGAAAGAGGATTGGGATAGAGGCCGAACAAGCTCGGCGACTGCAGGCAGCTGCCGACCATCTGCACAACAAGCACGGTGACGAACACCGTGAGCGCCTCGGCAGCTACCGCGCCGGCCGAACCGCGCGAAGGCTTGAACGACGCCCATAGCATGAGCGTCGCCCCCATGACCGATGCGTTGACGTACACGGGAAACAGCGTGTCGTCCGCGGGCCACGGCACCAGCGACATCATCGCCGAAACCAGCACGGCGACGAGCGCGCCCACCAGCGCGTACCCGAGCCGCGCGAGCACCTCCCCCGTCCCCGCGCCCGTGCGCTCCTTCGTCGTGAAATCGTCCCGCATAGCGCCCACCCCGTCTACAATCCGTGCGACTCCCGCCGTTTCTGGGCTTCGCGGTATACCGCATCATCGGAGCGAACCCCAATCACGACGATGCGCATGGCATGCTCGATGCGCTCAAGCTTGTACACGATCCGGATGCCATCCGACTTCAATTTCACTTTCATCAGGCCGCTCAACTGGGACAAGCGCTTGTTCCCAAGAGGTTTTCCGTATCCCCCTTCGGATGAGGGAAGAGGATTCGACTGCACTTTGGCGATCGCCTTCACCACGCGTATACGCTGGGATCCGTCCAATGCGCGAAGATCCTCCCGAGCTTCGGGAAGGAACGACAGCTCCCACATCACGCCAGCTCCACGTCTTCGATGGCGTCAACATCCTCAAGCGCGATGCCCAGCTCGGCGTACACCTCTTCCGCAGGGACGGATCCTGCATCCTGATTCGCCGTCAACCGCGCCATCGCTTCGGCCATAAGCACCATGTCGGCCTCGACCTCCGAGAGATAGGCGTACTCGTCCGGCGTCGTGATAACGCGATACGGTGCATTGTTCTTCAACACGATGACGGGCGTGGAATTAGACGCCGACGAGAAAGCCTGCGCGGCCTTGCCCCGGCTGAACGCCGAAACAGGCACCATGTTGTCTAGCAGCTCAGCGGGTGTCGCCATGAAAACCTCCTTATATCGTGAAAATATACTAGCATATTTTCACGATATAGACGAATCACGGCTGCGTGTCATCCTTCTCCTCGGCCAGCGCCTCGAAGGCCGCTTTCATGGTGGGGTTGTTCCTGGTCAGGCGCTTGATGGTGAGGTCTTGGGCCTTGTTGTTCGCCAGGCGCAGGTTGTTCTCGGACGACACGAGGGCGTCCTTGGTCTTCTGCAAGTGCAGGATGGTCTTGTCGATCTCGTCGATGGCCGTCTGGAACTTGCGGCTGGCCAGATCGTAATTGCGCGCGAAACCGCTTTTGAACGTTTCCATCTGCTCTTCGAATTTCGTGATGTCTATGTTCTGGTTGCGCACCACCGCCAGCTCCGCCTTGTACGCCATCGAGTTCAACGCCGCGTTGCGCAGGATGGAGATCATCGGCAGGAAGAACTGCGGGCGAATGGCGTACATCTTCTCGAAGCGGTACGACACATCCACGATGCCCTGGTTGTACAGCTCGCTTTCCGGCTCCAGCAACGTGACCAGCACCGCGTACTCGCACCCCTTCTTCCTGCGGTCGGCGTCCAGCTTCTTGAAAAAGTCCTCGTTCTTGTGACGATGCGACGAATCGTCGGACTCGTTCTTCATCTCGAACATGATGGACACGATCTCGTTGCCCTCCTCGTCGCATTCGCGGAAGATGAAGTCGCCCTTCGAGCCCTCGGACGCGTCGTTGTCCTTCTCGAAGTACGCGCGCGGAAACGCCGTGGCGCGCAGCTTGTTGAACTCCGTCTCGCAGTGCTGCTCGAGCGACTCGCCCACCATCTTCGTGGACAGGCGCGCCTTCATGTCCTTGTAGCGCTCGATCTCGCCGTCCTTGTAGGCGATGATGTCGTCCTTGGCTTTGAGCTCGATGGCCAGCTGCTCTTTGAGGGCGCTCTCGCATCGGCTCTTCTCGGCGTCCTTGAGCGCCACCTGCGCGGCCAGCGCGTCGCGCTCGCGCTCCAGCGCCGAACGCGCCTGCTCCACCGCCAGCTTCTTCTCCGCCTCGAAGGCGCGACCCTGCGCCTCCACACGTTGCTCCAACTCGACGATGCGGGCGTCCTTCGCAGCCGCCGCGTCGGCCAGCGCCCGCTCGCGCTCGGCGTGGGCCAGGCGCTGCTGGCTCTCGCGCTCACGCTGCTCCGCCTGCAGCCGCGCCTCCAGCTCGGCGATGCGCGCCTCCTTCTGAGCCGCGTCGCCCTGCGCTTTCGCAAGAGCCTCGGCCACGGCCAACTGCACGGCTTGCTGCTTCTCGGAGGCCATCAGCTGCTCGTGGCGACGCACCTCCTTGTCGAACTCGGCGTCGCGCACCTGCTTCAGAATGGCCGCGAAACCGGCCTCGTCGATGGTGAACATCTCGCCGCAATGGGGGCACTTGATCTCGTTCATGCTCGCTCCTTCTCCCGTATCCCCCGATTCTACCCCATCGCCGCGCACCGCCAGCCCTCCTTTCGGGACAGCCGAAGCGATACCCGGTTATTTCCACGGCCGGCTCCTCGATACCAACACGAAGGGCAGGCTAGATGAGCCGAAAAACCGGGCGCTGCGGTAAAAACGAGACGGTTTGGTAATGGCGCTCAATACGGTCATTAGGTAGGACGATACGCTGAACAGGGGTTTCGCGGAAAATCTCGTCGTCACGATAAGAGAAGGGCCTCGAAAGCGCTCGATTCAGGCTTCTTGAATTCCAAACCGTTCCGATTTTACCGCTGCGACCGGGTTTTCGCCTCATCGATCCGTGCGAGCCTGTTTGCCGCGCACGCCGACAGGTGCCGTCGGATCGCGGCGGCTTCGTCGCGCCGATTCTCGCACCTGGCACCGTAGCGCCCCACCGCGAAACGCGAGCACGAGGAAGCACGGCGCGCAGGCGGCCCCGCGCGCCGAACGGGCTCATTCCGATGTCGGCTCAACAGCGAGGCCGCTTCGTCGCCCCCGCCCTGCCCCCGTTCTTTCCCGCACCCCTTTCCCTTCGACATGCTGTTTTGTTTCGAATCGTTTAACAAAGCGCGGTCGGCGCGCAACGCTGTCTATAATGAAGCCCGTAAGAGTACCCGCATGAATGGGAGGTCCGCCAAGATGGGTTACGTTGATAACGTCATCGAGCAGGTCAAGGAAAAGAACCCGAACGAGCCGGAGTTCATCCAGGCCGTCACCGAAGTGCTGTCGTCGCTGAAGCCGGTCATCGAGTCCAACCCCGCCTACGAGAAGGCCGGACTGCTCGAGCGCATCGTCGAGCCGGAGCGCGTGGTCATGTTCCGCGTGCCCTGGGTGGACGACGCGGGCAAGGTGCATGTGAACCGCGGCTACCGCGTGCAGTTCAACAGCTGCCTCGGGCCCTACAAGGGCGGCCTGCGCCTGCATCCGTCGGTGAACCTCGGCATCATCAAGTTCCTGGGCTTCGAGCAGATCTTCAAGAACAGCCTGACCACGCTGCCCATGGGCGGCGGCAAGGGCGGCTGCGACTTCGACCCCAAGGGCAAGTCCGACATGGAGATCATGCGCTTCTGCCAGAGCTTCATGACCGAGCTGTTCCGCCACATCGGCGCCGACACCGACGTGCCGGCCGGCGACATCGGCACGGGCGCGCGCGAGGTGGGCTTCATGTTCGGCCAGTACAAGCGCATCAAGAACGTGTGGGAAGGCGTGCTCACGGGCAAGGGCCTGTCCTACGGCGGCTCGCTGGCCCGCACCGAGGCCACCGGCTACGGCCTGATCTACTTCGTGCAGGAGTACCTCAACTGCCACGACGACAGCTTCGAAGGCAAGACCGTCGCCGTTTCCGGCTCGGGCAACGTGGCCATCTACGCCACGCAGAAGGCCCAGCAGCTGGGCGCGAAGGTGGTCACCATGTCGGACTCCACCGGCTGGATCCACGACCCGGCGGGCATCGACCTCGACCTCGTGAAGCAGATCAAGGAAGTGGAGCGCGGCCGCATCTCCGAGTACGCCGCGCGCAAGGAGGGCGTCGAGTACCACGAGGGCCGCGGCGTGTGGAGCGTGCCCGTGGACATCGCCCTGCCCTGCGCCACGCAGAACGAGCTTTTGCTGGAGGACGCGAAGCAGCTCGTGGCCAACGGCTGCAAGATCGTGGCCGAGGGCGCGAACATGCCCACCACGATGGACGCCACCGACTACCTCATGGAGAACGGCGTGGTGTTCTGCCCCGGCAAAGCGGCGAACGCCGGCGGCGTGGCCACCTCCGGCCTCGAGATGTCGCAGAACTCCGAGCGTCTGTCCTGGACGTTCGAAGAAGTGGACAGCAAGCTGCAGGGCATCATGAAGAACATCTACCATGCTGCCGACGACGCGGCCAAGGAATACGGCCACGAGGGCAACTACGTCATGGGCGCCAACATCGCGGGCTTCAAGAAGCTCGCCGACGCCATGATGGCCCAGGGCATCGTGTAGTCGCGGCAGCCCGGAAAGCATCGCGCGCGGAAACGGGTCTCGTCCTCAGGACGGGGCCCGTTCTTTTTGCCATGCAATGCGCAGGACGAACTCGGCCGTCGCCCGCTTACCGACCGGGCCGATCACGCTCCAGCAGCGACACCGTACGTTCGACGAGCGCGACGGGATCGTCGCCGTCCTCCGGGAAGCGCACGGCGGCCGAGCGAACCGCGCAGAACGTCTTCCTGCCGTCGATGCGCACCTTCCACAGCAACGCCAGCTCGAGAGCGCGCATGAGATCGACGAGCGAACCACGATCGACGTAATCGCGGATGACGATCGCGAAGCAGCCCGCGCTCACGCGCGCAGCCACGTGTTGAACCTGGATCACCTCGTCGATCTCGCCTTTCACGCTTTCCAGATACGAACGGCGAGCCTCCGGTCCCAACGACAGCGCCGCATGCTCGAAACCGTCCACCATAAGACAGACGATCGTCAACGGAACGGCCTCATCACGGCAGGCGGAGCGTTCGAGCTCGTCGACGAACGCGCGATAGGCGAGCAACCCCGTCTCGTCGTCGCGACGCACGGCTTCGGCATGAAACCGACGCGCACGTCGAAGGGCGAGCAAGGCGAAGGCCAGTCCGAAGATCAGCGCCTCGACCACGATCACGCCCACGGCCAGGAAGATGGACCATTCCCGGGGAATCCAACCCTGCTCGGGCATAATGGACAGCGTCCATTGCGTGGGCATGTTGAACGTAGACTTCGCCGCATGGGAGAAATCGTGCGAGCCACCCGAAGCGGCGATCACGTCCTTGCTGCCATCCTGAGGGCTGACCGACCATAGCTCGTACAGATACCCCGCTTCCTCAAGGGAGGCGAAGTCGAGCTGTTCAAGCACGTAAGACTCCTTGACGCCCACCACCGCCTCGCCGTAGTACGAACCACCCACGTTCACCGGTCTGACGAACAGGAAGACGTTCTCGCCGCTCGACAGCTCGACCGAACTCTCCACCACGAAGCCGTCGGTCCACTTGGCCAGCGTGTACACGTACGAGAACGAGGTGAGATCGTCGCCGACGGTATCCCCGAACTCCTCCTCGGGATAGGCGTAGGCCATCGTGTCGCCGCGCACGTAGGCGACGTAGGACACTTCCTCGCGCTCGAGCAGCTCGCCCGCCACGCGAGGGAACCAGGCCTCGTCGTCCGGATCGACCTCGAAGGCGGCCGCGAGGTCGTCGACCGGGCTCACTTCGTCGTAGAGTTTCGTAACCATGGCCTGCTGGAAATAGTTCAGCAGATTCAGGGCGTCGCGCTGGCGCATAGCGCCCATCTCTCTATAGACGAAGGCGCCCAAGGAGCCTACCAGCGCAACGACGATCAACGCGAACCCGGCGAAGCCGATCACGGTCGCCACATTGCGGCGTCTCACTGCGCATCCTCTTCGCCGAACACGAAATACCCTTCCTTGCCATGCTGCTTGACGCGATACAGAGCGTTGTCGGCCTGCCCCAAAAGCGCATCGGCGTCGGAAACCCGGTCCCACACGGCCGCGCCGATGCTGCAATGCACCGAGACCACCGCGTCGCCCACCTGGATGTCCACATGAAGGTCGCCCACCATCTCGTCGAGCACGGCGCGCAGCTCGCCTTCGTCGTCGATGTCGGTCATGAGCATCACGAACTCGTCGCCGCCGTAACGTCCCACCATGCCGTCGTAGCGCCGCTCGTAGCCGCGCAGGGCGTAGCCGATGGATTTCAAAGCCGCGTCGCCGGTCGCATGGCCATACGTGTCGTTGATCGTCTTGAAGTCGTCGAGGTCGATGAAGCAGAGGGCGTACAGGGATCCGCCGTCCCGCGCGTTCTCGAGCGCACTCGCCAGCTTGCTGGAGAACACCGAGCGCGTGACGGTGCCGGTCAGCCCGTCGGACAGGCCCGACGAGGTGAGCTCGAGGATGTCGGCGATGTCGGCTTCAGCCGATCGCCCATCGTCGTACACTTTCCTCTGCAGCTCCTCGACGGACTTCTCAAGCATGCGGGCGTTTTCCATTTGACACATGAAATCGCGGCGAAGCAACAGGAACACGCCCGCGACGATCGCCAAACCGGCGGCGATCAGCGGAGCGAGCGCGGCCATGACCTTGGTGTACGCGTCCCAGAAGCTCGTCACGCATACGGCGTCCCATGCGGTATCGGCGATAGGAACGGCCGTGTAGTATCGTACATCCAATCCGTCTACGGTCCAGAAGGACACCGGGTTGAGCGCCATCAGCTCCCGCTCCACGACATCGGCGGTCATACCGAACGCGATGCTGCTGCGAAGCGGGTCGAGGAACATGTCGTCGTACACGAAACCCGACGTGGCCGACATCGTCTGGCCCCGGCTTCCGATGAGCACCGATCCCACATCGGGGCCGACGGCGCTCTCGGCGAGGATGCGCACCATATCGTCGAAGTACAGCGAGACGAACAGCGATCCCGTCATCTCGCCGCCGTCGAAGAGGGGCACGAGCACGACGTAGTTGAGCGTCACGCCGTCGGCGCCGGCCGCGAAGCTGTCGGTGACCAAGCCCTGACCCGTGGAATAGCATTTCTGCATGAAATCGCGGCTGGCGAGGCTCGCCGAACCTGTCACGTCCCACACGTTCATCTCGTCATCGACGTAGCATAGCAGGAAGTAGCCGAAATGCTCGTTCACCTGGTCGAGCATCGTCACTTTGTCCATGACCCAGACGGAGCGTTCGTACAGCGTCGGCTGCTCGGCCAACGATTCCAGCAGCTTGAAAGACTCCGCGACGCTCGACTCGATGCGCGCCTTGGCGTTCGTCAGCGATACGTCGGCCCGATCGCGCATATCCCGCACGGCCAGAACCGCGCCCATCACAGCGGATGCGATAAGCAGCGCCAACGCGAGCGCGACTCCGTACAAGGCCATGCGCCGGAACGAGAACCGCGTTGTTCTCAGGTTTTTGCCTGTTGTTTTCGCCATTACGTCGTCTTTCTCATGCGCGCCGATGGTGGCATCATAACATACGCCCTCTTCTTCGAAGCATGGGCGAAGACTGGAATGCCCGCTCCGCCGGGATTATTCGAAAGCGCATCGTCCAAGCGAGACCGTCTGCATTCGGAAATCTCGGCCGGTTCGCGCCGAGGAAGCCCATCTGGCTGCATCCCAAATCGACACACAACGCACGGAGGCCCCGGCGATCGCCGGGGCCTCCGAATCATGCGCATCGTGGAAGCGAAGCTCTTAGAACATCCCCTGGAGCATGATGAACAACGGGGCGAACGTCAGAGAGACGATGGTCATGAGGTTGATGAGGATGTTCATGGACGGACCGGAGGTGTCCTTGAACGGGTCGCCCACCGTGTCGCCCACGACGGCAGCCTTGTGGGCCTCAGAGCCCTTGCCGCCATGCGCGCCCTTCTCGATGTACTTCTTCGCGTTGTCCCACGCGCCGCCGGCGTTGGACATGAAGATGGCCATGAGCATGCCGGTGGCGACGGCGCCCGCAAGGAAGCCGCCCAGCATGGCAGGATTGAAGCAGCCGATGGCGACCGGCACCACGATGGCGAGGCAGCCCGGAAGCATCATCTCGCGCAGGGCGGAAGAGGTGGAGATGGCCACGCACTTGTCGTACTCGGGCTCGGCCTTGTACTCCATGATGCCCTTGATCTCGCGGAACTGGCGGCGCACTTCCTCGACCATGGCATGGGCCGCACGGGACACGGCGCCCATGGTGAGTGCCGCGAACATGAACGGCATCATGGCGCCGATGAAGATACCGGCCACGATCAGCGGGTCGGTGAGCGTCAGCGCGAAGTCGGGGATGGAATGGTGCATCGTGGCCTGGTAGGACACGAACAGCGAGATGGCCGACAGGCCCGCGGACGCGATGGCGAAGCCCTTCGCGATGGCGGCCGTCGTGTTGCCCACGGCGTCGAGGGCGTCGGTGCGGTCGCGCACCTCTTCGGGCAGGCCCGCCATCTCGGCGATGCCGCCCGCGTTGTCGGCAACGGGGCCGTACGCGTCCACGCCGATGGTGATGGCGGTGTTGGAGAGCATGCCGGTGGCGGCCAGGCCGACGCCGAACAGGCCCACGGTTGCCCTTGAGCACGGCGATGCCGCCGTCGGCAGCGGCGTTCGGGAACGCCATGTTGCCGAAGGTGTACGCGCCGATGATGGCGAGCGCCACCAGCACGATGGGAGCGATGGTGGACAGCATGCCCGTGCCGATGCCCTCGATGATGACCGTGGCGGCGCCGGTGTCGGCGGCTTCGGCGATCTTGTGGACCGGCTTGTACTTGTCGGAGCAGAAGTACTCGGTGATCTTGCCGATGGCAAGGCCGGCGATCAAGCCGCACAGCACCGAGCCGAACAGCCACAGCGGCTGAGCCTCGACCGACTGGGAATTCCAGACGGCGAACAGGCAGAAGATCACGACGATCTCGATGCCGGCCGCCACGTAGGTGCCGCGGTTGAGCGCCTTGTGCAACGCGGCGCCTTCCTTGGCGCGCACGGCGAACAGGCCGATGATGGACGTGATGATGCCGCAGCCCGCGATAAGGAGCGGAGTCACGAGAGCCCAAACCAAGTCGCCCGTGGCGAAATAACCGCCCAGCGCGCCGAACGTGGCCGCCAGGATGGTGGGAGCCAGGATGGAGCCGGTGTAGGACTCGAACAGGTCGGCGCCCATGCCCGCGACGTCGCCCACGTTGTCGCCCACGTTGTCGGCGATGGTGGCCGGGTTACGCGGGTCGTCCTCCGGAATGCCCGCTTCGACCTTGCCCACGAGGTCGGCGCCCACGTCGGCCGCCTTCGTGTAGATGCCGCCGCCCACACGGGCGAACAGAGCCACAGCCGAAGCACCGGTGGCGAAGCCCTCCACCATGCCGATGTTCTCATGCATCTGCGCGACTTCGACGATGTCGATGCCGAACACCAGCAAGAGCAGCCACAGCGACAGGCCCAGCAGCGCGAACGAAGCAACGCACAGGCCCATGGTCAGACCGGACTTGAAGCTGACGTTCAGAGCCTTGGCAACCGACTGCTCGGCGGCATGCGCCGTGCGCGTGTTGGCGCGCGTGGCGACGTGCATACCGGCGTAGCCCGCGGCAGCCGACATCACGCCGCCCGTGGCGAACGCGAGCGCCGTGATGGGCGACAGGGAGACCGCCATGATGATGCCGACGACCACCATGAAGATGACGAGCAGCTTGTACTCGCTCATGAGGAACGCCTTGGCGCCCTGCTGGATCTTGATGGAGATGCTGTTCATCTTGTCCGGACCCGGATCCTGCTTCAGAACCCAGGAACCGAGGTAGGCCGCCATGCAAATGCCGATCAGGGCACACACGGGAGCCATCCATGCGACTGCAGTAGTCACGTGTCT
>OGYG01001801.1_pt1 | contig 12220 bp, 8 predicted proteins | sample 1576481 | NCBI WGS metagenome assembly OGYG01 (sample SAMEA3541497, study PRJEB24748) | human gut metagenome | biome: human gut; feature: human-associated habitat; material: faeces | place: China | collected 2012 | reverse complement strand
TACCCTGTATGTAGGGGAAAAACCTGTAGAAGCCTATACATTTAATAAAAATTATTACTGGATGGCATCCAATAATCCGGTGAATTTGTGTGATTCACGTTTATTTGGTTTGGTGCCCGATGACCATTTGATCGGTAAAGCTTGGCGCATTTGGTTTTCATCCAGAAAAGGGCGCATTTTTCAACGAGTGCAATAATGGAGAATACGATATATTTAAGTTCGGCCTATCTGGCCCCGGTGGAATATTATACAAAACTGTTTGCCTGTGAGAAGGCCTATGTGGAACAGTATGACAATTATGTGAAACAGACTTATCGCAACCGTTGTGTCATTGCGGCAGCCGATGGTCCGCTGGCGCTGACTATCCCTACGGAAAAAAGCGGTACACCTAAATGCCTGATGAAGGATGTCCGCATTTCGGATCATGGCAATTGGCGTCATATACATTGGAATGCTTTGGTGGCTGCATATAGAAACAGTCCTTTCTTTGAGTACTATGCTGATGATTTCCACGTCTTTTATGAAAAGAAATATGCCTTCTTGTGGGATTATAATCAGGAAATTTGTTCTTTAGTATGCGATTTGATCGATATTCATCCCCATATGGAAGGAACAACGGAATATTGCATGGAATTTGTTCCGGGTGAGGTTGATTTTCGTGAGACTATTCATCCGAAGCGTGACTGGCGTGAGGCGGATGCTGACTTTTGCCCTAAACCTTACTATCAAGTTTTTGATGCCAAATACGGTTTTCTGCCGAATTTGAGTATCGCCGATCTTTTGTTTAATATGGGGCCGGAGAGCCTGATTGTTTTGCGAGATAGTGTTAAAGGTATAAACCATAAAGAATAATATCATGAATAATTTGTTTAGTGTAAAAGACCAGGTGGTGGTAATCACCGGTGGAACAGGGGTTTTGGGAAAGGCTATTGCCGCCCATTTGGCAGAAGAAGGTGCCAAGGTTGTTATATTAGGCCGTAAGGCAGAAGTAGGAAATGCCATTGTAAACGAAATCAAGGCCAAAGGCGGGGAAGCCATGTTTCTTGTAACGAATGTGTTGGATGAGGCTATATTGGAGCAGAATCTGAAGGATATTCTCGCAGCATATGGTCGTGTAGATGCATTGCTGAATGCAGCAGGAGGTAATATGCCGGGTGCTACGATTGCTCCTACAGGAAATTTCTTTGATTTGAAAGTCGATGAGTTTCAGAAAGTGCTTAATCTGAATCTTACCGGAACCGTTCTGCCTACACAGGTATTTTTGAAGCCGATGGTGGAACAGAAGAAAGGAGCTATTGTGAACTTCTCTTCTATGGCGGCATTCCGTCCGATGACTCGTGTATGTGGTTATGCGGCTGCAAAGGCGGGAATCTCTAATTTCACTGCGTTCATGGCCAATGAAGTGGCTACGAAATTTGGTGAAGGCATCCGCGTGAATGCCATTGCTCCGGGTTTCTTCCTGACCGAGCAGAACCGTACTTTGTTGACAAACGAAGATGGTACATATACTCAGCGTGGTAATGATGTGATTCGCCAGACTCCGTTCAAACGTTTCGGTAAAGCAGAGGAACTGTGTGGAACCATCCAGTATCTCATCAGCGATGCCAGCAGCTTTGTAACCGGTACAGTAGCCGTAGTAGATGGTGGTTTCAATGCATTTGCCATGTAACAAGTCTTTAGTTTTTAATTCTCAATTTTTTTATTTGATATGATTTTATGTGAGCAAACATGGCGCTGGTACGGACCGAATGATCCCGTATCATTGTGGGACATCAAACAAGCCGGAGCAACCGGTATTGTCAATGCCTTACATCATATTCCCAACGGTGAAGTATGGACGGTAGAGGAAATAATGAAGCGCAAGAAATTGATTGAAGAAGCAGGATTAACTTGGAGTGTCGTAGAATCCGTGCCCGTACACGAGCATATTAAGACACAGACAGGAGATTATCTGAGATATATCGAGAACTATAAACAGAGTTTGCGTAATCTGGCAGCATGTGGTATCTATATTGTGACTTATAACTTCATGCCTGTACTGGATTGGACCCGTACGGACCTGGCATATACGTTGCCCGATGGTTCCAAGGCATTGCGTTTTGAGCGGGCTGCTTTTGTAGCGTTCGATCTGTTTATCTTGAAACGTCCGGGAGCCGAAAAGGAATACTCGGCCGAAGAGATAGAAAAGGCAAAAGCGCGTCTGGCACAAATGGATGAGGAAGAAATTCATCGTCTGACACGAAATATGATTGCAGGATTGCCCGGTTCGGAGGAAAGTTTTACATTGGAGCAATTCCAAAATGAACTGGACCGTTACAAGGATATTGATGCGGACAAACTCCGCAATAACTTGATTTTCTTCTTGAAAGAAATTTGTCCGGTAGCCGATGAAGTGGGAGTAAAGCTCGTTATTCATCCGGACGATCCGCCTATGTCTATTCTGGGCTTGCCGCGCATTATGAGTACGGAGGCGGATTTCAAGCTGTTGGTGGAAGCTGTACCTAATCCGTCAAACGGACTTTGTCTGTGCTGTGGCTCATTTGGCGTATCTGCACAGAATGATTTGCCGGGTATCATGGAACGTTGGGGAGTCCGTATCAATTTTGTTCGGTGCAAAGGATGTGGGCAAAAATGGCAGCAAAAAGGTAGGGAACTTTTATGAGGCGAATCATCTGGAGGGTGATGTGGACATGTATCATGTAGTTAAGAACCTGTTGAAAGTGCAGCAACGTCGTGGAATATCTATTCCTATGCGTCCGGATCATGGTCATCAGATGATAGATGATTTGAACAAGAAAACAAATCCGGGCTATTCTTGTTTGGGACGTATGCGTGGCCTTGCCGAGCTTCGTGGTTTGGAAAAAGGAATAGCGATGAGTATGGAAACAAAATAATCTTTTTTTAACATATAGAAAGAAGGCCTGAATGTCTTCCGGTGATGAGGTATATCCGGAAGTGTTCAGGTCTTCTTTTTGTCTAAAAGATAGATAATGAGGACTATTCTAGACAAATATAGAGATTAATTAGACAAATAAAGAGGTGCAGGCAAGGGGAGGAGGTTTATATTTGCAACAGATTTAATCTAATTAACCCTTAAATTCTTTTATTATGAATAAAAAAACAAAACTGCTTTCAATCCTTGGATTGGTGACAGCTATTCTGTTTTTGTTCTCGCCGATGGTGACAGCTCAATCCTTATCCATCAGTGGTAAGGTAATTGACAAAAACAGTCAGGAGCCTGTAATTGGGGCCAGTGTTTTAATTGAAGGAACCTCAAACGGTACAATAACCGATTTGGATGGTAACTTTATGCTTTCTAATGTTCCTTCCAAAGGAAATTTAGTTGTGTCTTACATTGGTTATGCTACGCAAACTCTTCCAATCAATGGAAAAACTAGTTTCAGTATTGTCTTGGCTGAGGATACCGAAACGTTGGATGAAGTTGTTGTAATAGGTTATGGCGTACAGAAAAAAGTGAATCTTACCGGATCTGTGTCTTCAGTGAAAGGAGATGCATTGGAACGTCGTCCGGTAGCTGATGCCACACAGAGTTTGCAAGGGATGGTTCCGGGGCTGTTGGTGAGCAACTCAAATACGGGTCGTCCGGGAGCTAGTGGTACGTTGACTTTGCGTGGACAAGGCAATCTGGATAATAATGCGAATCCTTATATTTTGGTTGATGGAGTGGAAATGAGTCTCTCGGACGTGAACCCGAATGATATTGAAAGTATTTCTGTATTGAAAGATGCTGCTGCTTGTGCCATTTATGGTGCACGTGCGGCGTATGGTGTCATTTTGGTCACTACCAAGAAAGGCGAGGAAGGTAAAATGCGTGTAAATTACCAGGGAAACGTAGGTTGGAGTACGCCGACTGTATTGCCTGATATGGTTGATTCCTATGAATTTGCTCAGTATTGGAATGCCGGATGTATCAATGCAGGTTCTCCTCGTTTGTATAGTGAGGAAAAAATGGGTTTATTACAGCAATATATTAAAGATCCCAGTAGTGTGGATCCTTGGTTCGAACTTCCTAAAAATTCTAATATGAACCCGGCATTCGAAAATTCAGAATTAGGAGTAGGAAATACTAATTATTTCGATTTGCATTATAAGGATTGGGCATTCAAGCAAAATCATAATCTCAGCTTGAGTGGGGGTGGCAAAAAAGCACAATATTATATTTCTGGTGGTTATTATTCGGAAGATGGTATTCTCCGTTATGCCGATATGGATTTCAGCCGTTATAATTTTGCCGCTAATATTTCTTCTCAGATTACCGATTGGATGAAGGTAAAAGTAAATACGAAGTTTATGCATTCCGATGAGGATACTCCTTTTGGTGACGGAGGGCTTAGTGAAGGCTTTTATCATTCATTGGCACGTTTCCGTCCTACAGTTGCTCCTATTGATCCGAATGGGCATTTTACAGAACTGACTATGATTCCTTATTTGCAGAGTGGTACGTATACAAATACTCAACGTGACCGTTTTAGTTTAACGGCAGGTTTAGATATCCAGCCTGTGAAAAACTGGTTTATCTTTTTTGATTATACATATAAATTGATGGATTTGGAATATGAGGCATTGAACGTGAGCCCGTTAATTTATGGGGCTGACGGGGTGAGTACTTCGAAAGGTGTGCGTGATGAGTTGGGTGTATCACCCGATGGCAAGTTTACCCGTTATTATGCGCATACTCGCTACCAATCTATAAATTTATATTCGAATTATCTCTTTACTTTGGGAGACAAGCATAATTTTACCGTAATGGCAGGTTATCAGGAAGAAAATAATGACTATAGTTATATGAAGAACTCGATTACCGGACTTTATTCAACTTCAAATCCTAATGTAGGTATGGGAACCGGTGATAAGACGGTAGTCGATACTCGTAATGGTTGGGCAACCCGTGGCTTTTTCGGACGTGTGAATTATGATTATGACGGACGTTATCTTCTTGAATTGAATGGACGATATGATGGTTCGTCACGTTTTGCCAAAGGTAATCGTTGGGGCTTCTTTCCATCTGCATCTTTAGGATGGAATATTACCCGGGAACAGTTTATGATGCCGATAGCCGATGTAGTTTCCAACTTGAAACTCCGTGCTTCTTACGGATTACTGGGCAATCAGGCGGGTGCGGCCCTTTATACTTTTGCCGCTACTATGGATTTGAATGATAAATTGGGAAATTATATATTCTCGGATGGACGCCACATCTTTACTAAGGCCCCTGCCGTAGTCAACCCGAATACGACTTGGGAAAAGGTAGAGAGTAAGAATATAGGTTTGGATTTCGGTTTCTTTGGTAATTCGTTGACCGGTTCTTTTGATGTTTTTCAACGTGATACGAAGGATATGTTAGGACCTACGGTGGATTTCCCGGATTTCTTTGGTGCAGACGCTCCTAAAACCAATAATGCCCGTATGCGTAACCGTGGTTGGGAATTGGTGCTGAATTATCGTGGAAAAATTGGAAAGGATATTGACTATAGCATAGGTGGTTCTCTTTCGGATGCTACTGCTGAAGTGACTGAATATGAAGGAACTAGAACAAATCCTAAAGATAATTGGTATAAAGGAAAGAAAGCTGGTGAAATTTGGGGATATCGGGCGGACGGACTGATCCAGACTCAGGCAGAGGCTGATGAGTATAATAATACCTATGATTTATCTTTTATTAGCGGAAAACCTTGGACACCGGGGGATGTGAAATATCGTGATCTGAATGGAGATAAGAAAATCAATAATGGGCTTAATACGTTGGATGATATGGGCGATATGACGGTGATTGGTAATACCACTCCCCGTTATCAATATACCATTAACGGTTCAATTAGCTGGAAAGGTGTAACCGTAAGTGCCATGTTCCAAGGAGTGGCTAAACGAGATTGGGATCCTGGTACCGGAGCTTATTTTTGGGGAAGCGGACCTTATGCGCAAGTGACGGTGTTTAAAGAGCATTTGGATTATTGGAGTGAAACAAATACAGGGGCTTATTATCCGAAACCTTATATTCATACGGCAGGAGGGGTGGTTCCTTTCCGTAATAAGACAATGACGCTTAGTGACCGTTATCTCCAGAGTGGTGCTTATTGCCGTCTGAAAAATCTGACAGTGAGTTATGATATCCCTGCCGTATGGACAAAAAAGGTAGGGTTACAGAAGGTGCAGGTGTTTTTCTCTGGTGAGAATTTGTTGACTTTTACCACTTTGAAAGGAATGTTTGATCCGGAAGCTATCTTTACCAAGAATGATTACACGGCTGAAGGTGGAAAGAACTATCCTATGAACAAGGTGATATCTTTTGGTCTAGTTGTTAACTTATAATTTGATGAATATTATGAAGAAAAGAAATATATTTTTTGGTCTGGTTTTGATGTTAGGTCTTACCGGTTGCTATGATTTGGATAAGATGCCTGAAGGGGTACTGTCTACGAGGATTCCTTTTGCAAGTACGGGGGAAATGAGAAATTATCTGGATCAATTCTATCAGACAGGTAATTATAAATATGACTATGTCAGCTTTGGTGATGGAATGCGTGCGCAAGGTTTTGATGCCGGTGGTGGACAATATATTGCCGGGGCGGATACACATAGTGATAATATGGCTTCCAGTTCGGTCAGTACCCGTTTGGCAGGTGAAACGACATTGAGTAGTGCGGTCAAACTGCAAAATTATACAGCTATCCGTAATTTAAATTTTATGCTGTGTAATTTAGATAATTGTGTGGAAAAAGGATCTGCTGATTATAATCAGTATGTGGGTGAGGCTTATTATTTCCGCGCATGGTATTATTATCAGATGTTTATCAGCTATGGGTGCCTGACGTGGGTGAACACTCCGCTTGATCCTAATATGGAAGAAATGAAATTACCTCGTGCTAACCGCACGATTATTGCCGACAGTATTTTGGCTGATTTGGATAAAGCGGTGATGTATCTCAATACTCAGAACAATAGTGCTACCATGCGGATTCATAAAGATGTGGCGCGTGCTTTGAAAAGTGAAGTGGCTTTGTTTGAAGGAACTTGGGAAAAATATCATAAAGCGAAAAATGATAAGTTTTTTGATTCTACGGTGACCGATGAAAAAATTCGCGATTATTTTAATCAGGCTGTTGCAGCTGCAAAAGAAGTGATGGATCGTGGCGTATGGGCCATTTATAATACTGGTAACAAATTGGATGACTATCGTCAGATGTTCCAGACTACAGATTTATCGGGTAATCCGGAAGTTCTTTGGTATAAACAGTATGATGGAGATCAGATTGGTAATAATGTAAACCGTTACTTGAATCAAGGAGGAGGGAGTGTAGGTGTGACGGCTTCATTGGTGGATGATTATCTGACAATTGATGGTAAACCGTTTGTTGGTGATGAGCGGATTGAAGCGAAAAAGGTGTTCGGGAATGAATTGCGGCCGACTTTGCGTGATCCGCGTTTGTCACAGACTGTTTGTATGCCGGGGCAGCAATTACGTCCGGATGACAAAGCTCCTTATTATGTTGTACCGCCATTGATTGGTACTTCATCCTATAATCAGAATATGACTGGTTATTCTTTATTAAAACATGTGCAAATTGATTATACGGGCAGTCTGGATGCCGAGTTCAAGGGAGCCACACCGGCTATTCAGTTCCGTTATGCAGATATCTTGCTGAATTATGCGGAAGCTCTGGCTGAACTGGATGGTGTGGGGAATGCGCAGAAAATTATTGATGCCTTGCAACCTTTACGTGACCGTGTAGGCATGCCTCCGGTGGATTTTGACAGGGAATATAATCAGGAAGCTGATTATGGTTTCCGTAATCTTGATAAGTATATTCAGGCTGTACGTCGTGAACGCCGGGTTGAAAAAGCCTGTGAAGGACGCCGTCAGGAAGATATCATGCGCTGGGCTGCTGCGGACGAATTAATAGTGGGCAAATGGCCGAAAGGTGCGCTCTTTGTGGGAAGTAACCTTGAGAACCATCCTGTATATGGTGATAAGTTAATTTATGATCAAGCTTCAGGAAATAATCTTTTCCTGACAGGCAAGCCCGGGGATCCGTTGCGCTATATTATACCTACGAATCCTGCAGGGTATGAATCGGGTTGGAAGTTTGATGTCAACCGTGACTATCTGTTACCCATTCAGACACGTATGTTAGGAGATTTGACCGGTGGTATGTGGGAGCAAAATCCCGGATGGTAGGAATTATGTTAATAAAAAAGATATGAATAGAGTAACACCTGTGTTATTATATTCTTTGACGGGGGCAGCGGTGTTGTCATCGCTGTCTTCCTGCAAAGAAAAGAAATCTGAAGAGGTAAAAAAGCCGATGAATGTGGTCTATATCATGTGTGACGACCATTCTTATCAGACGATCAGTGCCTATGACCAACGTTATATGCAGACACCCAATATTGACCGGATAGCCAATGAGGGTGTCCGTTTCACAAACAGCTTTGTAGCAAACTCTCTGAGTGGTCCCAGCCGTGCCTGCATGCTGACCGGTAAACATAGTCATGCCAATGGATTTACGGATAATACCACCACATTTGACGGTAACCAGCAGACTTTCCCGAAACTGCTACAGGCTAATGGCTATCAGACTGCTATGATCGGTAAATGGCATCTGGTATCTGAACCTACCGGATTTAATTATTGGGACATCCTGATAGGACAAGGGGATTATTATAATCCGAAATTTATTAAAAATGGTGAACGGGTACAACGGGAAGGCTATGCTACCAACATTGTGACAGATTTAGCAATAAATTGGATGGACAGCATCCGGGACAAGAGTAAACCATTCTGTCTTTTTATTCATCATAAGGCTCCTCATCGTACTTGGATGCCCGATCTTTGTGATCTTGACTTGTATGATGATGTGATTTATCCGATGCCCGAAAACTTCTATGATAAATATGAAGGTAGAATTCCTGCATCCAAGCAGGAAATGAGCATTATAAAGGATATGGATTTGGTGTATGACCTGAAGATGGCGGACAAGGAGAATGAGATCCATACCACAACGGGACTGGAAGAAGCGGGCAGAAATATGTATAATGCTCTGAATCCGGAACAGAAGGCTGCTTGGGATAAACACTATGATCCTATCATTGCCAGATTCAAAAAGGATAAACTGACGGGTAAAGCCTTGGCAGAATGGAAATATCAGCAATATATGCATGATTATATGCGAGTTATTCATTCTGTAGACCGTAATGTGGGACGTGTCTTGAAATATCTGGAAGAGAACGGATTGATGGAAAATACGATGATTGTCTATACTTCCGACCAGGGATTCTATATGGGAGAACATGGTTGGTTTGACAAGCGTTTCATGTACGAAGAGTCTTTCCGTACCCCTTTGCTGGTCCGTTTGCCGGGAGGAAAGAAAGGTGATGTTGATGAGATGGTGCAAAATATTGATTATGGTCCTACTATATTGGACCTTGCAGGGGTGGAGGTACCGGCAGATATGCATGGAGTTTCTTTCTTGCCTTTGCTGAAGGGGGAGAAAGTGCCTGACTGGCGTAAATCATTGTATTATCATTTTTATGAATATCCGGCAGAACATATGGTGAAACGTCATTATGGTGTACGTACAGAGCGTTATAAATTAATTCATTTTTATAATGATATTGATGTGTGGGAATTGTATGATTTACAGGCAGACCCTACGGAAATGCATAATCTTTATGGTCAGAAAGAATATGAACCGGTTGTGACGGAGCTGAAGACTGAATTGGCAAGATTGCAGGAGCAGTATAATGATCCGGTACGCTTTTCACCCGATAGAGACAAAGAATAAGAAAAATAGCATATATCATGAAATACACCTGTTTGATTTTGCTATGGTCGTTATTTGCGACTATGGCCTTACCTGCTGACAACCTAATCCAATCTATATCTATTGTTCCCTGCCCGGAGAGTATTACTCCGGGTACAGGTTATTTTACTTTCTCCGGAAAAACAGACTTTACGGTAGAAAATGAGGAGCAGGCAGAGGTTGCACGCTGTTTCTCTGCTCTTTTTACCCAGGCGGCCGGATTTACTCCTTGTGTGAAGGTTGGAGAAAAGAAGGGGAAAATCAGTTTCCTCACCGATGACGCATTAAAGAGTGAGGCGTATCATCTGGAAATAACTCCCAGGCAGATAATAGTTAAAGCTTCAGATACAAAAGGTTTTTTTTATGCCTTGCAGACTATTCGTCAGTTATTGCCTGCTTCCATTGAGGGCACAGCGGTGGCGGAAACTGCGGATTGGAGCGTGCCGGCTATGACAATCAAGGATGAACCTCGTTTCGGATATCGTGGATTGATGGTGGATGTGGCCCGCTTTTTTATTCCGAAAGAGAATCTGCTTCGTATTATCGATTGTATGGGAATGTTGAAAATCAATACCCTGCATCTGCATTTGGTGGATGATAATGGTTGGCGTATTGAAATAAAGAGATATCCTTTACTTACGGAAATCGGTTCACGGCGTGTAGATCGTCCTGGAAAATCTTTTCCGGAGCGTCGTAATCCCCGGCAGGGTGAACCGACTGTAGAAAAAGGATTTTACACACAGGAGGATATCCGTGAGATAGTGGCGTATGCCGCCCGACATCAGGTTGAAGTGATTCCTGAAATTGAAATGCCGGCTCATAGTAATGCTGCGTTGGCTTCTTATCCGTTGTTGGCTTGTCCTGTGGTCGATAAATTTATCGGTGTCCTTCCAGGATTGGGAGGAAATCATGCGGATGTGATCTTCTGTGCAGGAAACGATAGTGTATTCACTTTCTTGCAAGGGGTGATTGACGAGGTGGTGGAGCTGTTTCCCTCCAGGTATATTCATTTGGGTGGGGATGAGGCTCGGAAAACGCATTGGAAGGAGTGTCCGCTTTGTCAGGAGCGTATGCGACAGGAAGGCTTGGAGGACGAAGAAGCGTTGCAAGGTTATTTTATGGCGAGAATGAGTAAATATGTACAAAGCAAAGGGAAAGAAGCCATGGGCTGGGATGAACTGACCAATACCCGGATTCCCGACGGAGCAATTATTTATGGTTGGAGAGGCTACGGTCAGGCTGCCGTCAAGGCAGCGGAGCAAGGGCATAGGTTTGTCATGACTCCTGCACGTATCATGTATTTGATTCGTTATCAGGGACCGCAATGGTTTGAACCTTTGACCTATTTTGGGAATAATACATTGAAGGATGTATATAGGTATGAACCGATACAGAAAGAATGGAGTCCGGAGGTACGTTCCTTGCTGATGGGAGTACAGGCTTCTATGTGGACTGAGTTTTGCAATAAACCGGAAGATGTGGAATATCAGCTGTTCCCTCGTCTGGCTGCTTTAGCCGAAGTGGCTTGGACACAGCCTTGGCATAAAAATTGGAGAAGTTTTTTGGTAGCAATGGATAAATTCAACGAGCATCTGTCTGCTAAAGGGATTGTGTTTGCCTGTTCCATGTATAATATACAACATACGGTAACCCCTGTAAATGGAAAGCTACAGGTGAAACTGGAATGTGAACGTCCTGATGTGGAAATCCGTTACACAATGGATGGTAAGGAGCCGACAGACCGGTCTCCGCTATATAAGAACCCGTTGATGGTGACCGGTACACAAACTATAAAGTGTACGACTTATAGAGCAGGTCGGCAGATGGGAAAAACATTGACATTGCCTTTGGTTTGGAATAAGGCTACCGCCAAACCTGTTTTAGGAAATACACAGGCTGGGAAGATTTTAGTAAATGGTATACGTGGCAGCTTGCGCCAGTCGGATTTCGAATGGCATTCATGGGAAAGCAGTGATTCTGTCGCTTTTACTATAGATTTGCAAAAGAAGGAGTCGCTTCGTTCTGTATCAGTGGGATGCATAACGAATTATGGCATGGCAGCCCATAAACCGGCAGATATTGAAGTGTGGGTTTCAAATGATAATCGGGATTATCGTAAAGTATCCGGTAAACAGTTCACGGATGGAGAGATTTTCCGTGAAGGGACTTTCAAAGAGGATGTGGTACTTGATTTGAATAAGGAAATTGGCCGTTATGTGCGGATTATTGCTAAAGGAGCCGGAGAGTGTCCTGCAACCCATGTACGCCCCGGACAAGAGGCAAGGATTTATTTTGATGAGGTAATGATAGAATAAATAGATATATGAGAAATACATTATTATATTTTTTGGCTGCTCTGGTTATATTTCCAGTAATGGCGCAACAACAACCCGAATGGC
>OGYG01001785.1_pt1 | contig 12350 bp, 9 predicted proteins | sample 1576481 | NCBI WGS metagenome assembly OGYG01 (sample SAMEA3541497, study PRJEB24748) | human gut metagenome | biome: human gut; feature: human-associated habitat; material: faeces | place: China | collected 2012 | reverse complement strand
TCAAAAATTAGATGTGGGCATATACGCACAAAAACAAAATTGCGGTCAAATTTCTTTATTATGTGTTGAAGAACAACATGAGCAAGTTTAGAGAAGCTGCGTCTGGAATGGGTTCCCTGCCGCAGATTTCACTCAAAGTTACAGAGGACTTTGAAATCCCTGTGCCACCTCTTGAGGTGCAGAGTGAAATTGTCCGTATTCTGGACAATTTCACGGAGCTTACAGCGGAGCTTACAGCGGAGCTTACAGCTCGTAAGAAACAATATGAGTATTATAGAAATATTCTTCTTTTCAAAAATGACGATGCTGAGATGGTTGAATTGAAAAGCGTTGTAAAGAAAAGTAGTTCTGGCGGAACTCCTAAAAAAGGAGTTGCGGATTATTATACAAATGGTTCTATTCCATGGATTCGTACGCAGGATGTGCGATTTAATGAAATTACAGAAGTTAATTCGTATATTACGGAAGAAGCAGTAAATAAAACCTCTGCAAAATGGATTCCCAAGAATTGTGTAATTGTTGCAATTTCAGGAGCCACTGCTGGTAGGTGTGCAATCAATAAAATTAAGGCAACAACAAATCAACATTGCTTGAATTTAGAAATTGATGAAACCAAGGCACTATATAAATATATATTTTTCTGTGTATGTAACCAGTATGAAGAATTATTGGCTAGGAAACAAGGAACACGAGGTGATTTAAATTCATCTCTAATACAAGGAATTACAATTCCTCTACCATCGTTAAAAAAACAAAAGAAAATTGTAGATATATTGGAGCATTTTGAAATATTAGTAGATGATATTTCTTCAGGCCTTCCTGCTGAAATTGAAGCACGTCAGAAGCAATACGAATATTACAGAGACAAACTGCTTTCGTTTAAAGAACTGTAAGAAACAGGTGAACGCTGATGTCATATTTTAATATCGTCGCACAGACAACAGAGAATACGGTTGTTACAGAATATGAGCCGATAAAAACACGCTCCACAGGATATCAGTCTGAAGCAGCTTTAGAAAAAGAATTCATTACTATGCTCACTGAACAAGGTTATGAATACCTTACAATTCATCGCGAAAAGGATTTGATTACTAACCTGCGTACTCAGCTTGAAAAGCTTAATAACTATCAATTCTCTGAGGCTGAATGGGAAAGATTTTTCAAAGATTCTATTGCTAATCAAAATGAAGAGATTGTTGAAAAGACTCGTAAGATTCAGGAAGACAATATCCAGGTTTTAATACGCGATGACGGAAGTTCTAAGAATATTACCCTAATCGATAAGAAAAATATTCACAAGAACTTCTTGCAAGTAATCAATCAGTACGTTATAGGTACTGCTGATGGAGCAAAGCATGACAATCGTTACGATGTTACTATCCTTGTAAATGGTCTCCCACTAGTGCATGTGGAACTAAAACGCAGGGGTGTTGCTATCCGTGAGGCGTTTAATCAGATAAACAGATATCTGCGTGATTCCTTCTGGGCAGGCTGTGGCTTATTTGATTACGTTCAGATTTTCGTAATTTCAAACGGTACAGAAACCAAGTACTATTCTAACAGCACGCGTTCCAATGCCATTAAGGATGTAAATGCAACTGCGAATACCAAGAAAGGTAAGACAAGTAACAGCTTCGAGTTTACTTCTTTCTGGGCGGATGCGAATAACCGTGTTATACCTGATCTGATTGACTTTACAAGGACATTTTTTGCAAAGCATACAATTCTCAATATACTGACCAAGTACTGCATTTTCACATCCGAGAATATGCTTATGGTTATGCGCCCGTATCAGATTACTGCTACTGAACGTATTTTGAACCGTATTGAAATTGCAAATAACTATAAAAAGTATGGTGATATTGCTGGTGGCGGATACATCTGGCATACCACAGGTTCCGGTAAAACTCTGACTTCCTTTAAGACAGCAAGACAGGCGTCATTACTCCCTTTCATCGATAAGGTTTTATTTGTTGTAGACCGAAAGGATCTTGACTACCAGACGATGAAGGAATATGACCGTTTTGAAAAGGGAGCTGCTAACAGCAATACTTCTACTGCTATTCTCAAAAAGCAGTTAGAGGATAGCAATGCCCATATCATCATTACAACTATCCAGAAACTTGCTACCTTCATCAAGAAGAATAAGGAGCATGAAGTCTACAACAAACATGTGGTTATTATCTTTGATGAATGTCACAGAAGTCAGTTTGGCGATATGCATACAGCTATTGTAAAGAGCTTTAAAAAATATCATCTGTTTGGATTTACAGGCACACCTATTTTCCCTGCCAACGCCGGAAGCGTTCGTAAGCCTCAGTTCTTTACAACAGAGCAGACTTTTGGTGATCAACTTCACACATATACCATTGTTGATGCTATTAATGACAAGAACGTTCTTCCGTTCAGAGTTGATTACATCAAGACTATGGACATGGGTGAAGACATCGATGATGAACAAGTCTGGGATATCGCTCGTGAAAAGGCAATGATGGCTCCAGAGCGTATTAAGCTTGTAACCGAATATATCCTTAATAATTTCGATAAGAAGACCTACCGTAGGGATAAGACTTATATCTATAACACCCTAAAGAATATCTCAGAGGTTGCTTCTGGCAAGAATGGCGCTGTTGACGAGATTAAGGAAAAACAGCGTATCAATGGATTTAACTCCATTTTTGCAGTTGCATCTGTACCGATGGCCAAGCTGTACTATCAGGAATTCAAGAGGCAAATGGCAGCTGACCCTACTAAGAAGCTTCGTATAGCAACCATTTATAGTTATGGGGCAAATGAGGCCGAGTACGATGAATATACCAGCGGAATCCTTGATGAAGAAAACTCCGAAGATACATCTGCGCTCGACCAGTCCTCAAGAGACTTCCTTGAGTCAGCAATTAGCGATTATAACGAGATGTTCCACACGAACTATTCGACAGATAGTGATAAGTTCCAAAACTACTACAAGGACGTATCTCTCCGTATGAAAAATAAGGAGCTTGACCTGCTAATTGTAGTAAATATGTTCCTGACTGGCTTTGATGCCACTACGCTGAATACGTTGTGGGTAGATAAGAACCTGAAGATGCACGGACTGATTCAGGCTTTCTCAAGAACCAATAGAATCCTTAACTCTATCAAGACTTTCGGTAATATCGTATGCTTCCGTAATTTACAAAAACGATTTCTCTGTTCGGAGATAAGAATGCTGGCGGCATAGTTCTAATGAGGGGATTCAAAGACTACTACTATGGTTATGAGGACATTAGTGGAAAGATGCATTCCGGCTATATCGATATGATGGAAGACCTAACATCTAAGTTTCCACTTACTGAGCCACAGATTTTTGGTGAGCAAAATCAGAAGGATTTTATTTCACTCTTTGGCGCAATTCTGCGTATGCGCAATATCTTATTGTCATTTGATGAATTTATGGGCTTGGAATTGATTTCTGAGCGTGATTTACAAGATTATCTCAGTAGATATCAGGATCTTCATGATGAATGGATAAATAGAAGAGAACGAGGAGAAAGCACTGTTATTAACGATGATATTGTCTTTGAAGTTGAGCTTATTAATCAGATTGAAATCGATATTGATTACATTTTCATGCTTGTAAAGAAGTATCACGATAGTCACTGTGAAGACAAGGAACTGCTTGGAACCATTAAGAAAGCCGTTGACGCTAGTCCTGAACTGCGCAGTAAAAAGGCACTCATCGAGACATTTATTTCAAGAATTAATAATAATGATGATTATGATGTTATTGCTGAGTGGCAAGATTATGTTACAAAAGAACGAGAAGAAGCGCTTGATCAGCTTATTAAAGATGAAAAACTGAAAGAACCTGAAACAAGAAAGTTCATTGAGAGCGCTTTTCGTGATGGTGAACTTAAGACTACAGGAACAAATATAGATAATCTAATGCCTCCTATATCTCGCTTTGATGGCGGAAACAGAGCTACCAAGAAACAAGATGTAATTACAAAGTTCAAGACCTTTTTTGAACAATTCTTTGGTGTAGGTAGTCCCTTTTTAGCTGATACACATGATGATACGAGAAGATGACAAATCGGAGTCTACTGGAATCGTTAGACATAATCGAACAAATGCCTCTTAAATAATAAATGAGATGAACCCAAATGGCGCTCGCACAAGCGAGCGCCATTTGGGAACAATGTTTGTTACAACAAAGCTAATAAGCAGTACGATTCGTACTACTTCTTAACCTCGTAGTGGCTCTTTACGGTAAACGTAATAACGTAGGTCTTACGGTACGACTCTGGTGCAGAAGTAAGAATTGCACAGTCAGTCAGGTTATAGTTGGATGGATGTGCGAGGGCCTGGTCAACAGTGTTGCCAATCTCTTCTGCAGACTCAAGTACCTGAGCCCTCTGAGCCGCATCGATAGTTGCTTTTCTCATCAAATCAAACTGGTCTGCTGTACCCTCAATGCGAATAATGATTGGCCAGAGGCTGTCTTTATCAACCTGCGTAGTAATTTGCAGATCTGGATACAGGCTGTTATCAAAGCTGAATCCATCAGGAATATGATAGGTGCCATAGCCGGTTGCGTTTGAATTGTTTGATGAGGAGCTAGAGGAGCTAGAAGAATCCTCTTTTTTCTCGTCTTTCTTCTCTTCTTTTTGTTCTGACGTGGTGGATTGTGTCTGGTCTTGTTTGTTTTCTGTTTGTGAGCAGCCAGACAAAATGCCCACACTCAAGGCTGACGTTACCAGTAGTACAAAAATTGCAGTAAAGAACTTGCTCATCCTAGAGCTACGCTTCATTTGACCTCCATTAAACGGAACGTACTAACTACCAGGAACTCACTGCGATTGTACCCAGCAAACGACGCAGCCTAGCTGGGAGAATATTTCACAACATAAAATAATGTTTCATTTTTTATGCTTCCCAGAGGAAGCGCCTCATATCTACCTTACCGTTTTCTAGAAACTGCACACCTTCTGCCTCAAGAAGCTCTCTCTGTGCATCTGGTCCACCAAAAGCAAAGCCAGGAGCTAGCGAGCCGTCTTTAAAGACTACTCGGTGACATGGCACGCCACCAGCAACTCCCGGACTCTGGTGCATAGCAAATCCTACATAGCGAGCCTTTCTTGGCTCCCCTATCATTCGAGCTATCTGCCCATACGTACTGACTCTGCCCTCGGGAATCTGCTTGACCACTGAAAATGCACGCTGAAAAAAGTTATCCATATCTAGCCCACTCTATCTTCACGGTTACCGGGAATTGCTTGCTCATTTTATGTTGGAATGCTATCGTATCAAAAGCAAACGGGTGGTGGCGCAGCTTGGTAGCGCACTTGACTGGGGGTCAAGGGGTCGCTGGTTCAAATCCAGTCCACCCGACCAGAATTTCTCGAAGCCGTGAAATATCGGCTTTTCTTTATATATAGAAGTAGTTTTTCAAAAATCGGTGTGATCTAATTTGTAGCATAGACAAAGTGACAAATTAGAAATTATCGAGGTGAAATATGCAAGATAAAAAAGGTTTTGATTTATGGGCAGATGATTATGATAAGAGTGTAGGTTTGTCTGACAAATACGGCTCGTATCCTTTTGCAGGCTACAAATCTATTCTTAATGTAATCTATAATCGTGTAATTTGTTCATCTGCGAAGACTGTCTTAGATATTGGGTTTGGAACAGCAGTACTGACTTCAAGATTATATGAAAACGGCTGTACGATTTACGGACAAGATTTTTCAGATAGAATGATTGAAATTGCAAAAGAGAAAATGCCTAAAGCAAGTTTGTATGAAGGCGATTTTTCCAATGGCTTGGTGGAACCTATACAGAAACAAAAGTATGACGCGATCATTGCTACATATTCTCTCCATCATCTTACAGACTTTCAAAAAGTAGATTTTATTACATCATTATTTAAGCTGTTGAACGAGGGAGGATGTATATATATCGGAGATATAGCATTTGAAACTCGGTCATTACTTCAAGAATGTATGCGGATTGCGGCAGATGAATGGGACGGTGATGAAATGTATTTTGTATGGGATGAGCTAAAAGGTCAATTTCCAGAAATGCGATTTGAAAAAATGTCTGACTGTGCAGGACTTATCACCTTGCAAAAATAACTTCCAGTTTGTCAATTACAGGGACATTAAAAGAGCCAGCCCATTCAAGGTGCTGGCTCTTTTAAAAAATCCATTCTAATAAATCGCACGACAACTTAGAGAAAAATGAATAGAAAATGTATAAAAGTGGCATAACGAATAATTTTAAGGGTTTATGAGTGGATAGTTATGCGTCTGTACCCTCAAACTGACTCTCGTACAGCTTGGCGTAGAAGCCACCTTTGGCTATGAGCTCATCGTGGGTGCCGCGTTCAAAAATTGAGCCGTCCTTGAGAACAAGAATACAGTCTGCACCCTGAATGGTAGAAAGCCTGTGTGCAACAACCAGGGAAGTTCTGCCGTTCATGATGGTATCAAACGCCTTCTGTACCAGCTGCTCTGTTCGTGTATCAATGCTTGATGTTGCCTCATCCAGAAGCAGAATAGGTGGATTTGCAAGCATGACACGAGCAATGCAGAGAAGTTGCTGCTGACCCTGAGATAAAGATCCACCAGACTCTCCCACCATGGTGTCATAACCTTGTGGAAGTTGCTGGATAAACTCGTGAGCCTGAGCCTTTTGAGCTGCGGCAATAATCTCTTCGTCTGTGGCATCAGGCTTTGCATAACGGATGTTCTCTTTAACGGTTCCTTTAAAGAGCCATGTGTCCTGCAATACCATACCAAACTGTTTTCTCAGCGATGCGCGAGTGAGCTTTTGTGTGTTATAGCCGTCTACATAAATTGCACCAGAATCAATGCTATAGAACCTAAGAAGCAGGTTAATAAGGGTAGTCTTACCGCAACCGGTAGGACCAACAAGAGCAATCTTCTGACCAGGCTCTGCCTTAAATGAAATGTGGTGGAGCAATGGATGCTGAGCATCGTAGGAGAATGCAACATCATCAAACTCAATGGAACCCTTAGGGTCTTGGATAGTTTCAGCATCGGCAGGATCAGGCTTGATTTCTTTAGCGTCAAGCAGGTCAAATACTCGGCGAGCACTAGCGTAGGCTGTTTGAACCTGTGTAACAACAGCAGAAATAGCATTAAAAGGCTTCATGTACTGATTGGCGTACGAGAGGAAACTTTGGACCTGACCGATGGTAAGTACAGAAGGAACACCCGTCAGTACGCAAATGCAACCAAGGGCGGCTACCAGTGCATATATGAAGTTGTTTACCAAGCGTGTAGAAGGATTAGAAAGAGATGACGCAAACTGAGCACGCTCTCCTACTACACGGAGTTTCTGGTTAATAGCTTCAAACTGCTCAATAATGGCATCCTTGTGGGAAAAAGCAGTAATAAGCTCCTGATTAGAGACCATCTCTTCTGCGTATCCGCCAAGCTGACCCTGATAGGCCTGTTGCTTGCCAAAGGACGAACTGGCGTACTTGGTTACCACAGCTGCTGCAAGAATTGAGAGTGGAGTAGCCAGGGCAACTACAAGGCCCATAGGAACTGACATATAGAACATGAAGCATAAGGTTCCAATAATGGTCACAACGCCCGTAAGGAACTGTGTCAGGCCCTGCTGGAGGCCATCGCCCAGCTGATCTACATCGTTTACAACCCTAGAGAGCAAGTCTCCCTGAGAATGTGTGTCAATGTATGAGAGTGGTAAGTTTGCAACCTTGGCGTGAGAAGCATCTCTTAGGTCTCGTGTGACCAGATAGGTCAGCTTATTTGTTGACCAAGAAGCTAGCCACTGCGTTGCGCTAGCAAGCAAAACTACTAGTGAAAGCTGTGTAAGGATTGGCAGTAGAGCCGCTTCCCCTCCTTGCACTAGTTTAATAAGCTGGTCAATAGCGCTACCTACAATGATGGGAACCCAGAGCTGCAGAAGTACCGTTGTAATAGAAGACGCTGCTGCTAAGACAAGAAATCCCCCGTGTGGAGAAACCCATGAAGCTAGTCGGCGTGTAACTTCAGCTGCAGACATAGAAATAGAATCTGCTGAGGCGCCCTTGCCGCGCTCAGGTGCGCTTGATGCAATAGCGGAGGTGCTTCCGCCAGAGTACATATCAGCCATTACTCCACCTCCTCAGGACGAAGCTGTGAAAGGCAAATCTCTTTATACAGCGGACACGTGGCGAGAAGTTCTTTGTGTGTTCCCAGTCCCACTTGTTTGCCATGATCAAGAACAAGAATCTTATCTGCGTGCATTACCGCTGCTACACGCTGCGAAATAATAATGCTGGTTGTAGTGGCGCTCAGTTTGCGGAGTGCCATGCGAAGATGTGCATCCGTAGCAAAATCAAGAGCAGAGGCAGCATCGTCCAAGATAACAATACGTGGACTTCCTACCAGCGCACGAGCAATAGTCAGCCTCTGACGTTGGCCGCCTGAGAAGTTCTTTCCGCCGCGCTCAACAATACTGTCAAGCTGATCGGGTTTCTCGCGAACAAAGTCTGCCGCTTGAGCAACTTCAAGAGCTTTCCAAAGTTCCTCATCGGTGGCGTTTGGATTCTTCCAGTAAAGATTGGAGCGAATGGTGCCACTGACCAGTGAGGTGTGCTGAGGAACATAGCCAATAAGAGCGCGCAACTGCTCAAACGTGTAAGTTTTAACATCGTGATTAAAAACACTTACAGAACCACTATCTGTATCAAAAAGGCGAGGAATAAGTGAGGCAAAGCTAGACTTGCCAGAGCCAGTGCCGCCGATGATTCCCAGCGTCTGGCCAGCCTGTAGCGAGAGATTGATGCCAGAAAGTGCAGGCTCTCCTCCACCATCGTAGACAAGCGAGGCATCCTTGAACGCCACTGCAACGTCAGTAAAATCAGATTCAGTAAGGTTGATGTATGTGTTTCCCTCATCGGTAAGCGTTGGCTTGGTGTTGAGTACTTCCATAATACGATTAGCAGATGCCACACCACGCGTGATGATAATAACCAGGTTAGCAACGTATCCAATTGCCAAAAGCGCACTAGTCATATAACTAACAAGTGCCACCACAGTACCTTGAGAAAGAGTTCCAGCAGTAATCTGTGGAGCTGCAAGCCAGAGCGTAACAGCAATTCCCAGATACATAACAAGGAACGTTGCTGGGTTCAGTAGCGCTGAATAATTTGCAGCATCAGTTGCTGTTTCTGTCTGAGCTAAAACCGCCTCAGAGAACTGCGTTTTCTCCTCTGCCTCATGCCTAAATGCTCTGATTACACGAATGCCAGAAAGCATTTGTCGCATATATAAAGAAACGGTATCTAAGCGTTTCTGCAGCTCAGAAAAAAGCATGGTAGATTTACGTGCTACAAAGAAGAAAATAGCTGCTACCAGTACTGTTGACAGTAGAAAGACCATGCCAAGTCGAGCGTCAAGCATAAGTGTTGCAATGATGGATCCTGCTGCAAGAATAGGCCATCTAACGAGCTGACGAATACCCAAAGCAACCGTAACCTGTACCTGGTTAACGTCATTGATGAGCCTTGTTACCAGAGTGTCTGTTCCAAGCAAAGAAACATCGGCGCTTGAGAGTTCTTGAATCTTCTTAAACAGCTCATTACGCAGGTCGGTTCCCGTGCGCTGAGAAACAATTGAAGCAATTTTTTGGCAGACAAGCGTAAAACCAAAGCCAACTATTGCAATGACTACCAGCAAAATACCGTAGCGAATAATGTCATATATGTTTGCCCCGTGTATACCCAGGTCAATCATGCGAGCAATAATCAAAGGCGTTAGAAGGTCTCCAATGACCTCAACACCTTTGCAAAGCACAGCAACAAAACTCTTACGCCCATACTTTGGCCATACAAACCTAGAAAGTAAATCTCCCATTTACGCCTCACCAAGCTTCTCTGCAAGCGTTAACCACTCGTCTTCCAACTCCATAAGTGCTGATTCAGCATCGTTGAGCTTTTGCTGCAATTCCATCAAACGTTGAGCATCTGTTGCATCGGCAGAGCTCATCTGCTCTCTAATCTGCTCGGGAAGATCTTGAGCCTTGCTTATACGTCGTTCAATCGAATCAAAACGTTTCTTGAGTTCGCGGCGCTCGGCGTTGCTCAATACCGCACTCTCTTGGCGAGAAGACCCGTCTGCCTGCGACTCACGTGTACCTGAACTTCCGCATGCACCCGACAACTCCCCCGCTCTTCTCGCCGTCTGCTTTGCAGCATCAACAAGCGTAAGGTACTCGTCAACACCTCCGGGGACGTGACGAATGTGGCCGTCTATGAGGGCATACTGGTCATCTGTAACACGCTCAATCAAAAAGCGGTCATGACTGACAACAAGAAGCGTTCCAGGCCATGAGTCCAGAAGGTCTTCCAGGACAGCAAGCATATCCGTGTCAAGGTCATTGCCAGGCTCGTCTAGTACCAGCACGTTTGGTTCTTCTAGAAGGACACAAAGAAGTGCCAAACGCCTACGCTGACCTCCGGAAAGGTCTTGCAGTCGATTGGTAAACTCTCGTCTATCAAAGCCCAAACTCTCAAGCAACTGTGTAGGGCTTTGCATCTTGCCGTTTACCAGGTAACTTGTCTTGTACTGGCTTAACAGTTCAAGAACGGTCCACGTTTCTTTTGTAGCAAATGTATCAATCTGCTGAGAAAGCCAACCAAATTTGACGGACTTTCCTACTTTTACCAGACCCGACGTTGGTTGTAACTGCTGTGTCATCAACTCAAGAAGTGTGGACTTACCAGCACCATTCTCACCCAGAATGCCATAGCGATCACCAGGGCCAATGAGCCACTCAACATGCTTGATGACGTCAGTTTGACTCTTTGACACATCTAACTGCGTTTTAGGATCTGCATCCGTACTCTGTGCGGTATTTTTGTAAGCAAACGAGACGTCATGCATCTCAATAACCTGCTTGCCTAGCCTAGAGACTGCCATGCGTTTGAGCTCAAGCGTGTTTCTAAGTGGTGGATCTTCGGCTAGAAGCTCCATGGCAGCATCAATCCTAAACTTAGGCTTTGACGTGCGAGCCTTTGCGCCATGAGCAAGCCAGTTAAGCTCTTTTCTCAGCGTATTCTGACGGCGCTCTTCCATCACCGCTGCCTGTCTATCACGTTCAACTCGAGCTTGAATGTAGGCAGAATAGCCGCCGTCAAAAGGGTCAATAACGCCATCGTGGACTTCCCACATGTGGTCGCAAACCTCATCCAAGAACCAACGGTCATGTGTGACCAGAATGAGGGCGCCATTTCCCTCTGACCAGCGGTTTTTAAGGTGATTTGCAAGCCACTGAATAGCGTGAAGATCAAGGTGGTTGGTTGGCTCGTCAATAAGCATTAAATCCCAGGTACCCACAAGCAGTCGAGCCAAATCGCAGCGTCTACGCTGACCTCCGGAGAGCTCTCCTACCAGACCATTCCAGTCCAAGTCTCCAATGAGCTCATCAATAATCTTACGGATGCGAGCGTCAGATGCCCACTCGTACTCTGGCGTGTCTCCCACAACAGCACTGCAAACTGTCTGTGTATCAGAAAGTGAATCACTTTGGCCCATATAGCCTACTTGGATGTCACTTCTCCAAATTACGTTGCCAGAATCGGGCTCAATTCTTTTGGCGATAAGATCTAAGAGGGTTGATTTTCCATCGCCGTTTTTGCCTACAACGCCAATACGGTCGCCCTCATTAACACCAATGGTTTGACTGGTAAGAACCTTCTTACCAGGCCATTCCATAGAAATTTGTTCACAACCTACCAGAATTCCCACTAGTTATCACCTAAAAAAGAACGAAGTAACGCAATTTCTTCTCCCCAACCAGAAAGCTCAGAATGAGGAGTTTCCAAAATCATAGGAAGCGTATTGATACACGGATTAGTCACCACGGCGCGGAACGTTTCTAGACCAATGAAGCCCTTACCAATCTGTTCATGTCTATCTTTATGAGCTCCAAGAGGATTCTTTGAGTCATTAAGGTGCAAAGCCTTGAGCTGTTTCAAGCCAATTATCTGGTCAACCGTATCTAGAACACCATCACGATCTTCTACAATCTCATAGCCACCATCATGAACATGGCAGGTATCAAGGCATACACCCATAAGCTCGGGGCGCTTTACCTTGTCTAAAATTGCAGCAATTTCTTCAAATGTTTTGCCAACTTCAGTACCCTTACCAGCCATTGTTTCAAGAAGCACCGTAGTGTGCTGTCCTTCAAAAAGACAGTCATTAAGAGCATTAGAAATCTGTTCAATTGCCACGTCAGAGCCTTGGCCCACATGGCTACCGGGATGAAAGTTGTAATAATTACCAGGCAGATACTCCATGCGCTCAAGATCTTCTGTGAGTGCTCGACGAGCA
>OGYG01001752.1_pt1 | contig 12614 bp, 10 predicted proteins | sample 1576481 | NCBI WGS metagenome assembly OGYG01 (sample SAMEA3541497, study PRJEB24748) | human gut metagenome | biome: human gut; feature: human-associated habitat; material: faeces | place: China | collected 2012 | reverse complement strand
GAAGGCGCTGACCTGCTTGGTGACGGCCGGAGTGAACGTGACCGCCTCGGATGAGCGGATTTGGTACCCACTGCGGTAAACGGCGACAATGTCGATTGCCGCAGCCGGACGGTCCGCATACCACGATGGTGAACCAAGTTCCGCCACGAAATCAAGATGCTTGAACAGCAGGTCAGTCCCGAAAAAGTCAACCGCCGAACACCCCCTGCACGTCAGTCCAGCGGAATGCGTGCGTGGGCCATCCATCTTGACTTCGGATGGCAGAATTTCACCAGAGCTGCGCTGCCTCTCATCCGACGAATTACCGATTGCCCGAGTTCTAACACGATGAAAGGTGGACGATGATGTCCTGGATGAAACAGAATAAATTGGTGAAAACGATCTCCGCATCAGTACTGGCTGTCGGAATATGCTATGGAACACTACCAATACTCGTGAGGCTCTCCTAGATTGTCAAAGATACAAACAAAGCAGAGGTATATGACAAACTTTTCGATGAGTTGCCGCTGCATGGCCATCGGTCTGACGGTAGTATTACTTTTGTCCGGATGCTCAAGACAAGTCTCCGATACAGCATCATCTCCCGAAGGCGGTGGAACTACTTCTTCCGAACCGATCAAGCAATATATAGCATCGGTGATCAAAGACAATGACGATCCTCGCGCGACGTATCCGATGACCAAAGCCCAACGGGAGATTCTCAAACGTTCGGAAGCGGCTGGAGGCGTGTCCTCTACCGATTACGAACTCGCTTGGTCCCATTACAAACAATGCGTGGTCGACAAAGGATATTCAACCCCAGTACTTGACCGTTATCCCAATGGCCTGTATTTCGTCGCCAGAATAAACGCCGAGGGCATGACCGACGAACAACGAAACAAATTCAACAAAGACGATGGCGTTTGTTTCAACACGGAAGTGATCTACATCAATGACACATATGCCCTCCAATTGGGCAATCCGCAAATGATCAACGATGTCAATCAAGCGGCCGTCAATTGCTTGAAGAGGGAGAATGTGGCACCGAAAGGCTATACGAAGAAACTGTTCGAGCAAGACGAGAAAAACCGCTTGCAGGACGAGCACACTGAGCTGAATTACTCGGATCCCAAAGTCCAAAGCTGTCTGGCCGCGCTCGGCATCACCACTATGGAAAGCGATAAGGTGTGGAGACCTGCGAAAACTTCCAGCTAAGGCAATACAAAAAACAAACAACGAAACCCCATCAAGGCTCGTCTATCACGAGAAAGGAGATGGCGATGATGCAACTGAATATGGGTACATGGCGAGGAAGCGTAGCCATCGTATGCTTCCTCGCCATGCTTATCGGCTGCACGGGTTGTGGGACGGTCGGCGATCGGCAGGATACGCAACAGCAGACTGAAAGTGCCGGCAGTGACGCTTCCAAGACCAAAATCGCGAATTCAATACCGGATTACATCAATTTTCTTCTTGATTTGGACGCCAAACCCGATACCAAGTATCCCATGAGTGACGCTCAGAAGACGATTCTGAAACGTTCCAGGAAGTCGGGAAGCGTGTCGAAACCGGATTACGAACTCGCCTGGTCGAATTACAAGCAGTGCGTGACCGGCTATGGGTATACGACACCGGTGCTCAGGCAGTTCTCCAATGGCCTGTACATGATCGCCATGCGCGACACGACAGGCATGAGCGACCAGCAGCGCAGGAAGTTCAACGAGGATGAGAACAAATGCTATAACACTGAAGTCATTGCGGTGACCGGCGTGTACCAGATGCAGATCGGCAATCCCGGCATGCTTTCCGATGGCGACCAGGCCATGGTCGATTGCCTGCATAAGGCCGGTATCGTGCCGAAAAACTACGATAAGGAAGCGTACAAGAAGGATTTGGACGCGCACGCCAAAAACCAGCCCACCACTGTGGATTTCTCGAATGCCGAAATGCAGAGCTGCTGGGTGGCGAACGGCGCGTCGTTCGGAGACGTCAATGACACCGATCAGTGGAAGCCGCTCGGCTGACCACAGCGTTCCCCGTCATATATCAGCATAGAAGTCTCGTTCCTGCGCCACGAACGGACGCAGCATGGTGGTAGTGGCGATCGCGCATAGCAGGAACAGCGCGCCAACCGGGCCAAGCCATGTCAGTCCGAAATGTCCGTTGACCAGACCGCCGACCGCGGAACCAAGCGCGATGCCGATGTTGAACGACATGGAATTGAGCGACGCGGCCAGGTTCAACGATCCGGGATGCGACTGCGAGGCGACATCCATATACAGCACCTGTGACGCGGAATTCTGCAGATACATGAACATGCCGAGTACCACGAGCAGCAACGCGCCGTATACCGGCACCCAATGCGCCACGACGAGCGACGCCATAAGCACCGCGTGCGCGCAGTAGATGGGACGGATGTGCGTCAGCGGCTCCACTCCCCTGCCACGGTCGGCCAGTTTGCCGCCGTACAGGTTGCTCCACAGGCATGCCGCGCCGAAAATCACCAGTCCGACGCTCAGGTACTGTTCCGGCACATGAACTTCGTCGCGCATGATCGGCGTCAGATACGTGTAGAAGACATAGCTGGCGGCCGCGCCGAACACCACGGTGAGCACACCAAGCTGGATACGACGGTCGAAGAACAGGCGGAACTGCGGCAGAAAACCAATCTTCACAATACGGCTGTTGCGCGGCAACACCATCACCATGAGCACAATAAGCACCACTGTGAGCACGTTCACCAAATGGAACGCCCAACGCCAGCCGAACGTGTTCGCAACCCACGTGCCAACCGGCACACCCACCACGGATGCGATGGAGAAGCCGGAAAACACCCATGCGATGAACTTCGTGCGGTACTGTTCAGTTGTTACATCGGGCGCGTACGTCATGGCAATGGCCACCAGCGTGCCGGACACCAGCGCGATGAGAATTCGCGCCACCACGAGCACGCCATAATTCGACGCGAACGCGCACAGCACGTTGCCGATAAGGAACACCCCAACCAGCGTCAGATGCGTGGCAAAACGCGGAAAACGAGCCGACAGCGCCGATCCGAGCGGCGTGACCGGCGCATACACGAACGCGAACAGCGACACAAGATTGCCGACCGTCACCTCCGACACCTTCAAGCCAGCCGCGATATCCGGCAGAACGCCAACGACAATGAACTCGCTCATGCCCAGCATGAAACTCAGCGAGATCAGCACAATCACAGGCAGATTGAAAAACCGTTCCTTCGCCACATCACTCTTCGCCATACACTTCTCCTCCATAGCCCCTCGAACTCCCCACGCCTTGCCAAACTCGCATTGTCATTAAAGCTTCTCACGTCAATCGATTGACGAATCAATCGTCAAACAAACGATAAGCCAAACGCGATACAATGACGCGCGATGACACGCAAAACAACCACCACAGCAAAAAACAACCGCAAACCCAAGAAAAACAAGCAGCCAAGCCTCACCAAACTCCGTAACGCCTGGAAAAAAGCAAACACCCCAAAACGCATCCTCATAGTCGGCGAAACACTGATAGCCAGTATCGTCGCGCTCGCGTTGATCGTTGGATTGGTGCGATTCGTCGGTTGGCGTGTGCAAGTGGATGAAGCGGTCGCATCGCAGGAACAATTGCAGACGCAATACGATTTCAATCCGGGCAACATCATTTCAGATGGTCTGTTCTTCAACGGGAACGCGTTGAGCGAGCAGCAGGTGAACGCCATCATCGAAAAACAGGGTGCCGCATGCAGCGGCGAGAAATGCTTGAAATCCATGACGTTTAGCACCGAATCGCAACCCGCCAACGAATACTGCGAAGCATATGAGGGAGAGCCGAACGAAAGCGCCGCGGCGATCATCTACAAGTCGGGAAAGGCGTGCGACATCAGTCAAAAAGTGCTGCTCACCGTGCTGCAAAAGGAGCAGCATCTGCTTACCGCCACCGATCCAAGCGACTTCCAATTCAAGTCGGCCATGGGATTGAGCTGCCCGGACGACGCGAACTGTGACCCGGAATATGCAGGTTTTTTCAAACAGGTGTATGGCGCGGCGAAACGCTACCAGTATTACGTGCAACATGAGGATCGCTATGGATACCATGCGGGCACGCTCAACTATATTCAATACAATCCGGACGCCAGCTGCGGTGGCAGCAACGTGTACATCGAAAACAAGGCGACAGCACTGCTGTACATTTACACGCCTTATCAGCCGAATGCAGCCGCATTGGATGCGGGAGTCGGCGAAGGCGACGCCTGTTCGACTTACGGCAATCGTAATTTCGCAATCATCTACAATTCGATGTTCGGCTCTCCTCGAGGCTGATTTTTCGATACAATTGCTCATGGAAGGGACTGACCAGAAGGAGCCTTTCATGGGCCTACTCAACAACAACGACTATATCGACCCATTCAAGGGTTCCGATTACATCGATCCCAGCAGCAACGCCGAACGCCTGTCTAATCAGGTGAACCGTGACCATGCACGGCGTGAATCCTATGTCCAGCGGCGATATGTGAAACCCGCGCAGAGCGATCAGGCATCGCGCGACAGGCAGGCCCCACAAAACACCCGATCCAAGCAAGACGGTAGATCTCAACAGGCGCAAGGCGATCAGTCCACACGAGGAGACACGCTCCAAACCATGTTGAACGACTGGTCCACGCAAACCATGCGGTATGCCCAGTCCATGCAGCAAAGCTTGCAACAGGCGTTGCGGCAAAATCAGCAAAACCCGCAGAACCCGCAAGGACGCCCATCGCAGCCCTATAATCCGCCGCGCATACAAACGGAACGAGCCACACGCGAGTTCCAATCCACTTCCGACAAGAAGCAACGCCGCCATAAAAACGGCTTCGTCACCGTTTTGGAGATCGTTATCATCATCGCTGTAATAGCGTCGATTGGCGGAATGCTTTCTGACAGCATGTCAAACATCATCTCCGATTTCGATGGATCCACAAGCCAGTTCGAGGAGCTGTCCACACAGGAAACCGTCAGCGAAGACGTTGGAAAGCTCTACTCCACCGGAGGAAAAGCATTGGAAGTGAACATCGAAGGCGTGCAGACAGGTCCGGAGGATTTGAACGGCGACGCCACGCTCACGGTTTTGCTCACCTGCACGAACATCGGCAAGAAAACGATGTATCCTCATGCCGTCGCAGATCTGATGGTCATGCAAAACGGCATCGAGCTTGCCCCTGCATTCACTTCCAACGAGGATTCCGACCGCACGGAGTTCTCCGGCGCCGAAATGAAACCGAAGAAAAGCTCGCAGACCACCAGCAGTTTCGTTCTTACGGACACCAATTCACCAGTTGTGGTTCAGCTGATGAATTATTCGCAGCATAATGTTGTTCGCGCCGCGTTTTCCTTTGACGAAGTCGACATAGAAGGGTCCTTGAAACATATTGATTATGCGGCCGTCCCTCAGCCCGAGCAAGTGGACGCTTCGAATTTCGACGAAGACGGATCCGTAACCGATTATGACGAAAGCACCCTGCATTTCCGCGTAGACTCCATTGAGAAGACAAGCCCCTCATATGCCGATCATGACATAGCGTTCGCACGCATATCCTGGTATGTCGAAAATGGAAGCAAATACCGGGCTTTCCTGAACTATATGGATGTTTCCGCGACCCAAGACGGCACTGAGTTGCATAGCACGTATCTTGACGATGATAGCTATTCCACAACACGCAAGGTCACTCCCGGCGTGAAAATGACGACGACAGTCGCTTTTGAAACGCAAAGCAACTCGCCTGTGACATTCATATTTTCTGACTATGGTGATGAGATTCTTCGCAAAACCGTTAATTTACGGTCAATTGAGTCATTGGAACTTTAATCCGATACTTGCAGAAACATCAAAAGAAGATTCAAATAATCATTCGGAAAGCAAAAGACCGTTGTTGCAATCAGTTTTCTCATGATTGCAACAACGGTCTTTGATGAAACGATTGCGGTTCGCTTACAGCTTCGGCAGGTACTTCTTCAGTTCGAAAGGAGTGACCTGCTTGCGGTATTCCTCCCATTCCTGACGCTTGTTGCGCAGGAAGTATTCGAAGGCATGCTCGCCGAGCACTCCGGCCACGAAGTCGGACTTCTCCATAACCTTCAACGCCTCGTCAAGAGACTCCGGCAATGGCTGGATGCCCATGGCCTGACGTTCCGCATCGGTAAGCTCCCACACGTCGTCGCTGGTCGGCTCGCCCAACTGCATCTGCTTGTCGATGCCGTCAAGGCCTGCTGCCAAGAGCACCGAATATGCGAGGTATGGGTTGGCGACCGGGTCGAGCGCACGGAATTCCATGCGGGCGGAATTGCCCTTGCCTGGCTTGTACTGCGGAATGCGCAGCAGCGCGGAACGGTTGTTGTGGCCCCAGCAGATGTAGCTCGGAGCCTCGTTGCCGCCCCACAGGCGCTTGTAGGAGTTGACGTACTGGTCAGTGACCGCGCAGATTTCAGCCGCGTGGTACAGAATGCCGGCCGCGAACTGGCGTGCGGTGACGGACATGTTGAATTCCTGGCCCGCCTCGTAGAACGCGTTGGCGTCGCCTTCGAACAGGCTCAAGTGGGTATGCATGCCGGAACCTGGAGCGTCGGAAAGCGGCTTCGGCATGAAGCTGGCGTGAATGCCGCGCTCCAGCGAAATCTCTTTGACGACGGTACGGAAGGTCATGATGTTGTCGGCCGTGGTGAGCGCGTCCGCATAACGCAGATCGATCTCGTTCTGGCCTGGACCCGCCTCATGATGCGAGTATTCCACCGAAATGCCCATCTGTTCGAGCATGTTGACGGTGGCGCGGCGGAAGTCCATGCCTGGGCTGCGCGGCACATGGTCGAAATAGCCGCCCTCATCGATTGGGGCTGGCGTCTGGGACCAATCATCCTGTCTTTCGAACAGATAGAATTCGATTTCCGGATGCACGTAGAAGGTGAAGCCTTTTTCCTTGGCTTTCGACAGAGCCTGCTTCAGCACATGACGCGGATCGCCCAACGACGGCTCGCCATCAGGGGTAAGCACGTCGCAGAACATGCGCGCGGTGCCTTGCGGGCCTCCACGCCACGGCAGAATCTGGAATGTCGACGGGTCGGGCTTGACGATCATATCGTCTTCGGACACACGGGTGAGGCCTTCCACTGCGGAACCGTCGAATCCGAGCCCTTCCTCGAACGCAGCTTCCAATTCAGCCGGTGCGATAGCCACGGACTTCAGCGTTCCCAACACATCCGTGAACCACAAACGAATGAAGCGCACGTCGCGTTCTTCGACTGTGCGCAAAGCAAACTCTTGCTGTTTATCCATAGTGCCCCATCGTTCCATGCGCATGTTACGAAAGTCGTTAACACGCGCCGAATATGACGAGACCGTCCACGTTGTGGACGGCCGTATCGTCATGGGTTTGCGAACAATGCTCAACGTGCGACTTCAAGCGCCTCTTCCAAAGTGAAGGCGCGCGCATACAGCGATTTGCCGAGAATCGCGGAATCCACGCCCAGATCGGCAAGTTCCTTGATGGCGCGCAGGTCATCGAGCTTGGAAATGCCACCGGACGCGGTGACCTTCGCATCAGTGCGTTCCGCAACCTCACGCAGCAGATCTATGTTCGGACCGCTCATCATGCCGTCGCGAGCCACGTCGGTGACCACGTAACGAGAGCAGCCAACGGAATCCAGGAACGCCATGGTTTCGAACAGATCGCCGCCTTCCTTCACCCATCCGCGGGCTGCGAGGGTGTGGCCGCGCACGTCAAGGCCAACGGCCACGCGATCGCCGTACTTCTTGATGACGGAAGCGGTCCAATCCGGATTCTCAAGCGCTGCCGTGCCAATGTTCACACGGGCGGCGCCTGCTTCCAAAGCTGCGTCGAGGGATGCGTCGTCGCGCACGCCACCGGACATTTCGATATTGACCTTGTCGCCAAGCTCCTTGACGATGGCGCGCAGCTGGTCACGGTTGTTGCCCGTGCCGAATGCCGCGTCAAGGTCGACCAGATGAATCCATTCCGCACCGGACTCGACCCACGTGCGGGCAGCCTCCAGCGGCGAACCGTAATCGGTTTCCGAACCGGATTCGCCTTGGCGCAAGCGAACGGCCTTGCCATCACGAACATCGACTGCGGGAAGCAATGTCAAAGACATGTCTGTACCTCTCTGTGATCAACCGACCGCCACTAAACGGCAATCGCAAATAAATGTACCAAGTGGTCGTTTTAAAAGCGTATATGTCAAAGCATCGTCGAAACAATCATCGGCGATCTCGCACCATCAGAACGTCGCAATCCAATTGCGCAGCAGCTGCGAGCCCGCTTCGGCGGATTTTTCAGGGTGGAACTGCGTGGCGAACAGCGGACCACGCTCGTAGGCCGCCACGAAACGGCTACGTCCGTACGTGCACCAGGTCACGCGCTCCTCGGCGTCACCGAAATCAAGCTGGTCGCCGGACGTGTCGGCGGGAGCGGCACTCATCGCGGCGAAGGAATGTACGAAATAGAAACGTTCACCTTCCACACCCTTCATGAGCACGGAACCTTCCGGCGCCTCGACGGTGTCCCATCCCATGTGAGGCACCACATCGGCGTCAAGCAGTTCCACGTCGCCCTTGATCAGGCCAAGGCCCGGAGTGCCGGTGCCGTGTTCCATACCGCGTTCGAACATGATCTGCTCGCCCACGCACACGCCGAGCACCGGTCGCCCGGCACGCAGACGATCCTTGATCACGGTGTCTCCGCCCACCGACTTGAGTCCTTCCATGCATGCGCCGAAAGCGCCCACGCCGGGCACTACCAGACCGTTGGCTTCCAAGGCCTGCCGATGGTCGGAAGTGAGGGTCACGTCAAGGTCGAGATCAGCCAGTGCACGAACCATGGAACGCACGTTGCCGAAACCATAATCGAAAACCACCACGGAAGTCATGGGCGTTCTCCTTCTTGTGTCATTCGTTGTTCTGTGGCGCGAGTCGTCTTGTGTCGCATAACGCATGTTCGGCAGGATGACTCGCGTTTACCGTCGTTAACTGATGCTTGATGTGCCGCGTCCGAACCGCGTATGCTCGGCGATAATGCTCATCGCCGCATCCCGATCAAGGTCAGCGGAATCGAAAATGGTCATATCCGCCTGTTCCAGCGCGTTCATATCGGTGATGCCCAGCATGAGATCCTCAACGAACGGCGCGGTGGAGGTGAATAGCACCGGCGGAGCGAAGGTTTTGCCCGCTCTGCCTTCCACGTACATCGTCGCTTCGAGCTTGTCCGCACGGTTGACGGCAAGAATCGCGGGCATGCCGGCAACGACGATCGTCATGTCTTTGACCGCCGCTTCCGGACCGTCTCCGTCGAGATTGCGCAGCACCGCGACAGCACCTTGCGCCGATCCGATGCATTGCGCGGAAATGTCGGACAATTCACAGAATGCCGACAGCAATCGTGGCGAGGTCAGTCTGGTGATGATCACCGCCACTTTCGCGCGATTGCCAAGCAGTCCCTGCAGCTCGTCTTCGAATTTCAACGAATCCTCAGCCGCGTTGAGCATGTCGTCGACTTCCGAGGATTCGGAGGATTCGGAGGATTCCGCGTTATCGGAAGCTTCGGAGGAATCGAAAGCTTCAGATGGCGGATTGTCCGCCCGCTCATGCTTGGACGCTTCGGCATCCTTGAATTCCTGCTCGAAGCCGGCCATGGCCGCTTCCAGTTCCTCTTCGCTGAAATGCATGCCGTCGGCGTTGAGGCCACCGAAATCGTTTGATCCATCGAATCCTTGGAAATCGTCGAAATCGTTATTTCGATCGTCGCTCATCACAGAGCGCCCTTCGTGCTCGGAATACCGTCGACACGCGGATCCGACTCGATGGCGAAACGAAGCGCACGTGCCAAGGCCTTGAACTCGGCTTCGGCGATGTGGTGCGGATCGCGGCCGGAGATCACCTGCAGATGCAGGCAGATTCCGGCATGCATGGCGATGGATTCCATAACGTGACGCACGAGGGAGCCGGTGAAATGGCCGCCGATCATGCAGTATTCGAAGCCTTCCGGCTCGCCGGTGCACACGCAGTACGGACGCCCGGAAATATCGACCACGGCCTTGGCAAGCGCCTCGTCCAACGGCACGGTCGCATCAGCGAAGCGACGGATGCCGCGCTTGTTCCCCAGCGCCTGCTTCAACGCCTCACCGAACACGATGGCGATGTCTTCGACGGTATGGTGCGCGTCGATGTCGGTGTCACCCGTGGCCTTGATGGTCAGGTCAATCAGCGAATGCTTGCCGAGCGCCGTCATCATATGGTTGTAGAACGGCACCGACGTGTCGATGTCAGTTTTGCCGGTGCCGTCGAGATTCAGGCTCAGTTCGACCTTGGATTCGCTGGTTTCACGAACGATGGTTGCGGTACGCGCCATGTTGCGACTCCTTTTGGAAAATGTTCGGTCCTGTTGTGTTGGTTCAGTCCCGTATGTGCTCAGTCTTGTTCCACAATACGCAACACTTCGACCAAGGCTTCACGGAAACGCGCCATTTCCTCGTCGGTTCCCATGCATACGCGCATCCAGCCGTCAGGGCCGACGGTGCGGATGAGCACACCACGCTTGAGCAGTTCGTCGAAGATGCGGTCGCGATCGTCGAAATGACCGCCGAACAGAATGAAGTTGGACTGCGTCTCGGCCACTTCGAGCGGCTGGCCCTTGTAGGTTTGTTCCTTAAGCCATGCCGCGGTCTGATTGCGGGTGTCACGCAGATGCGCCACACGGCTGAGCTGTTCGTCGGTATGTTCGAACGCGGCAAGCGCGGCTGCCTGGGTGACGGCCGACAGGTGGTACGGCATACGCACGATGCGCACACAGTCGATAATGCCCTTGTTGGCGGCCAGATAGCCGACTCGCGCGCCTGCGAAGGCGAACGCCTTGCTCATGGTTCGGCTCACGGCGAGATTCTCATACTCGCCGATGAGTTCGAGCGCGGTGGGCGTGCCCGGATCACGGAATTCGATGTAGGCTTCGTCCACCACGACCACCGGATGCACGCCTTCGGCGGCACCGGCCACTTCAGCGGTTTCGGCGGCGCCGAGCACGCGCTTGAGATCGTCCATCTTCAGCGGTGTGCCGGTCGGATTGTTCGGGCTGGTGAGCACGATCATGGCCGGCTTGACGTCTTCGATGGCCTTGATGGTGGCGTCGACGTTCAGCGAGAAATCCTCGTTGCGGTGCGCAAGCTTCCATGTGGTGAACGTGTCGCGGGCGTATTCCGGATACATCGAATACGTCGGATCGCAGCCGAGCGCAATGCGTCCTGGACCGCCGAAAGCTTGGAACAGCTGCAGCATGATCTCGTTGGATCCGTTGGCACCCCACAACTGGTCGACTTCCAGCTTGACGCCGGACTCGCGTTCGAGATAGTCGCAGAATGCCTGACGCAACGCGATATGCTCACGATCCGGGTAACGGTTGAGCGTCAGAGCGATTTCCTTGACTCGCTGCGCGATGGTTTCGACCACTGCCGGTTCCGGCGCATACGGATTCTCGTTGACGTTGAGGCATACCGGCACGTCCAATTGCGGCGCACCGTACGGCTCCTCACCGATCAGATCGTTGCGCAGCGGAAGATATGCCGGAATGGCGTTGCTGGAAGTCTCACTCATCGAAGGCCTGCCTGCTCTTCCTGTTCCTTGATGGTTTCCTTGTTGTACGGATCGTCGATGAAACGGCTCAGCACGCTTTCACCGTGTGCCGGCAGATCTTCGGAAACGGCGAAGGCGTTCACACGAGCAGCGAGGGTCTTCAATCCCTGCTCGTCGTATTCGATGACTTCGACCGGCTTCATGAAGGTGTGCACGCCCAGACCGGAGGCGAAGCGTGCAGTGCCGGAAGTCGGCAGCACGTGGTTGGAGCCGGACATGTAGTCGCCCAGCGGCACCGGAGAGTACGGGCCACGGAAGATGGCACCGGCGTTGCGAATCTTGGCGATCACGGCATCCGGGTCGGCGGTCTGGACCTCAAGGTGTTCGGCGGCATACGCATTGGCCGCGTCAATGGACTGCTCGATGCCATCGGTGAGGATGATGCCGGACTGGCGTCCGCGTAGCGACGTGTTCACACGCTCGGAGTGCTCGGTGCGCGGCACACGGTATTTGAGGTTCTCCTGCACCTGTTCGGCAATCTCTTCGCTGTCGGTGATGAGCACAGAACCGGCGAGTTCGTCATGCTCGGCCTGACCGATCAGATCGGCGGCCAGCCAGCTCGGGTTGGCACCCTTGTCTGCGATGATGGCGATTTCGGTCGGTCCTGCCACGGCGTCGATGCCGACGATGCCGGACACCATGCGCTTGGCGGTAGCGACGAAGATGTTACCCGGACCGGTGATCTTGTCGACCGGATCGCACAGGATTTCGCCGTCCTGCGGTTCGGATCCCTTGGCGCCGTAAGCGAACATGGCCACGGCCTGAGCGCCGCCGACCGCATACACTTCGTCAACGCCGAGAATGGCGCAGGTGGCGAGAATGGTCTTGTCAGGCAGACCGTCGGCATTGTTACGGCTCGGCGGGGTTGCGATGGCGAGGGATTCCACGCCGGCGGCCTGTGCCGGGACCACGTTCATGATGACGGAGCTCGGGTAGACGGCCTTGCCACCCGGCACATACAGGCC
>OGYG01001740.1_pt1 | contig 12668 bp, 15 predicted proteins | sample 1576481 | NCBI WGS metagenome assembly OGYG01 (sample SAMEA3541497, study PRJEB24748) | human gut metagenome | biome: human gut; feature: human-associated habitat; material: faeces | place: China | collected 2012 | reverse complement strand
TGTGTCTGAGACAGCGAGAAGAGGAATGGAGGGCGGGAGGGAACATATTTTTAAGACTTAAGAAGAGAAAAGAGGCAATCAAGGATGCGTTGAAACATTACGGAATAGTACCAAATATATAATCGAATGTTTTAATTTGAGTATATGTAGTAAGAGGAGAACTTTTATGAAAGAAGATCTTAATTTATGTATGGTGGCATTTCTTTTTGATAGTGGAAAAATAGAAAGTTCATTTTATGGAGAAGTGATTTTTGAGCATCTTATTAAAGGGAATGAATTGTCCAATAATATGTCAAAAGTAGTGGTGTCAGAAGGAGATGTTTTTCACAGAGAAGCATATGACGATATTACTCCATATACAATTAAAAATGAATTATGTACAATTAAAAAGGTAGATGATAAATGTAGGGATTATATTTTTGCTGTATTGATTGAAGACATTTCTGTAAACAATGCAATTAAATTAGATAAGCGAATAAAAGAAGAGTGTATAGCCTATTTGGGTATGACATCAATAGATATTGATTCGACAGATGTGAGAAAACAGTTTTGGAAAATGCTTAGACGTGATTATAGTATTGAAGGAGAAACACTTACCTGTTTTGGAAATGAAGAGGCAGGTTTCGCCTATTCTAAAAAAGCAAAGGAATATGGTTTTCGAGTAAACTATGATGGTTTCCCTGATGAACAAGAGTGTGACAATCAAATTCGCCTGTTTTCTACACGCCAATCGAGTTTTATAACTAAAGTTGAACAATTAGAGGTAAAAAAAGGTAAAAATGATTCTGATAGAGGAATATCAGAGATGAATTATTCGCTTGTTAAGGAAGTTGAAATTGCAGGAGTACAAATTTGGAAAGCAATAGAGGATATTAATCGGGTATATATTCCTAAAAATGATAATTGGGTTATAGTAGATTACCTTTTTATCTCTTTATATGAAGTTGCACAAGGTATAGAACGATTATTTAAGATTTTAATTGAATTAATGTTCTATGCCCATCGTAGTATATATAATAGAAAAAAAGTTGATGAATTGTTATTAAGCCATAACCACGTTGCAATGTATGAATTTGTAAACCAAAAAGAAAAATTATCATTTGGGAAAAATGAAAGGAAACTGCTTGAATGTATATCTAAGTTTTATAATGAGGGAAGATATAATAGATTTGTCTATAGTGAACATACTTTAATGGAATTAAAGTTGCTGCAGAAATTTGGAAGTGACATTAAGGAAGAGGAATTTGATGATAAAATTAAACATAGATATGGTAAAACCATTGGGCACATATCGCATACATTATATGATGTTATAAGAAAACTTTCATATGAACTAAATATTTACGTCTATGAATTAAATAACCAGTCTGTAGCAAACTTTGTATTAAGCAATTATTATAAAGATGATTTATATGGAATATTAAAAGAAATTGAGAACTCTAAAAAAGAACTATTGTGGTATATATTAAAGAAAGGAAAGGATTTGACGATTACTCAAGTGGGAGAAAATATAGAGGCATTACCTTTTGATTATATGAATTTGCAGATGGTTTTAGAAGAGTTAATATGCAATAAAAATTCTGGTGAGATAATATATAATTTTGTGTCAAATGAATATGATGAACAAGTAGCCGAAGATAAAGATAAGTGGAAAGAAAGGTTGGAATTTATAGAAATAATAGGTAATACTAATGTTTGTTTTGAAGAAGATGATTGGGGCGATGAAGAAGAAAATTAACTAAGGCTAAAAAGTGTAAGTTCGCTTTGCTTTTGTGGGAAAAGGGATGTACGAGCAGTGTTAGTCCTGTAGAAATATTGCCTATATTTCCGTAATTTTGTGGGGATATGTTTTAATTTGGTACTCACGTTGAGAGTGTCGTGTTGATGACAAGGATACAGAAATAGAGTGTAGAAAAGGCTTGAAAACAAGCACTTTCTCATGATTTTAGGCGTAGTTGCCTGCCAGGATTTCCACTGTGGATTTTCCTTTGAGGAACATATCCACTGCTTGTGTCCGTAGGGTTGAGTTGACAGGATGAAAACAGGGTAGGTTGTAGAGATAGGATTGTTATGAGGGTAGGTTGAGTTGATAAGATGGTTGAACCTGGCTAATTACCATACGCGAAAAACAAGGGAACGATAATTAGGCGCTAGAGAGGATGTGATGCTTTATGCCGGAAAATAAAAGAGTATTTCATTCCTCCTATACCAAAGCGAGAAAAACGTGTTGGTATTTATTGCCGTGTCAGCACAAATAGTATGGAACAATTGCAAAGCTTAACAGCACAGGTATCACACTTAACCAGAATAACAGCAGCAACTCCTCAGTGGCTCTTGGCAGATGTTTATATGGATATTGAAACCAGTAAAACGGGCTCGTTCAGAAAAGAATTCAATCGAATGCTGGAGGATTGCCAAGCACATAAATTGGATATTGTTATTACGAAAAATATAAGTCGATTTGGGTGAGATACTGTTGAAACGTTGGATGCGTTAAATCGATTGAAGGCATTTGGAATCCGTGTAATCTTTGAACAGGAAGAATTGGATACGGCAAATACAGATAGTGATTTGATTATTTCAGTGATTGAGTCTGTTGCACAGGCAGAGAATGAATCTCGTAGTGAAAATATAAAATGGGGAATTAAAAATCGTGCCGCATCTGGAAAATCAAAATTGTACGACAGGAAGTGTTATGGGTACAAGCATGGTGCAGATGGGCGATTGATAATTGATGAAGAAACGGCAAAGAATGTGAAGTTAATATTTGATTTGTATCTTAGCGGACAGAGCGTTGTAGGCATCATTAAGGAGTTAGAAAAAAGAGAAATTCTATCACCAACTGGAAAAGAGAAATGGTGCAAAAGAACGATTGATGTTATGCTAAGTAATGAGAAGTATACGGGTGATGTAAAACTGTTAAAGTCCGGTAACAGTGAAGTACAGTATTTGTCTACAGATAATAACCCGGCGATTATATCGAAGGAGACATTTGAAGCTGTGCAGGTTGAAAAGGCTAGGCGGAGTAATGTGACTAGCGGAGAATCTGGTAAACAGCGTAAAAGCAAAAAATATAGTTCAAAGAGAGGGTAAATAAAAACACTTTAGAAGTCAAATTCAAGAAGATTGGAGGGAAATAATATGGCTACATATGCTTATAAAGATGCTAATAGAAAAAATGTAATCTATGCATCTAATGCTGTAAAAGAAGATAGAAATAAAAGATTTTATTGCCCGAACCCAAATTGTGCAGCACATTTATATATCTGTGCTGTTGATGGAAGTAAGAAAGCATATTTTAGAGCGACAAGAAAAGAATTTCCACATATACCAATGTGTTCATTTGGACCAAAAACAGTTGATTTCGAACCAAATCAGTTCGATGAATCAAAGTTTGTGTTTGATAATGCTATGGATAAATTATTTGTTGAAACTGATGCACAAAAAGTTCAGAAAACCTCAGAAAATCATAATCAAGGTACAGTTAAGCAACATCCGTTACGGACGATAAAGCAAATTTATCAGATGTGTAAAAGTAAACCCGTGACGGATGTGTATGGGGACAAAGAAATAGGTTCAATGATACTGGATGATAGAAGTGAATACAGATATCCCAAAGGATGCTTTGGTAGTAGAATAGTCGAAGCAATCGTAAAAGGAAAATTATATGATAACGGGAAGAAGCAAATTTATTTGTCGGCTCCCGTGAATAGTAAGAAGTATTCATTCGTATTGGAGTTTTCCGATGAAAAGACATATCGGGTTATTCGTGATGAAATATATAACAATAAAGATAAAATAATTGTAGTTGCTGGTAAATGGGAGCCATCAGGTACATATAATTCTTTTATCACAAAGGTATACGGACGAAAGCAAATAACCGTTATAAAGGAATGAGGATTAGTAATTTACCGTGGGAGGATAATACATTTATGCCTAAAAAACCAATAAAAGAAACAATACATGCAAAGGGTATCGATATCGGAATTTACACAAACGATTTTCAGAATGAATTCATTTCATTGACAGATATTGCTAAGTACAGAAGTGATGATCCGAATGCGACAATTTGCAATTGGATGCGAAACAGGGATACGCTGGAATTTCTCGGTTTGTGGGAGACCCTTCACAATCCGGATTTTAAACCCCTCGAATTCGAGGGGTTTAGAAGTCAAGCGGGACTTAATGCTTTTACCATGTCACCATCCAAGTGGATAAATAATGTTTCAGCGATAGGAATTGTATCAAAATCTGGACGATATGGCGGCACATATGCGCATTCAGATATCGCCTTTGAATTTGCATCATGGATATCGGCTGAGTTCAAGCTGTATATTATTAAAGATTACCAGAGAATAAAAACAGATGAAAACAGTCGTTTGTCACTAAACTGGAATCTCAATAGGGAAATATCAAAATTAAATTATCGAATTCATACCGATGCAATTAAGGAGAATCTGATTCCACCGGAATTGACGAAAGAGCAGATTGCCTATACATATGCCAATGAAGCAGATATGCTGAATGTTGCTTTATTTGGAATAACTGCAAAGCAATGGAGTGAAATGAATCCTGATAAAAAGGGAAATATGCGGGATGATGCGAATCTTAATCAGTTATTAGTATTATCAAATATGGAAAGTTATAACGCCGTATTGATTGAACAAGGGAAAGCGCAGTCAGATAGATTGGTATTGTTGCGTGATTTGGCAGTCAAACAGATGAAAACAATGGAATCTTTGACGATGACAGGGCTGGCTATGCTTACAAAAAAGGAAGATGATCAATGACATTGTCAACGATAAATTACTTCCACAAATAAAAATAGCCTAATCAAAAATAATCGTGTTAGAGTTGATAGAATTGTTGAAAAGACGCTAAAATAAGGGGAATATTTGCAGATTTTTTAAAAGTGTGGAAAAGCCTATCAATCACACGTTGAGAGTGTCGTGTTGATGTCAAGGGTTGAAAAATAGAGTGTAGAAATGGCTTGAAAACAAGCACTTTCCCATGATTTTAGGCGTAGTTGCCTGCCAGGATTTCCACTGTGGATTTTCCTTTGAGGAACATATCCACTGCTTGTGTCCGTAGGGTTGAGTTGATAGGATGAAAACAGGGTAGGATGTAGAGATAGGATTGTTATGAGGGTAGGTTGAGTGGATAGCCTTATTAAGATGATACAGGAGGACAAACAGATGGCTTATGGAAAATCAATAGAATTGTTTTTGGCAAACGGCACGGCGGACAGTCTTATAACGGCGGAGCTTTCTAACTGGAATGGTAAAGCAATTAAGATTCCAAGAATAGAAGTCAATGACTGTAAGCGTGATGATATAAAAGGCGCAGGGATTTATTTTCTGTTTTGTAAGGAAGATGATGATTCGGATTCTGTATATATCGGTGAAGCCGAAAATATACAAGAACGGCTCATTCAGCATTTGCGCGATTACTCAGCTGAAAAAGAAAAATACTATTGGAATACGGCGGTTTTGTTTGTAGGCAGAGACCTGAATAAAGCACTTATCAGATACCTTGAAAATCGTTTAGTTGAGATGGCAAGGACGAGTAAAAGATATCTTGTTTTAACGAAGAATACATACCGCAATACTGTAATGAAGGAATCACAGGTTGCGGCGATGGAGGAATTTGTAGAAAACATCAAAATACTCATCAATGTATTAGGGTACAAGGTGCTTGAACCGATGATACAAAAGGACAGCATCTCCAATCATGATAATCAGATGCTTTATTTGAATGTTGGAAATGCTTCGGCAACAGCAATGGTTACGACAGAGGGTTTTGTTTTAATTGCAGGTTCATCTGTGAATGAGAAAAACACTATGAAATCCCTGAGCACAGGAATGATAAAGCTAAGAAATAAGCACTTGGAATCTGGAAAGGTAAAAGACTGGAAAACAACAGAGGATATCCTCTTTTCCAGTTCTTCGGCAGCAGCAGATTTTGTTTTAGGATATAGTGTTAGCGGTCCGGCAAGTTGGAAGGATAAACGAGGCAGAACGCTGAAAGAAATTGAGGCGGAATGATTACATAGGATTGTACATAAAGCGTAGTCCTACGAAGATATAGTAAATTACTCTGGTGAATGGCTTTTATATTAAATAGACCAAATAAAAAGAGTGGCATCTTGGAGAATAAATCTCTTGTAGTCGCTCTTTCTGATAATTGGGTAGCACCTTGCAGAAATGCAGGGTGTTTTCTTTCTATCAGGAAAGGGCATCGTAAAGGAGTAAGAAAATAAAAAATCTTTAGAGTTATATTGCGCTAAAGAGTTTTAAAGCAATGGGATTCATCGTTAGGTACACACTGAAAGGAAGGCGGATTATGGAGAATAAATTGGAAATGACCGAGGCCTTAAACGAGGTAATGAAAATGATGAAACAAACTCAAATGCGTTGAAATGAAGAAGGAGGAATTGTATAATTAACTCACCAGAAATAATGAACGTCTCTGAAAGCGGAGGGAGAGAAGGAAGAAATCTAAAATCAGGAATACCCTCCAGGTAAGAAACTGATGAGGGGTTCTGGAAGGCTTTGTCTTTCACAATGATGCTTGCATCATTTTCTTGATTGAATCGAAGTGATAAACAAAATCTATATGAAAGACCAGCAGGTAAATTGACTTTTATGCTTGAAAGATATACGATTACAAGCGTAAAAGTAAATGTGAGGAGGAAATGCAGATGGGAGCAACGGAAGATATTATGAAGATGGCAAAAGAGAATAATTGTACAGTTACTACTGCTATGGTAGTTGCTGCCGGGATATCTCGTGGAAATTTGAAGTATCTTGTTGAAAAAGGACTGTTAGAGAAATCTGCTCGTGGCGTATATATTTTGCCGGAAGTTTGGGACGATGAAATTTTTAATTTGCAGAGCAGATTCAAGCGAGGCATATTCTCTCATGAGACTGCATTGTTCCTGTGGGATTTAACAGACAGGACACCTAATGTTTATGCAATGACATTTCCGTTAACATACAATTTAACAAAACCAAAACAAGAGAAAATCAATTGCAGTCAGTGCAAAGATGAATGGTATGAACTTGGCATAGATGAAGTGAGAACTCCTGGCGGAAATACAGTCAGAGCATATAATCAGGAAAGAACACTCTGTGATATTTTGCGTCCGAACAGTTCTGCTGATATACAGATTATTTCCGAAAGTTTCAAAAGATATGCAGTCAGGAAAAACAAAAACATACCTCTATTATCTGAATATGCTAAGGTGCTTAAGGTGGAGAAAAAACTGAGGTCATATTTGGAGGTGCTGTTATGAAAAATGCAATGCAGTTAAAGGCTACCATAAAGAATATGGCAAAAGAAAAAAATATATCGGCCCAATTGGTAATGCAAAATTTTATGCTTGAGAGAATGCTTGAAAGAATCTCTGTGTCAATATATCAAAGTAATTTTATACTGAAAGGCGGTTTTTTGATTGCAGCAATGGTAGGTCTTGATACAAGGGCAACAATGGATATGGATGCAACCATCAAGGGACTTCCGGTAAACGAGAAAACAGTCAGGGATATGTTTGAAGAGATATGTCAGATACAACTGAATGATGATGTGACTTTTTCTTTCCAGAGTATTGGAAAAATTCGTGAGGGTGATGAATACATGGGATACCGAGTCCATCTGACAGCAAATTATCTGCCAATGGCAGTGCCATTGAAACTGGATATTACTACGGGAGATAAGATTACACCAAGGGAAGTAAAATACAGTTTTAAATTACTACTTGAGGATAGGAGCATCTCAGTCCTTGCTTACAATCTGGAAACAGTTCTTGCAGAGAAACTGGAAACAGTTATATCAAGAGGTGACCAGAATACCAGACCGAGGGATTATTATGATGTGTACATATTGAAAAGATTGCAGTTTGGAAATATCAATATTGAAACGCTAAGACAGGCAATCGCAGCAACTTCAAAGAAGAGAGGCTCTTATGATGTGCTTTCTGACTATAAAAACATAATGACAACGGTTAAAAACAGCCTCGTTATGCAGGAACAATGGAAAGCATACCAGCGAAATTTTGAATATGCCACAGATGTAAATTTTGAGGATGCCTGTGATACGGTAGTGCAGATTATGGATGAGATAAGTTAACTGGAGGGGTGACTATGATGACAAAGCAAGAAGAAGGAATATTTCTGATGGTGTTCAATAGAAGTGGATATGTTTTAAATTTTTCTACCAACAATTTTGATGTATTTACACTCAACAGTATTGGTTAGGCTCTGTGGGCAAAATAGGGTCTTTCAAAGGGTAAATTTCTTAATGCATACTTAAATAGTTCATCTCAAGAAAACAGGCTAAAACGAATTTCCGATTTATTCCATTATTATGAAGACAATAGGAATATGAATATAATGCAGATTATGAAGATGACCTTTATTTTGGAAGCGGTGTTTCAAGGTACGATGAAAGATACGCTCGGATTGATCAAAAATGCAAAGCCATTATGGATAGATTGGAAGGTGGTTCTTCTATCATCGCAAAGACGGCGGATGCATTGAATTTGTTGCCAGCAAATAGACAGGAGACGGATCAGGGCGCAGAGGCAATAAAAGCAGTCTTGGGGAACTTGAGGGTAAGACCATCAAAGTTAGCCGAGATTAGAAATCCATTCGGGAGCGGTCACGGGAAAAGTGCATTTTTTCAAGGCTTAGAGGAACGCCACGCTAAGCTGACTGTAGGAAGCAGTATTACATTTGTCGATCTTATCTGGAGTACCCATGAAGAACAGCAGAAAACAGAAACAAAGGTGATATAAATATGATGCACAAAATTGGATAAAGCTTAATCGCAAGAATATATTACAGATCATTGTTATGAGTTAGAAATACATTTTGACAGGAGGACTACAGGATGAATGACCGTGGAGAAATAATAATCTACAAGACCGAAGACGGTCTGACGAAAATAGATGTCAGTATGCATGATGAAACGGTGTGGCTGTCGCTGGAACAGATGGCTGATTTGTTTCAAAGAGATAAGTCTACCATATCTAAGCATATAAAAAACATATTTGAAGATGGAGAATTAGTCAGAAATTCAGTTGTTGCAAATTTTGCAACAACTGCTGCGGATGGAAAAACATATCAAGTGGACTACTATAATCTTGATGTTATCATCTCCGTTGGCTATCGAGTGAAATCCCAGCGTGGTGTGCAGTTTCGTATATGGGCAACGAATATCTTAAAGGAATACATCAAAAAAGGTTTTGCCATGGATGATGACCGTTTGAAGGAACTAGGCGGTGGCGGATACTTTAAGGAGTTACTTGAAAGAATCCGTGACATCCGGGCTTCTGAAAAAGTGCTCTATCGTCAGGTATTGGAAATCTATGCGACCAGTGTTGATTACAATCCCAACGCAGAAGTCTCTATACAATTTTTCAAAAGAGTGCAGAATAAGATTCACTATGCTGTTTCTGGAAAAACAGCGGCAGAGGTGATTTATCATCGTGCGGATGCGGAAAAAGACTTTATGGGATTGATATCATTTTCGTGAGAACAGCCAACGCTGCGGGAAGCGAAAATGGCTAAGAATTATCTGGATGAAAAAGGACTTCGTGCGATGGGACAGTTAGTATCAGGATATCTTGATTTTGCGGAAAGGCAGGCAGAACGAGAGATACCGATGACCATGGAAGATTGGGCAAAGCATCTGGACGGGATTTTGACATCAACAGGTGAAAATCTTCTCATAGGAAATGGAACGGTCAGTCATTTGCAGGCGATGGAAAAGGCTCAAACGGAATATAAGAAATACAAAGCAAAGACACTTAGCAGTGTGGAAAAGGATTATTTGGAAAGTATAAAGCTGCTGGAACAAAAAGGGAAACAGTGGAAATGAACTATCTAGAAATTTCGAATAATTCAAGAGATGAAGATTAATGGACTTGTTCCCTGCAATAATGAAAAGTCAGGCTCTTAGATTGTTATGAAAACTACCCGCGGCCTATATTAAAAAAACAATGATGAATAGATGTTATAAAATAAAGCTAAGGGAACGTGTACGAATGCCTAAAAGCCAATAAAAGAAACAAGATATGTAAAAAAGAACCAGGATTAAATCTTCTGTATGATGCTAATGAAGTAAATTCCTTGAATGTTAAGTTTAAAGTAAAGTGAATGGGATTAGAATTTTTTATAAAAAACGGAAGTTTAGAAGGGATAAATAGTAACGATCCTAATCGGGATTCCTGGTTTTTACGCCCTTCCTTTTCTCGGGAAACCAACCTGGAAATTTCTAAGAATCCCTTAAGAAAAGCCATTTCACCTTGTAACTTAGTTTGAATTCGTGTACAATGGCAATGCTGTAAATAACGAAAAGAATTGGAGTGCTGAATGTGTTAAAAAAATATTTCCTAGTGTTTCTGATATCCATGGTACCCCTGATTGAGCTGCGCGGCGCGATCCCGTATTCCCAGGCGTTTGGTATGCCGCTGTGGTCCTCTTATATTGTCGCGATTGTTGGCAATATGATTCCGGTCCCATTTATCTATCTGTTCGCCCGGAAGGTCTTGATATGGGGCGCAGACAAGCCGGTTATCGGCAAGTTCTTTACCTACTGTCTGGACAAAGGCGAAAAAGGCGGAAAAAAGCTGCAGGAAAAAGCCGGCCGCGGCCTGTTTGTCGCGCTGCTGCTGTTCGTGGGAATCCCGCTGCCGGGCACCGGCGCCTGGACGGGAACGTTGGCAGCCAGCTTCCTGGACATGGATTTTAAATCCAGCGTTTTAGCCGTGATGGGCGGCGTCTTACTGGCCGGCGTCATTATGGGCTTAGCCAGCGCAGGTCTGTTCGGCGCGCTGAACCATTTTATTTTAGGCTAAAAAACAGCGAAACTTTGAGAAGTGAGAGTCATCAAGCTTCCAAAGCGACGCTGTTTTTATTTGTTTCATTTTGGCGATCGAGAAACGGCTGCTGGATGAGCAGCTTTTCAAATTCAGAAATGGTTACCGGCGTACAGTAATAAAATCCCTGAACCAGATCGCATCCGTTTGCCTTTAGAAAATCAATGTATTCCTGTGTTTCCACGCCTTCCGCTACCGTTTTCATTCCGAGCCGGCGCGTGATCGTCAATAATTCCTGCAATACAATCCGATTTTTTTCATGCAGCGGCTGTGTAAAAAAGCAACGGTCCAGCTTGATGATCGACACCGGCAGAGAGCTGAGCAGGCTCAGCGACGAGTAACCCGATCCGAAATCATCCAGGGAACAAGGAAATCCGAGATTCTGAATCTCCTTCATATAATCCAACAACGAAATTTCGCTGCCCAGCTCAATTTCTTCCGACAGTTCCAGCTCTAATAATGACTGCGGAATTGAGTAGCGGCGGTAAATTTCCAACAGTTCACCGAGATAACTGGTGTCTTGAAAGGAAGGCCGCGACAGATTGCAGCTGATCGGCACAACCGGCGCTGCCTGTCGGATCCAGCGGCTGAAGCACTGGCATAACTGCTCGAAAACAAACTGATCAATCTTGCGGATAAATGTATTCCGTACAAGAATCGGCAGGAATAAATTCAGCGGGATCTGCCGTCCGTCATGGAACCAGCGAATCAAAGCTTCCCCGCCGGCGATCCGGCCGTCTTTTAATGAAACCTTGGGCTGGATGAAAACGACAAATTCCGGTTTTTCCAGCGCTGAATGCATCAGCGTCTCAATCTGCGCCTGATGATGAAGCTGTTCCCGGATTGCCGGACTTGAAAATTCATAGGAAGTACTGTATCGGGAATAATCCGGCTCGCACAATCGCGCATTGTTGGCGCAGTCCAGGGCAAACAGATAATGATCATCGGGATGAACTTCATGCATCCCAAACGATAACAACAGCCTCAGCCAGTGTCCGTCATAATGCAGCTGATAGATTTCTTCGTCGATGACCAGAAGCCGCTGGATCAGATCATATCGGCTTTCCTGTTTTAAAAGCAAGACAAACTGATCTTCACACAGCCGGAAAACCACTTCTTCCAATCGTAAATTATTGTTCAGAATGGTAAAAATCCGGCGTAGAATTTCATCGCCTGCCGGGTAGCCGTACAGATAATTGATCGTCTGGAACTGTTTGATATCCATGATCATCAAGACCAGGGATTCCTGAAACTTCTGTTTCAGCTTGTAAAAAAGCGATTCTCCATCCCGGCAGTCCGCGGACAGCGCCATCCGCTCCGGAATGAGGTCTTGATTCTTGTTCATGAACATACCCTGCCTTATGTCTTTTATTATACCATTAACCCGGACAATCCTAAGAAATTTTATGGAAGTGAGACATTGATATTAGTAAAAACCTGTAAATTATAATATAATAACAATGAGATTAAAAAGTCGGGGAGGCAGACGAATGGAAAGAATTAGAATTCAGATGCTTGGCGGTTTTATCTTAAAAACAGACAAACAGAAAATGGATCTTATTGCGCTGCTCGGCAAGCAGACGGCGGCCTTTTTAGCCTGTCTTTGCCTGAATCACGGCACCTTGGTGACAAAAGAACGGCTGATTGAATTGTTTTGGGAGGATTCTAAAAATCCGCTGAACGCGATGAAGTTCACTGTTCACCGACTGCGGAAATATCTGGAGGAGCTGCCTGTGGCGGGCGCGGACGAGTGGATTGTGACGCAGCGGGGCGGTTACAGCTTTGTTTG
>OGYG01001730.1_pt1 | contig 12740 bp, 6 predicted proteins | sample 1576481 | NCBI WGS metagenome assembly OGYG01 (sample SAMEA3541497, study PRJEB24748) | human gut metagenome | biome: human gut; feature: human-associated habitat; material: faeces | place: China | collected 2012 | reverse complement strand
GGGCCGCGCCGTTCTCGTGGTCACCCATGACCTGGAGTTCATCGGCCAAGCCTGCGACAAGGCCGTTCGCGTGGAAGCCGGCCGCATAGCCGCCGAAGCCGTCGTGGAGGGCGACCTGCAAGCGGTGAGAGAGCTGTTGGCGAAGGGGTGATACGAGGGTTGCCGAGGGAGCGCGGCGCTTTGCCCCCCCCCCGCTTTCCTGTGCTTCTTATGCCGTCCAGCTGCGGGCTTTTTCCTGTTCGGCGATGGCGTGGGCGTACCAGCCGCCCTGCGCGAGCAGCTCGTCGTGGGTGCCCCGCTCGCGTACGCGACCGTCGTCCAGCACCAGTATCTGATCGGCGCGCTCCACGGTGTCCAGGCGGTGGGCGATGACGATGACGGTCTTGTCCGCCATGAGCACGTCGAGCGCCCGGTTGATCTCGTGCTCGTTGTCGGCGTCCAGGCTCGAGGTCGACTCGTCCAACAGCACGATGGGAGCGTTCTTGATGAGCGCTCGCGCGATGGAGATGCGCTGCTTCTCGCCGCCGGAAAGCGTGGAACCGCCTTCGCCCACCAGGGTGTCGTAGCCCTGCGGCAGCGCCTCGATGAAGTCGTGGCAGTGCGCGGCGCGGGCGGCCGCTTCCACTTCCTCCTGCGTCGCATCCGGCTTGCCCACGCGGATGTTGTTCGCCACGGTATCGGCGAGCAGGTACACGTCTTGGAACACGACGGCCACCTGCTCGGCCAGCGCGTCGGGCGCGATATCGCGCACCTCGTGCCCGCCTACGCGCACGCTGCCGCTGCTCGCATCCCAGAACCGCGAGATCAAGCTGATGACGGTGGTCTTCCCGCTGCCCGAAGGCCCGACGAGCGCGGTGCGCGTCCCGGGCTGCGCCGTGAACGTCACCCCGTGCAGCACCTCCTTGCCGTCGGCGTATCCGAACCGCACATCGTCGAACCGCACGTCGAAGCTCGTGAAACGGGGGTTGCCGTCGCGGTACGCAAGGGGGCGTTCGGCCTGTATTCGCTCGATGCCCTCCGCCGCTTTGGCCAGGTAGTTCAGCTCGGGGTAGATCACGCCGAGCGTGGTCATCATGCTGGAGATGGATACGGCGATCATGACCGCCGCGATGAGGCGGGGCGCGTCGAGCTGGCCGTCCATGAACATGAGCGTGCCCGCCACGAGCCCGAGCGGAACGATGAGCGAGGTGGCCACGGAGAACAGCACCGAGAACGGCATGATGGACAGCTCCATGCGAATGGATTCGCGCTTCAAATCGGCGAAGCTGCGGTCGAGCCGCTCGAAGCGCCGGCCGGTGAGATTGTAGAGCTTGAACGTCTTGATGCCGTTGATGTACTCGATGATGCGGGATATGACCGCGTGGACGCTTTCGCGATAGCGGACGCCGCCCTTGCTTGCCGCGCGCCCGCCCAGGCGCGCAAGCGGCAGGGAGGCGACGACGATCGCGAGGATGATCAGCCCGTAGAGCCAGTTGATGGCGAAGGCGAACGCGCATGCGAGCACGCTGAAGCAGACGACCTTGAAGAAGCTCGCCAGCGAGGTGGTGATGGTCTGCTCGAAGTCGCTCACGTCGGTGGTGAGAACCGATGCGAGCTGGCCGATGCTGTTCTTGTCGAAGTACCCCAGGTTCAGCCTGCGCAGGTGGTTGCCGATCGAGAGTCTCAGGTCGGCGGTGATGTCCGCGCCCCGGAACTGCGTTTGGGCGTAGTTCGTCGCGTACAGCGCGGCGCGCACGACGAACAGCACGACGAGCGCGCCGCTGTAGAACGCAAGCAGCTCGGCGTTGAACGCGCCGGCGACGAGGTTGATGATGGCTGCGATCATGACGGCGAACATGCCCATGTGCAAAAGCGAGTCCGCGCAGGAAAGCGCGATGGGCAGCACGAGGGTCTTGGCTTTGTCGCCCGCTACGGTTCGGACGGTTTTGATGAGCGTTATCATGCCAGCGACTCCTTCTTCTCCGTGCGGTGCGTGTAGGCGTCCCACATGCGGGCGTAGGCGCCGTCTTGCTTGATCAGGGAATCGTGCGTTCCTCGTTCTCGCAGGCGGCCGTGGTCGAACACGCATATCTGGTCCGCATGCACGATGGTGTGCAGGCGGTGGGCGATCATGATGCAGGTCTTGTTCGTCAGCAGGTGCGAGAGCGCAAGCTGGATCCGGTGCTCGTTCTCGATGTCGGTGAAGCTGGTGGCTTCGTCGAACACGATGATGGGCGCATCCTTCAAGATGGCGCGAGCGATGCACACGCGCTGCCGCTCGCCGCCGGACAGCTTGACGCCGTTCTCTCCCAGCAACGTGTCGTAGCCGTTCGGCAGGCCCTCGATCGTGTCGTGGATCTGCGCGGCCCGCGCGGCGGCCTCCACCTGCTCGCGCGTGGCGTTCGGTCGGCCGAGCCTGATGTTCTCGTACAGGGTGTCGTCGAGCATGAAGGCTTCTTGGAACACGAAGGACACCAGATCCATGAGGTTGTCGGTGCGCAGTTCGGACAGGGCATGCCCGTCGATGCGCACCGCGCCTTGGCGCGTTTCCCAGAACTTGGGGATGAGCTGGGCTGCGGTCGTCTTGCCGGCGCCCGAGGGGCCCACGAACGCGGTCAGGCTGCCGGCGGGCAGATCGAGGCTGACGTCGGTGAGCGCGTTGGTCTCGGCGGCGCCGTAGCCGAACGTGACGTGATCGAACGCCACCGCGTGCGGTTTCGCCGGATCGAGCGCGAGCGTGCCTTCGGAAGCCTCGGGCAGGTCCATGATGTCCTGTATGCGCTCCATGCCGCTCATGATCTGGTTGAACGTCATGGCGAACGTGAGCAGGTTCAGGAGGTTGGACAGGAACACCATGCTCATGATCATGAAGAACAGGTAGTCGGCGGCCGAAAGGGAGCCCTGCAGGTACAGCACGCCGCCCAAAGGCAGCACGAACAGGATGCCGCTTTCCACGATGGCCACGAACACGCCGTAGGAGTAGCCCTGGCTCTTGGTGCACTGCTTCCAGAACTCGTTGTACTCGGTGACGGCGTCGGCGTACTCGCGGTAGCCTTTCGCGTCCAGACGGTAGGCCTTCATCACGGGCATGCCGTTGATGAACTGCATGATGGCCGCATTGAGCTTGGCGAGCAGCCGGTGGTACGTGGGCATCTGCTTGCCGGTGGCCGCCATGGCGAACAGCTGCACGGCAACGCCCAGCACCACGGGGACCAGCATGCCCAGAGCCATGGGCACGTTCAAGGTGAGCAGGTAGCAGAACATGATGGCGGGCGTGCAGGCGGCGGCGACGATGTCGGGGATCTGGTGGGCGAGAAACTTCTCGATGCGCTCGACGTCCTCGATGATCACCTTTTTGAGAGCGCCCGAGGTCGTTTGATCGAAGAACCCGAGGTTGACCTTCGCGATGTGCCGGCTGATCTGCGCACGCACCTGGTACAGGGTGTTGAAGGCCCCGATGTGCGAGCACGCGCCCGAGGCGATGGCGAACGCGAACTTGCCCACGATGGCCACGGCGGCGATGATGCCGTACTGGAGCGCCGCGCCCGCGTCGGCGTTCCCCTCGATGAGGAACAGCAGCACCTGGTACACCATGACGAACGGCACGAAGGAGCACAGGGCGCTCATCACGCTGAACAGCGCAGACAGCGCCAGATGAAGGCGGTAGCGTCCTGCCAGGTGGAGCAGGTAGGCCATGCCGGAGCGCCGCTTGGCGGGTTGCTCGGCTTCGGGGCGTTTCTGGGTGCGGGCGTTCTCTTCCGGGTGCATGGTCGCACCCCCTTTCTCGATGGGGTAGGGGCGTTGGAATCGGATGGCGCGGTCACCGCATGGCGGCGAGCAGCTCTTCGGCGTCGCGGAGGGGGACGTCCTGCGCGACCCGCCCGTCGCGCAGGTGCAGGACGCGGTCGCACGTGGCAACCGCGCACTCCACGTCGTGCGTGATCATGAGGATGACGCGGCCCTCGTGCGCGAGCTTCTCGATCTGCCTGCCGACGGAGCGCATGCTCTTTCCGTCCAAACCGCTCGTGGGCTCGTCGAGCACGATGACGGAGGCGTCGTGCATGAGCGCGACGCCCAGGGAGAGCCGCTGCTTCTGCCCTCCCGAAAGCGTTGCCGGGTGGCGGTCGGCAAGCGCGCCCAGGCCCAGCGCATCGAGCACCTCGTCGGCGCGGGCCGTCCGCTCGGGCGTTGCCTTCTGCCCGCACAGCAGCTCGTCGCGCACGCTTTCGCCGAACAGCTGGCTGTCCAGATCCTGCATGATGTACCATATGCGTCCTCGGCGCCGTCCGGACGCGAGCTTCTTCCCCTCCACGCGCACGGTGCCGCCGTCCTCTTTCACGAGGCCGGCGAGCAGCTTTCCCAGCGTGCTCTTCCCGGTGGCATTGGGGCCCACCACGGCGACGATCTCGCCGGGGCGGCAGGCGAAGCTCACACCGTCGGCCACGATCCGCTCGCCGAAGGACTTGCGCAGCCCCTCGACTTCGAGCAGCGGCGGCACGTGCGGGGCCGCGCAGGTCCGTTTCCTGGCAGGTGCGGTCAGGCCCTCGAGGTTCGCGCTGCGCAGCCCGAGGGCCTCGATGCGCGCGGGGTCGAGGGCGACGAGTTCCGCAGGCGTGAACGAGTCGGCGATGCGGCCGTTGGCGAGGTAGACGATGCGGTCGGCGATGCCGCGCAGATAGTACAGGCGATGCTCGGCCAGGAGCACGGTCTTTCCCTGCTGCTTGAGCGCGCGTATCAGGTTGCCGAGCTGCTCGGTGGCCTCGTGGTCGAGGTTGGCGGAGGGCTCGTCCATGACGTAGAGGGGCGGGTCGATGGCCTTCGCGGAGGCGATGGCCACTCGCTGGCGCATGCCGTACGACAGCAGGCGCACCTTCTCCTCGAGCAAGGGGGCGATGTCCAGCTCGCTTGCCGCCCCGTGCACGCGCTCGACGATCAGCTCGTGATCGAGCCCGTAGTTCTCGCACCCGAACGCGATCTCGCCCGCCACCTCGTTCGCGAAGAACTGGCTGCGGGGGTCTTGGAACACGTTGCCCGCCGCGAGCCCGCGTTCCCACGAAGGGATGTCGTCGACCTCGCGCCCGAACAGGCGCACCGTCCCGGTCAGCTCGCCTTCGTAGAAGGACGGCACCAGGCCGTTGACCACGCGGGTCAGCGTGCTCTTGCCTCCGCCCGAGGGCCCGGTGAGCACCACCACCTCGCCGGGTTGGACGGTCAGGTTCACGTCCTCGAGCTGGGGAGCGGAGCCTTCGTAGGCGAAGGTCAGGTGCGCGAGTTCGATGGCCGGCGCCTGCGGGTCGTGGTTCGGCATCATGTCGCTCACCCCACCACGATCAAGATCGAGGCGATCGCGAACCCCGCCATGAGCGCTCCGTCGCCGATCCGCATGCCGTGCGCATAGTAGCTCTGCTTCGCGCAGGGGCTCTCGATGCCGCGCACGATGCAGGATGAAGCCAGCTCGTCGGCGATGGTGAGCGAGCGGAACACCATGGGCACCACGCCGAACTCGAGCGTTGCGAGCGGATGCGCCAAGACGTGCGCCGGCGAGCGGAGGAAGCCGCGGGTGCGCATGGCGTCGCGCACGTCGGCCAGCTCGGACAGCATGGTGGGCATGAAGCGCAGGATGACGATGACGGCGAGCAGCACGGGGGAGGGGATGGGCAGCTGGCGCAAGCTTGCCATCAGCTTTCCCGAGGGAGCTTGCACGAGCAGGTACACCGGCATGAGGAGGGGTAGCATCTCCAGGACGAAGGTGAACGCCATGGGCGAGGGGAACCCGATGTCGAAACGCACGTTGAGGGCGAGCCATGCGTGCGTCACCGCGAACGCGAGCAGAAACCCGGCGCCGGCCCTTGCGAAGCCCATCGCGGCCATGAGCACGAAAAGGGCGCAGGTGAACGCGACGTGCAGCATCGTGCTGGTGGACAGGAAGGTCACGGCGCACGTGCACACGATGATCGCGAGCAACGAGAGGACGTTGACCTCGCGGATGCGGGCGTGCTGCCGGGTTGCCCCGTCCCGACGGGTCGGCGCGCTCAGAGCGGCCTCGGCTGGCGCGGCAGGGTGCACGGCGCCGCTCATTTCACGATACCCGCCTTCTTGAAGTGCTTCCTGAGCAGGCGGTTGCCGAACAGGCATCCAAGCACGGCCAGCACGGCGGTGATGGCGCAGGCGCCCAGCAGGTGCAGCGGGTTCGACAGCAGGTCGAGCTGCATGGTCAGAACCGGGGCGGTGAAGCCGTCGGTCGTCGCTTTCGCCACGTAGGCGTCCCACGCAGCCCAGACGGGCACGGCATTGCCGATGACCATGCCGACCGCCCAGATGGTCCAGCCGACGGTGTTGCGCACGGGGCTGCGGTACGCATCCTTGCCGATCATGGCCAGCTCGCAGATCGCCGCGACGCCGGCGAAGTAGGGAAGCAGGAACACGTAGCCTGAAAGCGCGAGCACCGTGCCGTACACGATGCCCCACACGAGGAAGACGCCATGCTTGTTCAGGCGATTCGCCACGACGAGGTAGAACGTCGCGCAGAGGAACATCTGGATGCCGGCGCACAGGTACAGATACACGAACGGGAACGGCATGGTCAGGGGTCCCGTGACCATGCATACGAGGAACGTCAGCACCATCATGGCCGCGACGGTCATGACGTCGCGGGTTGCGATGCTCTTCTTGGAGGCGCGCCCGCGTGCGCCTCGGGTGGTGTCGATGGTTTTCTCGGTGCTCATGCTGCTCTCCTTTCGGGTGGGCCCGTCGGGCCGGGCTGGTGGAAATCGGGCGCACGAAGGAAGGCCCGTCGTGCGCGGGTGTTCGAGCGGACTGCTTTTGTTAGTTTGAGCTAACTAGTGGTCATGGAAAGACGGCATCACCCGCCGAAGAGGTTCTCCCAGCCGGGGCGGAAGAAGTCGACGATGAGTTTGATGCGCGCAACGGCGTCCTCTTTCGAGGGGTCGTGGCGAACGATTTCGAAGAATGCGTAGTATTCCGCGCTCACGAGCGCATGGAGGTCGTCGTGGGACGGGCTCGCGCAGGCAAGGCCGCGCTCGCGCATGGCGTCCAGGTAGGCGAGCGATTGGCTGACTTCTTCCTCTACGAGATCGTCGAGGAAATGCTCGTAGCCGCTTCCCGCCGCGTGGTTTATCAGCAGGTCGAACGGCTCCTTGTGCTCGAAGATGTAGTCGACGATGCGGGTGATCACGTCTTCGGAGGTGCTCCACATGTCTTCGGGGCGCCCTTCGTCCAGCTGCTCGAACCCCTGGTCGTTGCCCGTGCGGAAGAGCCCGAGCAGGTGCGCGGATACGGGCTCGACCAGCGCGGCGAACAGCGCGCTTTTGTTCGGGAAGCGCACGTACAGCGCGCCGGTGGTCACGCCGGCGTTCTGCGCGATGCTGCGCAGGCTCGCCTTCTCGTATCCCTTGTCCAGAAACTCTCGCTGCGCGCTTTGCAGCACGAGACCGCGCGTTTCCTCAACCTGCTTCACATCCTGATCCCTTCTCATCAATAACAATGTTATCGATAACGACGTTACGAATAATGTCATACACGGTTAACTCTGTCAAGGAAAAGATGGGCGATCGTCCTCGAATCGCGGCGTCTCCGTTGCCGGTGACGGAACGCTTCGGTACGACGATCGGACGGCGGTTGAGTTGCATCGGACGCGCGAAGTTGCAGTGGGCAAACTTCCTTTTCGCGTGTTCTATCCTTGCAGCCGAACGATATGTCACAGGTGCAAGGAGTCTGCATGAACAGTCCGATCAGATTGATATTGAAGTGGGCGGGACCCGACCGGAAGTACTTGATCGCGGCCGTCGTGTTCGCGTTCGTTTCGGGGCTTATGGCCATGGTGCCGTACTACGGCGTGTACGAGATCATGAAGGCGGCCTACGAAGGGACCTGCACGTGGGAGGTCATCACGTCGAACGCGCTCGTCGTAGCGGTGGGCGTGTGCATCCAGTACGCGTGCTTCGGATGCGCGGGCGCGCTGTCGCACAAGGGCGCGTACAACACGCTGTTCCGCGTGCGGTGCCGCGTCGTGGACCATCTGGCGCACGCGCCGCTCGGGCAGCTCGACGAGCGGTCGACCGGCTCCATCAAAACCGTCCTGTCGGACGACATCGAGAAGCTCGAGCTGTTCCTGGCCCACAACATCACCGAGGCGATCATGTACCTGACCGGCCCCGTCGCGGCGTTCATCTTCCTGTGCTCGGTGAACGTGCCGCTGGCGCTGGCGACGCTCGTGCCGTTCGCGGCGGCGTTCGTCGTGATGGGCGTCATCTTCAAGCGCATGGCCGGCGTGATGCCGCGCGCGAGCGCGGCGTTGTCGCGGATGAATGCGGTGATGGTGGAGTACGTGCGCGGCATGCGCGTCATCAAGGCGCTGAACATGGGCTCGAAGTCGTTTCGCCGCTTCCAGTCCGCCGTGGACGAGGAGCACGCCGTGTGGTGCGACATCGCGCGGAAAACGGGTCCGGGCTTCGCGGCGTTCGTCATCATCATCGAGTGCGGCATGCTCGTGATGGTGCCGCTCGGCGGCTTCCTGTTCTCCACGGGAGCCATCTCGGGCAGCACGTTTCTGCTGTTCGCGTTCGTCGGGTCGCTCTACCTGACCGAAATTCGCCTGCTTCAGGAAATCGGCAGCAAGTACGCCCAGGTGAAAAGCGGGGCGATCAAGGCGCAAGAGCTGCTGGACCTGCCCGCCTTCGCCGGCGGCGCGCCCGCCAAGAGCGACGTGCGGCTCGAGAACGTGCGCTTCAGCTACGACGGCACGCGCGAGGTGCTGCACGGCGTGAACCTCGCCGTGCAGCAGGGCGAGCGCCTGGCCGTGGTGGGGCCCAGCGGCGCGGGGAAGACCACCATCGTCGAGCTCGTGTCCCGCTTCTACGATGCGACCGAGGGCACGGTGCGTATCGGTGGCGTGGACGTGCGCGACCTCGATTACGACGACCTGCTGGCGCACGTGGCCGTGGTGTTCCAGAAGACGTTCCTCACGAGCGGCAGCATCCTCGAGAACATCCGGATGGGCAAGCGCGCCACGCTGGACGAGGTGCGCGAAGCGGCGCGGCAGGCGCGCATCGACGACTTCATCATGGGGCTCCCCCGCGACTACGACACCGAGATCGGCACGCTGGGCGAGCGCCTGTCGGGCGGGCAGCGCCAGCGCATCGCCATCGCCCGCGCCATCCTCAAGGACGCGCCCGTGCTCATCCTCGACGAGGCCACCAGCGCGGCCGACCCCGAGAACCAGGTGCAGATCGACGAGGCCATCGCCAACCTCTGCGCGGGCCGCGCGGTGGTCATCGTGGCGCATCGCCTGGGCGTGGTGCGCACCTGCGACCGCGTGGCCGTGGTGGAGGACGGCGGCATCTCGGCCGTGGGGACGCACGACGAGGTGCTTGCCGCGTGCCCGTACTACCGCAAGGCATGGGCGGACTACGAGCGGACGCGCCGCATCACGTTCGGGTTCGGCGCCGCGGCGGCGGAAGCGGAGCCGCGGCAGCGCGCCGCAAGCGATTCCGTCCACCGTGCCGCCGCGCAGCCGCAGGGCGCATCGTCGGCGCCCGCGCAAGCGCCCTCGAGCCCGACCCTGGATCCGGCCCCAGCCCCGGCCTCCGCCTCCGCCTCGACCTCGGTGTTCGCGAAGAACCGCGACTTCTCCGTCTCGGTGGCGTGCACCGTCATCGAGGGACTGCTGTCGGGCTGCAACTTCGGCCTCATCTTCCTGGTGATGCAGCAGGTGTTCAGCGGCGCGGCCGACTTCGGCACCCTGCTGGGATTCACCGGCGCCCTTGCGCTCGTGTTCGTGCTGCGGCTCCTCATCTACGGCTACGGCTACGTGCGCGGGCAGATCGGCGGGGTCAGCCGCAACCTGCGCCAGTACCTGGGCGACAAGATCAAGCGCATCCCCCTCGCGCGGTTCACCGAGCGGTCGAGCGGCGACTACCTCAACGCGCTCACCGCGAACGTGAACGATTACGAGCAGATCCTCACCCACCGCACCGGATCCGTCGTCAAAGACATCACGCTGGCCGTGATGCTCACCGGCTTCGTCTGCTGGCTCTACCTGCCGGCCGGCGCGGTCGTGGCGCTCTCGTTCGCGCTCATCGTGCCCGCGATGGCGCTGTCGTGGCACCAGGTGCGACGCTACGGCACCCGCAAAAGCGACATCTGCGCCGCGAACACGAGCCGCACCGTCGAGCACGTGACCGGCATGCAGACGCTGCGCGCCTACGGCATCGGCGGCGTGAAGAACGAGGCCATCGTGGACAGCATGCGGGAGTACTCGGACGTCAGCTTCTGGTACGAGGCGGCCCTCATCCCCCTCGGCGCGGTCATGTCCATCATCGTGGGGCTGTGCCAGCCGCTGCTGTTCCTCATGTGCGGCGCGGCGTACCTCGACGGGGCGCTGGGCGCGGTTCCGTACCTGCTGATCATCATGCTGCCGCTGTTCATGAACAAGGTGTGGAACAGCATCTTCGTGAACCTGACGGCCTACAAGAACCTCATGATCGCGAAGCGCCGCATCCAGGCGGTGGTGGACGAGCCGGAGGAGGCGGGCAGCTTCGACGCGCTGCCGGCGACGGGATCGCGCATCGAGTTGGCCGACGTCGGGTTCGCCTACTGCAAGGGCGAGCCGGTGTTCGAGGGGCTGCGCCTGACGTGCGAAGACGGCAAGCTGACCGCGCTCGTGGGCGACTCGGGGTGCGGGAAGTCCACGGCGCTCAACCTCATCGCCCAGTACTACCGGCCCGCGCGCGGCACGGTGCGCATCGGCGGCGCGGACACCGCGGCCTACGCGCCGGAAAGCGTGCTGGCGGGCGTGTCCGTCGTCGATCAGAACGTGTTCCTGTTCGACGATTCGGTGATGGACAACATCCGCTACGCCCGGCCCGGCGCCACCGACGACGAGGTGCGTGAGGCGTGCCGTCTCGCGAACGCCGACGGGTTCGTGCGCGCCCTGCCCGAAGGCTACGCCTCGCGCATCGGGGAGAACGGCGGCCGGCTGTCGGGCGGCGAGCGCCAGCGCCTGTCCATCGCGCGCGCCATCCTGCGCGACGCGCCCATCGTGCTGCTGGACGAGGCGACGGCCTCGCTCGACATCGAGAACGAGCTGGCCGTGAAGGAGGCCATCGCCAACCTGCTGGCGAAGCGCAAGACCGTGGTGATGGTGGCGCACACGCTGGCCATCGTGCGCGGGGCCGATTCGATCGCGGTCGTCGGCGACGGCCGCGTGCTCGAGCAGGGCACGCACGACGAGCTGGTGGCCGCGGGCGGCAAGTACGCCCGCATGTGGGCGGCCGATCGCGAGCTGGCGTGATGCCGCCCGCTTCCCGCCCCGCGGGAGTCGCGCTGAACGGAACCGCTCACCTGCGGTAACGAGCGGGCAACAGCCCTTGACGCGCGTTCCTCCCCTCTGCAAAGCTTGCCCGACTGGATGGGCGCTCCGGCGCCGTGGACGAGGGCGCAGGCGAGCGAGGACGGAGCAGGCGATGGCGAACGACGGGCAGGCGGAGGAGGGGAGCGTCTCCGGCGGCGGCCGGCAACCCGCCGCGGGCGGCGGCTGTCCGACGGCTCTCCCGGCTTCCGATCCGCCGCTGTCGCGGCGCTCGGTCGCCGCCGTGTTCGCGGGGCTTCTGGTGGCGATGACCGTGGGGACCCTGAACCAGACCATCGTGGCCACCGTCCTGCCCACCATCGTGGGCGAGCTGGGCGGCGTGAACCGCATGCTGTGGGTGACCACGTCCTACGTGCTGGCCGCCACCGTCACCATGCCGTTGTACGGCAAGATGGGCGACCTCATCGGCCGCAAGCCGTTGTTCATCGCAGCGTTGGCGCTGTTCACGGTGGGCTCGCTCATCTGCGGCATCGGCGACAGCATGTTCACGCTCATCGCCGGACGCGCCGTGCAGGGCTTGGGCGGCGGCGGGCTCATGGTGCTCTCGCAGGCCATCGTGGCCGACGTGGTGCCGCCGCGCCGCCGCGCGCTCTACCTCAGCATCATGGGCGTGGCCTACGCCGTGCCCATGCTGGCCGGCCCGTTGCTGGGCGGATTCTTCGCCGACGCGGTGGGCTGGCGCTGGGCGTTCTGGTTCGACGTGCCGCTCGCGCTGGCCGCCATCGTCATCGCCGCCGTCTTCCTGCCGAAACCGCGCCGCACCGCGGAGAGGGCGCCGTTCGACGTCGGCGGCGCCGTGACGCTCGTGGCCGCCGTGACCGCGCTCACGCTGGCAACCTTGTGGGGCGGCAACGAGCACGCGTGGACCTCGCCGACCATCATCGGCCTGCTGGTTGCCACCGCGGTTGCGAGCGCGCTGTTCGTGCTGGCGGAGCGCCGCGCACGGGAACCGCTCATGGCGTTGTCGCTGTTCAAGAACAGGAACTTCGACATCTCCATCGTCGCAAGCTCCATCACGATGTTCGTCATGATCGGCGTGCTCACGTACCTGCCCACGTACTTCCAGATCGTCGACGACCTGAACGCCACCGCCGCCGGCTACCTGGTGGCGCCTATGAACGCGGCCTGGTTCGCCGCCTCGCTGCTGTCGGGCTACCTCGTGAACAAGCTGGGCACGTACAAGAAGCTCATGGTGGCGAGCTTCGGCATCCTCGTCGTGGGGGTCGGGGCGCTCACGTTCATCACGTCCGGCACGCCCGTGGCGTTCATCGGCGCGCTCTTGGCCATCGTGGGCTTCGGCATCGGCTTGAACTTCGAGATCCTCGTGCTCATCGTGCAGAACGAGTTCGCCGCGTCGGACGTGGGCATGGCC
>OGYG01001724.1_pt1 | contig 12781 bp, 13 predicted proteins | sample 1576481 | NCBI WGS metagenome assembly OGYG01 (sample SAMEA3541497, study PRJEB24748) | human gut metagenome | biome: human gut; feature: human-associated habitat; material: faeces | place: China | collected 2012 | reverse complement strand
CGAGATGGGCGGCGGTTCTGTCCGTATCCATCAGGCAGACATCCAGGAGAAGATGTTTGAGGTACTTGGATTTACGAAAGAAAAGGCACAGGAGCAGTTTGGTTTCCTGTTAGACGCATTCAAATACGGAGTACCGCCGCACGCTGGTCTGGCTTACGGTATGGACCGTATGGTTATGCTGATGGTTGGCGCAGACAGCATCCGCGACGTCATCGCATTCCCGAAGGTAAAAGATGCTTCCTGCCTGATGATGGAAGCACCGTCTCAGGTTGATCCGAAACAGCTGCAGGATCTTTCGATTGGCGTGGTTGAGAGCGAAGAGGCGGAGAAAACCGAAGAATAAAATGTAAGATATGGAACAGCCTGAGAAGACTGTGAAATAGAAAGCAAACAGGGCTGGATGAGAAATGCAGGGAAATACTGGATTTTGTCGGACAGTCCTGTTTTGCGTGTGAGATGAAAAAGTTCCATTTGTCCTTGGCAACTGAATATATAAATTGCTCGCATTGGGGAGCCCAGGAGGATGGAAAAGGACTCTCTTTTCTATATGTGGTAGAAACTATGAATCTTTTGTGAACCTATGGAATCTCCCATCCGAATCTGTTAAAATACAGACAGATTGAGAATGTAATCAGGATATGACAGCGTGGAAAGAGGTTCTGTCATACACGGCAGAGTAAAATAAATGAGGTGAAGATTTTATGGATAAGATTAAAATACTGGTCGTGGACGATGAGGCGAGGATGCGGAAGCTGGTGAAGGACTTCCTTTCGATTAAAGGGTATCAGGTGCTGGAAGCCGGGGACGGCGAGGAGGCGGTGGATCTGTTTTTCCAGCAGAAGGACATTGCGCTGATTCTTCTGGATGTGATGATGCCGAAGATGGACGGCTGGGAGGTTGTGAAGACGATCCGCAAGTATTCGCAGGTGCCGATCATCATGCTGACGGCGAGAGGCGAGGAGAGCGACGAGCTGCAGGGCTTTAATCTGGGCGTGGATGAGTATATTTCCAAACCGTTCAGTCCGAAGATCCTGGTTGCACGTGTGGAGGCGATCCTGCGCCGCAGCAACGGCGGCAGCCAGGATGTGATCGATGTGGGCGGCATCCACATTGATAAGACGGCACATCAGGTCAGCGTGGATGGAAAACCGGTGGATTTAAGCTACAAGGAATTTGAGCTGATGACGTATTTTGCAGAGAATCAGGGAATTGCGCTTTCGAGAGAAAAAATTCTGAATAATGTATGGAATTATGATTATTTCGGCGATGCGCGGACGATCGATACGCACGTGAAGAAGCTACGGAGTAAGCTGGGCGAGAAAGGCGAGTACATCAAGACGATCTGGGGCATGGGCTACAAATTTGAGGTAAGCGAATGAAACGTTCGGTCCGATGGAAATTTACAATCATATTTGCCGGGTTGATGACGGTTGCAATCGCGCTTATCTGGTGTATCAATAACTGGTTTCTGTCCGGATATTACCAGAATTATAAGATTCATACGCTGGAAAAGGGATATCGGGCGATTGACGCGATTATCCAGGATGAGGTCCGGAATGGCGAGAGTTCGCTGGAGGACGCACAGGCGGAGCTGAATTCGGGTTGGAAAGAGTACCAGAAGTCGAAAGATGGAAGTTCTGATATGGACAGTGCAGATGGCGGTTCGGCTCAGTCTGGTAAAAATGGAACCGGTGATAGGGCTGGCGATGAGACACAGGATGCGCTGGGTGAATATGCGGAAGGTGACACGGTGGTGCTGGAGGATGACTCGGAGGATGCATCGGCGGATGCACTGGATGGGGAGGAAGCTTCGAGCGGCGGTGTCCGGCTGGCAAATGTGATCCGCGAGCTGCGTGACCGGTCGAATATTTCCCTGCTTTTATATGACAGCGAGAGTGACCAGACACTCGTCTCCTCGGCGCGGGATGTGGAAGTCATGCGTGACCGGGTGCGGCGCTATATCGTCGGTCATGCGGGGGCGAAGCGGGATGTATTGCGGGAATATGACAACTACATGATTCAGAAGACGTTTGACCCGCTCAGCAAGACGTTTTATCTGGAAAGCTGGGGATTTTTCTCGGATAATGCGACCATTTTCATCATGACGATGCCGATGGAGAGCATCCATGAGAGCGCGGCTATCTCAAACCGGTTTCTGATGTTTGTTGGAATCGTGGTAATTCTGGCGGGAAGTATTCTGATTTACTTTATTACCCGGCACATTACGATGCCGATCAAACGGCTGTCGGAGCTGTCGGAAAAGATGTCGAACCTGGATTTTGATGCCCGCTATGAGACAAGCCGCCGCTCGACGGAGGAAATTGATACGCTTGGAAACAGCATGAATGTGCTTTCGGAGCGCCTCAAGACAACGATCGGGGAACTGAAAGAGGCGAATGCACAGCTTAAAAAGGATATTGACGAGAAAGTGCAGATCGATGAGATGCGGAAGGAGTTCATTGCGAATGTGTCGCATGAGTTAAAGACGCCGATCGCGCTGATTCAGGGCTATGCGGAAGGACTCGTCGAGGGCATGGCGGAGGACAAGGAGAACCGCGATTATTACTGCGGCGTTATCATGGACGAGGCTGGGAAAATGAATCGGATGGTGCGCCAGCTTCTGACCTTGACGGCGCTGGAATTTGGCGGAGAACGGCTGTCTGTGGAGCGGTTTGACCTGACGGAGCTGATTGCCAGTGTGATTTCTTCTTCCGGTGTGCTGCTTAAGCAGAATGAGCTGACTGTGGATTTTGACGGGAAGGAACCGGTCTACGTCATGGGCGATGAATTTAAAATAGAGGAAGTCATCACCAATTATCTGACGAACGCGATTCATCATGTGGGCGGCGGGGAGAAGAAGATTCAGATCCGGATTGACCGCCGGCGCGATGGAAAAGAGGTCTGCGTGGAAGTGTTTAACACGGGAAATCCGATCCCGGACGAAGCGCTTCCGAACCTCTGGACGAAGTTTTACAAGGTAGATAAAGCGAGAACGCGGGAATATGGCGGCAGCGGCATCGGGCTTTCGATCGTCAAGGCGATCATGGAGATGCACCATAAGGCGTGCGGTGTGAAGAACCATGAGAACGGTGTGGAGTTCTGGTTTACGCTGGACACGGCTGGTGAAAAATGAAAATAAAATTTTGCCAGAGACAGAATCTTAGAATTATGAAATATGTTTCAGAATCGTGATTTGCATTATATATAAGATGATATAAAAAACACTTGAAAATACAGGGCATTTCGGCAGCCTGGGGCAAAAATATTTTGTACCAATATGGTTGAAATTCCCTGTATTTTTGCGCTTTTTTGTCGGAAATTAAAATCTTAAATAAATATAAAAGATCCGTCATTTCCTTGACAACGAAAAGAAAAGAAAATATAATAACAATGTAATAAGATTTAATAATTATGTAACATTTCGAACGATAGATAACACCACAGCGATTGGGACTCGATTCTTTTGTTTCAGCAATATCTGCGGGAATCACAAAATCTAATTAAGGAGTTTTGAAGCATGAATTTAAATAGAACAAAGAAACTTTTCAGTATGGTATGCGTGTGCTCAATGCTGACCATTGGCAGCGCGCAGGCAGCTTTTGCGGGGCCGTCTACAGGTTATGAGAGCGACATGGTGGCAACCGTGGCAGCAGACCTTTCGATCTATGCGGATGAGGATGAAAACTCAGAAGTAGTAGCGATGGCTGAAAAGGGCGAGTCCTATGACGTAGTTGGAAAGGCAGACGACAGCTGGATCAAGGTAGCAGCCGGTGAGATGGAAGGCTATTTGAAGGTTCAGAGTAGCGTTATGCTCAGCAAGGCAGAGGAAGCAGCTGCAGTCGCAGATGCATTTGTCGCAGAGCAGAGCAATCTCTCGACCAGAGAGCAGTTAGTCAATTATGCACTGCAGTTTGTAGGTGGACGTTATAAATTTGGCGGCAGCGACCCGCACACAGGGGTTGACTGTTCTGGTTTTACGAAATATGTGATGCAGCACGGTGCCGGTGTGAGCCTGAACCGTTCTTCAACTTCCCAGTCCAAGCAGGGTACAGCAATCAGCGCTGACCAGATGCAGCCGGGCGACCTGATTTTCTACGGAAGCGGAAGAGGTATCAACCATGTAGCGATGTATATCGGCGACGGCAAAGTGGTACATGCTTCAACTGAAAGGACCGGCATCAAGACTTCCCCATGGAACTACCGCACACCGGTTAAGATTGTGAACGTGCTGGGTTAAGAATGAATTTACGAAACATCTGCATTGAACCTTTTCATGAAAAAAGGGTTGGATGCAGATGTTTTTTGATTTCATAGGAAATTGCGTCCGATGAAACAAAAAAATATTACTGGCATAAAAAGTAAGAATTACCCTGCATACTTTCGCAGTAAAATTCCATACTAAGACCTGTAACAAGAAAGTGACGGTTAAGCGGCTGTTCACAGGAAGCCGGAACCGACACGTAGAAAACCTGACAGGGCAGGAATTTAGGAGGAATGACTTATGTCAAGCAAAAACAGTTACAGCAACTATGATAACAGTGCTGAGAAAAACAGCACCAAAAATGCATCCAAGAACAGCTCTAATTATGGTTCCAACCAGAGCCAGAACCGCATGCAGAACCAGAGCCAGAACCGTTCCAGGAATAGCTCTAAAAACCAGTATCAGGACAAGACAGAGGATGATTACAGCGATTGTGACTGATGAGACAGGCAGATAAGAGAAAAAATAGTGAATGCCGGGAATGCGGAATATCCACCGTTTCCCGGCATTTGTTCGTTTTCTAGCCAATGGAAGAGGCTGCCGCATCTCCTCCGACACCTGTCCGCCGGACAAAGCATATATTAATATTACATAGAGTTAAAAAAGAAATCGGGTTCTGTCAGAAACCGTTTTTGTATAAAATGAGGAGGGATGACGGATGTATCAGACCATACCGGTGCGGTATCTGGACGCGTGGCTGGAGCAAGGGTACACGGGACGGCTGATTGACCTTCGGACGCCGGAAGAATATAATGTGTCTCACCTCTGCGAGGCGGAAAATATTCCATTTTTATGGCTTCAGGATAACCGGCAGACACTTACAGGTGAACGTCCGCTTCTGTTTTACTGTGCGCGGGGGAGTGAAAGCCTTCTGGTGTGCGGCTGGTATGACCGGATGGGATATGAGGTTTATAATCTGGGCGGCGGTTACCGCTTTTATCAGGGAAAGTATCAGTGCAGTGTTATTGTACACGGGTAGGCACTTTTGGAACCGAAAGTGCCGTAAGAAAACGTGGTGGCAGCAGGAATTTGCCGTATTTAAATGCGAAGCCACGGCAAATTCCGTTACTGGGCACGTATGCGTGAACAGTATCAGTGCAGCCTGAGATAGACACTTTTGCCGCGGCTTTTCATTGACAGATGCAGACCAGTCAACTAGAATAAAAATGGTGAAGACTGTAATGAAAATAAAAGGATTCTTTGCATGAAATGATTTGGCAATGAATCCACAGAGAGATAAGAGGAAAAAAGATTGGAACGATATGAACTGATTGCTCCCTGTCATTTTGGACTGGAAGCAGTGTTAAAAAAAGAGGTAGTGGATCTGGGCTATGAGGTTACCGAGGTGGAAAATGGCCGCGTAACCTTTATCGGCGATGCGGAGGCGATCTGCCGTGCGAATATTTTTCTGCGGACGGCGGAGCGCGTCCTTTTAAAAGTGGGAAGCTTCAAGGCAGTGACCTTTGACGAGCTGTTTGAGGCGACCCGTGCGATTCCGTGGGAGAAATATCTTCCGCAGGACGGTAAATGCTGGGTTAAAAAGGCGTCGTCTATTTCGAGTAGGCTGTTCAGCCCGTCAGATATCCAGAGAATTATGAAAAAGGCGATTGCCCGTCATATGCAGGAATATTACGATCTGGACCGGATGCCGGAGACGGGCAATGAATATCCGCTGCGCGTCTTTTTCTATAAGGATCAGGTGACAGTCGGTATCGATACGAGCGGCGAGTCGCTGCACAAGCGCGGTTACCGTCAGATGACGAGTAAGGCGCCGATCACGGAAACACTGGCAGCGGCTCTGATTCTTCTGACTCCGTGGAAAGCGGACCGGATTCTGGTCGATCCGTTCTGCGGAAGCGGTACTTTCCCAATCGAGGCGGCGATGATCGCGGCAAATATGGCACCGGGCATGAACCGTTCCTTCCTGTCGGAGAGCTGGACAAACCTGATTCCGAAGAAATGCTGGTACGATGCGATCGATGAAGCGACCGAGATGGTGGATGATACCGTAAAGGTAGACATTCAGGGCTACGATATTGACGGCGAGGTAATCAAGGCGGCGCGGGAAAATGCGGAGAGAGCCGGAGTGGATCACATGATTCATTTCCAGGAGCGCCCGGTGGCGCAGCTGAGCCATCCGAAGAAATATGGCTTTATTATCACAAACCCGCCTTACGGCGAGCGTATCGAGGAGAAAAAGAACCTTCCAGCGCTCTATAAGACGCTCGGTGAACGGTTTAAGGCGCTGGATTCCTGGTCGATGTACCTGATTACCGCGTATGAGGACGCAGAGCGCTATATTGGCAGGAAAGCGGACAAGAACCGGAAAATCTACAATGGTATGATGAAGACGTATTATTATCAGTTTATGGGTCCGAAGCCGCCGAGAAGAAAAACGGGGGATCAGGTTGAAGCGTAATGTTTTCTATGGGGCGCTTCTGGTGCTTCTGCTGGGATTTCTGGTACACGAGAACCGTCTGATTCATATTCCGAAGCAGGTGGAAAAGACGGAGGAGAGCGCCGAGTGGCAGCCGGAGTGGTATGAGCAGATGGCCGAGGAGATTAATGACAGCCCGATCATGCTGGAAGTCGATGGAACAATGGTCGATCCGCAGCTTGGAAGCTTGAGAATGTCGCAGGACGGGCAGTTTATGATACCGTATGGGATGCTGCCGGACGCGCTTTCCTGTGCGGCGCTTCTCTACGATGGAAACCGGCTTGTGATGGAGCGCGGCAATACTCATGCGGAGATGACGGTCGGAAGCCCGGAACTTTTGCTTGGGGAGGAGAGCCAGACGATTGCAGCACCCCCAGAGTGGGAAAATGGAATCCTGTATGTGCCGCTTGAGGCGGTGACGGAGGTATTTTCCTATGAAGAAAATTGGGATGCAGAGAACCGGAAAATGGAACTGACCGGGTCAGAGGATCCAGCCACGTTTTTGCCGGAATCCTATGATTACCGGAAGGCAGGTCGGGCACCGGCGGTTAAAAACCAGGGGAGTCTCGGAACGTGCTGGGCGTTTGCATCGGTGATGGCGCTGGAAAGCCGTGTCCGGCCGGAGTGGAATGTCAGCTTTTCGGAGGATCATATGTCCCTCCGGAACAGCTTCCATTTTTCACAGAATGCCGGGGGCGAGTATACGATGTCGATGGCGTATCTGCTGGCGTGGCAGGGGCCGGTGCTGGAAGAAGAGGATCCATATGGCGACGGCTATTCGCCTGACGGTTTAAGCCCTGCTTGTCATGTGCAGGAGATACGGGTGTTGCCGGAGAAGGATTATGAGGCGGTTAAACGGGCGGTTTACCTGTACGGAGGCTTTCAGAGCTCCCTGTATACGGCGATGGTCAGTGACCGCGACGACACGCATTATTGCCGGAAAGAGACAGGAGCGTACTGGTATAATGGCGATGAGAAGCCAAATCATGACGTTGTGATCATCGGCTGGGATGACCACTATTCGAGGGACAATTTTAATCAGCCGCCGGAGGGGGATGGCGCGTTTATCTGCGCCAACAGCTGGGGCGGCGAATTTGGGGACGATGGGTATTTTTACGTGTCCTACTATGATACAAATATTGGGATCCACAACATTCTCTATTCCGGAATCGAGTCGGCAGATAATTACGACCACATTTACCAGGCAGATTTGTGCGGCTGGGTCGGGCAGCTCGGTTACGGAAAAGAATCGGCATTTTTTGCCAATATTTATACGGCAGAGGAGAAAGAAGAGCTGGAGGCAGTCGGCTTCTATGCAACCGGGGAAAATACATCGTATCAGGTATATACCGTGACGGACGCCGAGGGCAGCTCCCAGTTCGGGCGGCGCAGAAAGGTGGCTTCCGGGGAGGTTGCGAACGCCGGATATTATACGGTTTTGCTGGATAAGACGATGACGCTGGAGGCAGGTGAACGGTTTGCCGTGATTGTCGAGATCACGACACCGGGAGCGATTCATCCGGTGGCGATCGAGTACAGTTCGCCGGATAAGGGACTGACGGTCGATTTAAGCGACGGTGAAGGCTATATCAGTTACCGCGGTTCCTCCTGGGAGCGCGTGGAGACGGAGCAAAACTGCAATGTGTGTTTGAAAGCGTATACGAGAAATGTGGATTCCTGGAATTGATTGCTGGTACGGATGTGAAGGTATGGCGGAAGCTGTTTTTGAAGAACGGTGATTCGGAATGTCGGGATATGAAAAGCCATGCTGTTTGAGGATAAAGGAGCGAGGAAAAGTGAGCGAGAAAATTATATTTGCGACGGGAAATGCGGGAAAGCTGAAAGAGATCCGTGAGATTTTAAAGGATTTAAACCGTGAGATTGTTACGATGCGCGAGGCTGGATTTGAAGGCGAGATCGAGGAAAATGGAACCACCTTCCGCGAGAATGCAGAGATCAAGGCGAAGGCAGTCTGGGAGAAGACGGGCGGCATTGTGCTGGCAGATGATTCTGGACTGGTGATAGATTATTTAAACGGCGAGCCGGGCGTTTATTCAGCGCGGTATTTAGGGGACACACCGTATGAGGAAAAGAACCGGATTTTGATTGAGCGCGTGAAGGATGCAAAAGGAAAAGAGCGGAGCGCCCGTTTTATGTGCAATATCGCGGCAGTGCTGCCGGATGGCAGAGTGCTTCACACAGAAGCGGCGATGGAGGGCGAGATTGCAAAGGAAGCGGCTGGAAATGGCGGATTTGGATATGATCCGATTCTCTGGCTGCCGGAGTACGGCAAAACGTCAGCAGAGCTCACGATGGAGGAGAAAAACCGTATCAGCCACCGGGGCAAGGCGCTGGAGCGGATGAAGGATGCGCTGAAGGAGGCGCTTGGCGAGTGATGAAAAAAATATTAATTACAAGCGACACCCACCGCCGGGATGGTAATCTGCTGGAAGTCATCCAGAATGAAGCACCGTTTGACATGTTCATTCATCTGGGTGACGCCGAGGGAAGTGAGGACATGATTACATCGTGGTGTAAGGAGCAGAACCCGGACTGCGAGGTCTATATGGTGCTGGGAAATAATGATTTTTTCTCCCATCTGGACCGCGAGAAGGAGATTTCGATTGGAAAATACCGCGCATTTCTGACCCACGGTCATTTTTATAGCGTATCGGTTGGGACGGAGCGCCTGATCGATGAGGCACAGGATCGCGGCGTGCAGATTGCGATGTTTGGACATACCCACAAGCCGTATCTGGAGCGGCGCGGGGATCTGACTGTGCTGAATCCGGGCAGTCTTTCATTTCCGCGCCAGGAGGGCAGACGCCCGAGCTATATGCTCATGGATCTGGATGACGAGGGCGAGGCGCATTTTACGACCTGCTATTTGTAGAGGTCTGTTACTGGGCACATATGCGTGAACAGAAACCGAAAAAGCAAATATCCGCATATTGACGCATTTTCGCTAAATTGTTATAATGAGAGAGATTGTGAAAAAGGTACTTATCAATGATTCAATCGACCCAATAAAGATGCCGGGGACGGAGGTTTCGTTTCCGAGGCAGGAGTATGACATGAAACTGGAAGCTTTAATTCAAAATATGACGGATCAGATCAAAGAGGCGCAGCTAAAACTTGGTTATGCCAGGGAGACGATGCGCCTTTATTATCCGCTTTCTTCCCTAAATGCGATGCTGGAGATGCAGGAGACGGATATCCGGGAGCTGGCGAAGAAGATACGGCATGATCTGGAGGCGAAGAAGGAGAAAATGGGAGATACCCAGATTCGGATCCACGCCGATCGGATCGTCTTTACGATCCCGCCGGATTTTGTGGAGTATGTCCATGAGCAGGTGCCGGAACCGCTGTTTTTAAAAGAGCTGATCCAGTTGTTTCGGGAAAAGCACGCCTGCACAAAGGAAGAGATTACCGCTGTGTTTGAAAAATTCGGCGCGTATGAGTGCCGGCAGATGCCGGACGGCATGGATTTTGATTATGTCATTTATTTTACAGACAGCAGCATCGATGCATATGATTACTGCATCCGTGAGGAGATGGGGCACACGATTTACCACCGATTTGCACGGGCTGATTTTGAGGCATTGATGACGATTCAATAAAAAGGAGATTAGACGGATGGAAAACGAGACAAAGCAGACAAATACGAATGAACAGGAGCCGGATATCTTCGCACAGAAGTTAAGAGAGGCAGATTCCTTATATGCCATTCTTTCCGGATGTACGAAAGAGCCGTATGTATACTGTGATCCGGAAACAATGGATGATGCCATCCTGCTGTTTACGGACGAAGAGGGCGCAAAGGCAGGCGCACAGAAGCTGGCAGAGCAGCAGATTCCGGTAGGAATCGCGAAGGTGGACAGAAAGAGCCTTCTGCTTTTCTATACCAGCCTTTACACGATGGGTGTCAATGCTATCCAGGTACACGTGGGCGAGGAGCAGAAGATGATTCAGCTGACCGAGTTTGTAAGACGCAAAGACCCGGAGGAGAGCAAGAATGGAAAAGTCTGGGTGGAGAACCCGGAGCTGCACCTGACGATGCTTTACTATATGCAGGATCTGCGCCGTCAGCCAAATCAGGAGATTACGCCGGAATTAAACGATTTACAGGAGGAGATCGGCGCGCACTTCACGAAGGGTCGCTATATCGTGCCGCTTCCAGAGGAAGGAAATGGCATTCCGCTGGTTAAATTAAAGAGCGGAGATATTTTCCAGCCGATCTTTACGGATGTGATCGAGTTCCAGCGTTTCAACCGTGAGAAGAAATTCCGCCCGGTTGTCGTAGATGCGCTCAAGCTGGCTCAGGTACTCCCGGAGGAGGCAAAGGGCATCGTTCTCAATCCGCTGGGCGTTAATATGCCGCTGACCGTACAGAAAGTAAAGAAGCCGGAAGCACCGGTCCAGAAGCCGGTATCCGTAGAGGCACAGATCGACGCAGCTATCCGCGAGGTTCAGGCAGAGGCTGGACGGGAGTAGGAAAGGAAAGAGTATATGTATCAGGCAGCAGGCACAAGGTATGATGGAATGACCTACAACCGCTGCGGCAGCAGCGGACTCAGGCTTCCGGCAGTTTCGCTGGGATTCTGGCATAATTTTGGCAGCACCGGCGTCTATGAGACAATGCGGAAGCTGTGTTTTACCGCCTTTGACAATGGCGTCACGCACTTTGACCTTGCCAACAATTATGGACCGGAGCCGGGAAGTGCTGAGGAAAATCTGGGACGGATTGTAAAGGAAAATTTCATGTCATATCGAGACGAGCTGATCATCAGCACGAAAGCCGGATACGAGATGTGGAACGGCCCTTATGGAAACTGGGGCAGCCGCAAATACCTGCTCGCAAGCCTCGATCAGAGCCTTACACGCTTGGGACTTCCGTATGTAGACATTTTCTATCATCACCGGATGGACCCGGAGACGCCGCTTGAGGAGACGATGGGAGCACTCGATCAGGCAGTTAAGAGCGGAAAAGCTCTCTATGCAGGACTTTCCAACTACAATGGACAAAAAATGCAGGAAGCCGCTGCGATCCTGCGCGATCTGAAATGCCCGTTCGTCATCAATCAGAACCGCTACAGCATCTTTGACCGCACGATCGAAAACAACGGCTTAAAAGAAGCCGCTGTCAAAGAAAAGAAAGGTCTGATTGCATTCAGCCCGCTTGCACAGGGAACCTTAACTGACCGTTATCTGTACGGCATCCCAGCCGACAGCCGCGTCATGACCGACGGCAGATTTCTCAAAAAAGACCAGCTCACCGAAGAAAAAATCAGCCAGATCCGCGCCCTCAACGAGATGGCCGGACAGAGAGGCGAAAAACTCTCCCAGATGGCGCTCAAATGGGTCATGAAGGATCCTGTGGTAACCAGCGTTCTCATCGGTGCGTCCAAACCGGAGCAGATATTAGATAATCTGAAAATGTTGGATGGGGCACCGTTGAGCGAGGAAGAGCTGCTTAAAATCGATCAAATTTGTGGAATAAAATAAACAGAAAACGCCCAGCGGCGCAATTATGCGTACCCGCTGGGCGTTTCCGTCCGTGTTGGCAAACCATATCTATTTAACCGCCACAACCACCCTATTCGGCAGGCAAACCAGCGATTCTCCACTCTCTGAAACGGTTCCCTGCTTCACACAGAGCTTGTCCGGGCAGTCTGCCTCTTCGATCCGGGCACATCCATCTTGAATCACCAGATGATTTTGTCCCCCCTGATACCCGTCGATCCAGGTGTCTATCTCCTCATCCAGCCGGTAGGTGGCGACGGTTGTTCCATTGACACTGACATCGACGGTAAAAGCATCCTTCTGGCGCTGCAAGCGCACAACCAGAAAACCGATGAGTATGACGGCAAGAAGAACCAGAATCAAAACAAAATCATTTCTATTTTTCTTTGATTTCATCAATAAATGCCTCCGCTCCATCCGAGTAAATCAGTTCATAATCATCCGTGATAAAATAAGCATAAATGCCATCCATTGAATTGATGAGTTCCAGGCCCTTATCCAGTCCCATCGAGAAACAGGTCGTGCTGAGTACATCGCCGTCCACCGAACGCGGGGAGACG
>OGYG01001711.1_pt1 | contig 12863 bp, 10 predicted proteins | sample 1576481 | NCBI WGS metagenome assembly OGYG01 (sample SAMEA3541497, study PRJEB24748) | human gut metagenome | biome: human gut; feature: human-associated habitat; material: faeces | place: China | collected 2012 | reverse complement strand
GGCTCCCAGCGCATCATCCCCGCCACCGTGTCCTTCGTGGACATCGCCGGCATCGTGCGCGGCGCGTCCGAGGGCGAGGGCCTGGGCAATCAGTTCCTCGCCAACATTCGCGAGGCCGATGCGATCTGCCAGGTCACGCGCGCCTTCTCGGACCCCGACGTCGTGCACGTCGACGGCAAGGTGGACCCGGCTTCGGACATCGAGACCATTAAAACCGAGCTGATCCTCGCCGACATGCAGACGATTGAGAAGCAGATCCCTCGCCTGGAGAAGGAGGTGCGCGGCAAGAAGACCGAGCCGATCGTCCTCGAGACCGCGCGAGCGGCGTTGGACCTGCTGGAGCGCGGCGAGCTGCTGTCCGGCCCCGAGGGCGCGAAGCTGGACCAGGATGCGCTGCGTTCCTTCCAGCTCATGACGTCGAAGCCCTTCATTTTCGTGTTCAACATGGACGCCGCGGAGATGGAGAACGAGGAGATGAAGGACGAGCTGCGCTCCCTCGTCGCGCCTGCCGAGGCCATCTTCCTGGACGCCCAGTTCGAGGCCGAGCTGGTCGAACTGGACGATGAGGATGCCCGCGAGATGCTTGCCGAGTCGGGTCAGGACGAGTCCGGCCTGGACAAGCTGGCCCGCGTCGGCTTCGACACCCTGGGCCTGCAGACCTACCTCACCGCAGGCGAGAAGGAGGCGCGCGCCTGGACGATCCACAAGGGCGACACCGCCCCCAAGGCCGCCGGCGTCATCCACACGGACTTCGAGAAGGGCTTCATCAAGGCCGAGGTCGTCTCCTACGACGACCTGGTCGAGGCCGGCTCCATGGCCGCCGCGAAGGCCGCCGGCAAGGTCCGCATGGAAGGAAAGGACTACGTGATGCACGACGGTGACGTCGTGGAGTTCAGGTTTAATGTTTAATCATTTCTGAACGAGGCAGGGGCCGGGACCGTCATATTGTCCATCGGCTCAATACGTGTGAGGGGTGCCAGTGGGTACGCGACGAGCGGATTTCGAGAGGGATTTGAAGGACTTTGTATCCACCTTTCGAGAAGGTGTGAGTACGTCCGACGGGGAATGGACTATTAAGGGGTTCATTGATGTCTTCAAGAATGTCTACACGATCTCCGGTGATACGAAGATCGTGTCCAAGATTCTGGAGATACACCTATTTCCGCTGCTGCTAAAGTTCGCGGATGATAAGGGCTATTCGTTAGTTCTTGCTGATCACCAGAACTACTATCCAGACATGACGTTCATCGCGCGTGATGATGAGTCAAGGAAGTTCGCGGTTGACCTCAAAACAACGTACAGACTGCCCAACAATCCGGAGAACTGCAACGGTTTCACACTGGGGTCTCACGGTCAGTACTTCATTGACCGGACTTCCCGAAAGAACATCCAGTTTCCGTACAGTGAGTATGACGGTCACTTCTGTCTGGGCATTGTGTATGATCGGGCAGCTAAAGGTGATCTCGATGAGACTCGACAATATGCGATTGAAGACCTGGAATCCATTACATCCGTCATTTCCAACATGCAGTTTTTTGTCGCCGAAAAATGGAAGATTGCGAGCGACCGATCAGGTTCCGGTAACACTGCCAATATTGGTAGCATCCGTCATATTGAAGACCTCCTCGCTGGACGTGGCGTCTTTAGCGAGCTAGGGGAGCAGTGGTTCGATGACTACTGGATGAACTACGGGAAGATCACTGTCCCGACCGCGGACGGCGGCACCAGGAAGATCACCGGAATCGAGGCTTTCGTCAACTATCGTGGCGGAGACGTGAGTAAGATTGTCAAGCGTCAGGGAGGGAAGAGGATTCGTGTCGCAGAGGATAGTGGTTCCTCCCATCAAGTCTCAGGGTATTAAGACGAAACTCATTCCTTTCATCTCGACACTCGTTCCTTCCTCTCAGTCGGGGCGTTGGATCGAGCCGTTTATGGGGACCGGTGTCGTTGGTTTCAATCTTGCAGACGGGCCGGCCCTGATGAGCGATACTAATCCTCATCTCGTTCGCTTTTATGACGCGATTAAGTCTGGCGACATCACCGGAGGGATAGTCCGCGAATTCTTGTCGGTCGAGGGTGATAGGCTTCAGCGTAGTGATGGTGCCTACTACTACGAGGTGCGTGCTCGGTTTAATGCCGATGCTAATCCGCTTGACTTCCTGTTTCTAACGCGAGCTTGTTTCAATGGTGTGATGCGTTTTAATCGATCCGGCCATTTCAATGTTCCTTTCTGTAAGAAGCCAGCCAGGTTTTCGCAGGCGTACGTTACGAAAATCGTGAATCAAGTCGACGCTGTTTCGCAGGTGGTTCGGTCCGGGCATTTCGATTTTCGTGTGTCGAACTTTCGTCGGATTCTTGATGAGGCCCGCAGCGGCGATCTTATTTACTGTGACCCGCCCTATATCGCCCGGCATGCGGATTATTTTAACTCGTGGAGCGAAGACGATGAGCGTGCCTTGGCAGATGGGCTCCGTATGACGTCGGCTTCCTTTATTCTCAGTACGTGGTCGCACAATGACTATCGCATGAACGACTATATCGATAGTTTCTGGGGCGATTTCCCTAGGATCACCCGCGAGCACTTCTATCACGTGGGGGCTCGCGAGAGTAACCGTCGCGGAATCACCGAGGCGCTCGTGTTTAGTTCTGATTTGGATCCGCGGGAATTCGTTCCGTCGTCAGCGGGATGACCTGGCTGATAGTGTGCGGGGGGCGATGGTGTCGGTGACGCTAGCGTGCTCACGTCACCGAAGGACTCAACCCCATCGTAAACAAGTAATATCGCGGAGCTGGTGTCCCTCATCCGACACGCCGAACCCCACCCACCACACCCTCAAATGTGAAGAGTCCACAAACGTTGCAGTTCCAACAGCCACATTTCGGGCTCTTCGCATTTGAGGGTGTAGGGGTGTTGGGTGGGGATTCGGCGTGTCGTGGCCGGGTAGGGGTCGAGGTCTTCCGATGATGGGGATTCCCACACCGTCCATCCGAAAGACCTCGACATGTCCAATACTATCTTTGATCGCCCTGACCTGAGCGCGTTCACGCGCCTGGATGACCTGGGGTTGGAGGTGACGGGCCAGCGCATGTGGCCAGACCATGCAGTGTTGGCGTGCCGTATTACTGGTGAGGACCGGTGGTGTCGACGCTGCGGATGTCAGGGCGAGGCTCGTGACACGGTGATCAGGCGCTTGGCGCACGAGCCTTACGGGTGGCGCCCCACGATCTTGCATGTGAGCGTGCGTCGCTACCGGTGCTCGGAGTGCGCCCATGTGTGGCGTCAGGATATGAGTCAAGCGGCCGATCCGCGCGCCAAGCTCTCACGGGCGGCGGTGCGCTGGGCGCTCACTGGGCTGGTCGTCCACCATTTGACGGTGGCGCGCATCGCCCAGGCCCTAGGCGTGTCCTGGAATACCGCCAACACCGCTGTCCTGGCCGAAGGCCAGCGTCTACTGATCAATGATCCAACTCGGTTCGAGGGGGTGCGTGTCATCGGCGTGGATGAACACGTGTGGCGCCACACCCCCTACGGAGACAAATACGTCACCGTCATCTTGGACTTGACACCCATCCGAGATCGCCGTGGCCCCTCCCGACTCCTAGACATGGTCCCAGGCCGCTCCAAAAAGGTCTTCAAAACCTGGCTGGCCTCCCAGCCCCACACGTGGCGTGAGCGTATTGAGATCGTCGCGATGGATGGATTCACCGGGTTTAAGAGCGCTGCCGCCGAAGAGCTCCCCGGCGCAAGGGCGGTCATGGACCCCTTCCACGTCGTACACCTCGCCGGCAACGCCTTGGATGAGTGCCGCAGACGCATCCAACAAGAACTCCACCACCGGCGCGGGCGCGCCACGGACCCCCTCTACAAGGCCCGCAGGGTGCTGCACACCAGATCCTGCCTACTCACCCTTGGCCAGCAGTACCAGATACTCGACCTGTTTGCCAGCGATTGCCACGTCGCCCTTGAGGTCACCTGGAGCGCCTACCAGAACATCATTGATGCCTACCGCGCGCCCAACACGAGCGCGGGTAAGGCCATCATGGAAGCCGAAATCAACACGCTGACCTCCACGCGCGTACCGAGAGGTCTGACCGAGCTCATCACGCTGGGCAGGACACTCAAACGCCGAGCCACAGACATCCTGGCCTACTTCGATCACCCCCACACAAGCAACGGTCCTACCGAAGCGATCAACGGGCGCCTCGAACACCTACGCGGCTCCGCCCTCGGGTTCCGCAACCTCACCAACTACATCACCCGCTGCCTCCTCGAAACAGGAGGATTCAAACCCCAACTACACCCTCAATTATGAAGAGCCACTTTTCCCATCACCCAGAAACGTTGGAATTGCAACGACACTATTTCAATACATAAAAGGTTAACAGGGAAATTGCATGCGACATTGTTGGGGAACCACGACGATTACAACGAGCCCGGGGCCAGCCGCGCGCAACAGCACGACCGAGCCCCGGCCTCGTGAAAAAATCAAGCCAAGCGATCCACCATGAGATGCGCGAAGGCCTCCAGCGCCTTCTTCGGCTCGCCCTTCGGCAGCGGCGCGAGCGTTGCAACCGCGTCATCCGCCCACGTGCGCGCAAGCTCACGCGTCTCTCCAAGCACGTCATGGCAGCGCAACTGCTCCACGACGGACGCGAGAGCCTCATCGGACGACAGATCTCCGCTCAGATCCCGCAGAATGCGCTCCCCCGCCTGGTCGATCGTGCCGGCGGCTTCCCGGCGACGCAGCAGCAAAACCGGCAGCGTATCCACGCCTTCACGCAAGTCAGTGCCGGGCGTCTTACCGGACTGCTCACCCGACGAAGCAAGATCCAGCACGTCGTCAGCGATCTGAAAGGCGACCCCCACCTTTTCCCCGAATTCGGCCAAGACATCACTAACGAGCGACCCAGCGCCCGCCAGCAGCGCGCCGAAAGACGCGGCGGCTGACACAAGCGAACCCGTTTTGTCGGCCAAAACCTGCAGGTAGAAGTCCACACGATCCACCCCGTCGGTCGGCCCGAACGTCTCATTGAGCTGCCCCTCGCACAGCCGTTCAAAGGTACGCGCATGGCTAGCGACCATGTCAGGACCCAGGGAGGCGATAAGCAGCGATGCACGAGCGAACAGAATGTCGCCCGCCAGGATCGCGCGATTATTACCCCAAAGGTGCTGGGCGGAGGGCACGCCTCGACGCGTCGGAGCAGAATCCATGACATCGTCGTGATACAGCGACGCCAGGTGCGTCAGCTCGACAGCCGTCGCGGCCGCGATGACCTTATCGCCGAGTGCGCGCTCGGGATCACCCAACTGCGCACACACGAGGGTCAGCAGCGGACGCATCCGCTTGCCGCCCGCCACCGCCAGATGACGCGTCATCTCGTCAATGAGGTCACGAGACGAGGACACCGCCTCGAGCAAACGACGCTCGACGACCTCGAGCCCCGGCGTGATACGGGCCTCGAGGTCGGGAACATGAAGATCGGGTGTTTGAGCACTCACGGGATCAGTATGACGATCTTTTCAAGCAGGCTCAACACGGGGCCAGGGAACACGCCAAGCGCAACGGTTCCGACGGCACACACCACGATCGCCAAAGCGGACAGGCCTTCAGAGCGAACCACGACAGAATCCTCACCAGGCTCGGTGAAGAACATGACGCGCACCAGGCGGAAATAGTAGACCGCGGTAATCGCCGAAGCAACGAGGCCAACGACCGCGAGCCAGCCGATGCCACCCTTGATCGCATCGGAGAAAATCACGAACTTCCCGATGAATCCACCGGTCAGCGGGATACCCGCGAAGGAAAGGAGGAAGACCAGCATCGAACCCGCGATCCACGGGTTCGTGCGGCCAATACCCGCCCACTTACGCATGCTCGTCGCCTCACCCAGGACGTTGCCCTCGGAGTCGCGACCGCGCACGAGCGCAACCACACCGAATGCTCCGACCGTGGCCAGGCCGTAACCCAACGTGTAGAACAACACATGACCCGTGCCGCCCTTCTGGATCGCGAGGATACCCATCAGGATGAAGCCCGCGTGAGCGATGGACGAGAAGGCCAGCATCCGCTTGACGTCGTCTTGCACAAGGCCCGCGAAGGTACCGACAATGATCGTCAGCACGGCGACCGCCGCGAAGACGTACAGGAAGTCCCACTGCAGGTAGGCGGCAACGGCCTGATAGAAGCGCGCCATCGCGGCGAAGGCCGCGATCTTCACGGCTGCGGCCATGAAACCCGTCACCGGGGTCGGGGCGCCCGTGTAGACGTCCGGAGTCCACGCGTGGAAGGGCGCGGCACCCACCTTAAACAGCAAGCCCACCATCACGCAGAACACGCCAACCAGGACCATCCAGTCCATGTTCGTGTGAGCGGAGATAGCCGCGCCCAGCGCGGAAATCTGCAACGTGTTGCCGAACCCGAAAAGGAACGCGATACCCATGAGCATGAAAGCGGAGGAGAATGCGCCGAGCACGAAGTATTTGAGTGCAGACTCGTACGACAACTGTCGGCGGTAGCGTGCCGTCGCGGCCATTGTGTACAGAGGCAGCGACATAACTTCGAGCGCCACGAACAGGGTCACGAAGTTATCGGCTGCTGGGAAGATCATCATGCCGCCCAGCGAGAAGAGGGTGAGCGGGAACATTTCAGAACGCTGGTAGTTTGCGCGTTCCGTGAGTTCCTCAGTCGCCGATTCAGGGCGGTCGGAGGGCTGGCCCGCAAACGCGCCGTCGCCGACGCTGGTACGGTCGGCCATGACCAGGACGGCCAGGAACCCGATGATCACGAGGATGGACTGAGCGCCAACCGAAAGCGGGTCCTCGATGTACTCCCCCAGCGAGGCCGGGGAAGCGAGGACAGGTGCCCAGCGCAAAGCAAGTATGACGGCGGCGCCAGCGGTCGCTAGGACCGACAGAGCGATGACGATGGGGCGGCGCGCCTTGGCTGGGGCGAAGGCCTCAACGAGAATGCCGAAGACGGCACCACCCAGCACGAGGAGGATAGGCGCGAGGCTCAACCAGTGAACCTCGGGGGCCTGGAAGTTAGCCATGGGTAGGACGTTCACTGTGCGCTCCCTTCAACGGCGGCCGGGACCTGCGAGGTGGCCAGGTCGAGGTCTGAAGCAACCGGGGTCAGGGCGCTCACGAGGGGCGCCGACCAGATACCAAGGATGAGCATCGCGGCCACGAGCGGTGCCATGACGCCGCGTTCGCGCGCCCCAAGGTCCGCCAGGTCCTCCTTGCCTTTGCCGGGGGCGCCCGTGAAGACACGCTGGTAGGGCATGAGGATGTAGAGGGCGGCGATGACGACGCCGAGGACCGCGAAGAGCGCCAGCGGGCCGTCGACCGTCCATGTGCCCATGAGCACGAGGTACTCGGGGACGAAGCCGGACAGGCCTGGCAGCGCGATGGAAGCAAGACCAGAGAAGAGCCACAGGCCGGCGAGGACCGGCGTAACTTTCTGCATGCCGACGTACTCGCGCATATCCTGTGTGCCGCCGCGACGCGAGAGCCAGCCGGACAGGAGGAACATCGCGGCGATGGAGACGCCGTGAGCGACCATGTAGAACATGGCGCCAACCAGGGCGATCTGCGAGCCGATGAAGATGCCCAGCACCATGAACCCGAAGTGCGACACGGAGGTGTAGGACACGAGGCGCATGATGTCGTTTTGTCCGTTGGCTGACAGGCCGCCCCACAGGATCGAGATGACGGCGAGGACGCACATGACCCACTTGGCGGACGCGGAGGCGCCGGGGGTGAGCTGCAAGCACATCGTGATCATGCCGAAGGTGCCGATCTTGTCCAGGACGCCGACCAACAGCACGGACGTGCCGGGGCGAGCAACGGCGGCCGCATCAGGCAGCCACGTGTGAACGGGAACCATCGGGGCCTTGATCGCGAAGGCGACCATGAAGGTCACGAAGATGACCATCTGCGCGGGCATGGACTGGGTCGGCAGGATACCTGCGAGGGTGTCCATGCGGAAGAAGGCCGTCGTGTCCGCCTGGGTGGCGGCCAGGCGCGCCCAAATGTAGATGATGCCACCAAGCATGACGAGGCCGCCGAAGAGCGAGTAAAGCAGGAACTTCATCGCGGCCTTGTGGCGCGCTGACGCCTCGCCGAGGCCGTAGCGTCCGATCATCAGGTAGAGCGGGACCAGCATCGCTTCGAACGCGATGTAGAAGACCGCCAGGTCGAAGGCCGCGAAGATGAGGACCATGAAGGCCTGGAGCGACAGGACCAGGGCGGGCTGTGCTCCTCGGTCCTCGTTCTCGTTCCAGCCTGCGACCAGAACGATCGGGACGAGGACGAGAGCCAGGAGAATCATGACGAGGCCGAGAGACGTAACGGCCACGGACCAGGTCACGCCGATCTGCGGGATCCACGTGCGGGACTCGTAGAGCTGGTACGAGGCCGGGGCCGACCAGTTGAACGCGGTGGCGGCCACGTACACGCCGAGGCAGAGCTCGACGAGGGCGATAACTAAGGCGACCAGGCGCCCAGCGGCGCGCCGCAGGGGCGGGACGAAGCCGAGGAGGGCCGCGCCCGCGGCCGGGATGGCCACGAGGACGGTCAGCCACGGGAAGTTAGCAGCAACCATTGCACTTTCCATTGTCGTGTTCCCCTTACAGCCTGAATCCGAGGACGATGGCCAGGGCGAGGATGACGCCTCCCAGGATGTAGGCGGCGTACGTGCGTACGAGGCCGTTCTGGGTGACACCGACGAGGCGTCCGAGCAGTTGCGAGCCGCCTCCGAGGCCGTTCAGTGCTCCATCGATGGCACTCGCATCGCCGACGGTTGCGACGGTGACGAGGCCCTTGGCGGGCATCATGAACAGGGTTTCGTTGACGGTGTCCTGGTAGAGGTCGCGGCGAGCGGCCTCGGTCAGGGCGTTACCTGCGGGGACGGAGGTGGGGACTTCGTCGCGCCCGTACTTCATCCACGCGATGAGCGCGCCGACGATGACGAGGGCGAGCGTGGCTCCCTGGATAACGTACTCGTTCATGACGGGGTGTCCGTGTTCGAGCTGGCCGATAGAGGGGGCCAGCCAGGTGACGAACGCGTCGCCCACGGACAGGGCACCGCCCAGGACAACCGCGCCGATCGCGAGGATGATCATGGGGATCGTCATGAGGGGACCGGACTCGTGCGGGTGCACGGGCGCGCCCTCAGCTTCGGTGGTCCAGCGGGCCTTGCCGTGGAACGTCATGAAGAAGAGGCGGGACATGTAGAACGCTGTCACGCCGGCGCCAACCAGCGCGACGGTTCCGTAGACCCAACCGATCCAGGTGGCTTCTGTGGTGGCGAAGGTGTGGGCGCTGAACGCAGCCTCGATGATCTTGTCCTTCGACCAGTAACCGGCGAAGGGCGGGACGCCGAGGATCGCGAGCCAGCCCATCATGAAGGTCAGCCACGTGACTTTCATGGCGCCGCGCAGGGCGCCGAAGCGACGCATGTTCACCTGGTCGCCCATGCCGTGCATGACGGAACCAGCGCCGAGGAACATGAGGGCCTTGAAGAAGCCGTGGGTGAAGAGGTGGAAGATCGCGAAGGCCCAGCCGATGGGACCCAGGCCCGCGCCGAGCATCATGTAGCCGATCTGGCTCATGGTTGAGGCTGCGAGGACCTTCTTCATGTCGTCCTTCGCACAGCCGACGATCGCTCCGAAGAGGAGGGTGATCGCACCGACAATGGCGACAGCGGTGGAGGCCACGGGCGAGGCGACGAAGATGGCGCCGGAGCGGACGATCAGGTAGACGCCGGCGGTGACCATCGTGGCCGCGTGAATGAGGGCGGACACGGGGGTGGGACCCGCCATGGCGTCGCCCAACCATGCTTGCAGTGGGAACTGAGCGGACTTACCGCAGGCAGCCACGAGCAGGAAGAAGCCGATGAACGTGGCGGAGGCGACGGGAATCGTCGAGGCCTGGGCTGAAACGTCCGCGAAGGACACAGAATGGAAGGAGGCGACCATGGCCATCATGGCGATGAGCATGCCCATATCGCCGACGCGGTTCATGACGAACGCCTTCTTGGCGGCCACCGCGTTGGCGGGCACGTGGTTCCAGAAGCCGATGAGCAGGTACGAGGCCAGGCCTACGCCTTCCCACCCGGCGAAGAGGCCGACGTAAGAGTCGGCCAGCACCAGCGTGAGCATCGCAGCGATGAAGAAGTTCAGGTAGGCGAAGAAACGTCGGCGGGCCTCGTCGTGCTCCATGTAGGCGATCGCGTACACGTGGATGAGCGAGCCGACGAAGGTGACGAGGAGGACGAAGGTGATGGACAGTGGGTCTGTCAGGAGACCGAAGGTGACGGTGAAATCACCGGCGGGGATCCACGTGAAGAGGGTTTGCGCGTAGCGACGCGCGTCTTCGGGGGAACCCCACATTTGGGCGGCGACGGCCGCACCGATGACGAAGGTCGACCAGGATGCGAGGGTCGCCAGCAGGTGGCCCCACTTGTCGGCTGAGCGTCCCGCCAGCAGAAGCAGTCCTGCGCTGACGAGCGGGATGAGGATGAGGAGCCACGCGTAGGAGGCGGCTCCGGTGACGTTGACCGTCTGGGCGACGCTGGGAGCCTGCGCGGACATGAAGGTGGTCATGAGTTACGTCCTCCTTCAGTTCTTCAGCAGGTTCATGTCGTCCACGCTCGTGGTCGAGCGGGAACGGTAGATGGACACGATGATCGACAGGCCGACGACAACTTCAGCGGCCGCCACGACCATGACGAAGAACGCCATGATCTCTCCGTCGACGTTCGAGTTGATGCGCGAGAACGTCACGAGGACGAGGTTCGCGGCGTTGAGCATCATTTCGACACCCATGAGCGCGATAACCGCGCTGCGGCGCACGAGGACCGTGGTCGCTCCGATGGCGAACAGCACACCCGCGAGGATGAGGTACCAGGCGAGGCTCACTTGCTCTCCTCCTTCTTCTCAGTGGGGGTGGTGGTGCGCGCCTTTCGGGCCCGCGGCTGGGCTAGTCCGGTGGGCGCGGCGGCGCCGGGCATCCCGAAGGAGCCGGAGCGGGGGACGTCGGGCGTGCGCCCGATGGTGTAGGGCGATTCCTCGAATGCTTCGGCGGCGTCAGCCTCGCTGCGCGCGATGGCGAGCTGTTCGGACACCTCGGGGGTGACTTCACCGATCGTACGGACGAGGCCGCGCACGCGCAGCACGCGGGGCACGGATTCTTCGAGGGCGCCGAGGGTCTCACCCGAGATGGCGGGCACGTCGGCCGCGTTCGACTGGGCGTAGACGCCGGGGGCGGGCAGCTGACCGATGCGCGCACCCTTGTCAGCGAAGGCACGCATCTTGGAGCGCGCCGTCTCAGCTTGGTCGGCTTTGGGGCGCAGGCGGTCAGAGTGGGTGAGCAGCATCGCGCCGACGGCGGCGGTGATGAGCAGGCCACCGGCGAGTTCCATGCTCAGCCAGTGCTCCTGGAACAGGGTGATCGCCAGGTCGGTGATCGGCTCGTTCGAGTAGGGGTTGACCTCGTTCGCCGCGTAGGTGGCGGGCACGGACTTCAGGATCGCGGTCGTCACGATCACGATCAGGCCGAGGCCGCCGAGCACGCTCAGCGCGCCCATTGCACCCACGCCGGCGATAAAGCTGCGGCGCGTCAGGCGATGCGGTGCCTGAAGCGTCGAACCAATCGTATCGTTTTCGCGTTCTGCCATGTTCCTTACTCCTCCCTTGGACCCGAGTGCATCCGTTCGCACCGGGCTTTGCATTGCAGGTGAAACCTTACGCAATTGGTTGACAATGCCTACACCCACGATGGGTGTATTGCCAAAACCCGTATAATGGGGTGCGGAAACCGAAGCGAAGTCCGGGAGGGAACTCGCATCGCTACGAAGCATACAAGCGCGCCAAGCGCCTGGCAAACCATATCGTTCAGCACGGCGGCCGCGGGACTGGCCTGCTTGTTTGCAGGCATTTGGACAAGCGACGGCGCCGCCCTGACGCTGCTCAACCCGCCGGGCGACGATCTTGCCATGCGCATTTCGTCGCTCATCGTGTACGGCGGGCTGTTCCTGCTCGTGTACGGGGCCATGCGCCGCGCCCCGGGCGACCCGAGTGCCCCGAGCGCCCCAACCGCGCCGGGCGCAACGCCGCGCGGCGCCTACCGCCTCTTCAAACTGGCAACTGTGCTGTGCGCCCTCGCCTACGTGGCAGGCAGCGTCATCATGCTGGCAGGCGGGCCCTTCGGCACCAAGGAGCACGCTTCGATGGCCGTCGTCGCGCTGTTTCTGCTCAAGGGCATCGGCGCCCCGCTCAGCGTCGCGCTCGTCTGCCTGTGCGCACGGCTCCCCTATCGGCTGATCGCCCAGGTGTCGACGCTGGGCGTGCTGGGAGCGTTCGTGCTCAAGGAGCTGCTCGGCTACGTTGCTGAGTTCGCCTACCTGAGCGCCGTCGCCACCTTCGCGATGGGCAGTGCCCTCATCGTGCTCGCCGTCTGTCTCACGGCTCCGGCCCTGCTGCATTTCGAGAACGCGCCGAACGACGACCCGGAGCACGCAGGCGAACGCGAGCGCGCGACGCCGCTCCAACCGCTCGGCGCGCTGTTCAACCGCAACCTTGCCGCTGGCGTGGTGGTGGCCTCCATCATGCTGGGATTCCTGCGGGCGAAAGCCCCCGACGGCCCCGTGGACCTCACATTCGCCGTGGTGGTGGCGCTCCTGCTCATCGCGCTGGTCACCTGGCTCGCACCGAACGTGGGCGTGCACGAGCTGTTTCGCGGTGCGCTCATGTGCACGGCGGCCGGATTCCTACTGGGCCCCGTGCTGCACCTGTTCATGACGGGCGGCGGCGACCTGCTCACCGGCGTAGGCACGGCGCTGTTCGAGGTCGTGGTGTGGCTC
>OGYG01001708.1_pt1 | contig 12885 bp, 8 predicted proteins | sample 1576481 | NCBI WGS metagenome assembly OGYG01 (sample SAMEA3541497, study PRJEB24748) | human gut metagenome | biome: human gut; feature: human-associated habitat; material: faeces | place: China | collected 2012 | reverse complement strand
GTGCTCCTTTTGGATCTATCTTTTCATACACTTCATAGAGGTGCTCAAAGCCTGTACGTACCAAATCAGTATCACTAGCTTCAAAGGTATGTTTCATAGCAGCAATAACTGCCCTACCCTGAACTTTTGTTCTACATCTATCAAAGACATTTCTCTCTAAGTGACAAAGACAGTTTTGCCAGGCAGCGCCTGTGAGTACCTCGCCAATTGCTCTTACAAGACCTGCATGGGCATCAGAGATAACAAGTTTGACGCCACTCAGTCCTCGCTCTCTCAAAGAGATAAGAAAGTCTTTCCAGGAAAGATATGACTCGGTATCTATACACTCAAGCCCTATGATTTGTCTTTTAGCTTCTGTGTTTACAGCTATAGCAATAACGACAGCGCGCTTGGTTGTGTGTCCTGCTTCTCTTATAGGAATATAGGTCGCATCAAGCCAAAGGTAAGGCCATCTGTCAAAAGACAAAGAGCCGTGTCTTAAGTCATCTACCTCTTCATCTAAAGACTTAACAAGTCTCGAGACTCTACTTCTGCTGATCTTTTCAACACCAAGCTCACTCAGTGCTTTTTCTACCTTACGGTTTGAAATACCCAAGGTCCACATATCACAGATACAGCTTGCAAGGGCTGTATCACATCTGCTCCACTTACTTACGATATCGTCAGGAAAATAGGTTCCTTCACGGAGCTTAGGAATTTTTAAAGTAAGAGTTCCAACTGAAGTTACCAGCTTTCGCTCACGGTATCCATTGCGAACACAACCAAGCTCTTCTACTTGCTCAACCATTACGGTATTTACTAAGTCTTCAAGTAGTGTTCGTGCCATACCATTGAGATCTAATTTGTGATCTTGGGTGTAGGTGAGCTCAGTTTCGTGTAAAGTTTGCATTGCGGTTATTTCCTTTCTGAATTGGTTTTAGCGACTATATTTTAGGAAATAACCGCACTTCTTTTAAACACCTGAAATGCTTGCTTACACCACTTTTCGGGACACGACCGTTTAAGGTACGTTGACGTCAAAGCACATTTACCGTTAGTTGCGTTTATGCGCCGAGGTAAGCCTTGCGAACGTCATCGTCGTGGAGAAGCTCCTGGCCGGTGCCATGTTTAGCAACCTTACCAAGCTCAAGAACGTATGCACGGTCAGCAACCTTAAGTGCCATATTAGCGTTCTGCTCAACCAGCAAAATGGTGGTTCCTGCATCGCCGAGCTGGCGAATGATCTGGAAGATTTCCTCAATCAGAAGAGGAGCCAGACCCATGGAAGGCTCGTCGAGCATCAAAAGCTTTGGCCTGCTCATCAGAGCACGACCCATAGCAAGCATCTGCTGCTCGCCACCAGACAGCGTTCCCGCCAGCTGATTCTTGCGCTCGCGAAGACGTGGAAAATGCTCGTAGACCATCTTGACGGTCTTAGCGTTCTGGGAATCGGACTGCGTATAGCCGCCCATCTCAAGGTTTTCAGCAACGCTCATGCGAGAAAACACACGGCGGCCCTCAGGGCACAATGCCAGGCCAGCCTCAACAATCTTGTGAGCGCGCTGGCCTACAAGGTTTTTCTCGTCAAGGGTGATGGTGCCAGAATCGGGTCTTACCAGACCAGCAATAGTGTTCAGTGTAGTTGATTTACCGGCACCGTTAGCACCAATAAGGGTGACAATCTCGCCCTCATTAATATCAAAAGAAATGCCCTGAACTGCATGGATTGCGCCATAAGAAACATTAAGATCCTTGACGGACAGCAGAGTTTTTCCTGCGCCAGTCGCCTGGGTGTTTGTAGTTTCAGCGGTCATTAGCGCACCTCCTGCTTTCCAAGATATGCCTCGATAACGCGAGGATTATTCTGAACCTCTTCTGGCGTTCCCTTTGCAATGATGTTGCCGTGGTCAAGAACGGCCAAGCCCTCGCAGATACCCATAACAAACTTCATGTCATGCTCGATGAGAAGAACAGCGATCTTGAAGTCATCACGAATCTTAAGGACATTCTCCATAAGCTCGTCGGTCTCTGCTGGATTCATACCTGCAGCTGGCTCGTCAAGCAGCAAAATCTTAGGCTGCGTTGCCAGAGCGCGAAGAATCTCAAGTTTGCGCTGAGCGCCATAAGGCAGGTTACCTGCAAGGGTATTTGCAAGATTCTCCATGCCAAAAATGCGCAGCAGCTCGCGAGCGTTATCAGCGCTCTCTTTTTCCTGCTTCCAGTGAGCTGGAAGGCGGAAGACGTCCTCCAAGAAGTGAGACGTCATGTGGCTTCCCTGACCAACCTGAATGTTCTCCATAACAGTCATGTTGTTGAACAGGCGAATATTCTGGAAGGTTCGAGCAATGCCCATATGATTTGCCTCAACAACGCTCTTACCAGCAAGATCATAGCCGTCAATCATGACAGAACCGCGCGTTGGCTTATAGACACAGGTAAGCAAGTTAAAAACAGTTGTTTTACCTGCACCGTTAGGACCAATGATGCCAGAGATTTCGGTAGGACCAAGAGCAATGTTGAAGTCGTTAACAGCCGTCAAGCCACCAAAGTCAATGCCCAGGTGCTCAGCCTGAAGAACTGGAATTGCACCAAGGTCTCGCTCAGGAATGAGGTTAGGAGACTCTTGCCTGATAAGTTTTGTAGTGTTTTTAGTTGCCATCGCTCTTACGCCTCCTTCGAATCAGTTGAGGCTTCTACCTGCGTATCCGCCTGCTCGTTTGCCTGAGCGCCTGCCTTCGCGTTGACCTGCACGTCTGTCTGCTCGTCCAAGTCATCCTTGTTCCAAGGGAAGTCCCTGTTCATGACTCGCTCAATAATGCGAGACAGCGAGAAGTCATACGAGCCAAACAGACCCTCTGGTCTAAAGATCATGACCAGAATCAGCACGATTGCATAAGCAACCATGCGGTAGTCAGCAAAGGCGCGTAGAGCCTCTGGGAGTACGGTCAGGACAGTTGCGGACACAACGGAACCAAACATAGAGCCCATGCCACCAAGAACAACCATAACCAGAATCTCAACAGACTTCATGAAGCCAAACTTGGCAGGCGCCATAACGCCGATGCAGCCCGCGTAAAGGCCTCCTGCAATACCAGCAAGGAATGCAGAGAAAACAAAGGCAAGGGTCTTGTAATACGTGGTGTTAACGCCTGATGCCTCTGCAGCAATCTCGTTATCGCGGATGGCGAGAATAGCACGTCCATGTCTAGACTTCATAAGAGTATGAATAGCAAAGATGGCAAGCGAAACAACAATTGCGGTGTTCAGGTAGCCTGTATAAGCAGGAATACCCGTGAGGCCTGATGCGCCACCAGTAAGCTTGAAGCCAAGCGCAGAATCAATGTTTACCAGGACAACGCGGATAATCTCTGCAAAGCCCAGAGTAATGATGGCCAGGTAATCACCGCGAAGACGAAGTGCTGGAATACCAATAACCACGCCCATCAGAGCGGCGCAAATGCCGCCAAACAAAAGACCCACAACAAAAAGAATAACTGCAGGTGTAGAGCCTGAGGCCATGGACTGAGCATCCAGACCAAAGAGTGGCATCATGCGAATGATAAAGATTGCGCAGGCATAACCACCAATGGACATAAAGCCAGCGTGGCCCAAAGGAAGCTGTCCCAGATAACCAGTAACAATGTTCAGAGAAACGGTCATCAGAACATACACGCCAATTTGCTCAAAAACAACGGTTTGATAGCGAGAAATAAGGCCCTCTCCTACCAGGAAGTTTCCACCAAAGACAAAGAGTGCAACAAGAATTGCATTGATGGCATAGCGAGCAGGCATAGTGAGCTCACGACGCTGACCATCTTTTCCACCAAAACCAGTGACAATTACGGGGTTGTGGTTATTATCGCGTGGATACATTTTAGTCATGTGAGCCTCCTTACACTTTCTCGGTAACTGGTCGGCCAAGCAGGCCAGTTGGTTTCACAACAAGAACAAGAATCAAGAGTAAGAAGACTACTGCATCCTGCCAGACAGACAGACCAAAGGCAGCAACAAAGACCTCGGAGAAGCCAACAATAAGGCCGCCAATAACAGCGCCAGGAATGGAGCCAATACCGCCAAGAACTGCTGCAACAAATGCCTTGGTGCCCAGCATGACGCCCATGGTAGGAGAAACCTGCTGGTATGCCATGGAGTACAGAATAGCTGCAATGCCTGCCAGAGCGGAACCAACTGCAAAGGTAAAGCTAATAGTGCTATTGACGTTGACGCCCATCAGACGAGCAGCGCCCATGTCCTCGGAAACGGCACGCATTGCCTTACCAAGACGAGTCTTCTGAACCAAAAGGGTCAGAACAACGGTTGCCACAATAGTAACAGCAACAGTCAAAAGTGCAGTGCCGGAGAGCGTCGAACCAAATACCTGAACAGTTCCCAGGTCAATGATGCTTGGAACGACCTTAGCGTCAGCACCAAGAAGTAGCTGAACACCATTTTCAAGCAGGTAAGAGACACCAATTGCGGTAATCAGAATAGAAAGCCTTGGAGCTTCTCTGAGTGGTGCATAGGCAACCTTATCAATAAGAACGCCCAGCACAACACAAGCAAAAATGGCGAGAAGAACGGCGATTGCAGGATTGAGTCCTAACTGAACAAGCGCAATCCAAGCAACGTAGGAGCCAAACATGATGATGTCACCATGTGCAAAGTTAAGAAGCAAGATGATGCCGTACACCATTGTGTAACCAAGCGCCACCAGTGCGTAAATACTGCCCAATTGAAGTCCATTGAGCACCTGAGTCAAAAACATCTGAGGTTCTCTTTTCTATGAAGGATTGATCGTGTCATAGATGGACTCTTTGCCATCTTTAAAGGTAATAATCAAGGTGGACTTCACTGGGTCACCTGTTCCCTGATATGAAAGGGTTCCAGTAACACCTTCGACCACACCAGATGCAATAGCGTCAATAATTGCCTGCCTATACTCATTAGAGTTGTAGGTATAACCGCGTTTCTCGACAGTCTTAAGAGCGGAGCAAAGAATCATTGCTGCGTCATAGCCCAAAGAGCAGAAGTTAGTTGGAGCCTCACCGTATTCCTCGGTATAAGCCTTAACAAAATGCTGAACTTTTTCATCTGGGTTTGAAGCAACAAAGGCAGAGCAATAGAAGCATCCTTCAAGGTCAGCCGCAGAAGCATAGTCCTGCTCGCCACCAATGATGCCTGCCCAACCATCTGCGCCCATAAAAGGCTTTTTGCAGCCAAGCTGTCGAGCCTGCGTCACAATCTTGCCGTTATCCTGGTAATAGTTTGGAGCCAAAATGGCATCAGGATCCAGTCCAATAATGCTGGTGAGCTGGGCGTTAAAGTCAACAGCTCCCGTTGGATAGCCCTGCTGGGATACAACCTCAATGCCCAACTCACGAGCCCTCTGGACAAATGCGTTGTTTACGCCAATCTCGTAATCGCCGCCAGAGTTAAAGATGGTTCCTACACGCTGATAGCCTTGCTTTTTAGCAAACTCTGCAAGAACAACGCCCTGGAATGGGTCGGTGACAGTAGCACGGAACATGTTATTGCCGTGGGCAACAACATCTTCTGCTGTTGCAGATGCCGTTACGCAAGGAATGTTGTCCAGGACCGATTTCTGTGCCAGTGCAATGGTTGGCGTTGAGGTAACGTCACCTAGAATTGCACAGACATTCTCGTCAAGCAGCTTGTTATAAACAAGAATGGCCTCGGTTGAATCGCCCTTCTCGTCCTCTGCAATAGGGACAATCTGGCGGCCACCAGCTCCACCATTCTTGTTGAATTCCTTGAGGTACAGCAAAATGCCGCTACGCACCGCAAGGCCATACTGGGCAACGTCGCCGGTATACGGTCCCATCACGCCAACGTAAATGGAGTTAGGGTCTTGGTTCTTTGGCGAGCAGCCCGCTAGAGCAAACGACCCCGCAATGGTCCCGGCCACCTCCAAAAAGCGTCGTCGCGTTAGCTTATGTGCCATATTCATCTCCTTTTCTCCATAGCGTTGAATATGTGACACAACACAATATGGCTGCGGCTCTAAAAAAAGAACCACAGCCAAAAAATGTTATCTAACTTGAAATAATTTTAGAGAACCCGGATGTTTCTACTGACCTCAGCCTTAGCAACGATTGCCGCCGTAGCCTTTGGGCCGCTTCTCCTGCGCCTACTTACGCCTCACGTACCAGCGGAAGCTCACCAGCAAAGTGACGAGGTTTGTAAGAGGCCTTGTCTGCGCTGTTCTTCTCGCTAAGATCAAGCGAAGAAATCTTCTTCATCTTGCTGGTGCCGCCCTCAATCAGGCGAAGCAGCTCGCGCGTTGGTCTCTCGTCAGCCGCCTGAAGCTCAGCTGCCATCTCACGCTCAACCGCGTCAAAGATGTCCTGAACATGCGATGACGTATCGTTTGTAGCCTTGACCAGCGGCATTGCGGTTGATTGTGCAACCACACCAGCGTAGTTTGGCTCGCGAGAAGGACGCATCTGAGCTGCGGCAACCTTGTGAGCCGCAGCAGGTTTTGCACCCGACAACTCCACCGAGCTTGCAACTTCAGCCTCAGCAGCGACTTGTCCAATAAGTGGCAACTGCACTGGATGGTACTTGCGCATTTGCTGCTGATCATGGCGAGCTAGGTGCTCGTCCATTGCAGCCAGCGCAAGCGTCCAATCATCAGCATGCTCAAGCTCGTCAATCGTACGCTTCTCAGGGAAGACTCCCTGGTCAACGTAAGAGATACGGCTAGAAATATCAGCAGCATGGTTAGTAAAGTCTTCAGGAATAGCCTCGGCACCAATCTCAGCAATACCAAAATCACGCGTAATGGACTCTTCGCCCACAGCCTTAGTCCACCAAGCCGTACCAACGTCACCAACGGTTCCGTCAGCACGCTCGATAATGGGCAGACCGTCCATAGGATCTTGTCCTAAGCGCTCAAGAAGTACCGCAGCAGCACCCTTTGCACGTGCAACGGTACGCTCGCGCCAGCTCAAAAGCTTGGTGTAGTTCTCTGCAATCTGCGCGTAGTCGTTTGTAGAGTGCGCAGGAGCCTTCTTTGCGCGAACGGGAAGAACACCCTCTGCGGCCGTACTTACAACCTGTGACTTCTTTGCAGGCAGCTCAGCAGACTGAACACGAATGGAACCAGTCATATCCCACTGAGAAGCCCTCATGTGCTTTGGCTTGTACGCAGCAATCGAGCGCCTTGAAGAGTCCAGCGGAATCACAATGCTCTCTTCTGGCGAGAAGTTCGATGCAGCTGCAACTTGCTTTGGAGACGCAGCCTCATCTGAGCTCTGGAACGTTGCAGCTGACTGGCTCTTTGCTTCTACCTCATCGATTTTCTCGCCACGATTTACCGAGCGAGAGACTACCAAGGCCGCACCAGAAATGACTGCAACCGCAGCAAGTCCCACTCCAATGCCTGTAAAGATTGCACCAAGAGGTGTTTGACGAATTTCATTAGCGGTAAGGGCATACGCAGATGCTGGTTCTGCTACCAGAACCAGTCCACTGAGCAGGCCGGCGACTACTGCCGGATTCCTACCTTCTGTCATACAAACTCCCCCTACAAACGCTAAGAAGATGTATGAAGACACACGCTAAATTTGCATATGCTACTAAACCCAATACGGGCGACGTGAGCAACGGGTGGGCTTCATTTCATCTTTGTGTAATCCGCTGCAACACATAATTGTGCTGTTAGAAATGACTATAGCGTAATTCATTATTTTTTACAGCGTCTTTAAAACTTTTTCATAATTCTTCGGCAGTTATTCAACAAAAATGACGAGAAAAAAGAAGTGCCTCCCAACATAGATTGGAAAGCACTTCTTGCGTCATCTTTAAATCTGACTAATTCTGTGGATAGTCAGACTGTGCAGCCTTCTTTGCAGATCTAATCAGGAAGTCCTGGTTATTGTCGGTCTGCTTAAGACCACTGATAAGAGCAGTAGTTGCACGCTCAGTGTTGTTGAAGCCTGCAAGAATACGGCGAACGCCCCATACCATAGGCTGAAGCTCTGGCTTAATAAGCAGATCCTCATTACGAGTACCAGAAGAAACAGGATCAATAGCTGGGAAGATACGGCGATCTGCCAGGTCTCGATCAAGCTTGAGCTCCATGTTACCAGTACCCTTGAACTCCTCGAAAATAACCTCATCCATCTTGGAGCCTGTGTCTACCAGAGCAGATGCAATAATAGTGAGCGAGCCGCCGTTCTCGATGTTTCGAGCTGCGCCCAAGAACTTCTTTGGTGGATACAGAGCTGCAGAGTCAACACCACCAGAAAGAATACGACCAGAAGCAGGAATAGCCAGGTTGTATGCACGAGCAAGACGTGTGATGGAATCCAGGATAACCACAACGTCCTGACCCATCTCAACTAAACGCTTTGCTCGCTCAATGACAAGCTCCGAGACAACGGTGTGATTCTCTGCTGGCATATCAAAAGTTGAAGCAACAACGGTGCCCTTAATGGAGCGCTCCATGTCTGTAACTTCTTCAGGGCGCTCGTCTACCAAGAGGCAGAAGAGGTGGACCTCAGGATTGTTGGTGGTAATAGACTGGCAAATGCGCTTCAAAATAGTGGTCTTACCTGCCTTTGGAGGCGAGACAATCAAACCACGCTGGCCCTTACCAATAGGAGCCACCAAATCAATTGCACGGCCCGTAATGGAGTCTTTACCATGCTCCATAGTAAGAGGCTGATCTGGGAAAATTGGAGTCAGGTCTTTGAAGCGAGGACGGTCCTTAAGACCCTCAACTTCCCCACCGTTGACCTGGGTAACTTTAAGCAGTGGTGGATATTTGCTATTTACGCGAGCAGGTCCCACCATGCCCAAGACGCTATCACCAGGACGCAGACCAAGATTTCTAATAATCTGCTGGTGGACAAAGGCGTCGTCATCGCCTTCCATGTAATTACCTGTACGAATCCAGCCATAGCCTTCGTTGCTAATCTGAAGAATACCCTCAACAGTCTTAAAGCCCTCAGCAGCTGCAGATGCAGCGTATACAAGCTCAATCAAATCAGACTTATGAACGCCTGCGTACTCAATGCCCAGCTCAGTTGCTTTAGCACGAAGCTCAGAAAGCTTCATCTCTTGCAGAGCCTCTTTGGAAAGCGATGGCTCGCTTGCCTGGCCCTGCTTACGATTCTTGTTGCGCTGGTTGTTCTGTCTACGATCGCGAGAAGGACGCTCCTGGTTGTTGGCGTGTGCGTTTTCCTGTGTCTTCTCGCCCTCCTGAACTGCTTCTTTTGGCTCAGCATTACGATGTCGACGACGTGCTGCACCCGTACGAGAACGCCCTGGACGCTCTGCTGAGGCTGCCTCGGAATCTGCCACTGCACCAGAAGCCTGCTCCTGAGCTGCACCATCCTGCTCTTCAGCAAAGTTCTTCTGAGCCCTATTGGTATTCTGGCCAGCTGCACCCTCTGCCTCTGCTTTAGTGAAGGCAGGAGCCGGGGTTACCTCCGCAGAAGGCTGAGTTGCGTCCTGGACAATCTTGGTAAGACGATCAGTGTCTACAACATCAGAAGAAACCTTGCCACTTGCCTGGACCTGAGCCAAAACCTCTGCTTGTGCAACCTCAAGGGCACGCTCATGGAGAGCACGCTCTTCCATCTCTTCTTTGCTAGGACGACCACGACGGCGCTTTGGTGGCTCTGTAATGCCTGCTGCGTTCATAGCCTCTGCCACAACAGCCTCTACCGCACGACGAGCCTCAGTCTCTTTTTTAGTTGGACGACCACGACGGCGCTTTGCAGCAGATGAATTAGAGGCCTTTTCTTCAGTTGCCTCAGAATTGGTATTTTCTGAAGTTGAATTTTCTGAATTACTATTTTCACTCTTACGAGGTCTACCACGTCTACGTGGTGCTGGAGTATTTTCTACATCATTTAAAGAATCATTTTGGACCGAAGATGTTTCGTCCGACATGTACAAACCTCTCTGTTTGCTCATCAAAATAATCTGTAAAAATACGTGAGAAATATGATGAAGGGGTAACAAACAAAATCAAATAGGTGCAAATCCAAAAGGAATATACCACGAAAATGCCCGCCTTATGATGAAAAAATAAATAAAATTCACCATAAAACGGGCAAATGGGGATTTATGACCACTAACTCTTAAACCTCGAGAAACCCATCTTCTAGATTTCTTTAATCTGCATAAATCATTTAAACAGCTGTACGACTCTTTCTTTTAACAATAATATCTTCAATTTGCTGAACGATTTCTTTGATATACGTCTTGCCTTGAGGTGTGAGCTCAACCATAGTTACTCTTCTTGAAAGAGCATCGTCATGTTTGCGCTGTACCAGGCCACTTTCTGCCAAAGCAGTAAGAGACATAGAAACCGTTGGTTGCAAAAGACCAAGTGCGTCAACAATCTCGGTAATAGAAAGAGCGTCTTTAGGAGAATCTAGAATTGCAAGAAGGACCATATCTGCTGCCCTGCAATACAGAGCTCCCATAGCGTCAACATACATGACGATGCGCTCAAACGAAGTACGTGAAAGCGCCTGGCCAGGTGCAATACGAGCACAGGTAAGCTTGGACAGCTCCTCAACTGCTTCTACACCCTTTTCTGTGATGATACACACTACGTTGCGTCGATCAATGGCGCCTTCATCTCTCTTGATGAAACCAAGCCTTGCCAGGTGCGAGGTACGATGAGTAATCGTAGGACGAAGAGCACTCTGATACTCAGCAATTTCTGAAGTCTTAACAGGGGCGCCCTTCACATTGAGGCGACACAAAATAGCAAACTCTTCAAACGTGAGTCGTCTGTTAGCAGGCACCACTCTTCTAACCAAGTTGTAAGACCTGCGAATGGACATGTACTCGCGAAGTTCCATAGAGACCTCCACTCTTATGCCCGAACCATTTACTATTTGCTCGCATAATGAGTATACCCCTAAAAAACACGTGTTAACGTGGGGACAAAACAATAGTTAGTCAAAAATATGTTAGAAAATGGTGCTTATATGACATCAAAATAGGCTTTTATATGCTGAAATATAAAATTTAAGTAATAAATATTAATTTTATTATCTCTTTTATACATTAAAAAAATTTTTACATAACGAAGAAATGTGTAAATTATCTGGAGAAATTCACTAAAGACACCGTGCAAGTATTCAATACCTGCACGGTGTCATGACAAAACAACATAGTTAGCTATCGTTTACATTGACTCAGGAGCAGAAACACCAATCAGATTAAGAGCAATTGCAAGTACGCGACGAGTTGCATCACACGCAGCAAGACGAGCCTTAGAAAGCTCTACGTCCAGTGGACGTCCTTCAGAAGGAAGTACCTGGCAAACGGTATAGAATGCGTGGAACTGGCCAGCAAGCTCTTCAATATAATGCGTAATGCGGAATGGTGCCCTATCGCGAGCACAACCCTCAACGAGACCTGGGAACTCAAAGAGTTTACGAGCAAGAGCCTGCTCGGCGTCTTCAGAGAGCAGCCCAAGATCAATCTCAGATCCAATAGCCTTATCTGCAACAGCGTCCATACCAAGTGCCCTTGCCTCATCAAGGCCAACGCCAGCAGCGCGGCGCAAAATAGAGCAAATACGAGCGTGAGCATACTGAACGTAATACACAGGATTAGAGCTGTCCTGACGCTTTACCTGCTCAATGTCAAAGTCAATCATCTGGTTGGAAGACTTTGAAACAAGGGTGTAGCGCGTTGCATCAACACCAACCTCGGCGAGAAGCTCGTCAAAGTGGATACCAGTTCCTTTGCGCTTAGACATTCTGACGGCAACGCCGTTTCTGAGCAGGTTAACCAGCTGGCCAAGCAAAACCTCAAACTGAGTTGGGTAACCAAGAGCTGTTGCAGCAGAGCGAACACGCTGAATATAACCGTGGTGATCTGCTCCCCAAATATCAATAACGTGGTCGACACGCTGGAACTTGTTCCAGTGGTACGCAACGTCAGAAGCAAAATAGGTATACTCGCCATTTGTCTTAATGAGTACACGGTCTTTATCGTCACCAAAATCGGTAGAACGGAAGAACAGCGCGCCCTCATCAGAACGGTACAGGTATCCAAGCTTATCCAGAGCATCAAGCACACGATCAACGGCATCTTTACCCTGGTCGTCCTTAACGTATAGAGAGCGCTCAGAGAACCAAATATCAAAGTCAGATCGGGCGGTGTGGCAAGTATTTTTGATGGACTCAAGCATCATCTTGTAGCCGCGCTCGCGGAACTCTGCCATGCGCTCATCTTCAGATTTGTCTGCCCAGACCTCTCCGTCATTTTTAAGGAAGAAAAGTCCCAGGTCAACAATATAGTCTCCAGCGTATGCATTACCGCCAAGAGAGTTAATAAACTCGTCAGTAAACGGATGCTCCTCTGGATGAGTATCGTCTTCATCTGCAACGTAGGCATTGCGGTCTTCTGCAAGTACCTGAGCGGCCGCGTCAGCGTCAATACCACGCTTCTGCATGATGTCAATCAGCTGCAGGTAACGCTTGGATATGGAGTGACCAAAGACGTCCATCTGAGAGCCATGATCATTGACGTAGTACTCGCGCTCAACCTCATAGCCTGCGAAGGCAAGAATGCGGCTTAGAGAGTCTCCCAGCGCTGCCCAGCGACCATGTCCAATATGCAGAGGACCAACAGGGTTTGCAGAAACGTACTCTACCTGAACCTTCTGGCCAGCGCCAAAAGAAGAACGACCAAAGTCTGCGCCCTGCTCGCGAACGGTGTTAAAAATCTCATTGCCCGCAGCAGTAGACAGATAGAAGTTTACAAAGCCAGGACCGGCAACTTCAACGCGCTCAATCTGAGCATCTTTGGCAATATGTGCCACAAGAGCTGCTGCAATATCGCGCGGTGCTTTGTGTGCCAGCTTTGCAGAACGCATTGCAACCGTAGAAGACCAGTCACCATTTGATG
>OGYG01001704.1_pt1 | contig 12940 bp, 7 predicted proteins | sample 1576481 | NCBI WGS metagenome assembly OGYG01 (sample SAMEA3541497, study PRJEB24748) | human gut metagenome | biome: human gut; feature: human-associated habitat; material: faeces | place: China | collected 2012 | reverse complement strand
TGGCTGGAACACCACCAGCTTCATGCACATCATGCATGGTGTAAACACTTGAAGGAGCAATTTTAGAGAGATAAGGTGTCTTCTTGGCAATTTCGTTAATGTCCTTAAGGTCATAGTCAATACCAGCCTCACGCGCAATAGCAAGGGTATGGAGAACAGTATTGGTTGAACCACCCATGGCCATATCTAGAGCAAAAGCATCATCGATAGCTTCTTTGGTCACAATATCACGTGGGCGAACATTGTTTTTGATGTTATCCATCAATTTTGTGGCTGCTTGACGAACCAATTCACGACGTTCATCTGAAACGGCTAGAACAGTACCGTTACCTGGAAGGGCAAGACCCAAAACTTCCATCAAACAGTTCATTGAGTTAGCGGTAAACATCCCTGAACATGAACCACAAGTTGGACAAGCATTTTTCTCCAAATAATCGAGCTCTTCCTTACTCATATCTCCAGCCTGATAGGTACCTACAGCTTCAAACAAACTTGATAGCGTCGCTTGGTGACCAGTCATGTCAACGCCACCCTTCATAGGTCCACCAGAACAAAATACTGCTGGCACATTAGTACGCATGGCTGCCAAAATCATCCCTGGCGTAATCTTATCACAGTTAGGAATGTAGAAAACCCCGTCAAACCAGTGGGCATTAATAACTGTTTCTGCAGAATCGGCAATCAATTCACGAGATGGAAGACTGTAACGCATCCCAATATGCCCCATGGCAATCCCATCGTCCACACCAATGGTATTAAACTCAAAAGGAATACCGCCAGCCTCACGGATGGCTTCCTTGGCAATATCTGCTAATTCACGCAAGTGAACATGCCCTGGAACAATATCAATATAAGAGTTACAAATAGCAATGAAGGGCTTTTGCATATCCTTGGCAGATTTAACTTGCCCAGTCGCATACAAAAGTCCGCGTGCTGGTGCCTTATCAACACCAACTTTGATCATATCACTTCTCATGATGTTACCTTCAATCTATAAAATTTCTTACAACATATGTTACCACTTTGGAAAGTAATGTCAAGGAATTTTCAGAATATTTCTGTAATTTCGAAAAGATGTCCCAACCGTATCAAAACTGACAAAACAAAAAGGAAGCCCTAAGACTTCCTAAATGATTATTTCAAAATTATTCAACACTAAAGAGGTATGGATAAACTGGTTGGTCTCCTTGGAAGATTTCAACTTCGATATCTTCGTGAGCCTCTTCCAATTTTTCCGCAAGTGCTTGAGCTTGTTCTTGATTACCTTCTTCGCCGACATAAATCATAACAATTTCACTGTCTTCGTCAATCATCTTGTCAAAAGTGTCAAGAAGGGCTTGATCCATATCTGGTGTAGACACAAGGATCTTACCATCAACCATACCAAGGATATCATTTTCATGAATCTCAAGACCATCAATAGTTGTATCACGTACCGCCAAGGTCACGCTACCACTTGTTACATCTGAAAGACTAGCTGTCATAGCTTCAACATTCGCTTCGATACTTTGGCTAGGATCAAAAGCAAGCAAGCTTGTAAAGCCTTGTGGTACTGTACGCGTTTCAACAACAGCCGCATTGACATCTACTACTTCAGCAGCTGATTGTGCTGCCATAAAGATGTTTTTATTGTTTGGCAAGATGATAACATTCTTAGCATTAACCTGCTCAATAGCCTTAACAATATCTTCTGTTGATGGGTTCATTGTTTGACCACCTGAAATCACATAGTCAACACCTTGTGATTTGAAGATATCTGCAAGTCCATCTCCGGCAACAACTGCAATAAGGGCAAAGTCTTTAGGAGCAGAAGGTGCAGCTTGGATAGCCTCTTCTTTTTGAACTTGTGCATCGTGTTGGTTACGCATGTTGTCAACCTTAACTTTGACAAGAGCCCCATATTTAAGACCTTCTTGCATGACAAGACCTGGATCCTCAGTGTGGACGTGAACTTTGACAATTTCATCATCGTTAACAACAAGGAGAGAATCCCCAAGGTTACTCAAGTAATTTCGGAACTCTTCATAGTCAAAGTCTTTCACATAAGTTGGACCTTGTTTGAGACCAATCATGATTTCCGTACAGTAACCGAAGGTAATGTCTTCTGTTGCAACATGACCAGCAACTGACTTATGATGTTCTGCATTGATCATCTCTGTCATCGTAGCTGGTGTCGCTTGGAAGTCTTCTGAAGCGATATACTCACCTGTGAGGGCTGACAAGAAACCTTCATAAATGAAGACCAAACCTTGACCACCTGAGTCTACCACACCAACTTCTTTCAAAACTGGAAGCATCTCTGGTGTCTTAGCCAAAGCAGCTTTAGCTCCGTCAAGAGCTGCACGCATAACCTCAACAGCATCATTCGTAGATTCAGCTTTCTTAATCGCTGCTGAAGCTGCGCCACGTGATACTGTAAGAATTGTTCCTTCGACAGGCTTCATAACAGCTTTATAAGCAACTTCAACCCCTGCTTGGAAGGCATGAGCTAAATCTTGGCCGTCAAGTTCCGTTTTATCCTTGATACTTTGACCAAATCCACGGAACAATTGTGACGTGATAACACCTGAGTTACCACGGGCACCCATCAAAAGACCTTTAGACAAAATCTGACCAACTTCACCAACTGTTGAAGCTGATTGATCTGCGACAGCTTTGGCTCCGTTATCCATAGTCATTCCCATGTTTGTTCCAGTATCTCCATCTGGTACTGGGAAGACATTGAGTGAATTCACATATTCTGCTTGCTTACCTAGACGTGTTGCTGCCGCTTGGACCATCTCCTGAAGCAAGCTTGTTGTAATTTTAGACACTAGTTTTCTCCTACGACTTTAATATTTTGAACGTAAACATTTACCGTTTCAGCCTTGATACCGAGTTGATTCTCAAGATTAAATTTTACACGTTCTTGAATATTTTTTGAAACCTCACTAATCTTAACACCGTAACTCATAACAGTGTAGACATCAACAGTGATACCTGCATCAGTAGATTTCACGACAACTCCTTTTGCGTAGTTTTCTTTTCCAAGAAGTGCTTGAAAATTATCTCGGATAGCACTCTTACTTGCCATACCGACAACGCCAAAAATTTCTGTTGCTGAACCGCCAACTACTGTTGCGATGACATCATCTGACAATTCGATTTGACCATCTTTTGTATTGATTTTTACAGTCATAATTACTACCTCAAAAAGTTTTTATCAGCTTATTTTACCATATTCGAGCCTACTTGTAAAAAATAAGAAGAAGATACCCTTTGAATAAGAGTATCTCCTCAGTATTTATCCTTAAAACTTTCTCTTTACGAGATAACGACGATACATCACGTAGAGGAAGATTGCACGCCATACATTATCAACAACGGTTGCAATCCAGACACCAGCAAGACCCATTCCCAGACTCACCCCAAGGAAGTATCCTGAAAAAATTCGGATGATCCACATCCCAATAGTCGTCGCATAGAAAGGCATCTTAGCCTTACCCAGACCTTGCCAAACTGCTGTGTAGACTAGAGTCCCCGAAGTCACAGGATTCCCAAGGAAAGAATAAAGAATAACTACCTGACTAGCCGCAATAGCTGCTTTATTATCTGTAAAGAGACCTGATAATCCTTGGCCAAAGAGCAAGATACTCCCTGAAACCAGAACCATCAAGAAGGTGGAAATCCAATAAGACTCTTGTATAATACGCTTCATCTGCGTCTTATCCCCTCGACCCAGACTATTGGCAACCAAGATAACCGTAGCCGTTGCGACTCCCATACCAGGCATATAGTTAAACTGAGTGAGGTTTTCACCAATGGCGTTACCACCGACAACGGCTGTACCAAAGGTAACAATAATAGCCACGATGACCACATCTCCAGCACGCATCATCAGTCGTTCACCTGCTGCTGGCAGTGCAATCCCCAACAACTCTCTATTAAAAGGTTTGGTAATTTCAAGCTGCTTCACATCTAGTTTCATCGCTTGCCAGAGTATCACTGTCCCAACCAGACGAGAGAAAACCGTAGCTGTAGCTACCCCAATAATCCCCCAATGTCCCACAAAGATGGCTAAAGAAGATAAAATAGCATTAAGAACATTGGTCAAAAGACTGACGACCATGGAAATACGAGGCCGTCCCTTGGCCCGTAGGATGTTACCAAAAGTAGTCATCAAGGCTAAGAAGACCACTCCTCCACCGACAAGAGCAAGGTAGAGACTACCAGCCTGAGTCACAGATTGCTCAGTACCTAAAAGATTAAGAATGGCCCCACCACCAAAAATGGAAAGTAGACCAAGGATGAGACTAAGAGCAAGGGTAATAATAATAGCATCCCAAGTGTCTCGGTTAGTCGCTTTAACATCACCTTTTCCTAAACTTCTGGCAATGACACTGGCACTTGAGGCTCCTAGAGCAATAAAGATAGCTTGGTAAATCGTAATGATATTATTGGCTACGGAAACCCCCGATATAGCGACAATACCAACCTGGGCCACTAGGTAAGAATCGACAACCCCCATCAACATTTGTAGAAGGTTTTCGGCCATAGCAGGCAAGGCTATGTTTAGAATTTTCTTTGTTTCTGTCATAATATTCTTTTCTATATTGATAAAAATAGGGCTGATTTCTCAGCTCCTATTTTTTTATTCTTATACACCAAGATAGCTTTCAACTGCTTTTTGCATATCAGCTGCCGCAACAACTGTTTTATGGCGAACTTCTGCATGTTCAAGTCCATCTACAGCCGCTGGGATAGCTACACCTGAAAGTTGGTGCAAATCTTCTACTGCTTTGAAATCATCCCCACTATCTTTACCAGTAACAGCTGAAACAGCCACACGTGGGAATTTGTATGGGCTAGCTGTTGAAGCGATAACTGTTGGTGTGTGGTCATCTGTCTTTTGAACGTATGCTTCGTAAACAGCTGAGGCAACGGCTGTATGAGGATCTTCGATATACTTATCTTCATCATAGACACGCTTGATTTCAGCAGCTGTTTCATCCTCAGTTGCAAAACCTGCTGCAAACAAATCAAGAATATCTTTATCTGCATCAGCCAAAGTATACTCACCCTTAGTCACAAGTGCATCCATAAGCTCTTTAGTCTTAGTAGCATCATTACCAAGAAGGTGGAAAATCAAACGTTCCAAGTTAGAAGATACCAAGATATCCATAGAAGGGCTTGTTGTTACCTTGAAGTCACGTTTCTTATCATAAGTACCCGTTGCGAAGAAGTCTGTAAGGACGTTATTTTCATTAGAAGCACAGATTAATTTGCCAACTGGAACACCAATCTGACGTGCATAATAAGCCGCCAAGATATTACCAAAGTTTCCTGTTGGTACTGTGAAGTTCACCTTATCTCCGTTTTGGATATGACCTGCCTTAACCAACTGTGCATAGGCATATACATAGTAAACCACTTGTGGTACCAAACGACCAACATTCATTGAGTTAGCTGATGAGAATTGCGTATGATGAGCCAACAATTTCTCACGCAAATCAACATCATTAAACATACGTTTCACATCTGTTTGGGCATCATCAAAGTTACCATCAATGGCAATAACGTGCGTATTAGCTCCTGTTTGAGTGGTCATTTGCAATTCTTGGATTTTTGAAACACCGTCTTTTGGATAAAAGACAATGATTTCAGTTCCTGGAACATCTGCAAAACCAGCCATGGCAGCTTTACCAGTGTCACCTGATGTCGCTGTCAAGATAACGATTTTATTATCAACACCTTGCTTTTTAGCTGATGTTGTTAGCAAGTATGGCAAGATTGAAAGGGCCATGTCTTTGAAAGCGATGGTAGAACCATGGAAAAGCTCAAGGTTGTAGTGGTTCTTAAGTTTAACTACTGGTGCAATGGCAGCTGTATCAAACTTGTCATCATAAGCATTTGTGATACAGTAATCCAATTCCTCTTCAGTAAAATCATCCAAGAAAGCTGACAAGACCAATTTAGCAACTTCTTGGTAAGAAGCATCTTTCAATTGATCAAAGTCCAAAGTAACCTCAGGCGTTGACAACGGTGTGAACAAACCACCATCTGTTGCCAAACCTTGAAGAATAGCCTGACTAGCTGTTACTTTATTATTTTCGTCACGTGTTGATTGGTATACAAGTGTCATGGTAAATCCTCTTTTTAGATAGTCTGTGGCTCTATTGTAGCATAATTGTCAGAATATTTCTACACGTATTGTGACTTGTGAGAAAATCATCCGGATATCACCTTATTCTTTCCTCTCAAAGACATGAAAAAATCCGGAATAGCTATTCCGGATGTCATCTTAAAATTTATCTTTGGTGTCATTCTTAGTTGAGAAAGTAATATCTTTTGATTTGCCATCACCACTAAGCGTTACTTTCTTATCTTTTTTAGTCACTTTTAGCTCTTGGCCTTTTTTCACATTGAGACCATCAATATCAACGTCTTTGTTGACAGAAGTAACAGTCATCTTATGTCCCAAACGGCTAACCTTCCCTTTGAAAAGGGTTGTCGTTGTTTCGCCTGTCTTCGAATCATACTTTTGACCACTGTCTTTCGCAGCTTTTTCAAGAGCTTCATCAAGTTCTTTTTCTATGGTTTCCTCACTGTAATAGTTTTCAAAGGAATCTCCATAAAAGGCTTTAAATAAATCTCCAAAGGCTGAGAAGGACTTCTGAACCCTCTCACGATAGTCCTTGATATAAGTTTTCTTATCAAAAGTATAGCTAGCAGTAACCTTCGCATTGCTACCTTTTACTTTCATGGTTACAGCAGTATCTGTAAAGTACTTTTCAAGCTCCTTACTATCCAAGTCTGTCAAACTTTCAGACATGCTTGAACTATACTCTCTACCTAGAGAACTACTGTACCATTTGCCATCAATATTACCTGTCACATAACGGTAAGTCATAAAGCCACCGATACATAAGAAGACAAGGACTACCGCTGACAAAACTGAGACTAGGATGCGTTTTTTCTTTTTGGGATCCATTTGTTTCTTAGGAGCCAAATTTGCCATAGCTGCTTGCCCTTCTGGAAAAGCAACCGTAGAAGGTGCAGTTGCTGTTACTACTGGTGCCGTTTCTGTTGGTAGAGGACTAGTGCTTGTCTCGACGATTTCTGCCTCAACCTTAACAGGTTCAGTAGTAACTGTATCTTCAGCTTTAGCTGGTGCTTCATTAACAAACTCTCCAGCTTTCAAAGCATCCGCCATTTCCTGAACACTCGGCTTACGTCCGTTTACCGTCTCAAAATAGTCCAACCATTCTTCTCTTGTCATTTATATTCCCCTTTAATTTCCTTTTTTATTTATTTTTTGTAAAGCTAATGTCACCAAATTCACTGTGTGCCTTGATAGTAAAACCTTCATTGTTGGGCGTATAATCTAATACATCACCTTTTTTAAAAGCATCTGAATCTCCAGCCTTATCCACAGTGATTGTTTGCTCCCAACGGTTAATATCACCCGTGAAAGCAGTTGTTGTAACACGACCGGTTTTGGCATCGTAGGTATAACTCTTTGGAAGTTCTTTCTTCACTGTCTCATCAAACTGTTTATAGTAGTCTTTTTCTGACAATGAATAACTATCAAAAACCTCCGAGAACTCCTCGCCATACTGACCTTTCAATTCAGTAACTCTACTCTGGTAAGCCTGATAAAGACCTTTACGATTGTAAACAAAGCTCACTTTTAAGTGAGCCTTATTGTCAGTAATACTCATTGCTGTATTGATATCGGTGATAAGATTTTGACCTTGTGGTAAAGCATTACTAACTTTATTCTTAGTAGTAGCAGTATCTTTTAGAGTCGCTAACATTTTCTCACTAAAGGTCAGGCTTGTCCACTCGCCCTCAATGCTGGCAGCTCGATAACGGTAACCCATTACGATACAAACAATCAAAAGGATAGTGAGTATCGCTGCAATAACACCTGATACCATCCCCACAATATTCTTTGAGGTTACTGGCTCCTTTGATTCTTTTACTTTTTGACTAGGATTGAATTGAACACTCACCATCCTATCAGCATTAAACTCTTTAAACTTATTAGTCGCCCTATTCCCTTCTATGGAGGCCCTTGATGGCCTCATTTCATGAGGCTTGAGAGGATGCGCCGTGGCATTCAAACTAAGCCCTTCTTCTTTTGTCATAGAACTCTCCTTATTTTACCGTAAGGTTATTATAACAATTCTTAAAGCGTTTTTCTATCTTATTCAGGAAAGTCCTTTATTTTTAATTTGGATGAACACTCTAATATAGTAGCTTTTAGCAAAAAAGTAGCCCTCACAGAGCTACTTTAGTCTATCACTTAACCTTTGTAGTCAAAGGCAACTTCGATAATTTCTTTCAATTCTGAAATAAGAGGTTCTTTTGGATTAGCAGTTGTACATTGGTCTTCGTACGCATGCTCCGCTAAAGTATAGACAGTGTCTTGAAGAAGTTTCTTCGTAACCCCTTGTCCTTTCCAGTTCATGTCAATACCAACGGCAACACCCAATTCGTAAACTTTTTGTGCCAAAACTTCAACCAATTCAGCATCTGATTGTTTGTCAGTACCCCATCCCATGAAACGAGCGATATCTGCGTAATCCTTGTCTGCACGGAAGTAATCATATTTAGGGAACATAGCGTGTTTTTGAGGATCACGACCATTGTAACGGATTACGTGAGGCATCAAAATCGCATTGGTACGTCCGTGTGGAATGTCAAACATAGGACCAACCTTGTGAGCGAGTGAGTGGTTGATACCAAGGAAGGCATTGGCAAAGGCCATACCAGCCATTGTTGACGCATTATGCATTTTTTCACGTGATTCTTCATCACCAAAGCGGTAAGAATGTTCGAGATTTTCAAAAACAAGTTTAATCGCTTGAAGTGAAAGTCCACGTGTATAGTCGCTAGCCATGACTGATACATAAGATTCAATGGCGTGAGTCAAAACGTCCATACCTGTATCAGCTGTAACGCTGGCAGGTACACTCATAACCAAAGCAGGGTCAACGATAGCAATGTCCGGAGTCAAAGCATAATCTGCCAATGGGTACTTGATATGAGTTTCACTATCAGTGATAACCGCGAATGACGTTACCTCTGAACCTGTACCTGAAGTTGTTGGGATACAGATAAATGTTGTCTTCTGAGCGTAAGGAATCTTGTAAGTACGTTTACGAATATCCAAGAATTTTTGTTTAGCACCGAAGAAGCTTACATCTGGGTGTTCAAAGAACATCCACATAGCCTTAGCAGCATCCATTGCAGAACCACCACCAAGAGCGATGATAACATCTGGTTGGAAGTCTACAAAGCGTTCCAAACCTTTGTAAACCGTATTAGTAGATGGGTTTGGCTCAACATCTGAGAAAACATCTACTGCTGGCCTGTGGCGGTTAAGTTCCAATTGGCGTTTAACCAAGTCAGCGTAACCAAACTGAACCATACCAGGGTCACAAACCAACATCACGCGCTCTGCATCAATGTGACGCAAGTAAGTTATTGAATCTTTTTCGAAGAAGATTTTTGGTGGGACGCGAAACCATTGCATGTTATTGCGACGCTTTGACAATGTTTTGACATTCAAGAGGTCGAATGAGCTAACATTGTGTGACACTGAGTTATGACCGTGTGAACCACAACCAAGAGTCAATGATGGAATCATGTTGTTGTAGATATTACCGATACCACCTTCGGCTGATGGGCTATTTACCAAGACACGGCAGGCCTTCATGCGAATACCATATTGGAGTTGGAGGTCTTCATTTTCAGTGTGAATAACAGCTGTATGTCCAAGACCACCCAAATTGAGCATACCTTCTGCTTTTTTGAATCCATCTTCAACGCCATCAGATTTGATGAGAGCAAGTACTGGAGACAATTTTTCCAAGGCAAGTGGGTGTTCCATTGTTGCATCTGGAATTTCTGCCAAAAGCATTTTTGTGCCAGCAGAAACTTTAAGACCAGCTTTCTCAGCAATTTCAATAGCTGAGTGACCTACAATAGCACCATTTACAGCTGTACGTGCTTCATTAAGAACGACTTTTTCCAATTTAGCAATATCAGCTTTTTTAGAAATGATGACACATTGATGTGCTTCAAATTCAGCCTTAACTTCGTCGTAAATAGCTGCATCAACAATCGCTGCTTGTTCAGAAGCACAAATCATACCATTGTCAAAAGTTTTTGAAACGATGATATCATTGACAGCACGTTTAACCTTAGCATCTGCCGCGATATAGGCAGGTACGTTACCAGCTCCAACACCAAGCGCTGGCTTACCAGTTGAATAAGCTGCCTTAACCATACCCGGTCCACCAGTCGCAAGTACCGTAGCAATCTTAGGATGGTTCATCAAAAGACCAGTTGCTTCGATAGATGGCTCTTCAATCCACTGGATACAATCCTTAGGAGCACCTGCTTCAATAGCCGCATCACGAACAATACGAGCAGCTTCTGCAGATGATTTTTGAGCTGATGGGTGGAAGGCGAAGACAATAGAGTTACGTGTCTTCAATGCAATGAGGGCTTTGAAAATCGTTGTTGAAGTTGGGTTAGTTGTTGGTGTAACCCCACAGATAACACCGACCGGTTCAGCGATAGAAACCAAACCTTGTTCTTTATCTTCAGCAATAACGCCTACAGTTTTGTCATATTTAATACTATTCCAAATGTATTCAGAAGCATACATGTTCTTGATGGCTTTATCTTCATAAATACCACGCCCTGTTTCATCAACGGCCAATTTAGCCAAATACATGTGTTTATCTAGGGCAGCAATCGCAGCTTGGTGAACAATATGGTCCACTTGCTCCTGCGTAAAGTTAGCCATAGCATCAAGGGCTTCAACACCCTTTGTTGCCAATTCATCAATTACTGTTTGAACATCTTTAGTTTGTTTAGTCATATGAAACTCCTTTGAATACTTGTTAAAAACTTCACAAGCTTTAACACAAGTATATTATAACGTTTTCTAGTCGTTATGTAAACCCTTACAACGACAAAAATAAAGAAATCCATCCATTTTTGGACAGATTTCATCATTATTACCAAATAATCACACGATCTTCTGGGGCACGCCACATGCCGTCGCCTTCTTTGACGTCAAATTCCTTGTGGAATTCGTCGAAGTTTGGTAGTTGAACATTGGTACGGAGTTTTCCTGGTGCGTGGACATCGACACTTGCAAGGAGTTGCATATATTCTGTCCGAGCTTTCATGCGCCAGATGCGAGCAAAGTTGGTGAAGAATTCTTCTGCTGAGAAATCCTCCTCTTTCTTAGCGGCTTCAAGGGCTGCAGCGATGCCTCCAAGATCCGCTACGTTTTCAGAGACGGTCAATTTCCCGTTAATCTTAGCACCGTAAGAGTCTTGGCCTTCGAACTGATCGATGACTTTTTGCGTGCGAGCGGTAAAGGCTTCGTAATCTTCTGGTTTCCACCAGTCCTTCAAGCTACCATTCTCATCAAAGGAAGCACCATTGGTATCAAAAGCGTGTGAAATTTCATGGGCAATGACTGCACCGATTCCGCCGTAGTTAGCTGATGACGATTGGTGAAGATCATAGAAAGGTGCCTGCAAAATTGCTGCTGGGAATACAATTTGGTTTTGTTGCGGATCATAGTAGGCATTGACCATATTTGCTGGCATATGCCATTCACTTCGATCAACTGGTTGGTTCCACTTACTCCAGCTATGAGCAATTGAAATTTCGTAGAGAGCTTGAGCATTTTCAACCAAGGTTTTGCTCTCGTCGATAATCTTCTTGGCATAAGTTTCTGGTAACTTTTCAGGGTAACCGATATGAGGTGTGATGACATTGAGTTTGACAATTGCTTTTTCACGAGTCTCAGGGGCGAGCCAATCTGCTTTTTCTAGACGAGCCTTGTAAACCTCAATCATAGTTGCAACTTTATGCTCTACGTCTGCTTTTGCTTCTGGTGAGAATTTTTCTCCCGCATACCATAATCCAAGCGCTTGGCTATAAGGCACTTCTGCTAATGACAAGGCTGCTTTTTCTTTGGAACGAGGTTCTGGAATACCTGAAATCGTACGACTATATTCACCAGCCAAGACACGGATTTCTTCCGTCAAAAATAGAGTCCAAGAAAGAGCTGCGCCGAGTTTCAATGCAGCATGAAGGGTCTCCCAGCTGGCTGCTGAGTAGAATGTTGGTGCGAATTCCTTCCAGTAACGCTCTTCTGGCACGATGATTTTATCTGGAGTTTGTCCGATCACTTCTGTAAAGAAGGCATCGAGTGGCAATTCTGGAACCAAGGCCTTGAAATCCGCCCACTCATAGGGATGGTAGAGTTTGTTATACTCTGATTTTTCTTCGTTCGACAAGACATATTTGGCCAATTCTGCATCCCCTGCAATGACCTTATCCAGGATATCTTTGATTTCTTCCTCTGAGAAATCAAATTTTGCCAAGAGTTTTTCCATCATTTGGCGCCAGATAGCTAGTAATTCTGGACCTTTTTCGTTACCTTCTTCATAGTAGGTCGTATCTGGCAAGATGAGAGCCGGTGCTTCTCCCCACAAGACATTCATTTGAGCATTCATAAAGTCTGGTGACACGCTAAATGGCAAGAGATTTGGTTTGCCAGCTAGTTCATAGGTGCCTAACTTGCTGGTATAGTCTTCAAAAGAAGACAAGGCCTTGATTTCATTGATCAAGGGCATGACTGGAGCCACACCAGCTGCTTCTCTTGCATCAAAATCTGCTACCATCTTATGATATTTGACAAAGTTTTGGAGAATACTGTCTTCGGGCAATTCTTCACCTCGTTGCCATTTTCCAGTGATATCCAACATCAAGTTTTCGATATCTTGGTCCAAGTCCATAAAACCACCGGTTGAAGGTTTATCATCAGGAATTACAGCGGTCTCCGCCCATTTTCCATTGACGTAATCATAAAAATCATCTTGTAAGCGTGTCATTACACTTCCTCCATCAACATTAAAAGTGC
>OGYG01001700.1_pt1 | contig 12991 bp, 10 predicted proteins | sample 1576481 | NCBI WGS metagenome assembly OGYG01 (sample SAMEA3541497, study PRJEB24748) | human gut metagenome | biome: human gut; feature: human-associated habitat; material: faeces | place: China | collected 2012 | reverse complement strand
ACTGTTGCAGGTAAAGGGGTAAGTTATGGACGTTCCTGTATATTTATTTACTGGATTTTTGGAGAGCGGTAAATCGTCGATGATGAAGGAAACGCTGTCCGATCCGGAATTCAACGATGGCTCGAAAACTCTGATCCTGGCGTGCGAACAAGGCGAAGTAGAGTTTGATCAAAAGTTTTTAAAAGAAACTCATTCCGTTCTTGTAACAGTGGAGGACAAGGAAGAACTGACGGCGGATTATCTGGAAAAGCTGGAACAGGAATACCGGCCAAAGCAGGTGTTCATCGAGTTTAACGGCATGTGGAGCGTGACCGAATTTCTCGACATGGAATTTCCCATCAATTGGATGTTAGTTCAGATCATTTCCACGGTCGATGCGCAGACGTTTATGATGTACGTCAATAATATGCGGTCTTTGATGTATGATCAGCTGGTGCATTCCGAGATGATTTTGATCAACCGCTGTGATTCCAACACGAAGAAATCATTTCTGCGAAGCAATATCAAAGCGATCAACAAAGGTGCCCAGATCATCTATGAATCCGTTGACGGCGGAATCAACGATTTGCCGGAGGACGATCTCCCCTTCGATCTCAATGCCGCAGTGATCGACATTCAGGACGATGATTATGGCCTGTGGTATATGGACGCCATAGATCATCCATATAAATACGACGGCAAGGTTGTGCGGTTTAAGGGCAAAGTCGTTCATGTGGAAAACGATAAGCGTTCGTTTGTCATGGGACGTTACGCGATGGTCTGCTGCGCAGAGGATACCTCGTTGATCGGCTATCTGTGCAAGTGCGCCAAGCCGGTTCAGCTGGTGCTTAATGAATGGATTGTCATCACCGCTCGAATTGAAGTGGAATATGATGAGGAATATCAGCGGAATCTGGTCGTTCCGCATGTTCAGTCGCTGCAGCCGACAGAGGAATTAAAAGACGACCTGGTTTATTTCAGCTAAGAGATGATTTACCGACGTCCGGGGACCCATGGTTTCCAGGCGTCTTTTTTTGAGTTTTCTCTAAAATCCGATTTCGGCCTGAGAAATCCCAATGCCGCGCACAAGTCTTTTCTTTTGGGCGTTGCTAGAGTAAAATAAAAGCAGTGAAATCCGCTGGTTTTTCAACATTGTCATTTTGTTTGGGATCTCTGCGGAAGGAAGCCATTTAAAAATGAGGGAGGAACCGTATGCGCGCTTGTTTTTACCGCCGGACGACGCTGGGAATGATCCGGATTGAAGAACGGGATGAACGAATTGTAAGAGTTGATTTTGAACAGGAATTCCCGGAAGACGAAGAATGTGAAGTCGCGGAAACCGCTTGTTTGTGGCAGGCGTTTACGCAGCTGCAGGAATATCTGGAAGGAAAACGTCAGACGTTTGAGCTGATACTGCATCCGGAAGGAACCGAGTTTCAGAAAGAAGCCTGGCAGGCCCTTATGGAAATTCCCTATGGGGAAACCCGTACTTATAAGCAGCAGGCGGAAAGCATTGGCAAACCGAAGGCGCTGCGGGCAATCGGCATGGCGAATCATCGCAATCCCATTCCGATTTTCATCCCCTGCCACCGGGTGATCGGCGCGGATGGTTCGCTGACAGGGTACGGCGGAGGGCTGCAGATCAAACGGACGTTATTGGATTTGGAACGGCGGACGCTGGAAAAGCAGCGGGAAACCGAGCTGCGGAAAGCGGTGCAGTAATTGCTGCCAACGGCAGAAATACAGAAAGAAAGAGGAAAGATCATGGAAGCTTTTGAATTATTGGACGCCGATGAGGCGTTATTGCGACAGATCGCCAAGCTGGCGGAAACGATCTGGCATGAACATTATGAGCCGATTCTGGGAGTGGATCAGGTGAATTATATGGTAGAGCATTTCCAATCGCTGCCTGCGATGAAAGATCAGATCGCCAACCAGGGGTATCGCTACCGCGGTGTTTTCCATCAAGGTAAACTTTGCGGTTATGTCGCCACCGCCGGGCGGCCGGATTTCTTATTCTTAAGCAAGCTGTATCTGGCGGCCGAGGCCCGGGGACTGGGCCTGGCATCGCGGGTGCTGGCGGTTCTCAAGGAGGAAGCCAAAGCCGGAACCGGCCGGATTCAGCTGACTGTCAATCGCTTTAACTCCGATTCCATCGCGGTTTATCAAAAATGGGGATTCGTTACCCTCCGCGAAGAAAAAACGCCGATTGGCGGCGGTTACTTTATGGACGATTATATCATGGAGCTGGATTGCCGAAATTAAGACGGCCGGAGTCAAAAAAACTGGAAAAGCGTCGGAAAAGGTAGAGTCCGCCGTATTTCAATGGTATAATAACGAAGACTGTCTGCTAAGATGTTAACAGTGAAGGAGTGAATTCCGTGAATCTGATGATAGAATTATTGAAGGCGATCGTGCTGGGCATAGTCCAGGGGATCACCGAATGGCTGCCGATCAGCAGCACCGGGCATATGATTCTGGTCAATGAGCTGATGCCTCTGCCCGTACGGGCGGATGCGGCCGCCAATAAAGAATTCGTCGATATGTTTATGGTCGTTATCCAGTTTGGATCGATCCTGGCGGTTCTGTTGCTGTATTTCCACAAGCTGAATCCGTTTTCTCCGCGTAAGAACGCCTATGAAAAGCGCAGTACGATCGATCTGTGGCTGAAAGTCATCGTGGCGGTGGTGCCGGCCGGGATCATCGGCGTGTTGTTCGACGATCTGATCGACGCGTATTTCTACAATCCAATCACAGTGGCCGCCATGTTGATTCTCTACGGCGTAGCCTTTCTGATTATTGAGAACCGGCATCGCCGGCCGAGCGTGACTTCTTTTGAAAAGATGAGCTACAAAACGGCGCTGGCGATCGTCATTTTCCAGGTCCGGGCGCTTATCCCGGGAACATCCCGTTCCGGAGCAACGATTCTGGGCGCGGTCCTATTAGGCTGTTCGCGCGGCATTGCGGCGGAATTCTCGTTTTTCTTGGCAGTGCCGGTGATGTTCGGCGCCAGCTTATTGAAGCTGATCAAAATGAAGATTGCTTTCTCCCTGGCGACTGCTTCGGTGCTGATCGTTGGAATGGTTGTCGCGTTCATCGTTTCGGTGTTTGCGATTCGTTTCCTGATGGGCTATATCCGCAAACATGACTTCAAGGCGTTCGGCGTGTACCGGATTGTCTTGGGAATTTTGGTCTTAGCTTACTTTTTCTTACTGAAGTAAGGAGTAAATATGGGGGAAATGCTGCAAGACGGCATTTTCCTTTGTTTTATTTAGAGCAGAGGAAAGGATTTGATGTATGAATAATCAAGCATGGCTTGTGCTGACGGAGGGGTTCCTGTCGTTTTTCTCCCCCTGCGTTCTGCCGATTTTACCAGTTTATATGGCGTATTTGAGTCAGGATGCGCTGAAAAAGGATTTGACGGGCTGGCGGAAACGCCTGCATATCTTTGGGTTTACGCTCGCGTTTGTGCTCGGTATCTGTACGGTGTTCTTCATCGCGGCGATGTCGGCAAAGGGATTGAGCGGATGGCTGAATGAAAATCGTCTGCTGATCTCGCTTTTGGGTGGAATTCTGATCGTGTTCTTCGGGTTAGTGCAGTTGGGCTGGATTCAGATTCCGTTTTTAATGCGGGAGTTTCGGTTCACGCAGAAGCAGGCGGGCAAAGAAGCCGGCAGCCTGATCCAGGCGTATGCGATGGGCTTTTTGTTCAGCTTTGCCTGGACGCCGTGCATCGGGCCGATGCTTTCTTCGGTGCTGGTTGCTGCGGCGGCTTCCTCCAGCAGTACGCTGCTGATCTTCTGTTACGGCCTGGGCTTTGTCGTTCCGTTCCTGGTTTTAGGCCTGTTCACGGAAGAAGCGCTGAACTGGCTGCAGAAGAAAAAGAGCTGGCTGCCGAAAGCGATGAAGCTGGGAGGCATTTTACTGATTGTCATGGGATTGTGGATGAGTATCCCGGCGGTGGCGTCCATTTCTGAGCAGCTGCATCGGCAATCGGGAAACGCAGCGGTTTCGACGGATGGACCGCAGCCGACAACGACGCCGTCCGTGGACGAAAACGGCCGCGAAGTGATCCCGGCCTATGATTTTACGCTGACAGACCAGTACGGCAATACCCATACGCTTTCGGACTATAAGGGGAAGATAGTCATGCTGCAATTCTTTGCCACCTGGTGCACTTATTGCAAAGCGGAGCTGCCTTCGGTGCAGGAACTGTATGAAGAACTGCCGGACGATCTGGTCATTCTGGTTGTGAATCAGCCGGGCGGAAGGGAAACGGATAAACAGGGGGTCATCGACTTCCTGGATAAAAACGGATATACGTTCCCGACGGGCTTTGATGAGGGTGGACAGGTTAATTACAACTATGGCATCACCGGTCTGCCGACAACCTATCTGATCAATACGGAAGGTAATGTGTATGGCTATATGCCGGGGGCGATGGATAAGCAGACCATGCTTCAGATCATTGACATGGCACGCAACAATGAGGCTTATTAAGAAAAGTTTCTACCAGTTTACAAATTTTATTAAATATAAATTCCACATAAGCATCGGGATGAAGACGGGACGCGATTTCTGAGGCTTTTGCAGAAGGCTGTGGATAAGCGAAAGAAAAGATAAATTTCATTGAGATGAGATTTATCTTTTTTTCATTTTTGTCTTTTTTTAAAGAAATGAGAAACAGGGTAAACGAAAATTGTGAACGAACGATGTGAAAATAGGCTGGAACGATTCTAAGACAGGCGTAAACAAAGATACAAAATGAACAGAGCGCGAAGCGGGAATGTTGTTGATTACAGGGCTTAAACGAAAAAAGGAAAGTCAAAGCCGCAGAAAATAAAAAAAGTCGGAGCCACCGACTTTTCCAGGAATCAGGGCCTGTGAAAGGAAGCACAGAACCCACGGGTTAAGTAAAATGAAAGAGAGGAAAAAGAGGAAACTGTTCATAAGGTTATATTCATTTTACTTAGATCTAAACAGGAATTTGATCAGGACCATCAAGTTTCTGTTTATGGTTAGTAGTTTAAACTGATTAGTAATGATTGTCAAGATATTTTCATTGCTGATTGTAAAAATTACATATTAAATGAAAATGGTTTCTTTTGAGTGGCTTAATCGTTAGGAATACCTTGTGTTGAGGATAATTATCGGGAAAGCTCAGAATCATCCTGGAAACAGGGTGACAAGTGTATCCGGATCGTCATCATCGAAGCCGCGGATTTGTTCCATGATCTTTTTCAGGTTCATTTCGCCAACCGCTAAATACTCCAGGCCGGAGCGATTGCCAGCGGTGTGATAATGGCCGGTAGATTCATCGATCAATGTATTCTTCGCCGTCAGATGGATTTGGCCGGTATGCGCAAGCTTGAGCACTTGCCGGGCGTTGTGTTCCCGGACACCGCCTCCGGGGAGAATCTGGATCTGATCGCCATAGAGATCCTGCAAACGGCCTAATTCCTTGCATCCTTCAACAATATTGGGATAAACTGCGCCGCCGCTGGTCAGAACCCGTGTAATGCCGCAGCGGATCAGCGTCTTCAGCGAATCCTCCATGTTCTTTGTGCTGTCATAAGCCTTATGGAAAATAGCTTCCTTTCCGCGGGCAGCCTTCACCATCTGACAGGTGCGTTCTTCGTTAATACTGCCATCTTCATTCAGAAAGCCGAAGACCAGGCCGTCAGCTCCGTGATCAATAAAGAGTTCGGCATCTTTCAGCATGGCCTGAAACTGGATCTCAGTATAATCAAAGCCGGCGCCCCGCGGCCGGATCATGACGCAGATCGGCAAGCTGACCTGGCGTTTCGCTTCCAGGAATGTTCCCAACGACGGCGTCAGGCCGCCCAGTTCCAAGGCGTGGTTCAATTCAATTCGGTCAGCCCCCAGCTTTTCTGCCAGCAGGCAGTCGTCGACGCTGCCGCAGCAAACTTCAACCGTAATGTCTTTTTTCATAAAGATCTCCTTCCTTGAGATGGCGGATCTGCCATCTGTTTATGGTCTTCGATGATTCGTTTTCATTGTAGCCTGCCCCTTAGAAAAGTGCAATCAGAAGTGATGCCGGGGATGGCATTTCCCAATGAATTTCTGTTTCTTATAAATAAGGAATGGTTTCTGCCTTGATTTCCGTAGAAAATTGTTAAAACTCGTTAAAACACTGGTCACTGGCAGGAACCTCTGCTATAATGACAAACGTAAAAGTTCACCGTATATTCCTGGGGATTGGGCGCAGGAGTCTCTACATGGCGGCCGTAACCGTCATTCTACGATGGAAGCCTTTCTTCATGCTTCTGTCTTCAGGAAGCTTTTTCTTTTACGGCGAAGCTTTTTTAGAAAGTAAGGGGAATTATGTTAGAAAAGTTATTTAAGCTGTCTTCTCACAAAACGACGGTCAAAACGGAAATTTTGGCTGGCCTGACCACCTTCTTAGCTATGGCGTATATCCTGGCGGTCAATCCGGGGATGCTGGGGGCCACGGGTATGCCGGTGCAGTCCGTCTTCCTGGCAACGGCGATTGCGTCAGGGATCGCGTCCATCCTGATGGGCGTGCTGGCGAACTATCCGGTTTCTCTGGCTCCGGGTATGGGCGTCAATGCGTTCTTCACCTACACCGTCTGCATGCAGTTCGGCTACAGCTGGCAGGCGGCTTTGGCAGCGGTCTTTGTCTCCGGAATTATCTTCATCGTCATTTCGGTTACCGGTTTGCGTAAAATGATCATCAACGCGATCCCGCAGCAGTTGAAGCTGGCGATCGGCGGGCATCGGCTTCTTCATCGCGTTCATCGGTTTGAAAAATGCCGGCATCATCGTTGCGAATGAATCGACATTCGTCGCTTTGGGGAAATTGACGGATCCGGTGGTTCTGCTGGCGATCTTCGGTCTGGCGCTGACGCTGATCCTGTTGGCGAAAAAAGTCACGGCAGCCGTGTTCTGGGGCTTGATCGGCACCGCAGTGGTCGGGGTCATTGCGGGTCTGTGCGGAGTAGCGAATATGCCGCAGCTGCCGACGGCGATCATGCAGTTCAACTTTGAAATGCCGACGCTGGGCGCGTTTATGAGCGGCTTCGGCGAATTGTTTGCGCATAAGGATTTCATCGTCGTTATTTTCTCTTTCCTGTTCGTCGACTTCTTTGATACAGCGGGAACGCTGGTTGCAGTGGCGAACCGGGCAGGCTTGGTGAATGAAAAAGGCGAACTGGAAAATATTGAAAAAGCGCTGTTGTCGGACTCGGTCGGCACCTGCGTGGGCGCGGTATTAGGCACCTCGACCGTAACGTCGTTTGTAGAATCGACCTCCGGCGTTGAAGTCGGCGGACGGACGGGCTTAACTGCAGTGACGACCGGCGTTCTGTTCTTGTTGTCGATCGTCTTCTTCCCACTGCTTTCCGTCGTGACCAGCGCGGTTACGGCGCCGGCTCTGATCGTCGTCGGAATTCTGATGGCGCAGCAGCTGGGCGGTATCGAATGGGATAACTTCATCTTTGCTTCGACGGGTTTCATGGCGATCATCATGATGATTCTGTGCTACTCCATTTCCGACGGCATTGCGTTAGGGTTTATCACCTATGGGGCGGTAATGCTGGGCAGCGGTAAGGCGAAGGAAGTCCGGCCGATTATCTGGATTCTGGATATCGTCTTTATCCTGTATTTCATCATCTGATTCATCCATCATTTTCTGTGGTAATCCGCAACTTTCGATGGTAAAATAAACGTGGAAAAAGTGAATTAGAATACTCGTTATTTTAATTCACTTTTCAATTTCAAAACGAAGGAGGCAAAACGATGGCTGATAAGATTATCGTTCTTGATTTCGGCAGTCAATATAACCAGCTGATCGCCCGGCGGATCCGGGAGTTCGGCGTCTACAGCGAGCTGCATCCCAACACGATGACCCTGGCGGAAATCCAGGCCCTGGGTGAGGTAAAGGGGATTATTTTCAGCGGGGGACCGAACAGCGTCTATGATGAGAACGCGTTCAAGTGTGATCCGGCAATATTCACGAGCGGTCTGCCCATCCTGGGGATCTGTTACGGCATGCAGATGACGCATTTCATGAACGGCGGCGATGTGCGGTCGTGCGACAGTAAGGAATATGGCCGGACAGAGATTGAGATTGAAACGGATTCCCTGTTGTTCAAGGGGTTGCCGAAAAAGCAGACTGTCTGGATGAGCCATGGCGATCAGGTGTCCAGGCTGGCTCCGGGGTTTGTGAAGGACGCGTCCAGCTCTACTTGTGAATTTGCTTCGACGAGCAATCCGGAAAAGCAGATTTATACGGTTCAGTTCCATCCGGAAGTGCGGCATAGTGAATTTGGCAACGAAATGTTGAAGAATTTTGTTTTTGAGATCTGCCATGCGGAGAAGAACTGGTCGATGCACAATTACATCGACATGCAGATTGAAAAGATCCGCGCTCAGGTCGGTACGGATAAAGTGCTGCTGGCGTTGTCCGGCGGGGTGGATTCCTCGGTTGTAGCGGCGTTGCTGCACAAGGCGATCGGACCGCAGCTGTACTGCATGTTCATCGATCATGGTCTGCTTCGCAAAGGGGAAGCAGAGAGCGTCATGGAAACGTTCGGCCGGAATATGAAGCTGAATCTGACGAAGATTGACGCGTCGAAGAAATTCCTGGATAAGCTCAAGGGGGTTTCGGATCCGGAACAGAAGCGGAAAATCATTGGCAATGAGTTCGTTTATACGTTCGATGAAGAAGTCAAGAAGCTGGCAGAGGGCGAGAATATTCACTGGCTGGCCCAGGGCACGCTGTATACGGACGTGATTGAAAGCGGAACTCAGACCGCTCAGACGATCAAATCGCATCACAATGTCGGCGGTCTGCCGGAGGATATGCAGTTTCAGCTGATTGAACCGCTGAACACGTTGTTTAAGGATGAAGTGCGGCAGTTAGGTAAAGAGCTGGGCTTGCCGGATGAAATGGTGTGGCGGCAGCCGTTCCCGGGTCCAGGATTGGGAATCCGGGTTTTAGGCGAAATTACTGAAGAAAATTTAATGATGGTCCGCGAATCGGATGCGATCCTGCGCGAAGAAATTGCGAAGGCCGGTCTGGAACGCGACATCTGGCAGTATTTCACCGCATTGACAAATATGAAGTCGGTTGGCGTCATGGGCGATCAGCGGACGTATGATTACGCAGTGGCCATCCGGGCGGTAACCTCAATTGACGGGATGACGGCGGATTGGGCGCACATTCCGTTTGAAGTGCTGAGCGTCATTTCCAGCCGGATTGTTAACGAAGTACCGCATGTCAACCGCGTGCTGCTGGACATCACATCCAAGCCGCCGGGAACGATTGAATTCGAGTAAAAAGAATAGGATCAAGGATTCAGAGGTGTCCTTAAATGGACACCTTTTTCTTATACTTTGTAACGAGAATTAATGGTTTGGATCACGTAAATTTATGATTTGTTAATATACTCATAACCACGTTGTCTTTGTTCTCATTATTAACGATGACCCTTTTGTAAAATAAAGAATCAATAAATATTTTAATTCCTGGGAATTTCAGATAAAATGAGCAGTAGACGACCTATTGTCAGTAACAGAAAAAGAGGCAGATAAAATGGAACATAAAGTAGCCCGTTCGGAACAGGCGGTCAATGTTGAATCCGATTCACTACCCAAGACGATTCAGGTGCGCGGAGCGCGTGTCCATAATTTAAAAAATATTGATGTTGATATTCCTCTGAATCAAATTGTCGGGATAGCGGGCGTGTCCGGCTCCGGCAAATCTTCATTAGCCCTGGGTGTCTTGTATGCGGAAGGTTCGCGCCGTTATCTTGATGCTTTATCAACTTATACACGCAGGCGGATGTCGCAGGCGGCCAAGGCGCAGGTGGATGAAGTACTCTATGTTCCTGCCGCGCTGGCTCTGCATCAACGCCCCGCGGTTCCGGGAATCCGCAGTACCTTTGGCACAGGAACTGAGCTTTTAAACAGCCTGCGTCTGATGTTTTCCCGGCTTGCCCATCATCGTTGTCCTAATGGACATTGCTGTTTGCCGTCGTTAGCGGTTGCGGCAGGACAGGAATTGATTTGTCCGGCGTGCGGGGAACATTTCTTTGCCCCTTCCGCAGAGGAACTGGCCTTCAATAGTCAGGGAGCCTGCCGGCGCTGCGGCGGTACTGGAATTGTCCGAACAGTCGACATGTCAACACTGGTTCCCGACGAATCGCTGACGATTGACGAAGGCGCGGTGGCGCCTTGGAATACTTTGATGTGGTCGCTGATGACGGATGTCTGCCGGGCGATGGGCGTCCGGACCGACGTTCCTTTTGCTGAACTGACGGCGCAGGAACGGGAGATTGTTTTCCATGGGCCGGCGGAAAAGAAACATATTTTCTACAAAGCCAAAAATACGAATCAGGCCGGAGAGATTGACTTTACTTATTTTAACGCTGTTTATACCGTAGAAAATGCGCTGAATAAGGTCAAAGATGAAAAGGGCATGAAGCGGGTAGAGAAATTTTTGAAGCAGGATGTATGCCCGGATTGCGGAGGTTCCCGGCTTTCCGCAGCGGCACGCCTGCCGAAGCTGCGCGGGATTTCGCTGGATGAAGCTTGCCGGATGACGTTATCTCAGCTGACAGTGTGGGTTCAAGGTGTTCCGGCATCGCTGCCGGAAGAAATGCGGCCGATGGCCTCCGCGATCTGTGAATCGTTTCAGACCGTAGCGAAACGGCTGATGGATTTGGGGCTGGGTTATCTGACCTTGGATCGGGCGGCATCTACGCTGTCGACCGGTGAACGGCAGCGGATGCAGCTGGCCCGGGCTGTGCGCAACCGCACAACCGGCGTGTTGTATGTCCTGGATGAACCTTCGATTGGACTGCATCCTTCCAACATCGTAGGCTTAACCGGTGTGATGCATGATTTAATCAAAGATGGAAATTCAGTTGTGCTTGTTGATCATGACACGCAGATTTTGAAGGAAGCTGATTGGATTGTGGAAATGGGACCCGAAGCAGGAGCGGATGGCGGGCAGGTGATCGCCGAGGGAAATTTGGAAGAAATTGAAGGCAATCCGCATTCTCAGATCGGCCCCTTCTTAGCGGAAACGGCTCTGGTTAAAGTACGCCGGCGGATACCTTCGGAAGATGTGTTCAAGCTGGGGAAAATCCATCTTTCTACTGCTGCTTTGCATACTGTTAAGCCGCTGGAAGTGGATATCCCGAAGGGCCGGCTGACGGTTGTGACTGGAGTGTCGGGATCTGGCAAGACCACGTTGATTCTGGAAAGCTTGATTCCCGGACTGGAAGCGGCGATCCAGGGGAAACCGCTGCCGGAGCCTGTACGCGCGCTGGAGGCTGAGCATATCAGCCAGGTCAAGCTGATCGACGCGACGCCGATCGGCATCAACGTTCGCTCCACGGTCGCTACCTATGCCAATATCCATGATGAATTGCGGAAGGTATACGCGCGGACGCCGCAGGCAAAAACACTTCATTATTCAGCCGGGGATTTTTCTTACAATACAGGCAAACTGCGCTGTCCGACCTGCGATGGGACGGGCACGATCAGCCTGGACGTCCAATTTTTGCCGGACGTGGAAATTTCCTGCCCGGATTGCCGGGGTTCCAGGTACGCCAAAGCGGCGGAATCCATTCGCCGGGGCAAGAATAGGGAACAGGACTATTCGCTGCCGGAACTGATGGCGATGGATGTGAAGCAAGCATTGATGGCCTGCGGGGATTTAAAAACAGTCAGTCAGCGGCTTCAGACCTTGCAGGATCTGGGCTTGGGGTATCTGACTTTAGGCGAAGCGACGCCGAGCTTGTCCGGCGGGGAAGCACAGCGCTTGAAGCTGGCTTCGGAAATGGGCCGGCAGCAGGAAAACGCGGTCTTTGTGTTCGATGAACCAACGATCGGACTTCATCCCTTGGATGTCCGTACTTTGCTTAGGATCTTGGATCGGTTAGTCGAAAAAGGCGCGACTGTGATTGTCATTGAACATGATCTGGATGTGATCGCCAACGCTGATTATCTGATTGATATGGGACCGGGCGGGGGCGAGGACGGCGGCCGGATTGTGGCGGTCGGAACTCCGGAGTCTGTTGCGGCTGATCCGCAAAGCGTGACCGGTCAATTTCTGGCAAAACAGAAATTAGGAAAATAACGCTTTTCCATAAGCAGTGTAAGACCAGGAAACAAAACGGAGGTGTTTGGTTTAGATCGCTGTCCTTCTTTTTGGAAGAACTTCTGTAACTTCCGGTCAGAACCGATATCATTTTTGTCTCATTTAATGGTATAATAAACCCATGAACGCAATTTGAAGTCATAGAGCTTGTAATGGAGGGTGAACAACGATGGCCATGGACGACATGAATGAAGTACGGGATTTTGATGAGGACATCAAAGACCGAAAAGCACTGATTGAAGAAGCGAAACAGCTCGATCTTTCAAAGAATTGGAGCGAAATTGCTTCGGCAGTCATGAATTTAAAGAAAAGATGGAAGCGGATTTCCTATTGGGAATCGGCATACGAGGATGAACTGGCAGACGAATTCGAAAAGATGATCGACGCTTTTTATGCCAAACGCAACGAAGGGTTCCAGAGCATCCAGAAGGCTAAAGAAGAGCTGATTGAACGGGCTCAGGTTTTAGCGAAGTCGGAAAACTGGAATCAGGCGACCGAGGAAATGAACGAACTGATGCGCCAGTGGAAAGCGGTTGGCTCCGCAGGAAAAGAGACCGACGATCAGCTGTGGGAGTCGTTCAACGAAGCGCGCAACGCGTTCTTTGACCGCAAACGTCAGAATTGGGAAGAACGGAAAGCGAAATCCGTGAACGCTCAGCAGGTAAAAAAAGAGTTGATCAAGAAAGCGGAAGCGCTGGCGGATTCGGAAGAATGGCAGAAGACCAGCGATCAGCTCAGAAAGTTGATGGAGGAATGGAAAAACGCCGGCTTCGCAGGGAAAGAAGTTGACGATCAGCTGTGGAATGAATTTAACGAAGCGCGTCAGAAATTCTATGACCGCCGTAGTGCAGCCTACGCGCA
>OGYG01001697.1_pt1 | contig 13007 bp, 9 predicted proteins | sample 1576481 | NCBI WGS metagenome assembly OGYG01 (sample SAMEA3541497, study PRJEB24748) | human gut metagenome | biome: human gut; feature: human-associated habitat; material: faeces | place: China | collected 2012 | reverse complement strand
GCCGATGGACATAGGCAATCCCTTTCATATATAACTCGGCTCCCCTCTCTGAGGGGAGCCAGAGTATGCCTAATCAGCCAACGAGCGGCTTGACCAGCGGGAAGGTGATGGTCTCGCGAATCGTGGCACCGGTCAAGGCGATAAGCAGTCGATCAATGCCCATACCCATACCGCCGGCCGGAGGCATGCCCACGCCGAGAGCCTCGAGGAAGTCCTCATCGATGTCGCAGGCCTCTTCGTCGCCGGCGAGTGCGTCCTTGGCCTGGGCCACGAAACGTTCACGCTGCACGATCGGGTCGTTGAGCTCGGAGTAGCCGGTAGCCAGCTCGAAGCCGCGCACGTAGAGATCCCACTTCTCCACCACGCCGGGCTTGGTGCGGTGGCCCTTGACCAGCGGGGAGGTTTCGACCGGGAAGTCACGCACGAAGGTGGGCTCGTAAAGCTTGTCCTCGTAGAAGTGCTCCCACAGGTGTTCGACGAGCTTGCCGTGGTTCTCCACGTCGTCGCGCTCCACGCCGAGCTTGTCGGCGATGGCGCCCAAATGCTCAACGGAGGTGCCGGGGGCGTCCGGGCCGCCGTTCGGCACGATTTCCTCGCCCAATGCCTCGGACAGCGAATCGTACATGCTGATGGTCTTCCATTCGCCGCCGAAGTCGTATTCGGTGCCGTCGAGCAGGGTGACCTTGTGCGAGCCGTAGACGTCCATGGCGGTCTTCTGCACGAGCTCCTTGACCAGCTGGCCGATGGAATCATAGGTGCCATAGGCCTGGTAGGCCTCGACCATGGTGAATTCGGGGGCGTGCGTGGCGTCGACGCCCTCATTGCGGAAGTCGCGGTTGATTTCGAACACGCGATCGATGCCGCCGACCAGGCAGCGCTTGAGGAACAGTTCCGGGGCGATGCGAAGGTACAGGTCAAGGTCGAAGGCGTTCATGTGCGTGGTGAACGGGCGGGCGGCCGCGCCACCGTGCAGGGTCTGCAGCATCGGGGTTTCGACCTCGAGGAAGTCGTGGTCGTCAAAGGTGCGGCGCAGGGAGGCCACGGCCTTGGAGCGATTGCGCACCATGTTGCGGATGTTCTCGTCCGCGATCATGCCGATGTACGGCTTGCGGGTGCGGGTGTCTTCGTTCAGGTCCTTGTGCAGGGCCGGCAGCGGCTGCAGGGCCTTGGAGGCGATAGCCCACTCAGTGGCGAATACGGACAGCTCGCCGGTCTTGGAGGCGATGACGCGGCCCTTGAGGTACAGGTGATCGCCAAGGTCGACGAGCTGCTTGAACTGCTTGAGCGAGTCGGTGCCAATCTCCTTCTTGGAGATCATGCCCTGAATCTTGGTACCGTCACCGGCGGACAGCTGCACGAAGCACAGGCCGCCCGCGTTGCGCAGGAACAGCACGCGGCCAGCAATGCCGACCATGTCTTCGGTCTCTTCGCCAGCCTCGAGCTTGCCGTCATACTTGGCGCGGACCGCCTCGATGGTGTCGGTGACGTCCAAGTGCACCGGGTAGGGGGCGATGCCGGCCTCAAGCATCATCGCGCGCTTGGCCACGCGCATCTGCACCTGCTCGGGGTGAGCCAGCGGGCCGAACTCCTTGTTGGAGGGGTCCACGGCTTCGTCCAGCGTGGCACCGGACTTGATCTTCTCGCGGATGGTGGCGTCCTGCTCGAGCAGCATTTCCGCACGTTCGACGGTGCTCATCTGCGGGACGGCCGGGGTTTCATTCTCAGTGTTTTCGGTATTTTCGACAACTTCAGCCATGATTCATCAGTGTACGCAAGGCCGGCGATTATGAGCCCGGCAGACCGCACGGCCATCTGAACACCCGCTCACATGACGCAAAACCGGCTCTGCACAAGGCTTGAGAGACCTGTACACACGGCGAATCCACCATCACGCAACACTCGCGACATGCCGATTTGCATTGTCCACCACCACAATGTAATATCTACGTCTGTTGCCAAACGGGCTGTAGCGCAGCTTGGTAGCGCGCTTCGTTCGGGACGAAGAGGCCGCGGGTTCAAATCCCGCCAGCCCGACAACTGGACCGGATTGTTGAGAAATCAGCAATCCGGTTTTTCGTTTCCTAACCCAACAATCAGACCAAGCGATCGGACAGCGGTAAACAACCCGCCGCGCACAGCGACAAACCGCGTCGCGGCAAGGCCTGTATTTGTTGGCGGACCACCGTAATATATCGCTCGAATCAATCGAATGCCGCACTGTTTTTGTAAGTAATACTGAAGTAATTAGAGGAACCATGAAGAAGAGTCTGCTTGCACTGGCTTCGGGCGCGTTCATTCTCGGTGCCGCCGAGTTCGTGATGATGGGCATTCTGCCGCAGGCCGCGGCCGCCACCGGCGTGGACATCCCCACCGCAGGCCATTACATTTCCGCGTATGCGATCGGCGTGTGCTTCGGCACACTGATTCTGGTATTCGGCCGCAAGGTGCCGCCGAAGGACCTCATCATATTGTTTATGGTGATTGCCTTGGTGGGCAATCTGGCTTCCGCATTCTCCGTCAATGCCGCCATGCTGGTCGTCGCACGATTCGTCGCCGGCCTGCCGCACGGCGCATTCTTCGGCACAGCCACACTCATCGCCAAGACTCTGGCGGAGGAAGGCAAGGAGGCGCAGGCCGTATCCGTGATGGTCACCGGACAGACCGTGGCCAATATGCTCGGCGTACCGGCGGGCACCTTGATGGCCGAGTTCCTTTCCTGGCGTCTTGCCTTCGGCATTTTGGCCGCTTGGGCGGCAATGACGATTGTGCTGGCGTCGGCGTGGATTCCGTACGTTGCACCGATTAAGGACGCAGGCATCGCCGGTCAGTTCAAGTTCCTCACCCGCCGTGGCCCGTGGGTGATTTTGGCCGCCGTGTTCACCGGCAATGCCGGTGTGTTCTGCTGGTGGAGCTACGTCTCCCCTTGGCTGCAGAAAACCGGCGGATGGTCGTCTTCCCTGGTGCCGATGCTGATGATGCTTGCCGGCTTTGGTATGGTCATCGGCGGTCTGCTTGGAGGTCGCCTGACCGACCATTGGAGGCATGCCGGCGCGGCCGCAATAGGTCAGTCCATCTCCTGCCTCGGCTTGTTGCTGGTGCTTATCACTCCGGGTAATCAGCCGATGACCGCTGTACTGACGTTCTGGATCGCCATCGGATTGTTCTTTACTTCCGCTCCACAGCAATTGCTGATGACCGAAGCCGGCCAGGGCGGCGGCGAGCTGATCGCCGGCGAGGTGGGCTACTTCACCGCCTCCATCAAAAACGTGAACTTCGGCAATGCCATCGGCTCGATTGTCGGCGGCGCGATGCTCACCACCTTCTCGATGAACTATCGCTATACCGGCCTGGGCGGTATGCCGCTGGCTCTGCTTGCCGTAGGGCTGCTGGCCTTCTACTCGTGGCGCTGCGAAACCGATACCGACGCCATTCACCGCTTGCGCGAAACCAAGGTGGACTGAGACCAAGCTCACAGCAAACTCCCTGACGTGTTTGTTCACAGTATTAATAGACTGAAATCAGACACGATTCAGGGAGGTCTGGCGGTATGGATGAGGAAGCACTGCTCAAACAATTCGCCGCGCAATTCGCGCATGGTCCAGACGATGCCGACGACACCGATGCGGCGGCCGCAGCACAAGGTGCCGATTCCACGGCGAACCAGGTTGCGGACGATGCCGATCAATCGCCCGCAACCTTTGATACCCAACAATTCCTGAACGGACTGGACGCGATTTTCGATCGCCACACGGCCGCCACCGAAGCCGGCCCGTACTTGGAACAGGCGATGGTGGACGCGGAAAACGCCGGCGACGAGGCCGGACTGCTCACCGTGCTCAACGAAACGATGGGCTTCTATCGCTCGCAAGGTCGGCACAAGGAGAATCAGTGGATTGTGCAGCGAGCGCTGGAACTGGCCTCTCGTATGGGCTTGACCACCGGCACATCCGAGGCGTGGGCCACCACGCTAATCAATTGCGCCACCTCGATGCGCGCGGCCAAACAATACGATCAGGCCGAGGATTTGTATCATCAGGCGCAGAGTGTCTGCCGGCATTCGCTGGCACCCACCGACCGTAGGCTCGCAGCACTGCACAACAATCTGTCGATGCTCTACAGCGAGACGAATCGGCCCGACAAGGCGGAACTGGAGTTGCGTGAAGCGCTGCGCATTATCGAAGCCTCGAGCGTGAACCCGGACGCGGATATCGACGTGTCCAGCTCGCACACGAATCTGGCGTTGACCCTGCTGACCGAACACAAGTTGGAGGACGCGCATTGGCATGCAGCCAAAGCGCTGGAAATCTATCGCACCGGCCATCTGGAACATTCCGCGCATTATGCCTCCGCACTGGCGGGCTTCGCGCAGGTGTGCTTTGCCGAGAGACGGTATGCGGATGCGGTTACTGGATACCGGCATGCGCTGGCCGTGATCGAGGAATGTTACGGCAAGGACACCGATTACTGGCGTATCACCGCCGACAATCTGCGGCAGGCCGAGGAAGCGGCGGCGCAGGCCGGGGTGACGGTTGACAATGCGGGTGTTGCTGGCGATGCAGGCGCGCTGCCCCAGTCCGGATCGCGGCTGCCGAACAGCCCGGCACAGGACAAGGCCGGTGCGAACGCGGCATCTTCCCCATCCACCGTTTCGGTGTCGACCGGTTCTGCGGGCGCGGCCGAGGCCGTTTCCGCATGCCCGGTGTCCGGACTGAAGCTGGCCCGCGCGTTCTGGACGCAGATGGGCAAGCCGATGATTGCGGCGAAGTATCCGCAGTATGCCGGGCGTATCGCCGCCGGTCTGGTGGGTCATGGCTCGGAATGCTACGGATTCGATGATGCGTATTCGCAGGACCACGATTTCGGCCCGCGCTTCTGCCTGTGGCTTACGGATGAGGATTACGCGGCGATCGGCGAGCAACTTGAGGTCGATTACGAGGCACTGCCGCGCAAGTTCAGCGTGGATGCGCAAGGCCGCGTGACGTTCGAGGCGCATGCCAGGTCCGATGCTTCCGGAGCATTCCCCTCCGCAGGTGCAGGCTCCACCGTCATACCCGATGCGGCAAACGCACCCACCCCCGGCACCGCTACGCACGATACCGCCACTGCCGAGTCAGGCGCGGCGTCCTCTGATGTGGCGGAAGCGATGACGACTCCGATTGATGCACCGCTCTCCCCCGTCACGCCGCGCGCACAGGGCGCGAATCGCCGTGACGGCGTGTTCCGCATCGGTGACTTCTTTGAGTCGATCACCGGGTATCACACTGCGCCGGCGCAGACCGCGCCGCATGAGTGGCTAATGCTTCAGGAATCGACCTTGGCCGCCGCCACCAATGGCGAGGTGTTCGCCGATCCCACCGGTCTGTTTTCCAAGACGCGCCAAGGGTTCAAGAACATGCCCGACGATGTGCGGCTCGCGCTGATCTCCAAGCGACTCGGCATGATCGCCCAGGCCGGTCAATATAATCTGCCGCGTTCGTTGAAGCGCGGCGACGGCGCGGCCGCATGGCTGTCCATCCACGAGTTCGTGCAGGCCACCGCCTCGTTGGTGTTCCTGGTTAACGTGCCGATGGTGGTGGGCTATATGCCGTATTGCAAGTGGCAGTTCGCAGCATTGCGCAAGCTGTCTGGCTCGATGTTCGCGCTGTTGCCGAACGTGGGCGAACAGTTGGAAACCGTGATGCGATTGAGTTCGGCAGCCTGCTATGGCGGGGCCGGATTTGGCGAAGGCGGCAAGGGCGCGGCTCCAGCAATCGAGAAAATCAACGATATTGTGGAGCAGATTGCGGTGGATATCGTCAAGGAACTCAAACGCGAACACCTGACCACGTCCGGCGAGACCTTCCTCGAATGGCAGCGCCCGTATGTCGAGGACCACATCACCTCTGATGATCCAGTGCTTAAAAGTTTGTAGATTCGAGCTCCCGCTGTCACGGCTTCGCCGTGCCACCTCCCTCATCAGAGGGAGGTATCAGTGAAAGGAACGTCGATGACCAACGAACTGACTGATGATGAACTGCGCGAGGCTATTGTGCGTCATGAATGGGATCAGTTCCAGCGCACCAACAATGAGGGTGGACGCGCGGCATGCCAAGGCAACTGGCCGGTGTTCCACCAGATGCGGTTGGCCCAGTTCCTCACATGGGAGCGGCCATTACTCACCAGCTATGCCGCTGATCTTGACGCGGCCGACCACGTGGGCCGCAACCTCGTGACCGAAAAATACGGCCGCATGATGGCCTCCACCGCACCGGAAAATTTCACGAAGAACATAGAGCCGTATATTCCGCGTCTCTCTGAAGAGCGCGCGGCCCGTCAGGAACAGGTCATCGCCCAGCAGGTCGCCTGGGCCAAGGATTTCCGCGAGCGCTACCCCAAGCTCGGCGAGGCGATGCGCGTACTCACCACCACCGAAGACACACCATCTGCCACCTCATTCGAAACCTATCTGCGCGGCGAGCTTGGTACGTATTCCGACCAGACCTTCGAACGTTACGAAGCGATGATTGGCGAGCGCGCCGCAGCCAGCCCGCAACGCAATATCACTGAGGAAACCTTGTTGCACACAGTCCAGCTCGGCGGTTTCGACACCTTAGAGGAGGCCGAAGCCTCCCAAGCGTAATACTCAGCCATTCACTGTGTATCGGACACCCCGACTGATGTACGTCGGCCGGCCATACCCAGGCCAACGCAATCTGCCGATTGCCCCACACCCAGACCACCAACGCAGCCTGCCCGCCAGGCCCCATTTACCAGCGCACATCGGCAGAATTACAGCGAGAATAGGCCCCAAAATGCCAGTGTCATCAGTGTGGCGAGAGTGCCGAGCGCTACCATCACGCATATGACGCGCCGCACACCGACGATATCGGCGCGGCAATACCAGACACGTTCCATTTCCCAAGCAAACAGCACCACCAACAGCATGGTCGCTATTCGCAGCACCACCCATCCGACGGCAAACAGCCGCGGTTGAGGCATAACCAATACAGCCGATACGCCTACGGCGCTCATATAGCCGTACAACAGCCCAGTAATCACCATCACCGCTGTGCCGATACCGGCAGATAAGCCGGCAATGCCGTGCAACGTACGCTGTTGGGCGGCTCCCAGCCCACTCGGCGTCGCATGCATGGCCCGCACAGTCGCCACACTACGTCGCCCGGCCAGCAACGTCTGTAGCCAAGAAAACACAGTCAAGCCAATACCTAATATCGCCGCCATCACGATCAGCACGGGCCCTGCCACCATCAGACCGGCCAGCACGCCGAGCGAGCCGACGATACCGGATCTGGTACGTTGCGGCGCGGCGAAGCGCTGGTGAGGTGTCGCACCGGCGACTTGGGGCGTTGCCCATCCATCGGCTTTGGTTCCGGCAGTCACACCGTTCACCCAATTTTCCAGCGCTTGCGTATAGCCTTCGGCCAATGGCAGGTTCGGGGTGAATAAGCCCTCACCAGCCCGCATCTGATGGTTGCCGGCGAAATAGCGTACGGTGACGTTCTCGTTGCCGGACTTGTTGGCCGTGGCGATGATCCGCTGCGCCCCCTGTTCGATGGGCATGGCCGTATCGTAGGTGCCGTAGTTCACCAGCACCGGCATGGTGAGGGATTTCAGATACCGGTCGGCATCAAAGTCGGCATAGGCCAGATCGAATGGCGCGTAGTCCAGCGACATCAATTTGGCCATGTCTTTGACCACGGGCTTGGGCGCGCCGGCCTCATGCGTATAGGCGCTGACAGCCATGGCCATTTGCTCACGTCCATTGAACACCGGTGCGGATGTAAGTATGGCGAAGGCGATGTCTTGCCGTTTCGAGGTTAGAATCGTTGCGATCCAGGTGCCTTCGGATTCGGCGTAGATGCCGGTTTTGGCGGGGTCCACGCCGCTTATGCCACGCAGCACGTCGAGCGAACGCCCGTATTCGCGAGCAAAACGCGGGTAGTCGCGATGCAGCACGGTGTAGTTGTCGTTGCGCTTGGCCGGCACCAAGGTCACGATGCCGGCAGAGGCCATGGCGTTGGCGATATCGCCGAAATCCTCGGCACCGCTGGTACCGGACCCGTGAATGAACAGACAAGCCGGGCGTGGCCCGGGAGCGTCGACCGGTTCACGTAGTACGGCGGGTAGCGTGACGCCGTCGCCGGTCTTGATGGATAGTCGGGTTTCACGCGTACGATATCGCCCCTCGTGGGGAATGTTCGCATGGGCAGGGGTGATGGTGGTGTCGGCAGAAGCGATAGCGATGTGCTTGGTGTAGGGCCGTGTGTTCCATTGCGGCATCATCGCCCAGCCAAGTGTGGCGAATACCAGCGTCATCGCCATCGCGGTGGCGATGACGCTCGCTACCCGCCGCACCGAAATCCGCTTCATAGTTACTATGCCTCCCCCATCAGCATAGAACGGTCGGCTCTTATCGGTCGGCTCCCGTCATAATGTGCTTCTACTGGGACCGTAATGCAATGGTTGTAACGCTATTTTCTCTTCTTGACGGCACCGACTATGGCCCATACAACGGCCACTATTACCAGAATCAGTCCCACTACGGCGCAAATAATAGCCGTCAGCAATTGCGGATTCGGCGAGAACAACGAAATCATCCGATCCGGAGATATGTACCCGAAAACCAGCGCGATCACGCCGATAATCACGCCTAATAGTCCGAATACCACAGTAGGCGCGCTGGTGCTCTGTTTCTGGATGTTCTTGGCACTCTTGACATCCTTAGCATTCTGGACGTTCTTGGCGCTCTGGACGTTCTTGGCGCTCCCCCCAGGCTGGCATGGTTTGCCGGCGGTCTGAGACTGCCCATAGGGAGGTCGTGCTGAAGATGCTGCGTACATCGGCACATCATCGGCAGATGGAATCGGCCCACCATCTCCCTCCACGGCATCGGCAACTGTTTCCAGGGCAATCCGATCTGTGGTTGGTTCGATGGGCGATGGAGAGGCAGCTGTTGCCTGCGTATCCACATCCGAGACCGACGCATCCGCATGATCGTCGGGGACGGGCAGCACAGCCGTTTCATCATCATCCGCTGCGGATGGCAGCACCGTGGTATCGGTTCGGTCATCGACGGTCACCATGGTTGTGGTCGCGGTGGTCGCGTCGGTTTCGGAAGGTATGGCCGTGGTCGGTGTCGCATCCTCGATGGAGGCGAATTCCTTGGTTTCATCAGTCATGATTCCATCTCCTAGTTGCAACGGGTTGATCATTCCGATTGTTCGGTTGTGTTCTTGCTTGTACTGTTGCCGTCGTATATATCGGCAAGCGGCTGGAACGTAGAGCCTTCCCAATCGGAGGCGTACACCACGTTGACACGTGCTTCCACCACATAGGGAATATTGATTTTTAATTCTGGGCCGTTGTCCGGCATGGCGGATTCCTTATCCAACCATTCGTGATCAGGCCCATTGGTGGCACTTTCAGCTTCGAAGAAAACAAAGCTTGGACCCATGTAGTTGTTGTATACCATCTCGTATTTGCCGCCAACGTCACTCGAAGTGGAGTAGTAGGAGTCGGCGGTGCCGAAGGCGTAAGTGCAGGAATCCGGCAGAACGATATGCACTTGCGCCTGTGTTGCGGCTATGGTGATGGTACCGACCGGGCAATTACTGATGGAAGTTTTGCCATCCAGCATCTTCACCGTGTGCGGTCCATGTGTCTTGTCCCAATCGGACCAATCAATGATTGCCTGATCGGTGTTGTAGTTTTCACCGCTGAACGCCACACCTTGCTGCAATGTTTCAAACGTGGCATCGCTGGCATCGGCAACGAAGATGCCATCCTTTTGCACATCGTTCATGCCGTCGCTGTTTCTCGCACTGACAGATTGGCTCAGTGAAACAACAGTATTGATGCCGCTGGCACCAAGATCACGGTAGTACACGCCATACGTGCCTGAAACGATGGTCATGCAGAGCGCGCATCCACCGGCAACCAGTCCGAGAGGAATCAGACCACCGGTACGCCGTCCTCTGAATCCGAGAATGATGACCACCAGCCCCATCACTATGCATACTGCGGCAATCCAGATGGTGCTCAGACGCATAATGCCGATAACACCCATGTCGTTTACCCAAATCAGTCCCATCAGACCGGCAAAGGAGAGGAAGGTAAGGCCCAGTATGCTCAAGACCACGATTGGGCCCGCCGGCTTGCGGCGCTTGGACTCGGTGGGGGCATAGGCCGTCGCATTCATACGGTCGGGGGCAAACGGCCCGTTGGGTACTGTGCCGGGCATCGCGCTGGGCACTGTGCCCGGCATCACGCTGGGCATCGACCGATAGACAGGCTGTGAAACAGGCTGTGAAACACTAGGCGCGGTTTGTGAAACAGGTTGTGAAACAGGTTGCGGAGCTGAATACAAAGGAGATTGAGGGACTGGTTGCGCGGCTGGATATGAGGCAGGCTGTGGAGCTGGATATGACACAGGCTGTGAAACCGGTCGCGGCGCAGATGCCCCGAATCCGTACCCTTCCTGCTGGCGAATGCCGCTTTTGGCCAACAGCCATAGCGCTAAGGCGGCGAGCGCAATACAACCCCACCCCGCACCTGGAATCACGATTGCCACGGCGAGGAACAGGAAGCATCCCAGACAATTCCAGTCCCATTGGCCGGCAATGAGGTCCTCGGCCAAGATGTGCCCATCGCGTACATCCGGCATCAGAAACCAGCCGAGTGCGTACAGAGCTGCGCCAAAACCGAAGAACAATGTACATACAATCACCAACGCACGTACTAATGTGGGGCTCCAGCCAAGCCGTAAAGCGATGCCGCTGCATACGCCGCCGATCCACCGGTCGTCGCCGCGAACCAGTCCACTGGATCGCACCCAAGTGAAGAAGCGTCGCGATGTCTTGTTTTTTTGCGGACCAGGCTGCGGCTGTGGCTGATACGGATTCGCGTTTGGATTGCTCATGATTCCATTACACCGCCCGACCACTGCCACAACGCTCGGGGAACACCCTGATTGTTCCCTGAACACCGGGTAAAACCCCGGCCGCAACGCCCTGAGCGCGGCACAATAGGAGTATGACGTCATCTCCCGAACCATTGCTGCCCGCGCGCATGCCGTTGATGCGCCCCCGGCAGGGCCGTTGGCTCACCGGCGTGTGCAAGGGCATCGCCCTGCACTTGGGCATCGGCGTGGCATGGGTTCGGATTGCGTTCATCGCACTGACCGTCCTCTACGGCGCAGGCATCATCGCTTATGTATTCCTGTGGGTGTTCATGCCTGCCGGAGACCCGGTGGCGGCTGCGGCTCGCACAGTGCCCGTTAATCAGGCGCCGCTTGCGCGAGGCAATCAGCCACTTGCCGCTCATGACGACGAATCGGCTGCCGCACCGGAATCATTGTCCGAGGCCATCCAACGTGCTCCGAAACCGGCCGTCGTGGCATTGGCCGGTTTCGCGTTGATGGCCACTGGACTGTTGCTCACCAGCACCGGTGCGGATGTCCAGATTGTGTTTCCGCTGCTGGTAGGGTTGGGCGGCACCGCACTGGCATGGATGAATCTTAGTCCGCGAGGCACGCAGCTGTTGTCTATGTTGGGCGGCATCGCACTGATTTTCATGGGATGGGCATTGTATGTGCATAATGTCAGCATTCCTGGGTGGGGCACCTCTCCTCGACGCATTGTTGCCAGCGGATTCGTGATGATCGTCGGTATCGTGGTGGCGGTGATGCCGTGGGCGAACGCGATGCTGCAACGACTCACCCACGAGCAGGCATTGAAGGAGCGCGAAGAGGAGCGCGCGGACATGACCGCCCATCTGCATGATGGCGTGCTGCAAACGTTGGCGCTGATTCAGCTGAACTCCGAGGAACCGACCACCGTATTCGCCCTGGCGCGTAGCCAAGAGCGCGAGCTGCGCGAATGGCTGTATCAGGAACGTTCCACATCGGATCGTTCGGTGGGAGCCGGATTGAAGCAGATCGCCGCCGAGGTGGAGGACGAGCACGGCAAGCCGATTGAGGTGGTCACCGTGGGCGACGCGCGGCCGAGCGCCCAGACCGATGCGCTGCTGGACGCCACCCGTCAGGCGTTGGTCAATGCGGTCACGCATGGCGGTGAGCCGGTGTCTTTGTATTGCGAGGCCAGCGACACGATGGTTGAAGTGTTCGTGCGCGACCATGGCGAAGGCTTCGATATGGACGCCATTCCGCCCGACCGGCTGGGCATCCGCGAATCGATTATCGGCCGCATCAAACGGCGCGGCGGTACAGTGGAGATAGTGTCCAGAGCCGGATGGGGCACCGAAGTCAGAATGCATATGCCAATCGCGCTGAAAGCGGCGCAGGGAGAGCATCGATGAGTGAAAACGAGACAGCCAAGATTCGTGTGGCCGTGGTCGATGACCATGAGATGTTCCGTGCGGGCGTAATCGCCACGTTGCGCGATTCCTTCGATATCGTCGGCCAAGCGGCGGACGTGCCCGGTTCGGTGGCGATGATCGCACAGACCAAGCCGCAGGTGGTGTTGCTGGATGTGCATGTGCCCGGCGGCGAGGGTGGCGGCGGTGCCGAGATCCTCGCCAAATCGCGGCCCTACTCCCCCACTACCGTGTTTCTGGCATTGTCGGTTTCGGATGCGCCGCAGGATGTGGGGTCGGTGATTCGCGCCGGCGCCCAGGGCTATGTAACCAAGACGATTACCGGCGCTGATTTGATTTCATCCATCAAGCAGGTGCATGAGGGCTATGCCGTGTTCTCGCCAAAACTGGCCGGTTTTGTACTTTCGACCTTCCAGGGTGTGCCGGCGGCGGGGTCTGATGGCGGCGCTGATGGTGCGGCACGGGCTCATGATGAGGAGCTGGACCGGCTGTCCGCCCGCGAGCAGGAGGTCATGCGCCTCATCGCCCGCGGCTACACCTACAAGGAAGTCGCCCACGACCTGTTCATCTCCATCAAGACCGTGGAAACGCACGTCAGCGCCGTCCTGCGCAAGCTCCAGCTCTCTAACCGCAACGAGCTGACGCGCTGGGCCATGCAGCGCCACATCGTGTGA
>OGYG01001691.1_pt1 | contig 13043 bp, 9 predicted proteins | sample 1576481 | NCBI WGS metagenome assembly OGYG01 (sample SAMEA3541497, study PRJEB24748) | human gut metagenome | biome: human gut; feature: human-associated habitat; material: faeces | place: China | collected 2012 | reverse complement strand
GGACAGACAACGGCTTGACCGTAGACCGGGCGCAGGAGCTGGGCGAGCAGTTCTGCAAGGCGCATTTCCCCGGACACCAAGCCCTTGTATGCACCCACCCGGACGGGCATAACCACAGCGGCAACATTCATGTGCATATCGTAATCAATTCTTTGCGGATTGCGGAAGTGCCGCTACTGCCCTACATGGAAAGACCAGCGGACACAAGGGAGGGCTGCAAGCACCGCTGCACGGACGCAGCTATGGAATATTTCAAAGCGGAAGTCATGGAGATGTGCCACCGGGAAAACCTCTATCAGATTGACTTACTGAACGGGAGCAAGAGCCGCATTACCGAGCGGGAGTATTGGGCGAAACGGAAAGGACAAGCCGCACTGGATAAAGAGAACGCTTCCCATGCCGCCACAGGAGAACCGCCCAAACTTACAAAATTTGAAACCGATAAAGAGAAGTTACGGCGCACGATCCGCACCGCCCTTTCCTCTGCCATTTCCTTTGAGGACTTCTCCGGGAAGCTGCTGCAACAGGGAGTGACCGTCAAGGAGAGCCGGGGGAGGTTATCGTATCTCACGCCGGACAGGACGAAGCCAGTCACCGCCCGGAAGTTGGGTGATGATTTTGACCGCACCGCCGTACTGGAAACACTCACCATAAACGCACAGAACGCCGTCAGAGCCGCCGAAACGCCCGCACCCAAAGAGGAACACCCCCGCAGCATAAGGGAGCGTTTACAACGTAATAAAGCCGTAATAAACGCCCCGAAACAGGACACTTCCCAACGGGAAGCTGTACAGCGCATGGTAGACCGGGAAGCCAAGCGAGCCGAGGGCAAGGGAATAGGATATGACCGCTGGGCGGCTGTACATAACCTAAAACAAATGGCGGCGACCATGAGCATTTACGAGGAATCCGGCTTTTCTTCCCCGGAGGAACTGGAAGCCGCCCTTGCTGCCGCCAGTGCGGAACTGAACAGCGTCCACGCCGGACTGAAAGCCGTGGAAAGCACTTTACGGGAGAAAAAAGACTTGCAGAAACAGCTATTAGCCTACATCAAGACCAAGCCCACCCGTGACGGGCTGAAAGCACAGAAAACAGAGAAAGCCCGCAAGAACTACCGGGAGCAGCACGAAAGCGATTTTATGATAGCCGAAGCTGCCACCCGGTATTTTAAGGCAAACGGCATTGCCAAACTTCCAGCTTCCAAGACCTTACAAGCGGAAATTGAGCAGCTTATGAGGGAGAAAAACACGCTTTACAACGAGTACCGGGAAAAGCGGGAGAAAACAAAGGAATTGCAGACAGTCAAGGGTAACATTGAGCAGATTTTAAGGCGTGAGCCGGAGCGCGGAAAGGGGCGGGATAATGAACGATAAACACCCATACATGGACTATTTACAGTACCGGGCGGCTTGCCGGCTTGTGCATGAGTGCTGTAATTACGATAACGGCAACTGTATCTTACTGGATAACGGCGAGCCTTGCGTATGTGTGCAGAGTATCAGCTATTCGCTTCTCTGCCGCTGGTTCATTGCCGCCGTGCTGCCGCTGGACGGGAAGCTGGAAGCCGCCCTTTTGCACCGGGCAGACAGAAAACGCTGTACCGAGTGCGGCGGGTATTTTCTCCCCAAGTCAAACCGTGGGAAATACTGCCCGGACTGCACCGTAAAAGTGCGCCGCCGGAACGAAGCCGAGCGTCAGCGGAAAAGATACCACCTTTCTACGCATTTAGGCTATGAAAGAAGCCCGTAAAACAAGGCTTTTTTGACCGCCCTCAACGGGTAGACGGTATTTATATCCTTTACCCATGAAAACAGCGTCCTAAAGCGTGACAGAAGCCCAAAAACAGACCAAAGGAGGAACGAATGGCAGACAACCGCAAATATTACTACCTAAAGCTGAAAGAGAGCTATTTTGACGAGGACGCTATCGTGCTGCTGGAAAGTATGCAGGACGGCGTACTCTACTCAAACATTCTCTTGAAGCTGTACCTAAAATCGCTGAAGAACGGGGGAAAGCTCCAGCTTGACGAGAATATCCCCTACACCGCACAGATGATAGCCACAATCACCCGCCAGCAAGTCGGCACAGTGGAAAGAGCCTTGCAGATTTTTATGAAACTGGGGCTTGTAGAACCCTTGCAGAACGGGGCTTTGTACATGAGCAACATAGAGCTTTTAATCGGTCAGTCCTCTACCGAGGGGGAGCGCAAACGCCGCGCAAGGCGGGCTTTGCAGGAACAGGCAGCACTCCCGGAAGCCGTGGCGGACAAATGTCCACCAGAGAGAGAGTTAGAGATAGAGAAAGAGAAAGAGATAGATATAGAGTTAGAGATAAAGAGAGAGGGAGAAATAAAACCCGGACAGACCACCCGCGCCCCTTTTGGCAGATATAAAAACGTATTCCTGTCAGAAAAGGAGCTTGCAGAACTGCAAACGGAGCTTCCCGGCAAATGGGAATATTACATTAACCGCTTATCCGGCTATATCGCTTCCAGCGGGAAGAAATACAAGAACCATGCCGCCACTATCCGGCGCTGGGCGGCTGATGATGAAGCAAAGAAAGCACCAAAGCAGAAGATACCCGATTATTCCTACCGGGAGGGCGAAAGCCTTTGACGGAAGAACACCCCGTAAACAGGGCGTGCCAAAAGACCATTAACAGGAGGATTTTATTTTATGAGCGATTATGATTATGACAACGCCGTTTTCCGGATTGCCACGGCACAGGAAGCCGAGCCGGAGGACTACACAGGGGAGGACGGGCTTTTATACTGCGGGAAATGCCGCCAGCCCAAAGAAGCCTATTTTGCGGAGGGCAGGACGCTTTTCGGACGTGACCGACACCCAAAAGAATGTGACTGCCAGCGGAAACGCCGGGAAACACTGGAAGCCGCCGACCGGGAGCAGAAACACCGGGAGGAAGTGGAACGGCTGAAAAGAAAGGGCTTTACCAACCCGGCTATGCAGGAATGGACTTTTGGGAATGACAACGGCAAATGCCCCCAAATGGATAAGGCTTTATTTTATGTGGAACATTGGGAGGATATGGAAGCGGAAAATATCGGCTACCTGCTATGGGGGAAAGTCGGCACGGGCAAGAGTTATTTTGCCGGGTGTATCGCCAACGCCCTCATGGAGAAAGAGATTTCCGTGTGCATGACAAACTTTGCCTTGATACTGAATGACCTTGCCGCCAGCTACAAGGACAGGAACGAATACATAGACCGCCTTTGCAGCTTCCCCCTGCTTATCCTTGATGATTTCGGCATGGAACGCGGCACGGAATACGGACTTGAACAGGTTTACAACGTGATAGACAGCCGATACCGCAGCGGCAAGCCGCTGATCGTGACGACAAACCTCACGCTGGAAGAATTGCAGAACCCGGAGGACACGCCCCACGCCCGGATTTATGACCGCCTGCTTGAAATGTGTTCCCCCGTCTGTTTTACCGGGGAGAATTTCAGAAAAGCCACGGTGCAGGAGAAAATGGAACGGCTGAAAACGCTAATGAATGGAAAGGAGAGCCTATGACAAATACCCCCAACAGGAACACCGCCGCTACTGCCCGCCGCCCGGACTGCGTGACCGAGGTACGCCGGGGGAACACCGTGCTTGTCGTTTCCGGCTACTTCAAACAGGACGCTACCGCCACCGCCGCCGACAAAATGATGAAAGTGCTGGAAGCGGAAGCTGCCGCAGGAGGAACAGCCGCCCATGCCATATAGTGCGACAAACCTTAATAAAAAAATGTGATATTTTTCGACATAAAGTAGCAAAAAGAACTGTACAGACAGCCGCCCCATGTGGTATGATAGACCTACGGAATAGTGGGGCTGGCTGTCGGAAACGGAGGAATTTATGTCAAGACAGACTGCCACAACACTTATTACCGCCCTATATCCGAGATTATCCCATGAGGACGAACTGCAAGGCGAGAGCAATTCCATAAGCAACCAAAAGCGGATTCTTGAAGCCTATGCCAAACAGAACGGCTTTACCAACCTCAAATGGTATACGGACGACGGATTTTCCGGGGCAAATTTCCAAAGACCCGGCTTCCAGTCCATGCTTGCCGACATTGAAGCGGGGCTTGTGGGGACGGTCATTGTAAAGGATATGTCAAGATTAGGGCGAAACTACTTACAAGTGGGAATGTACACGGAAATGATTTTCCCACAGAAAAACGTCCGTTTCATTGCAATCAATGACGGCGTTGACAGCGCACAGGGCGACAATGACTTTGCCCCTCTGCGTAACATTTTTAACGAATGGCTGGTGAGGGATACGAGCAAGAAAATCAGAGCGGTCAAGAGGTCAAAAGGCATGAGCGGGAAGCCTGTCACAAGCAAGCCCGTGTACGGCTACCTCATGGACGAGGACGAAAATTTCATTATTGACGAGGAAGCCGCACCCGTGGTAAAGCAGATTTACAGCTTATGCCTTGCCGGGAACGGACCGACCAAGATAGCCCGTATGCTTACGGAGCAGGAAATCCCCACGCCGGGAACGCTGGAATACCGCCGGACAGGGAGAACCCGCCGCTACCACCCCGGCTATGAGTGCAAGTGGGCGGCAAATACCGTGGTGCATATCCTTGAAAACCGGGAATACACGGGCTGCCTTGTGAACTTCAAGACCACCACCCAATCCTACAAAAACAGCAAGATTATCTACAACAGCGAGGACAAGCAGGCAGTATTTGAGAACCACCACGAAATCATCATAGACCGTGACACATGGGAACGTGTGCAGGAGCTACGCAAGCAGCGCAAACGCCCCAACCGCTATGATGAAGTGGGCTTGTTCTCCGGCATACTCTTTTGTGCCGATTGCGGCAGCGTCATGTACCAGCAGAGGTATCAGACAGACAAGCGGAAACAGGACTGCTACATATGCGGCAGCTACAAGAAGCGCACGGCAGACTGTACGGCGCATTTTATCCGCACCGACCTGTTGACCGAGGGAGTGACCGAGAATTTGCGGAAAGTCACACAGTATGCCGCCAAGCACGAAGCCCGGTTTATGAAGCTCTTAACCGAGCAGACCGAGGACGGGAGTAAACGCCGGAACGCCGCCAAGAAGAAAGAGCTGGAAGCCGCCGAGAAGCGTATAGGCGAGCTTTCCGCAATCTTCAAGCGGCTATATGAGGACAGTGTAGCCGGACGCATTTCAGACGAGCGTTTCACGGAATTGTCGGCAGACTACGAAGCCGAGCAAAAGGAACTGAAAGAGCGTGCCGCCGTTCTGCAGAGCGAGCTTTCACGGACGCTGGAAGCCACGGCAAACGCTGAAAAGTTTATGAAAGTGGTACGCAAGTACACCAGCTTTGAGGAACTCACCCCTACCCTGTTACGGGAGTTTGTGGAGAAAATCGTAATCCACGAATCGGAAGCCCTTGACGGGAAACGCCGGGGGAAGCTCCGCAGACAGGAAATTGAAATCTATTATTCTTTCGTCGGCAAGGTAGAGTTGCCCGACGCATAAAGCCCGACCTGTCCGGCAGTCAGCCGGATAGGAACGGCAAAATTTTTTACATTTCTTTTACTTCTTTATCTCACATGAGCAAAGAGCCAGGGCATCAAACAGCTGATGGCTGGTGCCGGAATCATGCTGCTGGGAACTACCCTGATTCCACAGCTGGCAACATTGTTCTCTTAAGAGGAGTGGTAGATGAACACCATCATTGAGAGAATTACGGAAGCGATAAAGGATATCCTGATCGGGCTTATTAAGTCAAGTTTGGATAACATGTTCACGTCTGTCAATGAGCAGGTGGGAACCATAGCCGGGCAGGTGGGACAGACACCGCAGGGATGGAATGCAGGGATTTTTAATCTGATTCAGAATATATCCCAAACGGTGATTGTCCCCATTGCGGGACTGATCATCACCTTTGTCCTGTGCTATGAATTGATCACGATGGTAACACAGAAAAACAATTTCCATGAATTTGAGACTTATAACATTTTCCTCTGGATCTTCAAAGCGTATGTAGCCGTTTATCTAGTGACAAATACGTTCAATATCACGATGGCGGTCTTTGATGTTGGCCAGCATGTGGTCAACAATGCCGCCGGGGTGATATCAGGAAACACTGCGGTGGATGCAACAGAAGCAATTTCACGGATTGTGGATGCCCTGGAGGATATGGAGTTAGGGGATTTGTTCCTGCTATCCATGGAAACGATGTTGATCAGTGTTACCATGCACATTCTGTCAATTATCATTACGGTAATCTTGTTCGGAAGAATGATAGAAATTTACCTTTATACTTCCATAGCACCAATTCCGTTTGCCACCATGACCAATAAGGAATGGGGCAATATCGGAAACAACTATTTAAAAGGCTTGTTCGCACTGGCATTTCAGGGATTCTTCATGATGGTCTGTGTGGGAATTTATGCAGTTTTAGTAAATGCAATGACCATATCCAGTGACCTTCATGCAGCAATGTTTTCAGTAGCGGCTTATACTGTGATTCTTGCATTTTCATTATTCAAGACCGGAAGCCTTAGCAAATCAATATTCAATGCCCATTAACGGGCAGGAAAGGAGCGCATACCATGGCGTATGTACCAGTACCAAAAGACCTTACCAAGGTCAAAACAAAAGTAGCGTTAAATCTGACAAAGCGGCAGCTGATTTTCTTTTCACTTGCCGCAGTTGTGGGGATTCCGTTTTATCTGTTCATGAGAAAACCAATCGGTTCCAGTATTGCTGCCATTCTGATGGTAACGATCATGCTTCCATTTTTCTTCATGGCAATGTATGAAAAAGACGGGCTTCCCTTTGAAAAAGTGGTGGCAAATATCATTCGACAGAAGTTTATCTGTCCGGCAGTAAGACCATATAAGACAGAAAATTTTTATCAGGAGATTTCCACCCTTGTAAAAAAGGAGGGTGTGCCGGATGGCAAAAAAGACAAAGCAGGAGGCTCAGCAGGAGCGTCTGTCTCTGGCGGAAAAAAGAAACCGTCAGGAAAGAAGAAACAAAAAAAGCAGAAAAGAAAGAGAACAGGAAAAGCGTAAGAAGAAACAGGAACGGGATCGCAGGAAACAGAAAGGCATTCCTACAACTGCACAGCAGAGCATTCCGTATATTCGGATGCTGCAGGATGGTATCTGCCAGGTGACAAAGACCTTTTTCTCTAAGACGATTCAGTTTTATGACATCAATTATCAGCTGGCTTTAAATGAGGATAAGACCACGATATTTGAGAATTACTGTGATTTCTTAAATTACTTTGATTCTTCCATCAGTGTGCAGCTGTCCTTTATCAATCAGCAGGTGGATGTGGCAGAATTTGAGAAAAGTATTGATATTCCGGATCAGAACGATGACTTCAATGCCATTCGTGAAGAATACCGTACTATGCTGAAAAATCAGCTTTCCAAAGGAAATAATGGTCTGGTAAAGACGAAGTATATCACTTTTGGAATTGAAGCAGAAAGTCTGAAGGTAGCAAGACCAAGGCTTGAAAGAATCGAAACAGATATCTTAAATAACTTTAAGGTTCTGGGAGCACAGGCACATTCTTTGAATGGACTGGAAAGGCTGGAGATTATGTATCATGTGTTCAACCAGGATCGGATTGAACCATTTAAGTTCCAGTACAAGATGCTTCCGGAAACCGGATTAAAGACCAAAGATTTTATTGCACCGACTTCCTTTAACTTTTCCAAGAATCAGACATTTTTGATGGGAAGAACGATGGGAAGTGTAAGTTACCTGCAGATTCTTGCACCGGAGCTGACAGACCGGATGCTTGCAGATTTTCTGGATGTGGATGACAGCATCAATGTCAACATTCATATCCAGTCCATTGATCAGAGTTCAGCAATCAAGATGATCAAGAGTAAGATTTCTGATCTTGATAAGATGAAGATCGAAGAGCAGAAGCGTGCGGTACGTTCCGGTTATGATATGGACGTGCTTCCATCGGACCTTGTGACTTATGGCGAAGAGGCAAAGAATCTGCTGGAAGATCTGCAGTCCAGAAATGAGAGAATGTTCCTTGTGACAGTTCTGGTAATGAATACCGCAAAGAAGCGTCAGAAGCTGGATAATAATATTTTCCAGGTGCAGGGGATCGCACAGAAATATAACTGTTCCTTAAAACAGCTGGATTATCAGCAGGAAGCAGCACTCATGTCCTGTATTCCGCTTGGAGTCAATCGAATTGAAATTCAGAGAGGGCTTACCACATCTTCAACAGCGATCTTCGTGCCATTTACGACACAGGAACTGTTTCAGGAAGGGGAAGCTCTTTATTATGGATTGAATGCATTATCCAACAACATGATCATGGTTGATCGGAAACGTCTGAAGAACCCGAATGGACTGATTCTTGGTACACCAGGTTCCGGTAAGTCCTTCTCAGCAAAGAGGGAAATTACAAACTGCTTTTTGATTACGGAGGACGATATCATTGTCTGTGATCCAGAAGCCGAATATTCGGCACTTGTGCAGGCGCTGCATGGGCAGGTGGTAAGAGTTTCGCCGGTATCTGACCAGTATATCAATCCAATGGATCTGAACCTGAATTATTCTGAGGAAGATAATCCGCTGTCATTGAAAGCAGATTTTATCCTGTCTTTGTGTGAGCTGATTGTTGGAGGAAAGAATGGATTGGAACCGGTAGAAAAAACGATTATTGACCGTTGTGTGCGGTTAGTATATCAGGAATACCTTGCCGATCCAATACCGGAGAAGATGCCAATCCTGGAGGACTTATACAACCTTCTGAGAAAACAGGAAGAGCCGGAAGCACAGCGGCTGGCTACTTCATTAGAGATCTATGTTACAGGCTCTTTGAATGTATTTAACCATCAGACAAACGTGGATATCAATAACCGCATTGTCTGCTTTGACATCAAAGAATTGGGAAAACAGCTGAAAAAGATTGGGATGCTCGTAATCCAGGATCAGGTCTGGAACAGGGTAACGATGAACCGTTCTGCCCATAAGTCCACCAGATACTATGTGGATGAGTTCCATCTTCTTTTGAAGGAAGAGCAGACTGCAGCCTACAGCGTGGAGATTTGGAAGCGATTCCGTAAATGGGGTGGTATCCCAACGGGCATCACCCAGAATATTAAGGATTTATTGTCTTCCAGGGAAATAGAGAATATATTTGAAAATTCAGATTTTATTTATATGCTGAACCAGGCTTCCGGAGACAGGCGGATTCTTGCAAAACAGCTGAATATCTCACCAACCCAGCTGTCCTATGTAACCAACAGTAATGAGGGGGAAGGACTTCTGTTCTATGGAAATGTCATTATCCCGTTCGTAGACAGATTCCCGAAGAATTCCCTCTATAAAATCATGACAACCCGCTTAGAGGAAACTTCCGAAGCAGGTTAAATCAAAGGAGAAGACAATGTTACGAGCAATTTCATATGTATTAACTTTTAGTGGCGGTGCTGTATTTGGCATCGCTTTTCTCTGTTTATTACAGGCAGGGAAAGGGTATCCGAAAAAGGAGGAGTAAGTAGTGGCAGAACAGAGAATGAAAGTCAGGGATAAGAAAGTCCAGAAGATGACCAAAGATGGTCTGGTGGAAGAAAACCTGACGGATAAATCTTCTGTTCGTGTCAGTAACCGTGTCAGTGATGTGCAGATGGGAATAAAACAGGGGGAAAAAGCAGAAAACCTTGTGGATAAGTCTCCCCGCCAGTCTAAGCGAAGTGGGAAAAATATCCGTCCCTCTGTGCAAAAATCCAGGGATGCACCGGAACTGATGCGAACGGAGAACCAAAGTGAGGATTTTGGACAAAATAGAAAGCAGCAAAACCGGAAAAGAATCCGTGCTGTGAACAGAAAAGAATCAAGATTTGCGGAAAAATCCGAAGCCAGCCAGTCAGGGAGACTGAAAGAAAAACGTGCGGATCTTTCAGAAAACAGAGGAGACAGCCGGAGTAAGAAGAATGGTGGAAGTAAGAAACCAAAGCAGAAACAGCGTCTGAAATTTGCTTATGAAGAGACTGGTGCTTCTGTGAAAAATGACAAAGATATGGAGAAATTGAACCAGATGGATACGGATGGAGTCAATTTCCGTCATCAGAAACAGAAGGAAAAAGCCAAAAAGTTTTCTTATGAGGAACCAAGAAAGAAAAAGGAAGCAAAGCAGCATTCCAAGAAGGCACAGGTTTATCAGGCAAATGAAGGAGAGGGTTCTGGAAAGAAGAAATCCCGCCTGAAGTTTGGCGAAGGGGAATCTGTGAAAACAGAAAAAGCTTTTGTTGTTAAGAAAGCAGGAAGTGCAACTTCCGCAGCATTGCACCGTGAGATCAGTAAAAATGAAGACGATAATGCGGCAGTAGAAGGTGCCCATAAGTTGGAAGAAGGCTGCGAAGGTATTTACCGGCTGGAACAGAGAAGTGCCAGACAAAGGAAACAGAGGGCTTCCAGAAAGAGAAGCAGACTGGAGAGACAGGCAGAGAAACAGACACAGGCGGCAGCCCGTCAGGAGCAGAAGAAGCTAAAAAAACAGATTCAGAAGCAACAGATCAAACGGGATTATGCCAAAGCAAAACGAAGTGAACAGACAGTAGGAACAGCTACAAAAGGTACGATTGATTATATCAAGAAGATTGGCGGCAAAGTCACCAACTTCTTTAAAGAAAACCGGAAGGTGTATATCAGTGTGGCAGTTCTGATCGGATTGATGTTTCTGATTATAACGAATGTCACGTCATGCTCTGCAGTATTTTTACAAAATGTGATCACTTACACGGGAACCAGTTATCTGTCATCGGATCAGGCAATCCGGGAAGCGGAACTGTATTATACACAGTTGGAAGCTAATCTGCAGGAGCGGATTAACAACATGGAGTCTGAAGAACCGGGACATGAGGAATACCGATATAACATCGGGCCTATTGAGCATGATCCGTTTATCCTGATCAGTTATCTGTCAGCAAAGTATGAGGAGTTTACTTTTGAACAGGTCAAGCCTGAACTGGATGCATTGTTTGCAGAGCAATATCATCTGACTACTGAAGCAGTCAATGAGACTGTGACAGAGACAGCAACAGTAAGAGTTGGAGAATCGTTGGGACAGGTTGTAACAAGCGGATATTGTAACTGTCCAATCTGTTGTGGTATTTGGAGCGGAGGCCCGACTGCCAGTGGAGTATACCCAACTGCTAATCATACCTTAGCGGTAGATGCTTCCAATCCGTTTGTTCCAATGGGAACAAAGGTGGTCATGAATGGTGTCGAATATACGGTAGAAGATACCGGAGCTTTCGCAAGATACGGTGTACAGTTTGACGTTTACTATGATAATCATGCGGCGGCATCCGCACATGGGCATAAGACCTGGGAATGTTATCTGGCAGATGATAATGGAAGCCAGGAAGTGGAAGTGACCAGGACAAGAGATGTAGATGTGCTGAATGTCACCTTAAACAGTGGAAATCTGATTTTGATCTGTCAGGACAGGCTGAGATTTTTTCAGAAAGAACTGTTCAGTGCCTATAACGATACGAAAGGCAATTTACAGATGTTTGCGACACCGGTTGATTTTAACTGGTATTCCAGTGTGACAAGTTATTATGGATATCGGATTCATCCAATTTCAGGAGCAAATCAGCTTCATAATGGTATGGATATCGGAGCACCGGAGGGAACGAAAGTAATGGCAGGGCTGACCGGAACGGTTACAACTTCTGCTTATAACGATAGCTATGGCAATTATGTTGTGATTAAGGACAGTAAAGGCTATGAACTGCGGTATGCACATTTAAGCAGCCGGAGTGTATCTGCAGGTGCATCCGTCACGAAAGGTGATGAGATTGGTCTTGTAGGAAATACTGGAAATTCTACAGGAAGCCATCTTCATATTGAACTTCTGAAAAATGGAGAGCGCTTAAACCCGATCTTTTATCTGGAAACTGGAGAAGGGACAGGCTTTGGCGGCAATGAATACACCAGTGAAGCGGCACAGCGTTTGTTGAACGAAGCAGCGAGATATCTGGGAACACCGTATGTGTGGGGTGGATATTCTCCAAGTGGATTTGATTGTTCTGGATTTGTAAGTTACTGCCTGACAAACTCTGGTGTAAGGAATACAGGAAGATTGACTGCACAGGGACTGTACAACATTTGTACACCAGTATCCCAGTCGGAGGCACAGCCGGGAGATTTGATTTTCTTTACTGGAACTTACGACGCAGGGGAGCCGGTAACGCATATCGGAATCTATGTAGGCAATGGTCAGATGATCCATTGTGGACATCCGGTGCAGTATACGTCCATCAATTCTCCATACTGGCAGAGCCATTTCTATGGATTTGGACGATGGTAAGAAAAAAGGGCGGCTGCATCAGCCGTCCGGAAAGGAGAAGCGATGAAAAGTCTTGAAAAAGCAACGGCAGATTATGAAAAAGCCAAAGATAGAATGGAAGCTTCCAAAGCCAGATATGAAACAGACTTAAAGCGGTTCAAGGCTGCGGAGATAGCAAAAACAGAAGCGGAAAATCTGGAAATTGTAAAAATTATCCGTGCAATGGATATGAGCATTCCAGAGCTGGAAGCTTTCAAAAAAAGAATGAAAAATGAACTGCCCGGCAGGGTAGAAATACAGAAGGAGGAAACAAGGTCTGATGATGAATTTAGAGAAGATGAAACAGAAGAAATCTAAAAATAGCGTGAAAAAAGGATTGCTTGCGGCAACAACGATTCTTTGCCTGACATCGCCTATGTTGCAGACACAGAGTGTGTTAGCGGCAGAGAATACAGCACCCGCAATTACGATTGAAAAGCCAGATGGCTGGAGACAGGGGGAAACGGCAGTCGCAATTACTGTGGATGCCAGTCATATGCCAGAAGGATTTTCTATCACAAAAATTGAAGCGAAAGCTGGGAAAGACGGAAGCTGGCAGGATGTGACAGAGAATGGAAGTATTTCCATTACTGGTAATCAGACGGTCTATGTGCGTGTGACAGATGGTGAGGGGAAGGTCTATGAGCAGAATCGCTCTATTAAGTGTTATGACACGGAAAAGCCGACACTCTCTGCTTCCCTGACAGATG
>OGYG01001690.1_pt1 | contig 13046 bp, 10 predicted proteins | sample 1576481 | NCBI WGS metagenome assembly OGYG01 (sample SAMEA3541497, study PRJEB24748) | human gut metagenome | biome: human gut; feature: human-associated habitat; material: faeces | place: China | collected 2012 | reverse complement strand
TGGCACTTGACGAATTTTTCATTTCAGAAAGTATTTTGGAAAGTTCATGACCACAGGAAGAGCAAATTATGCACGAAGGCATATCAACATCAAAAGTATCAGCTAGTCTATTACAAGGCAACACGGTGCCCACAATAAGATCATTGTTTTTCGCAAGGGAGAAGCAGTTTTAAACCAGCTTCCGGTTCAAGCTTGGTCACCAGCCTGGCCTGATGGTTGTGGGTCATCCCGCGCCGCTTCAGCTTCAGTTTCTCTACCCAGTGGCTGGAAATCCACAGTTGTCCAGTCGATTCCCATTAATGCTTGAAAAACAGCTTCATCATGGATCAGCAATGACGGGTCAATATCGGGAGCGTAAGTATGCTTACGGATTGGAGGGATAAGATTTTCCGCTTCATGAATTGGTGCAGCTACTCGCTTGTTTTGATTGTCATATTGGGCTTGATAATGAGACAAGTCTGCTTCTTCAGCCAATTGACAAGCTAGCGGACGCACCTCCCGGTTTATTGCTCGCAGATCCGCTTCACTAAACTCTGACCCGTCTTCCTTCAAGCTGGGATAGCCCTGAGCCGCTTCAATAGGATCAAAATCCGGCACCCAGGCTTTTGCCCGGATTAAGGCATTGATCGCACCGGTTCGAGCAGCAGATTTCTTCAGCTCTTCAACCCGGGCAGGAAGCACCGACAGTTTCATCAGAGTGTCTTGAATCAAAGTAGGCGCTGGTTTTAGATGCTGTCGCAAGGCGAATACACAAAATTGAATAAAGCACGACAGCTGTTGGAATGAAATCGAACGACAGTTCCTAACCAGCAATCAGAGTTGCAATTCTATCAACGATATACCATGTGATAAATAATACTGTCGTACTACTTATACACACAGGACACTTGTTTCACCATGCCAGATTATTACATCAAAATCTCTCGGAGGATAGATCAGTTCGGCAGTTGCGTGCTGCTACTGAAGAATTTCAAAGTTGATTTGGACCAGCTCTCCTTGCCGAGAAAGTTCGATTTTGACATCATCCCCTACCGCAAGATATGATTTAGATTTGAACCTTGACCATCCTTTAGCATCAATCATCATGCGACCATCCTTTGTACTTACGGTATATTGAGCAGGTTCATTCACACCAAGGCTGCGCATGGTAAGAGAAACTTGGCCGCGGTCGCCCGGATTGTTGAACGACTCCCTCGTTGCTCTAGGAATTCTCTGTTTGCAAACAAGAAGACATACCCAAACAGTTAGATCAACACAGTGAATCATGTGAAACAACATGGAAAGAAAAAAGAACGAAGCACTTGGGCGGCCAATGCTTACCAAGAAGGTGGACATGTCGGTTTTTGTAAGGACTTTGGTATATGAAGTGCGAACTGCAGCCCAGTCTGTTGCCGGTGCAACTGCACGGGCCGGAGCAGATGCAAGTGCAAGTGTTGGTGCAGGTGCCGAAGCCGCTGCTGCTGCCGGAGATGGTGCTCCTTGTAGAGCTGGTGCCGGTGTCGGAGCAGGTGCCGGTGTCGATGCCCGATCCTCCGGTAGATCAGACTGATCCGCTGACGCGGTCGGTGCCCAATCCTCAGCTGGATCAGACTGAGCTGCTGCCGCTGTCAGTGCTAGAGCAACTGCCGGTGCTCGATCCGTTGCTGAAGGTGGTACCGATGTGCGAGACAGCGGCGATCGTGTCTGGTCTGCTATGATCAGCTTTCTAACTTGACTAGGATCCGTGACCGTGATCCAGTTTTTTTCTTCATTTCTTTTAAACGCGAGAAGGACTAATTGTGGCGTTTTTGTTAAACCAAACTGCAGTTCATCATAGGGATTCAGCTTGTACTCAGACAACAGACTGATCCAATTTTTTCCAGTAATATAAGTGATGGACAGTGCCTTCGTTACTGACACGACATAAGAAGTGAAACCTGCAAAAATAGCCATCGTAGAGCAAACCAAACGGTTTATTCTGTGATGAATGTCACATGGCAAAACCTGCATCGTAAAATTGCAGGAAAAGAAAGAAAACATGACATTAAATCAATAAGATTTAGACAGTAAATCAATAAGATTTACTTGATGTGACACGAGTGAATCCTTACCAGGAAATCACTATGTTGAAGTACTAAACAGAAGATTGATCGTCCAACTACGCGTGGCATGCAGGGGCCCCGCCTACTCCCACAAGCAGGACAGTCCAAAGGTCGTGACAAATCGTATGGACCGAACATCCATGGGACTGGAAATCCTGGTGGGTGCGATAAACCCTGCAATGCATACAGATATTGGAGTGTAACCATAATTGATAAACCGTCCTCACAAAAAATATGATCTGGATACTTCAAAATATACAGACTGAATTGAGTGGACAGACATTAACATAGACCGTTCTCAGGACTGACCACACACCAAAAGCGGCAGTACTAATAAACAATACAGGGTTCACAAACACAAATCAAGTACTGAACAATAGTACTTACTACAGACAAGCAAAGTTGCACTAACTAAACTCTGCAGACTATTTCTTGCCACCGACCTACGGGATGAACCCCGCATAACTGACTAGGCCATGGACTTCGTGTGAGATGTCTACATGCACCATCACCATCTTGTCAACCTTGGAGAACCTAACAGAGTGGTCTTTCCACTCATAAACATGATGATGAAGACAGGCCGCATCAGATTTGTTGGGAAGCTTTACAAGAACCACACCCTTCGTAATCGAAGGCACAGCCAGGAAATTGTTGTGGTCAAGTACAGCCTCGAGAACACGCCTGACAACAATGCTACAGGAAAACACTAGTTCAGGACACGTGGCGACAAGGACACAACAGCTGGATAGTTCAGCAGTAGAACTCATCATCAGGTCTTCCAGTTCACACGGCATGACTTTGAGAACTTCATCTCCACCGCGGACCTGGTTCTAATTCAAACAGAAACCATATTTTATTACTACCTCCGTTCAGAAATATAAGATGATTTTCGATATTATACTCCATATATGACTACATATACGCACAGAAATGAGTGAACAAAGACACTAGAACATGTCTTCAAAGGCATGAGAGCAGAGGGATTACATGCAATATCCATAACACAAGTTACTGAGGCAAATATACCCTCTTAAAAGGTAGCATTGATGTTCATAAAGTACTCCCTCCGTCCCAAAATTCTTGTCTTAGATTTGTCTAGATACGGATGTATCAAGTCACATTTTAGTATTAGATACATCCGTATCTAGACAAATCTAAGACAAGAAATTTGGGACAGAGGGAGTAGTTGAAAGTAATCTATAAGAAATCAGTGTCAACCTCTCGCATGTTTTGGTCAAAAGAGGAATTTAGAACCGTCATTTGGCACACTAAAATCACATGCAAGATCACCCAGAAAGTTGTACTACCAGTACTAGTACTGCGTGTTAGATGAAAAAACACGATCAAGATCGAGAAAAAGATCGTCAACAAGAGACATTACCTGGACTTGCTTAATGAGGGATCCCGGAGAGGGGGGCTTGGACAGGGCGATGGCTTTGAGCTTGTCTGCGGTAGTCTCGGCGGGGTGCTTGCGCTTCTTCGTACCATGAGCCTCGACGGTTTTGGCCAGAGCCATAGACATCACTTCGGCCGGTGCTCCAGCGTCCATCAAGAAACTGTCAAATAGAAATAAAAGAAAAGAAACCATAATCACAAACCCAAAAGAAGAAAAGAGAGGGAGTTATAGGATCAGTCTCGGGGTTGCAAGACCGGGCCTTGGCCAGAATCAACACCATTGATGCGCTCACCTTTCCTTCTTTGGGAGAGAAGAACAATGGCAGAAGCAGGTCGGGGTTTTCTTGAAGAAATGAGGAACAAGATGAGGGAGAAGCGAGGGTTGGGTAGAGAGGAAGCTGAGAGAGAAGAGTGAAATGATGGTTGCTTCGTCCGTCCAACTTACTGCTGGAAAGGAGGGGGTTTTGTGATTTGACGGCTCATTGGGCATTACTGCGGCGGTTCGATCGGGGTAGTCTACCGTCACTCTACTACGGAGTAATTTAGTGCATGGCTGGTGGACCCAGGTGCTGGCTGTCCCACACGTCGGCGAAAGTGAGTAATTTAGTGCATGGCTGGAGGAGGATCCGCACGGTAGAGCGTGTCCACTGTTTTTCTGAAGAAAAAAATGATTACAGCAAGCGTTTCCACTCTTACGACGGAGGAGTGCGAAACACGGCAGCCACTTGAACATACACAGTGCTCCTACTACTAGGCATGTGCAGTGGTTCATACGTCAGTACTACACAATCTTGTTGCTAGTGTAGTAAGATATGACGATAACAAATGATGTTGTGCGCATGTCAACTACTCCTATATGTAACATAGTACCGCTTTTTCGACTGTCCGGTCGAGAATGAACGGTGAGATCAATGTTAACAGAACTAGGTCTACAGCGCACGGAGAGTACGGTGCTACAGTACTCCACGAAACATGAACCATATGAAGCACGAATAGTGTTAGGCAGGGTGTATGAAGGGTGCACGGGATGGGAGCAAAAGTTCCCTTCTCGACCCACTTTTGGGTGTTTGGCAGAGTGCATGAAGGGTGCATGAGTCCACACTAGTAGGTTGACAAAAATACACGAAGAGGAAACAACTATATTGAGATGAGAATGCAACCAAACACACCCACACGCTTTGTGCTACAGTGACTGATCTGCACCGTCTGAGTTTGATCCAACGGTCATGTTGCGCCGAGACATGGACATGCCCATGCAGAGGGCGCCTAAACACCACCGAAGTCCCTCTGCTTCTCGAGGCGCACGACGTTGGTGATGCAGGGTGCAACCGCCCGCAGAGCCCGCTCCCGGTCGACGGGAGCCAGCTCGTCAAAGACGGCGTCCAATGGCACGAATGGATTCCGGTGACGGAGCCCTGAAAGGATTCGCCCGGCAACGGCGACGGCAGCCCGCAACCCCTCCTTGTCCAGCTCAGCCCCCACCATCGCGCGGAGACGGCTCAGCTCCTCGGAGATATAGGTGAAGAAGGAGACCAGGTCAGGAAGCCGCAGCTCGTTGAAGTCGACCGGGTGGTCGAACGGGTTTAGCCCGACGGCCGGCATCGTCGCGCTGGCACGACGGTAGGCATCGCACAGCCGCAACACGTGCGTGGCAACTTGGTTCACCAAGTGGCTGAGGCGATCCTGGACCTCGTCACGATCGGCCCGCTCGCGCTCCAGCCGGCTCCCCTGACGGCCTATCGTATCTCCCGCTTTCTGCAGCAACGCCGCCGACGCCTCGAGCATCTTTGTGGTGGACGCCTGCCGCTTTTGAAGCTCCGTGAACTCCCGCACATAACGGAGGAGCATGGCACTCCTCTCCTCCTTGAGCTCACGGAGCTCCACGTCCTTGGCCCTGAGCTCTGCATCCTTGGCATGGAGCTCCTGTGTCAGGCGCCTCACCTCGGACTCCGTGATCTGCTGCGCCGCCATGGCACCAGGTAGAAGCAATGGGGAGAGGAAGCAAAGGGGGCGAAACGGCTGAAAGGCAATGCAATCTACGGGAAGGCGGAGGGAGCCAGCCGAGGAGCGGGGAATCTTTTGGTTTTCACCATGGTAAAACACCAGTCGACGACTTCTCACATCAGGGAGCAGTGGGTTTTACAGGCGGAGTCATCGTGACTAATTGCTGCCGCGCCTGCTCCCGTCAATCAAAAAATTAAAAATCCTGCCGCGCCTGCTCCCGTCAATCAAAAAATTAAAAATCCTGCCGCACCCAAACACCAGAGCAACGCCGCGGTGGATATTTAAATTTACCTGCCGGCAAGTAGATAAAAAAAGGGGTGAAAAAACAAATGTGGCGGCGGCCTAGCTAATCGGTCGAACTAGCCCAACTAGCTAGCCACCGTGCTTCACTGATGTACTCGGCGGGAAAGGTGGTCTTTCGTGATTTGACGACTCATTTACTTGCTTCGGCGCTACGACCGAGGAGGACCCAGAAAACGCGCGGTAGGGCGTCCCACGTCAGGAAGAATATATGCGTGCACCACCCGGGAGGACCCCGAAACCGCGCGGTAGGGTGTGCCACGTCTCGGCACGGAGGAAAAATGTGCGTGTAAAAATATACTGTATCAGACGTAGTACCTATGGTTCGACCTCGGGACCCAGCCAGTCGGTCGAAAACACCCCACTAGCCACACAGCTTCATCATGCAAACGTGGCACGGAGGATAGATGTGGTTAGCTCCGTCTCGACCAGCCACAACGTCTCTTGTTCTAGGCGATTCTTCTATTTTCCAAGCTTTTTTTAGTTGTAATAACACCACGGCAAGCTAGCGCCGCTCTTCGTGTGTGCCCGTGCAAAGGTTAGACGATGGAGAGAAGAGAGATTGAGATCGCAGACCTGGGACCCACCAGTAAGTGAGACAACGGTCATGCACGTGTTGACGAGGCACTCCCTCTACTCTACTCAACGCAAGTACTGTATAAAATCAAGTTATGGGACAAAGCCAACAACCGTTCGTTTTTTCAGGCTATCGACTTACGCTTTGTAGTCCAGGTTGCCAGTTCGAATCTCGTCTTTCAGATTTGTTAGTTTTAGGTCCAAATTTGATTAATGACAAGTGGGACCCCCGTGTGTTGTTCCGATATTTCAGTGTAGGATGGTTTTTTTGAACAAACACTTTGCGCGGTTAGACAAGTAACGGCACGAGTTACACGTATTTTGCAAGTTTACGAACAAAAATGACAGCGGCATAGAATATCACATCCACCCCGCAGCTTAGATACTATGGTGATACGAGTTTTTACACCGTTGGAAGTGAGATCCAATGGCTTGGGAGTAGTCTTTGTAATTATGCGCAATTTCCAAACTCTCCAAAGGTTTTTTGCAAATAAAACATTCAGGCCTCGTGTGTGCCGCTGCATCTTGGATCCAACGGCTCCCCGTTGCTCATATTAGGTGCTCCCCGTAGCTTAATTACCCGCTACGGTGATATGAGCATCTAGGTCGTATGATCAGTGATCAGATGGCACATGCGTAGTACTTGTACTTTCTGCGCATTTCCCAAACTCTATCAGCCGTATATTGCAAAAACATTCAAACCTCCTACTGTGGGCCGTTAGATCTCAGTGAACTCGTATCACCATAGAATCTACGGTGCGGGAGCACCTCATATTCTCCCGTGCGAGAAAACATAAGGTGCTATCGCAGCTTGGATGCTACGGTGATACGAGCTTGGAGGTCGTTTGATCTGAGATCCAATGGCATCTGAGCAGTCTTTGTGCTTGTAAGCAGTGGCCGAACTCTTTTGGGGCTTTTCTGCAAAAAACCATTCGAACCACCGAGGAGGTGTTGGGTCACAAATCCAACGGCTCCGAAGAGCTTGTATCACCAAAGCATCTAAGGTGTGGTAGCACATGATATTCTTACATACAGGAGAATATGATGTCCTCCTTCATCTTAGATGCTACGGTGATACGAGCTTCGAGGTCGTTGGATATGGGATCAAAGGGCATCTAAGTAGTTTTTGTACAAATTGTGTGCAATTCTCAAACTCATCAAGGTTTCCTGCAAAAATATTAAGACACATCATGTGAGCTGCTATATCTCAGATCTACAAGCTCCAAGCAACTCGTATCAGCATATAGCATCTAAGGTATGGAGGCACATGATATTCTCCGGATGAGGAGGGGTGGGGGTGCACAACCAATCGGTGGTTGGGAGGGTGGGGACAAATATAATCTAAACAACCCTAAACAGAGCTCCACAATTTTATCTAAGGTCGAGGGGTTGACCCCCGACAATCATAGCTCCGCCTAAACACAACATTTGCATGTACTGTAGTACTAGACTTAATATTCATGTTTCAGTTTCATGTTCATTTTAAATATTGAACTGAGGACCATGGATGTCTTACATTTTACTCCCTTCGTTCCTAAATATTAGTCTTTTTAGAGATTTCAAATGGACTGGCACATACGGATGTATATAGACATATTTTAGAGTGTAGATTCACTCATTTTGCTCCGTATGTAGTCACTTGTTGAACTCTCTAAAAGACTAATATTTAGGAATAGAAGGAGTATTTTTGAATTCGTGTCATACATGCATGGTTTGGAAAAATAGATGCACTATACTTATTGGATTGTTGTTGTGTTCGTGCGTGTGTGTCTCTGTGTGTGTGTGTGTGTGTGGTCATATGCTTGATACATACAAAGTTTTCTCACCTCCATATTGTTCATCTTTTAAATTTGAATTTGCATTGAAAAACTTACTAGGGATACCATGAAATGTGAAATCCACGTTGAGATCACTATATCACAAACTCACTCTAATTCAACAACTCGTCATAAATCAATTACCACGTTGAGATTAGTATTTGCAAGGAAAATACGGGCATTGTAATACACATAGATTCGTTCGGCAATTTAAAAGGTTCCTTTCGTATTCTCGAATGGTAGGACCCAACGGCGTACCAGCCAGACCTTGGCTCGTGTTGATCCTAAAAAAACCGGGCTCGTGTCCTTCGGTGGCGTGCGTGGTACGCACATTAGGCAACCCCAACCAGTCGAGCCTCAGCGTTTCAAGTCGAAATATCTGGCGGCCAGAATTCCAGCCCTAGGAAATTCCCCTCATGTCCCCGGTCCATAATGACTACCGATGAACAATGGAGGGATGCTTTAGTAACTAGACAACGTTACCTACCGTGCCGAGCACGGTTCAATTCCCTCGGTCGCCGCTCGTCAAGGTCACCCGTCAACTGCATTGCCTAGTACTACTACTACTACACCAGGATGAGCACAGAATTGAGCCCGTTTGTTCGTGCCTAGTACTTGAGTTAATATATCAGGCAATGCACTGGTACGGAGGGATTATCCTTTTACTCTGCATATATAACTTGTCTGAAGTCTAACTAAGCAAAATGTTTGACCAAATCCTTTCTTAAGAAATACAACAGGACAGATGTACGGCTTGAAAATTTATTGCATGATGCAGGTTATGATATTGTTTCGAATCCTGGATCTTAAATTTCAGAAAATCCAAAAGTGAGCATAAATTCTTGAAACTGAGCATGGTCACGTGATATGGCACAAATATTACTTCGTAAGTTTTTTCTTCAATTTGAGACAAGCTGCTTATGACAAGTTGCACAAATGAAGAGCCAAGGTATTTTGGAACAAAGACCTGTCACGTTAAGGCGAACGCTTTCACTATTGAAACCGTGGGCGTTTACGTGCCGCCACGAGTCCCGCTTCTCATCTGCAGGTGCCGTCCGAGCAAGCGTGTGAGTCGACGGGAGGCGTGCGAGCAGACCGCTGCGCCGGCTGTCAGGGAGGCGTGCGAGCAGACCGCTGTGCAGGCTCACCGGGAGGCGAGCCCTTTGACCAGGCTCCGCCGCCCACCTTCGTCCCAACTGCTCCCACTTTTAATGTCGCCGGCGCCGCAGTTTAAAATCAACCCCGCACTACCCGGTATCGCTACAATCTTCTCTCTTCCTCTCCGATTCTCCTGTCGTCTACCTCCAACTAGCCTGACCTAAACGTACGCCATGCCGCATCACGATGGTCTGCCCTTAGTGTTCCAGTTTCCTGAGGAAGACACCCAGCCGGAGTCTCAAGAACATAAGGCGCTTTGGGACGAGCTTGAACTGGCCTTGCGGGAAGACGCCGCGCCTGTCCCCGCTCCCGTTCCGGCTCCCGTCGCCCCGACTGCGCCAGCGCCCATCCCCGTGGCATTGATGGGCTGGGAGCCGCACATTGTCGCCGAGCTTGATGCCACGGGGTTCCACGAGGTCCCCGCCGACTTTCACGCGCCCGTGCACCTGCCAGCGCATGCGCCTGCGCGTGCACTGACGCGCACGCCCGTGCCGGTGCCCGTGCACACGAATGTCTCCGCCGCGCCGTTGACAGCGCCTGTCCCCGCGCGGGTGCCAGTGCCCCCCTCAGCGGCATGGATGGCCGCCGTCGACCGCTTCCTTGCACCAACGCCAGTCGCCTCCTCCCGCCAGTTGACTCGCTCCGAAGTCCAGAACATTTTGGCCTTCCTTGAAGCTAGGCCAACGTCCAGGAGTACGCCAACAACGGCGCAAGACGCCGCCGTCGCCGTCGGTCAGTGGCCCGACGACACACAGAGCACGGCAGAGGAGCCGCTTCCCACCGCGAGACGCCCCCGCCGCCGCCGCGTAATCTAAATTTGCCATGAAAAACGTTCGGATTGCCATGCTTAAAATCCGAACGTTTATCATTTCCGTTTATTTTATATCGATCGTCGTATAATTTAAAGTCGGAGTCAGACTGAACGAAATGTATGGTTTGATCGATTGAATGTTCTGCTAGAGCCGTATCAAATTAAATATAAAACGTCATCAAGCCACATGTATTCCTTGTCATCCAACGACCTAGACTGCTTCAATGTCGAGCGCTCAACACGTTTAGCGTGCAGTTAATTTCATGCCAAAAATAGTGCTAATCACATGACAACACGCAAATAATATCCTAGTAGTTAATATCCGCATGCACTTAATATACTTCCAAATTAACGTGCATTGCACGTACACACTGACTAGTGCTGCTAGTACGTGAAACTGGTGCCGTGACTTGTGAACGCGTCCAGATATGGTCAACGGCAACATCGCCCGCGAGTTCTTCGTGTTTGCCCGTGCGTCTAAACGCAGAAGGGGAGGAGAGAGAGAGAGCACACATGGAACCCACCAGTAAGTGAAGGCGAATAGTACTAAAAATAATATTACATGTTATCCATTAATTAGGCTGTGGTAATATAAAAACATTATGTGAACAAAGGGGGTACAACAAACATTGCTATTCTACGTATGTTGCCTATTGACGTGCGGCTTGAAGGCCCGGTCGCATGTTCGATCCTCGTCCTTTATTTTTTAATTTGTATATGGGTCCAAATTTGTTTCATGACATGTGGGCCCCTCGGTGTGTAGTTTGTAGCACTTTAATTTGTGGGTCGAAATTTGTTCCATTCCAAGTGGACTATCGGTGTGTAGTTTTGTAGCTTATTTATAATAATTAAAGAGAACAACATAGTTTTTTCAATAATACCATGGTGCGACGTTGAAGGCGAGAAAGGACGTGCGAGAGAGCGATGACCGAGCCAGAGGGAAATCAACTAGGGGAGTTGCGGGGGTTGCAACGGTGTTTGGAGTAGTTGTGGGCCGAATGCTACGAAAATATAATCTAAACCGACCGGAATAAATGCCTACACAAATTAATCCAAGGTTGGAGTGCCCCTCGCAATGTAAATAGCTCCGGCTTTGCGAGGGATGGAGAGGTAGTAGCTTCAACGCGTGGAAGATACGGTGTGAGAAAGCGAGGTCAATCGAGAGACATATAGATAGAGAGACAAAGTGAGTGTGGTCCGACATTCATTGAACAAATATATATGCTCTGGAGAGATATTGTCCGATTGAGCTTTTGGCAAGGGTGAGGGCTGTAAGATAGAGCTTGAGAGATGATCCAGTCACAGACGTGTAGATATATTTTGTGCGTGGGAGGAAGCAAGGTCAACCGATCACATAGGGTCGCCGTGCGATCGAAAGAGTGAGACGGGTTGGAGAGAGTGACCTAGATAGACGATGTGCGTGAGAGAGTATACAATGTGAATAGGTCGAATTGGGCTCAAACATGGTGATATATCGTTTTTGTCCGAGAAAGAGCGAGGTCAATCGAGACATACGGAGAGAGAGAGAGAGAGAGAGATTGAGTGAGCGTGGCCCACCATGAGGTCGAAAGAGTGGCGGCGGCTTGGATGGACTGACCTAGATAGACAATCTGCGTGAGAGAGTATAGAGTGTGTCGATCGAGGCCCGAACAGGGAGATATATCATTTGTGTGTGAAAGAAAACGAGGTTAAACGAGACTCAGATAAAGAGAGCGAGATTGAGCGAGTGTGGCCCGCCGTGCGGAAGAAAGAGTGAGACAGTCTCGAGGGAGTGACCTAGATATACAACGTGCGTGCGTGCGCACGAGAGGTTGGGGGGCTAGATAGGCAATGCATGTATTTAGCGCGAGAGGGTGAGAGGGAGAGGGGGAGAGAGAGAGAGCTCGGCATGGGGTGCAATGGCGGGTGTGTGAGGTAAATACATTTGGTAACAGAGTGGAAAAAGGGGTTGTGTAGTTGAGAGACTTAGAGATCGAAACATGGAGAGAAAGAATGAACGTGTGTTGGAAACCGATAGCTTCCTAAGGTGGTTAGGAGAGGAAGATTGACCGATACAGGAAGTATGTAGCGTTTGTGCGGGGGGGGGGCTAAAAACAACATTTGAATGTACATAGTACGAGACTTAATATCGATGTTTCAATTCGGTGTACATTGTAAGATTTGAACCGAGGACCAGGCATACGGGTAATTATTTCGAATTCGTGCCATACTAAGTTTCGAAAAGTTGACATTGACTCAATTTGTTGTGCTATTTTGTAGGTCATATGTTTGAATCCATCCAAAAGTTTTCTCACTACCATGGTGTTCATCATATACATATGAATTTGTATTAAAAAAGTAGCATGGATACAGTGAAATGCGAAATCCACGTTAGAATTGGAGATCGCTACGTGACACACACTCTAATTCAAATAACTAACTACGTGACACACACTCTAATTCAAATAACTAATTATGTGACACACACTCTAATCCACGTTAGCGTGGGTACCGTTTCGATTTTTTTTCAAATAACTCCTCATTAATTAATTTATAGTACTCCCTCTGTTCACTTTTATAAGACCTTGAAGACATTTCAGACAATGTGCAAAACAGTTCATTTTAAGTTGTCTGAAACGACTTACAAAAGTGAACGGATGGAGTATCTCGTTTCGAATGACTAATTATTGCAAGGAAAACACGGGCATGGTAATACATACAGATTCGTTTGCAAATGAAAGAAGATTCGTTTGCATTCTCAAATGTAGGCGCACCAGGCAGACCAGGGTCGTGTCGGGGTGGACGCTGCTTCGGTGCCTTAAAGGCAACTGCCTTTGGGTCACTGACATGTGGGCCAGCCACCTGTTGGGCCCACATGTCATGGACACAAAGGCAGGTGCCTTAAGGCACCGAAGCATAGTCCTG
>OGYG01001687.1_pt1 | contig 13097 bp, 8 predicted proteins | sample 1576481 | NCBI WGS metagenome assembly OGYG01 (sample SAMEA3541497, study PRJEB24748) | human gut metagenome | biome: human gut; feature: human-associated habitat; material: faeces | place: China | collected 2012 | reverse complement strand
TCATAATGTTTCTCCTTTTTATTTTTACTTAAATTCGATTTAACCGTTTTTAATAGTTCAGAAATATCTTAGGAAGAACCAAAACAACATCCGGTATGTATGTAATGACAAGCAGAAAAGCTATCATGACTGCAATCATAGGAAGTATCTCCTTTATGATATCCTTTAATGGCGTTTCAGAAATGGCTGATGTTACAAACAACAGAGGACCATAAGGAGGCGTCACCATTCCTATCATCATATTAATTACGAACATGACCCCGAAGTGGACCGGATCGATACCAAATCCCTGAACCAGCGGGTATATCATGGAAATAAATACCAGTGTAATGGTGTTATTGTCGAATATCATACCCAGTATCAGGAACATAATATTGCATATCAGCAGGAATACATATCTGTTATCTGTGATTCCCATAACCAGGCTTGCAACAACTCTCGGAACCTGCTCCAGAGAGATAATATAAGAGAACAGCATGGAAGTTCCGCAAAGGAGAGCCAGTGTAGCTGTGTTTGCAGCGGATTTCTTGATGATACCCCAAAGCTTTTTCCATCCCAGTGTTTTGTAAATCAGTGCTGAGATGATCAGTGCGTATGCAGAAGCAACAGCACCAGCCTCTGTAGGAGTACAGATACCGGAATAAATTCCACCAAGAAGAATAACAACTGTAAACAGTGCCGGAAGAGCCTGCAATGTAGCTTTCAGAAACTCTCTCTTGCTCATGACCACACCTGCCGGATAATTTCTCTTATGAGAAATAAACGCAACATAGATCATAAGAAGAATGGCAAGTAAAACGCCAGGAACCATACCGCCCATGAACAGCTTACCAATGGAAGCGCCAGATAACATAGCGTAAATAACCATCGGAATACTTGGCGGGAAAATCGGTCCTACCGTTGCAGAAGCGGCTGTGATGGCACAGCTGAACTCTGCGTCGTAGCCCTCTTTTTTCATCTGGTCGATCTCCATCAGACCAATACCGGAAGCATCTGCGATAGCAGAACCGGTCATACCGGAGAAAATAAGGGAAATAAATACGTTAACCTGTGCTGTACCACCTTTTAATCTTCCAAGAAGACCATTACAGAAAGAGAACAGCTTGTCTGTTACCTCACCTTCATTCAGCACGTTTGCCATGAAAATAAACAGCGGCGCTGCAAGCATGGTATAGTTTGCAAACATGTTACCAGTGATAACGGTAAATACCTGGCCCAGTTTGTCCGGAGCTGCAAGCAGAAAATATGTAATAGAAGCTGCAAGCATGGAGAAAGAAACAGGCATACGGATTATGAAGCAGATAGCCATAACCACAAACAACATAATAATCGGCATACTCATGATTCTTTTCCTCCTTCCTTGTATTCTTTAAATGCATTTCTGATATTGATACAGGTTCTGACAATGATCTCAGCCAGCATATACATAAATGGTGCAAAAACAACTGTATATGGAAGCTTCAGAACTCCTGTCACCATTTTCTTTCCAACCATGGACTGGAAACACGGTACAAAACAGATTACCAGCAGGATTAAAAGAAATGTATTGTAAACTACTTTAAAAATAAACTGGGTACGAGGTTTTACAGCATCGTAAACCAGACCAAATACTACGTGTTCATCAGCTTCCATTGCCTTACCAACGCCGAAGAACATGGTCCACATGTAACCCAGAACAGATACCTCATAACTCCATGTTACAGGGGTTTTGAAAAAATATCTGGATACGATCGTTACCATAAAGGTAAGGAAAATTACCAAAAACGTAATGTTTGGGATAAAAACGCCAAGGAAATCGACGATCTTTTTCCCGATCTTTTTGAAATTATCCACAGTTTCCTCTCCTCTCAGATTCACTTTTCTGCCATCGGTTTGTTCCATTTTACAGACACTACTGCAAAATGTATCACCTGTGCAGACAGGCCAAAAATCTGTTCTTTAATAAAAAGCCCAGGCCGTACACACAGCCTGGGACTTTTCTTTGTTATAAGTCAGACAGATGTCTCAAGTTTTGCTGTCAATTCATAGTTAATCACTATGTCTTGCCTGTTGTCACGACAATTCAGTTTACTCTTCTGCGGTTGTTGTATCAGCCATAGCCTGGATTTCGTTGTAAAGATCCATATCCCAGTCTTTGATCATATCTTCGTTTTCCATGTACTTAGCCTGAACTTTTTCTTTAAACTCGTTGATGTCAGGATATGTAACAGTAAGTCCCTTCTCCTCAAAGAATTTGATCAGTTCAGCTTCTCTGTCAAGTCTTGCTGTATCGTTTACGTCTCTTGCATATTCCATAGCCTCAGTAACAGCTTCCTGCTGAGCCTCTGTCATGCTGTTCCATGTGTCACCGTTGATACATGGCATGATGGAGTCAACAACGTGGTTTGTGATTGCGATGTATTTTGTTACTTCATAGAATTTTGCACTCTCGATACTTGGAAGCGGGTTATCCTGTGCATCTACAGCGCCAGTCTGAAGTGCAGTATACAGCTCACTGAAGGAAAGTGGTGTCGGGTTTGCACCAAGTGCCTCACCAAGGAACAGCCATGCTTCGGAGTTCGGCATACGGAGAAGTAATCCGTTCATGTCATCGTAGCTGTTGATCTCTTTCTCTCTTGTGTTGATTACACGGCTTCCAAGATAGAAGCTGGAAAGAGGTTTGATGTTCAGTGTCTCTTCAATCTGTGGACGGATCTTGTTAAGTCCGATGTCACCGTTGAGAACGCTTGTCATATGCTCATAGGAGCTGAACAGATATCCGGAAGCAAACATGCTGTAGGACGGAATCTGTGTTGCAATTGTCGGGAAGGAAATATATGCCAGATCTGCATCTCCGTTAAGAAGAGCATCGAACTCGTTCTCAGAAGAGAACAGAGAACCGTTGTCGTAGCATTTACATGTTACGGAACCACCGGATAATTCCTCTACTTTATCTGCAAACTCATACATAGCCTCTGTATGGGAGTCACCGCTTACAGATACTGATGTAAAGATCAGCTCTACTGCCGGGTCATTTGCTGCTGCAGCATCTGCTGCCTGTACACTGATGCTTCCTGTTAACAGCATTGTTGCTGCCATAGCTGTTGATAATACTGCTGCCATTAATCTTTTTTTCATTCTCTCATCCTCCTGATTTTTACACACTATGTGTTTTTGTTTCCCTTTTTTCACGTATATTTGTAACCCCAATTACAAATCTTAAGAAATACCTTTCAGCCGGCCTCACGGTCCCCACCGTTCCGGCAGTTATCTCTGATTACTTTCCAAAAAAGCTCTTGCGGAAGGTCTCTGTGATCGCACAGAACTCTTCAATTTCTAATTTCTTGCTTCCTGTAAGAAGCTTATAATCCTGTCTTCTTGACTGAAGTGTCATCGGCACACCTACCAGATTCATATGGTATTTGCTGTTTACCGGATATACCTGGCACTCAACCATGGAAGCAGCGCCAAGGAAATTCATAAGCTCCTGTGCTTTCTCCGGCTGCTCTTTATAGTTCTTGCAAAGCCATACATAAAGATCCGGATGGAAGTTTGCCATAACTCCTGAGTATCCTGCACATCCCATTTCCATGCTGCGAAGAAGTGTTGCTGCATTTGCATTGAAGATCTTTAATCCGGTGCCCTCAACTGCTTTGCATTTTGCTTCCAGCTGATCAAGATCACAGCAGGTGTCTTTCAGGAATGCAAATTTCTCAGTCTCTGCACACCATTTGAGAAGCTCTGGTGAAAGAAGTCTCTTGTATGGTGCCGGGCACTCATAAACACCGAACATATCTCCATCAATGTGATCCAGAAGATATTCAATATTTTTCTTAGCTACATCTTCGCTCTCGTTCTCTTTTGCAAACTGATTGGAAATGAAAACATATGCATCTACACCGGCATCGATTACAGTCTGAGCTTCGCGGATCTGATCCTCTACCTTCTCAGCGCAATGTCCGGAAGCAATTACTCCCATGTGCTTTGGTGTATTATTGATAATAAATTTTGCAAGCTCCACTCTCTCCTGTGGGCTCAGTTCAAACATTTCACTGGACTGGCATACTGCGAAGATTCCGTCAACACCGTTCTTGTCATACCACTCAATGATTCGAAGGACTGCATCATAGTCGATCCTGTTGTCCTCTGTAAAAGGTGTGATCATAACCGGCCATACGCCGCCTGCAATTGTTTTTTTCATGCTCTTCTCCCTCTTGATGTTTACTTGTTGCTGTTCACCGGTAACGTTCCGCGATGTGTTTTTGTGAACGGAATGAACCGTAACGTTTACTATCCACTGCAACCGCGCAATTGCTTTTCAACTGTGATTATAGTATAATATAAATAATTTAAAATTGCTTTCAGCAAAATATTTAGTACTATTTTATAACTTTGTACGAAAAAGAATACAAAATAGCACAACATAGTGCTGTAAACAAGGTAGACTGCAACGCAATAATTCACTGACATAAGAAGAGGCGGCTTGAATGGAACAGGAAATATTTGACGATTACACATGGAACGAACATAAAAAAATATTGACAGCAGATAAACATAAGATCCCGGGGCTTAGAAATCTTTCTCATTTTACACCTATGGCACCTGGCGTTCCGGTTCCTCTGCATTATCACTCTGATATCATTGAGCTTCATTTCATGGTGAAAGGCCAGCGCAAGACTTACGTTATGAAAGGCGGTGTCCGCACCAGTTACTGTGCTACCGGAAATAACCTTTTTATCACCAGACCTTATGAGCTTCACACTACAGGACGTATTGCCCAGAACCGCTGCGAATTTTTTGCAATGCAGCTGGATCTGAAGGAGCACGATAATTTCCTTGGGCTGAACCAGCATTACAGCAATATTTTGTGCCATCGGCTTTTGAATATGGATCAGCACCTGTACCATGTAGGCAGTTCCCAGATTTCCATGCTGCGCACTGCTTTTAACCTGATTTCTTACGGAACAGAAGCCGACTCCATTGCCGGTGTCCAGTATCTGACCTGTGTACTTGCCAGCCTGAACTACCTGACTGCAGTTCCAGCCCAGGAAGAGATCAATGAACAGCTGAACAGTGACATCGGACATGCGCTGAAATACATTGAACAGAATATTGAAAACCCCATTACACTTCAGGAGCTTGCCCAGGCATCCAACTATTCTCTATCCCGTTTTAAAGCCAAATTTAAAGAAGAACTGGGAATTACTCCTGCTGAATACATTACCCTCCAGAAAATGGATCGGGCACAGATGCTTCTGAAGACTACAAATGATTCCATTACAGATATTGCTTACCAGCTGGGCTTTTCTTCCAGCAATTACTTCTGCTCTGTTTTCAAAAAAACTCTGAGCTACAGCCCGGCGGCATACCGCAAAAGTTTTTCCCAGTCATAGAAAATGCTGCAAAATCATTGCAAAAATGATTTTGCAGCATTTTTTTATTCCGCGTCCAGAGCGTGTTTGAAAATCATTCCCGCAATCTGCGCGCCCTGCTTTGCTGTATATTTTTCCCGGATTCAGCTGCAGCAGCTGAATCCGGGCTCAATACCCTTACTATTCTGGCTTTGCAATATCACCTGTTTAATTGATTGCAAAGGTCTGCTGTGTATCATAAAATCCGTCCTGATACATGACGTAGATTTCATAATTATCTGCATTCATTCCCTGAAGAGGCACCGGGATATTTTCATAGAAATCCAGAAATGTTTCCATATGCAGACGAACCTCTGTTGTATCATAAACATAGGTATTCTTCGCCCCTTTAAAAATGATCTGGGAAATCTGATGATCATAGGTCCCTATATAGAGCACTTTTCCAGTGATGTTATATGTCAGGGTATCTGCCGGAAGCACCTGATCCGGTTTCTTGTTCCACAGCCATTTCCAGGTCTTCACCGGCTGCCACAATTCTCCTTTGATATAATTCTCATCCAGCTCCATAGGACTTGCAAGATCGTTGTAATCAATCCGCATTTCCTCTGCACGGTAAAAGGTTTTCTTAAGACAGTACTGATTCAGAACCTTCTCTGTATCATAGTCAAACTCGTAGGTCATTCCCTTCCAGCCGTTTTCTGCATTTGCCACATGACCGCACATTCCGAAGAAATGATTGCTGTCAGCCTCATAAATCGCTGCGGATGTAATCTTGGACCATACCGTAGGAATCTTCTTAATCTGCTTCACAGTACCTTCTGCCTCATTTACAGAATATACCAGCAGGTAGGATTCCTCTGTCTTGTCATAATAGTCGATATCTTTCTTCCTTCTCCACAGGAAATGATTGTCAAACATGGTGATTTCCACAGTCTGGTCATCACTGTCCAGATCTGTATCGATCTGATATGCTGTATGCTGCTGGAACTGATAAATGAAATCGCCATCTGCTTTCAGCACATATTTTTCATAATCTGTACCTTCCCAGAATCTTGGATCGCAAAGAATCCACTGGATTTCCTTGGTTGTCCAGTTTACCTTGATCACAGATTCCAGATTGCGGACACTGAGCAGAATAGTATCTGTCTCCGGCTGATAGGAAACCGTATTAATATGAGCCCAGTCAACCAGATTCTCGTATTTGCATTTAATAATATCTTGAAGTTTCAGTTCATTTACCACCGCACCTGTCTGCCGGTCGATTTCCTCAACTTTATCTTCACAATGGCTCTGCATGGAGCTTGTAAGCACCAGAAGATTTCCGCCTGGCTCCTTCTCAATTACCTCATGATGACTTCCCCCGGAAAGATAATACATGTTGTAAGCTCTTCCCAGATAATCCAGCTCATAAAGATTGGTAGACTGAGGCTTCTCCAGGTTCGGAACATATCCGGCAGTATCCTGCCAGATCATTCTGCAGTTGGAAAGCATGTAAAGGCCATAATTTCCAGTCTCTTTGTTCATATACCAGCGAATATCTCCCATGCAGTCATATGCAAAAGGAAGATGAGTGCGCTGTCCGTAAACCATGGTCAGATCATATGCAGATTCTCCACTGGTCTCCACAGGTTCGATCACATCCGTAAGAGACTCTGGCAAAGCTTCTGTTGTAATGGTGATCTCCTGGGAATCCTTCACTCTGCCGGAATCATCCAGAAGTTCCAGTACTACTGTATTATCCTCTCCCGGATAAAGACCGATAATGGGCACTCTGTGTGAACTGGCCGCATCTATCTCTCCGCTGATGTCTGCTGCTGCAGTTTTTCCTTTCACAGTAAAGCGCACTCCATACTCTTCTTCTGTGTCAAAAAGTACTACTGCAGTTAATGGGGAAATCTGATATGGGTTGAGAATAACCATGGGATCATCCCATGTATATCCATTTTCCTGCTCTGCCTGCAGCTGTTGGTCAATCTCATAGGAGGTTGCCACCAATGTTTTCGTCTGAGGGATTTCTGTCTGGATATCATTCGCGGAATCATCGTTTTCCTGAATGGAAATCGTGTCATCCACATCCATGGTAACATTCAGCTTTTGACCGTAATAGCCATATTTTTTCTTCCGTTTTTCTTTTACAGAATAGGGAATTTCCTGATTGGTAAGTTTCATGTAAGTATTATAAATTCCCCGCCGCTTTTTCCAGCAAAGGCCTGCAAACAATGCAAGCAGCACCAGAAACAGAAGCAGAATGGTGATTTTTTTCTTTTTGCTCCATTTTTTCATACTTTAAGCTCCTCAAATTTTTGTCGTTATGTCCGTACAGGCTGCAAAGCCTGTAACGTCAAAATGGGTTCAAGGCTCTTGAACCCATTTTGACAAATTATATACTTATGCCTGACTGTACATATATCCCGTATTATAAAGAACACCGTCCAGTTCCAGGTAAATATCCCATTCCTGACCTTCCAGCCCGTCAACTGCCGTCCAGCCCTTAACTGTAACATTTGTTCCGTCATCTCCTTCAGAAGGAGTCTGTGTCAGCTGATAAGCTCTCTGGGACTCACCGCTTATCAGGATCATCTTTCCAGCCAGCAGATCTGCTGCTGCGGTCTGGGTCTGGAAGCTTCCGTTCACACTGATCTTGCTTCCATCCAGCAGGAAATTCCAGCCATCTGGCAAAGCCTCTGCGGTGCTCACATCAATACTGCTTTCCTCATAACTTGTCTCTCCAAGAGAACCAAGCACCTCCGGAACTGCGGATGGATCATATTTTCCTTCTGTATAAAGGGGCATGCGGAAAGAACGATAGGTCAGCGCATTATAAGTGTCACCGGAGATCGTCAGTTCAAAGCTCAGCTCTCCATTATCTACCTGATCGATATGTGTGGTCTTGGTCAGTCCCTGTACAAACATATCTTTCGGGTAATAATCACTGCGGTTTTCTTCATCGCTATGCAGGTGGGAGCCAGCTGTGATCCACAGATGATCCTGTGTTCCATCCAGGGAAACCACACCGGAAATCCAGTCCGAATACCAGTCGGCGCCTCGCTCTTTACCATACTCAGTTACCTGGGAAACGGTCATGTTCTCTGTATCAATCTGATAAACAACCGCACGGGAATATACGTTATCACCACTTACACGGTTATCGCCATCCACACGTTTTACCTTGGCAGTACCATTGTCAAAAAGAGCAATATCTCCATTATCCAGAATGGAAACATTATGCTGTGCATAGAACCATTCGAAATCTTCTCCTTCCGGAGTAAAGAAGTAAGACGGATCCACACCATCCCAGCCTGTAGGATCTCCAAGGATCCATGCCAGGGATTTGTCCTCTTTATTTACTGCTACAATGGCATCTTTGTGTCTTGCAGAAAGAAGAACCAGATCATTCTCTGCATCATAGGCAAGACCATTATTATGGAACCAGTCAGCTTCCTCACTTCCGTCTGAATCCATAGAAGCAGACTGTCCATCTTCCTGGCTGATGAGATCTTTCATGTCAAGCTCCCATACAACAGCACCGGTCTCACGGTCAATTTCTACCACGTAGTCCTCAACTGTGCTTAAGTCCGGGCTGTCAGAAGCCACCAGGAGATTGCCATCCGGAAGCTCCACGAAATCGTGATGCTGGCCACCAGGAATCATGTATTCACGGTAAATTTTTCCCAGAAGGTCGACTTCGATCATTCCTTCTTTATAATAGCTGCTCTTCAGCACATAGGATGCAGGCATGAGAAGATGCCCGTTCTCCAGCTGGTGAACTCCGAGAGTTCCGCCAATATTGGTAAAGAATCTGATATCTCCGGCCGCATCTACTCCATACAGGGTTCCCATAGTGGAGCAGACAAAAGTCAGGTTCGAATAATCGTAACTTGCCTCGCTTTTCATCTCTGTCTGGATTGTACCGTAATCAACACCTATATCTTCTGTGGTTACTTCAAAGGTAGCAGAAGTCCCATCATCCAGAGTGATTACAACCTCTGTGGTATCATTGTTGTAAAGACCATAAATCGGGACGATATGCTCCGTTGCCTCCTCAAAAGTCCCCGTCACATCGTTCTCTGCGGATTTCCCTTTCACAGTAACAGTTCCGCCGCAGGCTTTCTCTGTGGAAAAAACGGCAACTGCACTTAAAGGGGACATTCCATATGGATTGACTACAATCAGGGCCTCATCAAGACTGTAGCCGTTTGACGCCTCTTGAAGGAGCGCTTCGTCAACAGCAGTCTGCTGTGCAAACCGGTCTGTTACTTCCAGGGCTGTCGCCTGGGACTGGGTATCTGCTGTTTCTGCTGCCTCGGAATCTGCATTCTCTGCATCCTCGGCAGTTTCTGTTTCCGGCTCATCTGTTTCTGTCTCTGCTGTAGTTTCTGTTTCTGCTGCAACTGTAGTAATAGAACCCACTGTCATTGTCATCATTACAAGTATTGCAGCCAGTTCCCGATATCTTTTATTCTTCATGCCAGCCTCCTGTACAATTTTATGATTTCTCAAACACGATCTAATACAAAATCCGCATTTTCATACCACCGTCATGGCAGCTGACGGATTGTCTGCATTTTTTATCATCCTTATAATGCGCAGTGATATTCCTCTGCCTCAAATGGATAGCTAAGCTCCAGACCTTCTGCATTCTCGTCAATCTCAAATGCGATCCAGCCCTCGTTGGAACCGAAATTCAAAGTGGTTCCTGCCATACGTGTCATACCAAGCTCTGAAATGAATTCATCATCCATTCTGCTATATTCATTTCCTTCACTGTCAGTCAGCTTCAGATTCGCCCAGTCCAAAGTCTCCTTGCTGCCGTCTTTCTCGATCTTCAGCTTAATCATACAGAAAGTCTTGCCTGCGTCAGCTTCTTTCTTGTAGTCGCTTGTCTCCACACCTGTATAGCCAAGTTCTACGCTTACATTCTCAAGAGAGGAATTGATCTCCACATCTTCTACTGTAATATTCCATCCTGCTGCAGAAACAACCTCGCCGTATGCATCACTGTTTGCAGTCTGGGCTGCTGTACCAGCAGAACTTCCTGCTGCTTCTGTCTCCTTGCTGTCGGCCACCTCTGCACTGTCTGCTTCTGTTGAATCACTACTTGCAGAATCCTCACCTGTACTCTCTGCTTCTGCAGCTGTGTCATCTGCCTCTGCACTGTCTTCTTCAGCGGAATCAGTACTTGCAGAATCTTCACTTGTATCTTCTGCTTCCGTGCTGTCAGGCTCTTCCTTGGCATCAGCATTGTCTGCGGCAGCTTCTGTCTTGGTATTCTCTTCCGTCTTTGTATCATTTGTGCCACCACAACCAGCCATTAAACCAGCCACCAGAACGGCTCCCATTACCTGTAATAAAACTTTTTTCTTCATTTTTTTACTCCCTTTATTTTTCTGGTATAACTTCATTTACCTGGAGCATGTTTGAAATAAATATTCTGCCAAATGTGCCGGAATCATTTTTCAAACACGCTCTGGTCGTGTTATCAACTATTATAGCATAGTTCCGCAATAAAACAGAAACACTTTCTTAATATTGCCTGTAAAAATTTAAAGTTTTACTGTTTCCACCATTCACAGCAACACGCTTCGCAGAATATTACCAGTGAACAGCAGCATTAAATCACTTAATTTTTATATTTTGTTCCAAATCATAAAATTCGTTCTGATATACAACATAAATCTCATAATCATCCGCTTCCATTCCCTGCAGCGGTACCGGAATGTTCTCATAAAACTGCAGGTAAGATTTCGTATGAAGACGGATGTCTGTAGTGTCATACACATAAGTATTTTTCTTTCCATGAAAAATAATCTGGGAAATCTGGTGATCATAAGCGCCTGCATAAAGCACCTGCCCGGTAAGATGTAATGTAATCTCGCCTTCTTCCAGTACCTGTTCTGGCTTCTTCTGCCAGAAGAACCAGGGCGCTTTTACAGGCTGATATAATTCTCCCATAATATAGTTGTCTTTTATTTCCATGACTGCTGCCAGATCATTCCAGTCAATTTTCATCTCTGATGCGCGATAATAATAGCTTTTGATGCTGAACTGATTGATCAGCTCTTCTGTATCATAGTCAAACTCATAGTTCATTCCTCTTCGTTTATCTTCAGAATCCTTCACATGACCGCACATGCCGAAAATATGATTACTGTCAGCATCATAAATAGCAGAAGAAGTAATGGTAGACCATACAGTAGGAATCTTTTTAATCTGCTTTACTGTCTTTTCTGCTTCATTTACAGCATAAACCAACAGATAAGATTCTTTTTCACCATCAAAGTATTGCAATACATCGGACTTTCGTACTTTTACATAATGATTATCAAACATACTGACTTCTACCGTCTGATCATCTTTATCAAGATTCACTCCCAGCTGGTAGGCAGTATGCTGCTGGAACTGATAAACAAAATCTCCTTCCGGCTGAAGCACATATTTCTCATATTCTGTACCCTCCCAGAATTTCGGATCGCAGAGAATCCACTGGATTTCCTTTGTCGTCCAGTTCAATTTGACCACAGATTCCAGATTTCGCGGACTGATCACAATGGTATCTGTCTCCGACTGATAAGACACTGTGTTTAAATGGGTCCAGTCAACCCGGTCCTCATATTTCCCGCTAAAAATGTCTTCCATTATCAATTCATTTACAACTTCTCCGGTCTGTCTGTCAATTTCCTGGATTTTGTCCTCAATGTGTCCTTCCAGGGAACTGGTCAGGACCAGAAGATTTCCATCCGGCTCTTTTTGGATTACTTCATGGTGATTTCCACCCGCCACATAGTACATGGTGTAGGCGCGTCCCAGATAATCCATCTCATAGAGATTGGTTGTCTGCGGTTTGTCCTGGGATGGCATAAAAGCTTCATTGGAGGCAACTATCATCCTGCTATTTGACAGCATATAAATTCCAGAAGTAAATTCTCCGCTCATGTACCAACGGATATCTCCCATACAGTCATAAGCAAATGGGAAGGTTGTCCGCTGTCCATATACCATAGTCAGTTCAAATGCAGATTCACCGCTTGTTTTCACCGGTTTCACAGCATCATCCAGTTTATCCGGAAGTTCATCCGTTGTAATAGTGATTTCCTGGGAATCTGTAACCTTGCCTGATTTATCCAGAAGCTCCAGAACAACTGTATTTTCCATTGCCGGGTAAAGACCGATCACCGGGATTCTGTGTGAAACAGCAGATTCCACTTCTCCACTGATATCTGCGGCTTCCGTTTTTCCCTTGACCGTAAAACGCACCGCACACTCTTCTTTTGTGTCGAAAATAATCACCGCTGTCAATGGAGAAACCTGATAAGGATTCTGGATCACCATAGGCTCCTCCCAGCTGTATCCCTTCTCCAGCTCGGCCTGCAGCTGCTGGTCGATTTCATAAGAGGATGCTATACGTGTGGTTTCTCTTGGAATATCTGTTTCGATCTCATTTGCAGAACCGTCATTCTCAGTTATGTAAACCGGATTTTCCAGATTCATGGAAGCATTCAATTCCTGGTCATAATATCCATATTTTTTCCTTCTTTTTTCCTGAACAGAATACGGAATCTCCTGACCCGTAAGCTTCATATATGTATTATAGATTCCACGGCGCTTTTTCCAGCATAGAGCGGCAAACAGCACAGCTAAAATTAAAAATATAATAAATACTGCAATTTTTGTTTTTTTATTCCACTTTCTCATTTTCCCAAATCCCTGATTTCCGGAAGTTGAAACCAGAACAGCACTCCATTCTCC
>OGYG01001685.1_pt1 | contig 13114 bp, 12 predicted proteins | sample 1576481 | NCBI WGS metagenome assembly OGYG01 (sample SAMEA3541497, study PRJEB24748) | human gut metagenome | biome: human gut; feature: human-associated habitat; material: faeces | place: China | collected 2012 | reverse complement strand
ATTCTTCTCTTGCGAGGGTTGAACTCTGTAATAACGAACTCGATTTCCTGTCCGTCATATTTCTTTAAGTTCTTCTCGTAAGTATCGGATACAAGGCTTGCAGGGATGAATACTCTTGTTTCTTCCACTACAACACTTAAACCACCATCAAGAACTTTAGCTACAGGAGCTTTTAATACTTCGTGGTTGTTAAATGCTTCCTCTAATCTCTTATTACCTTTTTCTGCTTTAAGTCTCTTATATGTTAAGAGAACCTGTCCTTCGCCATCATTCACTTTAAGAACTTTAGCTTCCATCTCGTCACCAACTTTAGCAACTGTTGTTAAGTCTAAATTCTGGTCGTTGGAATATTCGTTTCTTGAAATGATACCGTCGGCTTTATATCCAATATTTAAGATGATTTCATCCTCTTTTACATCGATAATAGTACCCTGAACTACCTCTCCATTTCTGATTGTCTTAAAACTTTCTTCCAGCATCTGGTCAAAACTCATTTCTGCCATGCTTTCATGAACCTCCTTGATAATATTATTTGGGGTTGAAGCCCCTGCAGTAATACCGAGCATCCCGATATTAGAAAAATCCTCCATATTCAAATCATTTTTTGTTTGTATATAAAAAGTATTACTACATTCTTTTTTACTTATCTCAAAAAGTTTTTGAGTATTCGAACTGTGTCTGCCACCGATTACTATCATCGCATCGGACTTCTTCGCCAGTTCCCTGGCTTCCGTCTGACGCTCCTCAGTCGCATTACAAATCGTGTTAAAAACATTTATATCATAACCCTTTTCTGAGATAATTTCAACTAAATCTTGAAACTTATTGTAGTTAAATGTCGTCTGGGACACGATAGATATCTTCGTATCAGCATCTAACTCAATTCCTTCTGCCTGCTCTCGATTCTCAATTACAATCGGATGCGTATGGCACCAACCCATAATCCCTTCTACTTCAGGATGATGGTTATTGCCTATAATAATGATTACTCTGCCATCCCCACTCTCCCGCTCGACGATTTTATGAATCTTTCTCACAAAAGGGCAGGTCGCATCCACTAAATCAAGACCCGCATTAAGGATCTCATCATAAATTGCTTTTGACACGCCGTGAGAACGAATAATAATCGTTCCCTCTGAAAGAGACTTGAAATCTTCACTGTCATTGATGACATGAACCCCTTGTCTTTCCAGATCTGCGACAACTTCATCATTGTGAATGATCGGCCCGAATGTATAAACATTCTTCTTAGAAGATTCTTTATACACGGTATCTACAGCTCTCTTTACTCCAAAACAAAAGCCAGCAGATTTTGCTATGTTAATTTTCATCATTTACTCCGGCAATATTATTTTATTTTTTTAAATTCGGAGATAATCGTATCAATCACCTGGGGAATTGACATATCAGAAGAATCTACCAGTATGGCATCTTCTGCCTGGCATAATGGAGCGATCTCTCTCTCCATATCCTGCTTATCTCTTGCTATAATATCGGTCTTAATCTGCTCGATATCACAGTCTGCACCTTTCTCTTTCAATTCGTCATAACGTCTCTTCGCTCTTACATCAGCAGAGGCCGTCAGATAAATCTTAAGAGATGCATCTGGCAGGACATTCGTTCCAATGTCTCTTCCATCCATGAGGATATCCGAAGTCTTCGCCATATCGCGCTGCAGATCAAGCAGTGCAGCTCTTACTTCCGGAACAGCGGATGTCACTGATGCCATCTTACCGACTTCTTCCTTACGGATATATCCGGTAACATTCTCACCATTTCATATAACCTGCTTTTTCCCTTCCTCGTCATATTCTAAAGTTACATGAATGTTAGGACATTCTGCCGCAACGAGCTTCCTGTCATGTCCATCAATACCTTTACGCAAAAAATATAAAGCGATTGCCCGGTACATTGCTCCGGTATCTACATATATAAAACCTATATCTTCTGCGATTGCCTTTGCAATCGTGCTCTTTCCAGCTCCTGCTGGCCCATCAATTGCTATACTGTACATGGACATTTCCTCCCATTCTTTTGAAACCTGACTGCGTATACAGTGATTTCACTTTTACCTACACTTGATTAGTGTAACATATTTTTCCGAAAAAAAAAACTATTTTTTTATAATTTTTTAAATTTTACGTTTTCTTTACGCATTTTTGCCTGCTACGTAGCCTGTTGTCCATGCAATCTGCAGGTTATAGCCGCCTGTGACAGCATCTAAATCCATCATTTCTCCGGCAAAAAATAAATGTTTTACTTTTTTAGACTCCATTGTAGACGGATTAATTTCTTTTACATTTACTCCGCCTCTCGTGACGATTGCCTCATTAAAGCCACGGACTCCTGTGATATGCATCTCGAAATTCTTCATCAGCTCAATCATATGCCTTCTTTCTTTTTTGCTGATGTCTCTTATCTTTTTATCTTCCGGAATCTGTGCTTCTTCTAAGAAAACAGGAATCATTTTCTTTGGAAGAAGACGTTCCATCACATTAGAAATATTTTTATTACGATAAGTGTCAAATTCTCTTAAAAACCGTTTATCTAACTGTTCCGGGGTAAGAGAGGCTTTTAAATCAAGAATCATTTTTAATTCACCTGCCTCTAACTCTTTCTGATATTTGCCAAGACAGGTACTTGCTGTAAGAACAAGCGGACCACTCACTCCAAAATGCGTAAAGAGAAATTCTCCAAATCCTTCATAAACTGTCTTTTTCTTTGCTTTGATACGCACCCCTATATTCTTTAAAGTAAGTCCCATCAAATCTTTGCACCACATTTCTTTCATCTCAAATGGAACTAAAGGTGGTTCTATGGAGTTAATCTTATGTCCTGCTTGCTTTGCAAGTGTATATCCCGATCCATTGGAACCGGTAGAAGCGTAGGAAAAGCCGCCGCAGGCAAGGATAACAGAATCTCCCATCATTTTCTTTCCGTCAGACAAGAGTACACCAACACAGTTTTCTTTTTCTTCATCAAAAAGCAGTTCTTTTACTTCTGTGTGATAGTAAATCTGTACCCCGCCTTTTTTACACTGTTTCTTTAATGCATCAATTACATCCGAAGACCGGTCGGACTGTGGAAATACTCTCTGTCCTCTCTCTGTCTTTATCGGAAGACCGATTTCTTCTAAATAGTCCATCATATCCTCATTATTAAACTGCGAAAATGTACTGTATAAAAATCTTGGATTTGTTACCACATGGGTAAGAAATTCGTCTGCCGGGCAGGCATTTGTAATATTGCATCTGCCTTTCCCCGTAATAAAAAGCTTCTTGCCAAGTTTTTCGTTCTTTTCAAGAATGCAGGCCTTTTTCCCCTCTTTAGACGCAGAAATGGCAGCCATCATACCGGCTGCCCCTCCGCCTACAATAATTACTTTGTTCATTATAGTAAACTCCTGTTATAAACATCATACTCGTTCCAGAGTTCTTCAAGTGCCATAAGACGCTTCTCTACATCATCCTTACGAAGCAATGCAATCGCTGTAACCATCGCATTCACCACACTTAACGGACATACTAAAGAATCCACGATTGTCATTACATCACTCTTTGCAATTAATTTACAATCTGCATACTCTACAATTGGAGACTGCATATTGTCGGTAAGTGCGATTGTCTTCGCTCCATGATTCTTCGCATACTGAAGCGCACAGATGGTTCTCTTTGAATATCTTGGAAAAGTAATTCCCATCATAACATCCTTATCACTGATATCGTAAATCTGCTCTAATGTCTCGGACGTGCTGTTGGCATCTACGATAATTACATTGTCAAACATCATCTTAAAATAATATCCCATCAGACCGGCAAGATAGGCTGCACTTCTCGCACCTAAAATATATAATCTTCTTGCGTCATTGATAAGCATAACGGATCTGTTAAATTCTTCCTCATCTACACCGCTCTGAATCGTATCGCGAAGCCTCTCTGAATCTGTATACAAAATACTCTTTAATACACCTTTTTCCTGATATCTTTTTGAGGAAAGGGACATTCTCTGAATGGAGTTTGAATTTGTCTTTACAATAACCTGAATTGCCTTCTGTAGCTCTGGATATCCCTCGTAATCAAGCTGATAAGCAAAACGAACCACTGTAGACTCACTGACTCCTGCTTCCTTTCCAAGCTTTGAAGCGGTAAGATACGCCGCAATATCATAGTTCTCTGTAATATACTGAGCCAGTCTTCTCTGTCCTTTACTGAACTCGGAAGACTTCTTCTCTATTCTCTGTAATAAATTTAAATGTTCCACTCTATTCTTCCACCTATTCTGTAAAATTAAGTATATTTCATAATACTCCATTTTCTTCTTTTTGTAAAGCAAAATGCAGGATTTAAAGAAAGAAATTGCAAATAGAAATTCAACTTTATAACTACAGAACAATTTTTACACAAAGAGAAACTGTGCTTCCAAAAAATTCCATCACACAGTTTCTTTTCCTTCAAAATTACTTTCCAGGATAAGTAATAACAGACTCTACATCATAGCCTTTTAATACATCACGGCCATGCAATCCCTCAAGTTCCATAACAAACAGAACCTTTACGACAACGCCACCAAGTTCTTCGATCAGATCAATCGCAGCCTTTGCTGTTCCACCAGTTGCTAAAAGGTCATCCACAAATACGATTCTTTGTCCCGGACGAATGTCCTCTTTATGGATTTCAATCTCTGCTGTTCCATACTCTAAAGCATATTCTTTGCTTACAGTCTCTCTTGGCAGCTTTCCTTTCTTACGGACAGGAACAAATCCCTTGCTTTTATTGTAAGCAAGAGGCATACCAAATAAAAATCCACGGGATTCCGCTCCAACAACTACGTCAAACTCTGTTCCCTCTAAGCAATGCATCAATTCATGTACGCTAAGTTTCAGTCCCTCCGGATCACGTAAAATAGAGGTAATATCTCTGAAAATAATTCCCGGCTTTGGGAAATCTGGAATATTAATGACATAATCTTCAAGTTTTTTCACTTTGTCCACCCTTTCTGCCCCCAAATCAGGCATAAAACTATTAAGCACAGACTTTTATCTTCGCGCTTTTTCTTCTTATGATTAATTATAACAGATTTTTTATGTAAAAAACAACAGAAAAACGTTTATTTCTACTTACACATTACAAAAATGCTCGATAGCGTATGCTACGCCCTCCTCATCATTTGTCTTTGTCACAAAATCTGCAACCTCTTTCAAAGACTCTTCTCCGTTTTTCATAGCAACACCGACACCAGCCATCTTAACCATCTCAAAATCGTTATTGCCATCGCCGCACGCCATAATACTTTCTATCGGAATATCAAGAATTTTTCCAAGATTGAGCATCGCATCTCCTTTATTACAAGTTGCCCCATTAATCTCAAGATTATTACCAAGAGAACAGGTAACCGCCAAATCTTCTATCTTTCCAAGTTCACGGAAAGCTCTCTGTCTGTCTTCTTCCTTTGCAAAGAACATATTTATCTTCTCCACTGGAGCTTTATTTTCTTTCATCCACTCTCTTAAATCATCAATACGATTGCGTGATGTACGAACCAGCTTCTCGATATGTTTCTCAATTCCATAGTTTTCTACATTATCATAAAAGCGAGCCTCACACCAGCCAGCTCCTAATGCATAAATATCATAAAATGTATCATATGTTTCTAACACATCGAATAACTCCAATGCTCTCTCCCACGGAATACAATTCTGATAAAGAACTTTATCCTCTTTTAAATCTAATACACTTGCACCATTGGATAAAATAACATATCTCATTCCTTCAATCTGTGTTAAATATTCTGGAATACCCGATTTTACTCTTCCTGTTGCCGGTAAAACCTGAATCCCTTCCGCAAGACATTTCTCAAGTACTTCCTTTGTATGTGGAGTTAACACCTTATCTGAAGTGAGCGTTGTTCCATCTAAATCTAATCCTATCAATCTGACATCTGGCTGTTTTTTCTCCTGTTCCATATTTTCTCCTTATCTATCTCTTAATTCATAGCGATTTTGATGTATCTCTCTTTTCATCCTCATATTATTCTATTGATTCTCGCCTTATTTGTCAAATTAGGATAGTTTTTTATTAATTGGGAATCTAAACAGACGAAAAAATATGCGAAAGAAGCACTAAAAAATTTATCTCATAAATTTTTAAAACGATAATTCTGGATGACGATTTGGATATTCTTCTGCCCTCGCCATTCATTTACCTGTGGATAATAAGTCACATCCATCCATATATGATGTGACAGGCCTTTTTGAATTCTCTGTGCCTCTTCTTTTCCACAAAAAGAGATGAGTTCTTCTAAAAATACATCGGATTCTCCAAAATACATGGCATCTATGCTTGTTCCATTGGCATCCGACAGGAAGAGTTTTAAACATCTGCCTGTTGTTCCGAGTACCCGCATTCCTTTTATGTAAAGGTCTTTTTGTGCAAAGAGCGGTTTTGTGTTTTCATTTCCAAATGGTTCTAGTAATTCAAATTCATTGATGAGACTTTCGGATAAATAAGATATCGGCAAGGCTACATCAATGTGAACTTTTTCTGCGAAATCATCTTCGGTAAGGGTTGCGTTGGCATTTAATTTTTCCCGGAATTCTTCTAAGCGGTCTTCCTGCATAGAAAATCCTGCTGCCATCGGGTGCCCACCGAATTTATCGAAACATTCCTTGATTTTGTTCATTTCCTTATACATATGATAGGCTTCGATAGAACGGCCAGAGCCTTTTAATCCTTCTTTTGTTCTTGTGATGACAAATACTGGCTTATGGTAATGTTCTTTCATTCTTCCGGCAATAATTCCGGCGATACTTTCGTGACAGTTTGGAAGATATACAACAAGTACCTTATCGTTTGCATGTCCCGTGCTTTCGAGATATTCTTTTGCAGCTTTTACCCCGTTAGCTGTCATTTCTTTTCGCTCTGCATTTAGCTGTGTGAGTGCTTCTGCTTTCTGCCTGCAAAGTTCTTTATCTTCGCATAGAAGAAGTTCTAACGCATCTTTTGCAGAGGTCAAACGACCGGAAGCATTAATACACGGACCGAGAATAAATCCAAAGTGATAAGAAGATATCTTTTTTTCTTCAAGATGATTTGCCTCAATTAAAGCTTGCAGCCCGGTAATATTCGTATGCTGTATCCGTCGCAGGCCTTCCTTTACGATAATACGGTTCTCATCACACAATGGCATAACGTCACAGACTGTTGCCATCGCCGCAATCTCAAGAAATACTTCACTTTCTCTACGGTCAATTCCAAACAAATCATAAAGCACCTGAATAAACTTGTAGACAACAACCGCTCCGCATATATTTTCAAATGGATACGGACAATCTTTTTGCTTCGGATTAATAACGGCAGCGGCTGACGGCAAATTATAAGAAATGCTTCCATCTTCTTGCCTTTGAAACGGAATATCATGATGATCTGTCACAATCAGGGTGAGTCCTAAAGAATTTCCATAAGCAATCTGTTCTGCTGCCGCAATTCCATTGTCACAGGTGATAATCGTATCAATTCCGTCCTCTGCTGCCTTTTCTATCAGATGTTCATTAATTCCATAACCGTCTTCCACACGGTCAGGAATCTTATAATCAACATCCGCACCACAGCGTTTTAATCCCTGATATAAAATATAGTTTGATGAAACACCATCTACATCATAATCCGAAATAATCCGAATCTTTTTGCCTGTTTCTATCTTCTCTTTTATGATTTCCGCTCCCTTATCGGCATCTTTCAAAAGATGAGAATCATATAAATCAGACAGAGAACCATAAAGATAACGCTGCATTTCCCTAACTGTTGTTAAGCTCCTATTTCTCATCAGACGCGCCGTTACCGGGCTGATATGAAATATCTCACCAATTTTATTAAAATCTGCTCTTTTTGAAGCGATAAACCACTTTTCCATCTATTCTTCTTCGCCTTCTGTATCTGCTAATGCAGCCTTAATCATAATTGCGCATTCTACTCTCTTACGCTCCATATCGCAACTTAAATCATAAGAATCATCAATTGTTCCATGGAAATTATAAGAGTTTGCAGGACAGCCGCCGCTACAGTAGAATCTCGCAAAACAGTCTTTACATTTTTTCTTTGTGTATACGTTGCAGGAACGGAATTCGTCACAAATATCGGTACGCTTGATTCCATCAAAAACGTTACCAAGAAGGAATTTCTCTTCTCCTACAAACTGGTGACAAGGATATAAATCTCCCCATGGTGTTACTGCTAAATACTCTGTTCCGCTTCCACAGCCGGAAAGTCTTTTTGCTACACATGGACCACCTGTAAGGTCAATCATAAAGTGGAAGAAATTAAAGCCTTTTCCTGCTTTTTCTCTCTTAATCATTTCTTTTGCAAGTCTGTCATACTCATCAAAAATCTGTGGAAGGTCTTTTTCCTGAATTGCGTACGGCTCTTCTGGCTGTCCAACAACTGGTTCCATGGAAATCTGTTCAAATCCTAAGTCTGCAAGATGAAGAACATCTTTGGAAAAATCAAGATTTCTATTGGTAAATGTTCCTCTTACATAGTATTTCTGCTGATGTCTGGACTCTGCAAAACGGATAAACTTCGGCATGATAAGGTCATAGCTTGGCTTACCATTTCTTGTAGGACGCATGTAATCATGGATTTCTTTACGTCCATCGACACTTAAAACAACGTTGTCCATTTCTTTATTGGCAAATTCCATAATCTCGTCATTTAACAGCACACCATTGGTTGTCAAAGTGAAACGGAAATGTTTGTTATGTTTTTCTTCAAGAGAACGTCCATATTCTACAACTTCCTTTACAACACCGAAGTTCATTGTTGGCTCACCGCCAAAGAAGTCAACTTCAAGATTATGACGGTTTCCAGAATTGGCTACAAGGAAATCAAGGGCAGCCTTTCCAACCTTTGCACTCATAAGTTCACGGTGTCCTTTATACTCCCCTTCTTCTGCAAAACAGTAGCGGCAGGCAAGATTACAATCATGTGCAATATGAAGGCAAAGGGCCTTTACTACTGTCTTTCTGCTCTTTACCTCTTTAATATAGTCTTCGTAAATATCTTCTGTAAATAAAAGTCCCTCTTCTTTTAAAGAAGTTACCTCTTTATATGCCTCTTCAATATCCTCCTTGCTGTAAGAAAGTTCATTTTCTATTTCTTCTAAGCTTTTTTCTTCATATAAAGCAATGACATCATAAGTTACATCATCAACAACATGAATGGCACCACTGCACACATCCATGACAATATTATATCCATTATTTTTATACTGGTGAATCACGTTAAATATCCCTTTCTATTTCTTTTATAGTTTTTATACTTAATTTTCTAAAATATATTTTTAATTTGAAGATATGTCCTGCTAACTTTAAAATAGATATATAATACAGAACATTCCTGTATACAATATTTTCAACTTACAATAAAGTAATCTCTGCAAACATACTTTTCCATACAAGAGATAAGGTGAACTGACAAAAAAGACAGTTCACCCTACTTCAAGCATATGTCAGGAAGCATTCTTCCTGTTGTGCTCTCTAATTATTTATTACTCTCGCAAGTCTGGTTACCTACTGTACAAGATGTCTTGCAGGCAGACTGGCAGGATGTCTGGCACTCGCCGCATCCACCTTTACACATTGTAGTACCGTAAGTTTTGTTTCCGGTCAGTGTCTTTACACGTTTCATTAATAACGCCTCCTCACTTCATGATCTAGTATGTAAAGCATCTAAGATGACACTTTGTAGGTTATTATAACACAAACCCTCCCGTAAGAAAAGAACTTTTTAGCTTAACATTCCTCCAAGCATTCCTCCTGCCGCACAATAAAGCATCATTGTAAAAAATGCTGTTGTATCTGTCACAAATGCCTGCCCCATCCCGACACGTATTACTCCAAAAAACAAGCAATATAAAACACCTACGCCAAGCCCCCATAAATACCGTTTTTTTATATTCTTTTTCCCACACAAAAATCCCCCGACAAAACAAGCCATCACACTCATAACAATTAAACCAATTTTTTCTACGGAAGCAGAAAGATTACCTTTCAACATGGCAAATGCAAACACTGCTAAAAATAGCATTGTGAGTAATACTGCAATTAATGCAGAAAGAAACAGGCCTGCTGCACGCTCCATCCATTTTTTATACGAAATTCCATCCATAGGCTGCACCAAAGGCTTTTTTATAGCCTATGAAAAGGGTTCTCTGTTTAGAACAGGAGAGACGAAATTAAGAGACCGCCAATATATAAAAAATGCTTCGTATCACTGCGCTCTTAATGCTCGTCCGCATTAAGAGCTTGCTCTAAAGTCACAGTTCTTATATATCCATTATCGAGCTTCTGCTTTTTCTAAGACAGGCAATAAAGAATGCCAGAAGGAATTAAATTTAATTTGGGGAAGAAAAGGGGGAGTACTCTGTCAGTTTCAGTTTTCGTCTGTCCTAAACTCCACATTTTTTCCCACTTCACAGACAAACATTTTGCTTTTTTTGTTCATAATATTAGGCTATAATGATTATGAGAAAGTTTGTCTATGTAATTAAATGATAATCGCAGATAGTTGCAGATGAATATAGATTTGGATAGAAGATTATTGGGGGAATTATATGATTAAGATTACGAAGGAAAATATTATTCCGTATTTAAAAGCGCATATGCCAGATTTTGATGATTCTCTTCCTGTGCAGATCAGTATGGTTGGAGAGGGAACAGAGGAAGAGGACGGAGACGGCTATGTGAATTACATTTACAGGGTGCAGACACCGAAGGAATCTCTGGTGCTGAAGCAGGGAACAGAAATCAGCAGGGTAAGCCAGCAGAAAATCGCAACATACCGCAATCGTCTTGAATACAATAGTATGCGTATTTTCTATGCGATTACACCGGAATATGTGCCATATCTTAAGTTTCAGGACAGGGAAAATAATATCTTTGTGATGGAAGATGTATCTGATTTAAAGGTAGTGCGTTTTCAGTTAAATAAGAATAAGATGTTCCCGGAACTTGGCCGTCAGTGTGGCGAATTTATGGCAAAGACAGAATTTTGCACATCAGAATATTATCTGTCCCGTGAACAGTATCGTGGATTGCAAAAGCATTTTGAAAATACTGAGCTTCGAAAGATTATGGAAGATCAGATGTTTTTAGATTGTTTTGGTTGTGACATTGATTACTCTTTAGGGAAGAACTTTGCAGATTTTGCAGATCAGTTCAGTAAAGATTCCAGATACCGCACAGAGCTTTATAAGCTCCGCCGTAAGTTTATGAGCCATGCAGATGGATTGATTCATGCCGATTTGCACACATCAAATATTATGGCATCAAGAGACAAAATGAAAGTAATCGATATGGAATTTGCTTTCATGGGACCATTTGGTTACGATCTCGGTTATCTGGTTGGCAACCTCATTTCTCAGTACTGTGCAGCCTGTTTTAAACGCTTCCCGTCCGAGCAGAGTAGAAAGCAATTTAAAGCATATCTGTTAGCAACGATTAAGTCATTAATCGAAACATATATGAAGACATTTACCTTATGTTGGGAAAAGAGCGTAAAAGAAAGGTACCGTGGACAGCAGGGACTTTTACAGAGCATCTTGCAGGAAGTCATGGAAGATGTGCCAGGATATGCCAGCATGGTAAACTGGTTCCGCTCCGTAAGTGAGATACCATATCCAGACTTTGACGTAATCGAAGATAAAGATGCCAAACGTAATGCAACGGTACTGTCACTCATGATAGACTGGGGAATTATGTTTGGAAGATATAAGTATCAAAGTGCAGACGATTTGATCGAGACAATTATAGGAATTGAAGAAGAGTTTAGAAAGTCATTGTAAGAGATAGGTTGAATCAATTTTGAACAGAGAATTTTTTACACAGTTTAGAGCGTGTTTGAAAAATCATTCCTACAACCTGCACGCGTTAATTTACGGTATATTTTGCCTTCATTCAGTTGCCGTAGCCCGCTACGCCGCCTTCATTCAGGCGAAATCTCCCGCAAATTGCGACGCACATCTTGCAGAAAGCATTTTTCAAATACGCTCTAGAAGAAGTCGGTTATATAGCTGGCTTCTTTTTTTATTGGAAAAAATAATCATTAACCTGAAGTGATTTATCTTGAAAACGTGGAAGAAGATATGTATTATAAAAAAGTAATATTACATTAAAGAAAGCAAAAAAGTAAAACGAAAAGAGGTCTATTATGAAAAAAATATTACTGGTTATGGCAGTGACAGTAGCTTTGTCATTAAATGCTTGTACTTTTACAGACCAGTCAGAAACAAGTAATATGGTTGATGAGTCTGTTTCTGTTGACCAGGGAGGACAGGTTATAAGAGTTGATATTCCTAATGGAGATGGTACATTCACTACGTTAGAAGGAGAAGAAGCACAAAAATGGTATGATAAAGCAGGTGAAGAAGATCAACAGGAAGATGCCGAAGAAGTTTCAACGCAATCAATAGAAGATGTTAAATAATACATCTAGATTAAAGGAGCGAGGCAATGAAAAAGAAGAAATTTTTAGTAGTTATTTTATTTTTAACATGGCTTAATTACTTACTATCTTATGAATATGTAAAAACTATGATGGATACGGCAGATGCTTCTAAAGTTAGTAATACAATAGTGTTGTTAGTCTTTCCTATAATGTGGAATTATGGAGCAGCTATTATAAAAATTATTAGTTCCATTGTATTGCTCATCATCACCTTGATATATCAAACTAATGAGTATGTTGATATAAGAAAAATTTGTTATTCGTCCGATGATTCGCTGATATGGAAGATTGTAAGTATTTTGTTTTATATTGCAATAGTATTGTTTGCTGCGTATATTCTATGGTCAAATGTTAAATATAGTTTCCTGGGCATAACGTGGTTCTTATCAAGTATCCTGTTGGCAAGTTCTTATTTTATATGGATTAAAAATTTATCATTTTGTTTACAAGATAGCTAATTATCGGTAAGTGAAAAAAACGGAGATGTTGCAGTGGAATAGTAATGTAACATCTCCGTTTTTAATATTTTAATTTGGATATAAGTTAGATGTGTAAAAAGACAACAAAAAAAGCACGAGACGGGATTCGAACCCGCGACCCTCGCCTTGGCAAGGCGA
>OGYG01001680.1_pt1 | contig 13146 bp, 8 predicted proteins | sample 1576481 | NCBI WGS metagenome assembly OGYG01 (sample SAMEA3541497, study PRJEB24748) | human gut metagenome | biome: human gut; feature: human-associated habitat; material: faeces | place: China | collected 2012 | reverse complement strand
TCCCCTGAGCCAGCAATTAACGCTCAGATGCTCAAGCGCTCTAGAAAGCACTATGTTGTCGCAGATTCTTCTAAGCTGGGCACTACTTCTAACTTCCAGTTTGGTTCTGCAGAAGACATTGACCTTCTGATTACTGATACAGGTGCAACTGACGAGCAGATCCAAGAGCTCAAAGCCGCAGGCCTCAAGGATGTTGTCTGCGTCACTCCTTCTATTCTTCCTGCTAAGTAAGACTTGCGCTTCATCATTTATTAAGCGAACACAGACGGCGACCTTTTACAGGTCGCCTTCTTACATTGCAAAATTTTTACGTGTAATTGTGTTTAATCGCATCCGGCTACACGCACCCACCGAAGTTCAACAGGACCATCTGTCGAGCAGCTTGCTGACCAAACAGCGATTAGCAGCGATTAGCTTTCCAAAGCTTCAAATGACTTAAAGCCTTCGCCGATTGCCTCGTGGACCTCTGAAACAAATACCAGTGCATCGGGGTCAATCTCAGAAACGATAACTTTCAGCTGAACAACCTCCGTACGACCAAGAACGCACATCAAAACAGGCTTGTGCGCACCACTCCACAGTCCGCGCGCCTGAAGCTCCGTGCAGCCACGATTAAGGTTATAAAGAATCTCGTGAGCGATGGCATCGTGCTCAGAAGAAATAATATAAACGCAACGCTCGGACCTTGGTCCGTCGATGACAAAGTCGATCATTTTTCCTGTAACAAAGATTGCCAGAGCAGAATACAGACCGTTTTCTAGCGAGAAAACCGGAATAGCTGCAATAATGATGACAATATCAACAATGATGATTGCGGTACCTGATGGAATACCAAAGCGCTTGGAAACCGCCTGAGCAATGATGTCTGTACCGCCAGTATTTCCACCCGCTCTAAATACAAGGCCAAGACCAAAACCACAGATAATACTGCCCCACAGAGCAGCAAGCATAAGATCATTGGCGCCAAGAGCTGGTAAAAAAGGTGCAAATAAATCAACAAAAATACTAGAAATTAAGAAGCCTACAACGCTCTTGAGCAAGTATTTTTTGTTGCCGCTTTTTGCAACAAAAGCCATCAAAATGATATTCATAGCGATTGTTTGCATACCAACTGGCAAATCAAAACCAAAAGGCAATGCAACAGCTCTAATAATCGTTGCAAAACCAGTAATACCACCAGCCGCAAGTCCGTTAGGAACTTCAAATACATCAAGGCCAACTGCAAAAATTGCACAGCCAAGGACGATAAAGAACGAATCTTTAAAGGTCTTTTGCCAAGTAGATTTTTGCACACTAATCCTTTCCGCCAACAACCCAGCGATGGTACGCAATGATGAACTGATCAAGATCGCCGTCTGAAAGAACGGACTCTACGTTTCCTGTTTCTGCACCTGTTCTTAAGTCCTTAATGAGCTGATAAGGATAAAGAACATAACTCCTAATTTGATTGCCAAACGAGATTTCTCTCTTTGGACCGCGAAGCTCATCCAGCTCAGCTTCGCGTTTCTCCTTTTCAATCTCATACAAACGACTGCGCAAGATATTCATTGCTGCAGCTTTGTTCTGAAGCTGGCTGCGTTCGTTTTGGCAGGTTACTACCGTTCCTGTTGGAATATGTGTAATACGAACTGCCGAGTCTGTAGTGTTAACTCCCTGACCTCCTGGACCAGATGCATGGTAAACGTCAATACGCAGGTCATTGGGGTCAATAGCAACTTCAATATCTTCAGGAAGAACGGGTAAAACTTCTACACCAGCAAATGACGTCTGCCTGCGTTTCTTATCGTCAGTAGGAGAAATTCTTACCAGACGATGCACACCTTGCTCTGCACGAAGCATACCGTAAGCATTTTTGCCACTTACCGTAAAGGTTGCGCGGTCAAGGCCGATAACCTCCGCAACAGGAGCGTCGTTGATATCAACTTTCCAACCACGGCGATCGCAATATTTGAGATACATGCGAAAAAGCATCTCGCACCAGTCTTGAGCCTCAAGGCCTCCCTGACCAGGCTTAATAGTAACAATTGCATCACCATGATCAAGTTCATCAGTAAACCAGCTTGAAAGTTCAAGCTCCGACAAGTCTTTTTCAAGAGATGCCGCAAGCGCTTGAGATTCGTCGAGTGATGCTTGGTCTCCAAGCTCTGTTCCAAGCTCAAAAGCGGCCTCAGCATCACCGAGTTTCTCTTTAGCTCTATCAATACCAGCAACATCATCGCGAAGTAATGCTAGTTGAGTCATTATTTTTTGCGCAGCTTCAGCGTCGTCCCAAAAATTGGGACGAGCACTTTCTGCCTCAAGTTCTGAAATTTGCTGACGCTTCTCAGTGAGGTGAAGATATCCTTCTACCTCAGAGAGACGCTCCGCTAAAGCTTGGAGCGAAACAACCTCTGTATCAGCCATTCTTACCTATTTCGGCCGTGGCAGTTCTTAAACTTTTTGCCACTTCCACATGGGCAAGGGTCATTGCGACCAACGTTGACGTAAGGATTTGGATCGTCAGACTTACGGTAGGTTGATATAGAAGACTGGCTGACGCCGGTTCCCTGTGGACTCTTTCCAATAGCTGCGGCATTCTTAAGCATGCTCTTGCCTTGCTTAAGTGCCTTTTGATCGCCGTCAGTCTCTTCTCCACCAGAATAGTGAGCATTCTGGAAGGCCTCTGCCTCAGTATTCTGACGTGGACGATTAACCAACTCAAGGCGAAGAATAGTACGGAGGAAGTCCTCGTACATGGTGTTTACCAGCAGCGTAAATGCCTCGTATGCCTCGGTCTTATACTCAACCAGAGGATCGCGCTGACCAAAACCACGAAGACCAATACCGGTCTTTAGGTAATCCATCTCCTGGAGGTATGCCATCCAACGAGTATCAATGACGCGAAGCATTACCTGAGCAGCAAGCTCACGCATAACTTCTTCACCAAGCTTCTGGGTCTTCTCGTCAAAGGTCTTTTGGACAAATGCGGTGACATCTTCTTCAAGCTGCTCAAACTTGGTGTCCTCGGTAAACTCTGGAAGATCAGTCTTACCAGTAAGTTCAGTGAGCCACTTCTCAAGACCCTCAAGATCCCACTCGTCAGCATCTCCGTAACAGAACTCCTCGCAAATGCGCTGAGTAGTAGAAGCAGTGACTGTCTCGATGAGCTCCATAAGATCCTTACCGTCAAGAATCTTGTTTCTCTCTGCGTAAATGACCTGACGCTGTTTGTTCATAACATCGTCGTAATCGAGGACGTTCTTACGCATTGCAAAGTTGACTTCCTCAACCTTGCGCTGGGCGCCCTCGACAAGCTTGGTAACAATCTTTGCCTTAATTGGCATATCGTCTGGAAGCTCATAGCGCTGCATCATTGCTGCAACGCCATCCATGCGATCTCCACCAAAGCGGCGCATCAAATCATCTTCAAGAGAAAGGTAGAACTGGGTCTGACCAGGGTCTCCCTGACGACCAGAACGACCACGAAGCTGATTGTCAATACGACGGCTCTCATGACGCTCGGTACCAATAACGCACAAACCACCCGCAGCAGTTACTGCCTCACGCTCAGTAGCGCAGATTTCCTTTGCTTCTTTGCGCGCAGCTTCTTTTTGCTCCTGAGTAGCCTCAGCTGGCTCAATTCCCTGGTTACGAAGGATATCTTCAGCCATGACATCTGGGTTGCCACCCAAAAGAATATCGGTACCACGACCTGCCATGTTGGTTGCAATAGTAACTGCACCCTCACGACCAGCCTGAGCAATAATCTGTGCCTCACGCTCATGGAACTTAGCGTTCAGAACGTTATGTTTAATGCCGCGTTTAGACAGAATGCGAGAAATACGCTCGGAGTTGTCAATGGAAACGGTACCAACAAGTACTGGCTGACCATTCTGATGACGCTCTTCAACGTCTCTTACGACAGCTTCAAACTTAGCGTCAATAGTACGATAGACCAGGTCATCGAGGTCTTCACGCTTAACCGGACGGTTAGGTGGAATAACCTGAACAGGAACGTGATAAACCTCACGGAACTCTGCGTCCTCGGTCATTGCAGTACCGGTCATACCGGAGAGCTTGTCGTACATGAGGAAGTAGTTCTGGAGGGTGATAGTTGCCAAAGTCTGGTTTTCTTCACGTACCTGAACGTTCTCTTTTGCCTCAATTGCCTGGTGAAGACCCTCAGAATAACGACGGCCTTCCATGATACGACCAGTAAACTCATCAACAATCTTTACTTCGCCATCAATGACAACGTACTGCTGGTCACGGTGGAACATATACTCAGCCTTCAGTGCCTGCTGAAGATGATTGACTAGCTGGCCAGTCTCATCGTTGTAGATATCGTCAATGTTGAGAGCGCGCTCGACCTTCTCAAGACCAATCTCTGTTGTTGCAATGGTGTGCTTTGCCTCATCCATCTCAAAGTCAACATCTGGAGTTAATCCACGAACTGCCTTTGCAAAATCCTTATAGGTACCTGCGGATTTAGTGCCAGCACCAGAAATAATCAGAGGAGTACGAGCCTCATCGATAAGGATGGAGTCAACCTCGTCGACGATGGCGTAGTGGTGACCACGCTGAACACGCATCTCTGGGCGAGTAACCATGTTGTCGCGCAGGTAGTCAAAGCCAAACTCTGAGTTTGTACCGTACGTAATATCTGCCTCATATGCAGGCTTTTTAAGGCTCAGTCGCATGCCGTTCTGCAGAAGACCAACACTGATGCCCAAGAACTTGTAAATGGTGCCCATCCACTCACTGTCTCGTTTAGCCAGGTAATCATTGACCGTAACGATGTGAACGCCTTTGCCGCTCAGTGCGTTAAGGTAACCAGCAAGAGTGGAGACAAGCGTCTTACCTTCACCGGTCTTCATCTCTGCGATAGTACCCTTGTGAAGTGCGATACCACCGATGAGCTGGACATCAAAGTGACGCTGACCAATAGTTCTTACTGACGCCTCACGTACCGTCGCAAAAGCCTCTGGGAGAAGATCGTCTAGACTTTCTCCTTCGGCATAACGAGCCTTGAACTTCTCGGTCTGAGCCTGAAGCTCTTCATCGCTCATTTCCTGCATTGTTGGCTCAAGCGCATTGATCTTCTCGACAATACGCTGATATGCTTTGAGGTCCTTGTCAGCGCCAAAGGACAGAATCTTAGAGAGGAAATTAGGCATAGCTTTTTCCTTGACGTCGGGCATCTATCTTCGGTTGATAGACACAGTATTCAACTTATATATCATACCCCGTCTAACTGCTTGAATCACACTACATGGCGTCGTAAAATCCCAATTTCGTTATTTCTCCACCACTAGTTTCTATTGATTCTTTTCCCTTTTCTGCACCTGCAATCATCCTGAGCTGTTTAGACGGCATTTTTCTACGCTTCGTAACGTATTTCTGCACATACAAATCGTAGTAATGCTGCGCATCCTGCGCCCGACCACATTTTCTCAGTGCCTGAATGAGCGCCATAAGTGTGTCCTCTCGCATATCATCAACAAGGTAGGCGAGCTCTGCAAAATGCACCGCAAGCGTATAGTGGGTAATTCTCAAAGCAGCTGCCGAAGCCGTTACCATGGTATCTATGTATTGATCTCTCAGGGCAACACGAATGGGATCTGCAAACCTAAAGCATTCATCCTCAGGAAGATACAGATCCCCTTGGTACAGCTCTTCCGCTTGCTTAGCCAGATGCACTATGTCTTCATCGCTGTTCGATGACGCCACACTCTTTGCTAATCGCGTAAAAATATCAATATCTACGGTCACCTGCTGGGGATTAAAACCAAGTGTCTTTTCAATCCGAGATGCTTCCAAAGGCTCGCAATCTGTCTGAATCTCCTGGACCTCTTTGCGAATAACTCGAGTTGCTTGATACAGGCGCTCTTGCCAATGTGCCTGATCAGCCTCCGGCCAAATCTGCTGCGCAATCTGCGATCTAAAACTCATGTGATTGTGAGCAAGCGCCAAATACACGAGCAGTGCCTTTGCTGATCGATAGGCAATTTTTCTGCCAGCAATCTCCTCTCCTTGAACCGACAAACTAAATCTGCCGAGAAGAGCAAGGTAAACTCCTGGGTGAGCGTTATTTACCTTCTCTACGTGCAGGCTCTTCAGAGCGGAGTCTTCAGTCCAAGAATCCTCTGCTCCTTGCCGAAATACTCTCCATTTTGTTATGTCTCGTTTTCCCTCATTTGAACGTAGGTAATGGAGCCATTCATCTGGCATTTCTCGTTCTAAGCACTGCTGAAATTCAGAGTCATCAGACAGAAGCGCTCTCACAAGCCACATAGCATTTTCAGGAACTCCATACTCAACCGCATCCAGCCAAACGGGAGCATGTCCGTTTACACTCTTAAAGAGAGCTTTATATATTGTTCTACATGCAGCTTTTAGCGATGGATGGGTAATTGTCTCAAGGCTCTTCTCCGTAGGTTTAACGCCTAAGAAAAATCCCGCAATATCTTCAATGATCTTTCCGACTTGCACCACATATAGTGAATCCCATTCCCTACTCAGCAGCACCGCTCTTCTCGCCTGGAGCTGTGCTTTGGGATATGCTCTGCTTCTGAGGCTGAGAAGAGCTCCAATAAGAAGCGCGGGCACTTGAATCATACGATTACCCTGCAGTTCTGCTTGGCTGATGAGCTGCTCGGTATCGTATAAGTCTCCCACAGAAGAGCTTTTTTCAAAAAGGTAGCGAACGCATTTAAGTAGTCCTACAGACCCCTTTACGCCTCCGGCCTCACCTTCTTGTAAAAAGGAGAGCGAGTCTGAGGTGCGCGCATCAAATTCTTTTTGATATACACCCAGCAATGCGTAAAGCAATTCCACGTCAACAGCTTGAATTGACGAGGTTATTGATGCAGCTTTCTCATACTGCTGCTCAAGAAGCAGCAGCTGAAGGGCATACTTAAAATTTCCTTGCAAAGCTAAATCAATTGCGCGTTTATGTAGAGCAATTTTTTTCTCTAGCGGACCCAGCTCAAGGTCTTCTTTCAAGGGTGGCAGAGGCTTTTGCAAAATCAACTTCAGTAAAGTCATATATGCCGTTTGCTTAAGAAATCCGTTAAATGAAGTGAGATTCTTGAATGCCCTATCAGCATCTTTAGTATTCATCGGCCCCTTAGCAGTAGACAGCGAATCCACCATTCCCTTAGCAGCTTTTTTACTTGAGTTATCGAGCGTACAGTCAGAATGTGTGGCAGTAAGTGCGTTATCTACCAGCTCAATATATCCAGCATCTGCAAATTCCGCTGCATGAGAAAGAACAATTTCCCAGATAATCTCTTCTCTAACCAATGAGCTCACAAATGCAGCCTTAGAGAAATCTTCCCTATCGATGAGCAGGGCTATAGCTTTCAAAACAAGCTTTTCATGCTTACCCGCTAGAGCCACAAGCTCCTGTTTATTAAAGTTCAACACATCAAATCTTGTAGCATGAATACACGAGAAACGCCTAGTTTCTACATGCACACCAAAGAAAGGCGCATCTTGCTCTATCTTGGCCAAATACTCAAGATCAACTTGTCCGCATATACGGCCCAAATCATCAAATGAGCCAACACCGAGCAGCATCATGCCCAGCCTGAGCCTAAGTTCCTCAATGCCAAGTGAACTTCTGAGCATATACGATGCAACACAAGCAAGACTAGTTAGATACGTAATTGGAACATCCGCATCTTCATGCTCGCAAAATGTAACTGGCAAAGAGTAAACAAGCGTTGGAATACCGCGTGTCAATCTCATATTAGTCAAAATTGATTGTTCAGAATTATCTATTCCAGGCATAAACGTGAGCAGCTCATTCTTTCCCAAAACATACACGCTAGGGACTTCGTCGATTAACTGACGAGCTTCAGGAGATAAAGAAATCGCAACAAGACAGCCAGCTATGCGAAGACGCGCAATTGATTTAACCTGGCGAGCAACAAAATACTCGTCAGACGGAGGAAAATCATCAATAAGAACTAACCTTTTAACCGCCTTTGATTTCTTAGCATTGCAGATAGAAGTGCTTTTCTTAGTAAGAATCTGAGTTGCCTCTTTAGCCGACAAACTAGAAAGAGAGATTTCATACACAGTCCATCCGTGTGACTGCGCATAATCCGCCAACTCACGCAAAAACATAGTCTTGCCCATGCAGGGCTCTGCACAAAGCGCGAGTGGCCTATTGGTCTTTTCTATTGTTCTGAGGAAGTGCTGAGGTGGCACTACCCTGCTATAGTCACCCATCACATGGCGAGAAGACCCGCCGAGCAGCGACTCTGTACCAGCAGTTTCTCTGTTTTCTGACTCCATAAAACCTCTCCTTACTGTTCAAACACTCAAGCGCTACATGCGCTCTAACATTTCTTGTCTCAAAATTTGGTGTGGGATAAATAATCAAGCCAAATTTGTCAGAAAGTGAGAAGGTTTAGGTGAACGGTAGGTGAAATATGGACAGATTCGTGACAGATTAGTAACAAAATACACACAGAAATGCACAAATGTTGAAACTAGATAACATCAAATAGTAAAAATTATCTTCCGCGAACGGTATTTAATTAAGATAATTATGTAAATATTGTGACACATAATTAAAACATAATACGTAATTAATATGTGTTTTTAGTAAATATTTTTATGCTATTTTCGAATATTTTGCCACCAAAAAAGAGGACCCCACAAACGTGAGATCCTCTCGACATAAAAATGCCCCTTGTTGGTCAGCGACGTCCTGCTCTCCCACGGACTTACTCCGCAGTACCATCGGCGCTCGGGGGCTTAACTTCTGGGTTCGGAATGGGACCAGGTGTGCCTCCCCTGCCATGGTCGCTGACCAACAAGGGGTATTCTTGTTTCACAAGGGTTTTTCTCACGTGCCCTGAGGGCCGCACAGTGTGACGTTAAATTCAAAGGCTTCAAAAATCACGCATCAGTTCAAAATATAGTAAAGAAAAGAAGAGCTCGACCGATTAGTAATGCTCGACTGAATGCCTTACAGCACTTACATCTGCATCCTATCAACCTCGTAGTCTACAAGGGGTCTTACCGAAAGGAAAACTCATCTTGGGATGGGCTTCCCGCTTAGATGCTTTCAGCGGTTATCCCGACCGGACTCAGCTACCGGGCAATGCTATTGGTTAACAACCCGTACACCGGAGGTCCGTCCACCCCGGTCCTCTCGTACTAGGGGCAGCCTCCCTCAATTTTCCTACGCCCACAGAGGATAGGGACCGAACTGTCTCACGACGTTCTGAACCCAGCTCGCGTACCGCTTTAAACGGCGAACAGCCGTACCCTTGGGACCTGCTCCAGCCCCAGGATGCGATGAGCCGACATCGAGGTGCCAAACCTTCCCGTCGATGTGGACTCTTGGGGAAGATCAGCCTGTTATCCCCGGAGTACCTTTTGTCCGTTGAGCGACGGCCATACCACTCTGAGCCGCCGGATCACTAGAACCTGGTTTCCCATCTGCTCGGCTTGTAGGCCTCGCAGTCAAGCCTGCTTATGCTCTTGCACTCAAAAGGATGGTTGCCGACCATCCTGAGCAGACCTTACGTGCGCCTCCGTTACATTTTAGGAGGCGACCGCCCCAGTCAAACTACCCACCTGACACGGTCCTCACGCCGGATAACGGTCGCAAGTTAGGATGCCAGAACGTCGAGGGTGGTATTCCAAGGGTGACTCCCCAGAGACTGGCGTCCCTGGTTCAAAGTCTCCCACCTATCCTCTACACGACGAACCGGCAGCCAATGTCAAGCTGCAGTAAAGGTTCACGGGGTCTTTCCGTCCTTCTGCGGGTAAGTCGCATCTTCACGACTAGTGCAATTTCACCGGGTCTATGGTTGAGACAGCGTCCAAATCGTTACGCCTTTCGTGCAGGTCGGAACTTACCCGACAAGGAATTTCGCTACCTTAGGACCGTTATAGTTACGGCCGCCGTTTACCGGGGCTTAGATTCGCTGCTTCGCTAATGCTAACAACTCCTCGTGACCTTCCGGCACCGGGCAGGCGTCAGACCCTATACGTCGTCTTACGACTTCAGCAGAGTCCTGTGTTTTTGATAAACAGTCGCTTGGACCTATTTACTGTGACCGATCTTAGCTCGGGGAGTAAATCCCTTCACCGAAACCGGCACCCCTTCTCCCGAAGTTACGGGGCAATTTTGCCGAGTTCCTTAACCATAGTTCTCCCGATCGCCTTGGTATGCTCTACCCACCCACCTGTGTCGGTTTGCGGTACGGGCTCCTCAGAGCTCCCTAGAGGTTTTTCTTGGAAGTATGGGCTTACTAGCTTCACTCAATTGCTTCGTCCGACACCTCAGCCATCACGAGAAGCGCATTTCACTACTTCTCAGCCTACGTGCCATCACGGGGACGTCCAGAACCCCGCCTAGCTACCCTGCTCCGTCACCCCATTGGTGATAACGCTCTTTTGGAGGGACAGGAATTTCTACCTGTTGTGCATCGACTACGCCTTCCGGCCTTGCCTTAGCTCCCGCCTAACCCTGGGAGGATTAGCCTTGCCCAGGAAACCTTGGGTTTACGGCGGACATGTTTTTTACATGTCTCTCGTTACTCATGCCAGCATTCTCACTTCTGGACAGTCCACAGTTGGTTATCCAACTGCTTCAACCCGTACAGAAAGCTCTCCTACCACCAGTACAAAGTACTGATCCGCCGCTTCGGTACAATGCTTAGCCCCGTATATTGTCGGCGCATGTCCACTCGACCAGTGAGCTATTACGCACTCTTTAAATGAATGGCTGCTTCTAAGCCAACATCCTGGTTGTCTGAGCAAACGCACATCCTTTGCCACTTAGCATTGATTTTGGGACCTTAGCGGGCGGTCTGGGCTGTTTCCCTTTCGAATACACAGCTTAGCCCACATATTCTGACTCCCGGATTCTAGACCAATGGTATTCGGAGTTTGATTAATCTTGGTAGGCGGTGAAGCCCCCGCAACTATTCAGTGCTCTACCCCCATTGGTAAACATCCGAGGCTAGCCCTAAAGCTATTTCGGAGAGAACGAGATATCTCCAGGTTTGATAGGCCTTTCACTCCTATCCACAAGTCATCCCCTCAGTTTTCAACCTAAGTGGGTTCGGCCCTCCACGGGGTCTTACCCCCGCTTCAGCCTGCTCATGGATAGCTCACCTGGCTTCGCGTCTACGGTATGCGACTCACTCGCCCTATTCAGACTCGCTTTCGCTGCGGCTCGCTTTTTAGCTTAACCTTGCCACATGCCGTAACTCGCTGGCTCATTCTACAAAAGGCACGCCGTCACAGACAAAAGTCTGCTCCGACTGCTTGTAGGCAAACGGTTTCAGGTACTATTTCACTCCCCGCTAGGGGTGCTTTTCACCTTTCCCTCACGGTACTGGTTCACTATCGGTCACAAGAGAGTATTTAGGATTGGAGGGTGGACCCCCCAGGTTCCCACCGGGTTTCACGTGTCCGGCAGTACTCAGGTGCCACTCGGGAGTCTTCGCAGATTCGCGTACGGGGCTTTTACCCTGTCTCGCCAGCTTTTCCAAGCTATTCTGCTTCCACGAAGTTTTGTAACTCCACAATGAATGGTCCTACAACCCCGCCAGCGCTTGCGCAACTGACGGTTTGTCCTATATCCCCGTTCGCTCGCCACTACTAGGGGAATCTCGTTTGATTTCTCTTCCTCGGGGTACTTAGATGTTTCAGTTCCCCCGGTTACCTCTATCCTGCCTATATATTCAGCAGGAAGTACCAAGAAATGACTCTTGGTGGGTTTACCCATTCGGAAATCCACGGGTCACAGGATATGTGCTCCTTACCGTGGCTTATCGCAGCTTATCACGTCCTTCATCGGCTTCTTGTGCCAAGGCATCCACCGTTTGCCCTTACCATCTTCTTTTCGATGGTTTGAACATACTTTTTGCACTTTGATAATTACTTATCAAATGCGATCAGATGCGATCTTCTTGAAGAAAATCGAATTTTTGTTTGTCACACTATGCAGCTCTCAAGGTACGCGAGGGCGAACCCTCGAGACCGAATACTGCGCACTTTCGTGCAACAAAGACATCAACGGGAAAGACGGGAACTACTCGTCAAAAAAGTTAGTGTTATCTCTTCTAAAGAGGGTATCTCCCTAGAAAGGAGGTGATCCAGCCGCACCTTCCGGTACGGCTACCTTGTTACGACTTCACCCCCCTCACCCTCCACACCTTCGGCGCCTCCCCCCTTGACGGTTGGGCCGGCGACTTCGGGTGCAGACGACTCGGGTGGTGTGACGGGCGGTGTGTACAAGGCCCGGGAACGCATTCACCGCGGCATGCTGATCCGCGATTACTAGCAACTCCGACTTCATGGGGGCGGGTTGCAGCCCCCAATCCGAACTGGGGCCGGCTTTCCGGGATCCGCTCCCCCTCGCGGGGTGGCATCCCTCTGTACCGGCCATTGTAGCACGTGTGCAGCCCAGGGCATAAGGGGCATGATGACTTGACGTCGTCCCCGCCCTCCTCCGCCTTGACGGCGGCGGTCCCGCGTGGGTTCCCGGCATCACCCGATGGCAACACGCGGCGGGGGTTGCGCTCGTTGCGGGACTTAACCCAACATCTCACGACACGAGCTGACGACAGCCATGCACCACCTGTATGGGCTCCTCTCGGCCACGGGGTCTCCCCCGCTTCACCCATATGTCAAGCCCTGGTAAGGTTCTTCGCGTTGCTTCGAATTAAGCCACATGCTCCGCTGCTTGTGCGGGCCCCCGTCAATTCCTTTGAGTTTTAGCCTTGCGGCCGTACTCCCCAGGCGGGACGCTTAATGCGTTGGCTGCGGCACGGGGGGATCGTCCCCCCACACCTAGCGTCCATCGTTTACGGCTGGGACTACCAGGGTATCTAATCCTGTTCGCTCCCCCAGCTTTCGCGCCTCAGCGTCGGTCTCGGCCCAGAGGGCCGCCTTCGCCACCGGTGTTCCACCCGATATCTGCGCATTCCACCGCTACACCGGGTGTTCCACCCTCCCCTACCGGACCCAAGCCGCGGAGGTTCCGGGGGCTTCGGGGGGTTGAGCCCCCCGCTTCGACCCCCGGCCTGCCGGGCCGCCTACGCGCGCTTTACGCCCAATGAATCCGGATAACGCTCGCCCCCTACGTATTACCGCGGCTGCTGGCACGTAGTTAGCCGGGGCTTCTTCTGC
>OGYG01001678.1_pt1 | contig 13155 bp, 9 predicted proteins | sample 1576481 | NCBI WGS metagenome assembly OGYG01 (sample SAMEA3541497, study PRJEB24748) | human gut metagenome | biome: human gut; feature: human-associated habitat; material: faeces | place: China | collected 2012 | reverse complement strand
AACCGGCGGGGGGCTTCTGCTGTTATTTCCCCAGCTGCCGCTGCTGCAGGCGGTACTGGCGGGGTGTCAGCCCCTCCTGCCCTCCGCGTTTTCTCGCCCACTCTCCGAAAAAAGTTGGAGAACTTTTTTTTTTCGTTAGATTGCACAAGAACTTGCCTCCTCGTTTGGCAGTTGCGTTGAATTTATGAACGTTCTTTGAATTTTGATATTTTCATTCGATTTTTATAACACAGCTTCCGGGGAAGTGGTATACTACAAGCCAGAAACAGTGCTGTTAAGTTCGGAAAACAAAGATCGTTGAATGAGGTGTGTCTTATGAGCGTTTACGAAAAAATTTCCGGTTTTGCGGATGAGATCAGCCAGGACTTTGACCAGCAGCTCAAAACGGTGACGGATCTGGGGATGAAGTATATCTGCATCCGCAGCGCCGAGCACAAGGGCATTGCCGATTACACCCCCGAGGAAGTGCGCACGGTTCTTCTGCCAAAGTTACAGGCCGCTGGCGTGGGCGTTTCCAGCCTGGGTACGGCCATCGGCAAGGTGGAGGTGGACGATGAAGAGGGCTTTGCCAAGCAGCTGGAGCAGCTGGAAACACTCTGCGAAACGGCCAAGCTGCTGGACTGCTCCTTCATCCGGATGTTCAGCTTCCTCATCCCCAAGGATGCCGATGCAGACAGCTATACCGATGTGGTGCTGGATAAGCTGCGTCAGTTCATCCGGATCGCGGAAAAGCATGACATTGTCCTGCTCCATGAAAATGAGAAGGGCATCTACGGAGACACCGGTGCCCGCTGCAAATTGCTGTTCGACCGGCTGGCCTGCCCCCACTTCAAGGCGGCGTTCGATTTTGCCAACTTTGTTCAGTGTGAGCAGGACACCGCGGAGTGCTGGGAATTGCTCCATGACCAGATCGCTTATATCCACATCAAGGATGCTCTGCCCGGCTGCCTGCTGAATGTGCCCGCAGGCACCGGCCTTGGCAAGATCCCTGAGCTGCTTCGCCGGGCTTTCTGCGAGGAGGGCTACCACGGCTTCCTGACGCTGGAGCCCCACCTGGCAATGTTTGATTTCTTTGCACCAGGTGCAAAAGGCGGTGAGAGCCAGAAGCTCCAATTTGAGAATAACCCGATCGTCGAGAAGATGAAGTCCGAGATGGCCGAGCCGGGCCGCCCCAAGGACGGCGCAGAAGCTTACGCCACCCAGTATCATGCACTGGTCGAGATCCTGAATCCCATTCTCAATTGATATCCACTCTCCGTTTACCATAAGCTGCCACAGCAGAAGCCCCCTGCCGGGAGAACCGGCGGGGGGCTTCTGCTGTTTGCGGCAAAAAAGCTGGGCCCCATGCTGTCAGCAGCTTTTCATTTGGAATAGGACAATATTTTGGCGGCTTGTCAGTGATTGACAGGCCGCTTTTTTTCTTTGTCAAAGGCAGTTTCGTGGAAATGACCGAAAGAGGATACCTGATTTGTGAATATTGACAAAAGTTTTCAAAGTACTTGATTTTAATTTAGGGGGGGGGGGGTATAATGAAATGACAAGAAATTCCTTTGAGAACAAAGCACTCAGCAACCTGGCTGAGACCTGCAATGCGGAAAATGGAACCTACAGGGGAGGTGACAGTGCGGTAGGAATCTGGAGGGTTCCTTGCGGGGAATCCGTTGCAAAAATGCAAATAGCGATGAAAGGAATGAAGAAAGTTGAAACAGAAAAGTCAGAACCGGTTTTTGGCGGCCCTGCTGGCAGTGGCGATGATGCTTCAGATGCTTCCCATGCTGGCTTTTGCGGATGGCACGACCGGCACCGGAGAAGTATGGAACAAAACAGAAGTATGGAACAAAACTAAGAATAAGAAATATGCGTCTTTGGTAACTGCTGTGGAAGAGGCATCGAGCGGTGATACCATCGAGCTTGGCGAGGGCAGTTATACACTGTACAAAAAAATCAGCGACGATAAAAAGCCCATGGGAAAAGACCTGACCTTTGTGGGGCAGGGGCCTGACAAAACGACCTGGCAGATCGGTCCTGAGGTGCCGGACCCGAAGCTTTATGGCACAGAGTATAACAGCGATTACAGCTTTCAAAATGCCGGAACAGTCACCTTCAAAAATATGAAGCTTTGCACCGGCGATAAAAATTATCTGGGCTTTACCTATATTGACAAAACAGTGGTGGATCACTGCGACATCTACGGCAGGACAGCCTATTGGGGTTATACCAGTGCAGAGTTCATTGATACGACCTTCTATGCTCCACCCTTCAGTTATGCGATCTGGACGTATTGCTCCCCGACCATGACATTTGATAACTGCACCTTCAATGCAACGGGAAAAGCTGTCAATGTTTACACGGATTACAGTGCAGGAAAACATAACATTAGGGTTAATTTTATCAACTGCACTGTGAATTCTTACAGTTTTGGTAAGCAGGCGCTGAACATCAACGACCGCAACATGGGCAACTGTAAGTACATCATCAATATCTACAATCCCGATGTCACGGCTGCCCGGAGTACAACGACCTGTTCGCAGGTGTTCGGCTTTGGCACTGACCCTGATAACAATACTGGTCGGACAGAGGTGTACTGGAACGGTGACCTGGTCTGGAAAAACGGCGAGAAGCTGACACACTCCTATACCGATGGTGAGAAGAAAGATGCCTATACAATTACCGGCCATTCGGATTGGATATCGAGCGGCGCTGATCGTATTGATAAGCGTGAAGTGACAAAAACCTGCGATTACTGCGGCTGGACGAAAAAAGAATGGGAAACTGCCAGCGTGTACCGCCTCCAGTACAACCTGAATGAAGGCGTTGGCGACGCAACTGCCAACTACAGCGATGCTAATTACCGTCAAAATGAGAGCGTGAAGCTTGCAGCGGCTCCCACACGAGAAGGCTACCAGTTTGCTGGATGGCTGAGCCTTAACGGTAAGCTCTATAAAGCCGGGAGTGAGCTTGTCCTGACGGGTGATGAAGTGTTTACGGCACAGTGGAAGAAGGATGAGCCTGTCGTCAATCATACCCTGACCGTGACCGGCGGCACCTTTGCTGTGAAAAACGGCGACATTGATGTGACCGATACACTGGAAACCAGCACCGACGAGGCCAGCGGCAAGCAGACCTGCCTTGTGCCGGATGGTGCAGAAGTCACCGTGACGCTGGACCAGACGAAGGTTCCCGAGGGTATGGTGTTTGATCTCTGGTCTACCGGCAATTTTGACCTGCCGCTGGATCAGGATTACAAGGCTGAGGCCATTACCTTTACCATGAATGGTGATGTGGATGTGGCTGCACAGTACCGCAGCGCTGACATTGAGGATGGTTCTGATGTTGTTGGCCCCATCATTGTCGGTACGGCTGTTGTGGCTGGCGGCGCACTGGTCGGCTACACGCTGGGCACCGATCTTGTGGGCAAGATGTGGGGTCTGCCTTACTTCCCCAGCAACCGCAGTGCTCTTGCAATGATGCTGTGGGAGGATGCAGGCAAGCCTATGCCGGAATCTGAGATCCTCTACCCCGATGTTGGCCAGGAAGAACAGGATATGGATCTGCAGCATGCTGCCCGCTGGGCCATGGAGCACGAACTCCTGCCTGACCTGAACGATCAGGATACAGAGCTGCCCCCTGAACAGGTGAAGTTCTATCCGGACAACATGGTTACCAAGATCAGCGTGTTGCGTGCTTGGAAGAAGGCACAGGACCTCAAGCAGAATGCGCAGTAAAATTTGACATCCTCTGATATATCCCAAACACAGCAGGAGCGCCCCGCCGGGTCATACCGGCAGAGCGCTCCTGTTGTGTTTCTGTTAAGCTTCAGGAAAGGGGAACACACCCCACTCAGCGGCCCACGATGAGGTCGCGGCGGCAGCGCAGGCCGACCGTCAGGAAAGCGCTGTTGCCCAGCTGCCGGAGCACCACCCGCTGGGTGTCGGTCTGGCCCTCGCACAGCAGGGAAAGGTTCAGGGTGGTGGAACCCTTTTCGGTGGTGAGCACCAGCGTGGACACGCCCTGCTCCATCAGAGTCTTCATGTCCTGAATGGTGGTGCGGAAGGTGGCGGCGCAGTCCGGCACGTCCAGCGTCAGGACCCGGCCCTCCTGCCGGGCGGTGTAAAGGACCTGACGGCCCAGCAGGCCCTTTACGGTGTACCGGGCTTCGGTGGTCTTTGCCTCGTCAGCGGAGATCAGCATGATGTCGCCCTGAATGGGGTCACCCTCCGGTGCGCCGTAGCCGCCGTAGGCGGGATCGGTCTCGCCCACGGCAACGTCTCCGCTGTGCAGCGCGATCTCGCCCTGAAGCATTACGCTTTCGTCCTGCGGGGGCAGATAGCCTGCAACAACGGTGTCATCGGCGGCAGCCGCAGCGGCAGGCTCCTCGGCAAATGCGCCGACGCTCATGGGGATGGCAAGGGACAGCACCAGGGCTGCGGCAATGGCCTGACGGCCCAGCATTGTATTCAGAATCTTCATAAGAAATATACCTCCTGTACTATGGGCGAAAAACCGCCCGTTCTGTAATGAATACGGAACGGGCGGCTTATTTATTGCAGGGGTGTAAAAATTATTTCTCCCGGTTCAGGATCTCCATGAATTCGTCGCCGGTGATGGTCTCCTTCTGGTACAGATACTGGGCCAGCTCATCCAGCTTTGCGCGGTTGTCGGTCAGGATCTGCACAGCCTTGGCGTGCTGGGCCTTGACCAGCTCCACCACCTTCTGGTCGATCTCACACTGGGTCTGGGCAGAGCAGGCAAGGGAAGTGTCGCCGCCCAGATACTGGTTGTTGACGGTCTCCAGTGCCACCATGTCAAATTCATCGCTCATGCCGTAGCGGGTCAGCATGGCGCGGGCCAGCTTGGTGGCCTGCTCGATATCATTGGAAGCGCCGGTGGTGATGGAGTGGAACACCACTTCTTCGGCGGCACGCCCGCCGGTGAGGGTGGCGATCTTGTTTTCCAGCTCCTCCTTGTTCATCAGGTAGTGGTTGCCCTCGTCCACCTGCATGGTGTAACCCAGAGCACCCGAGGTGCGGGGGATGATGGTGATCTTCTGCACGGGGGCGGAGTGGGTCTGCTTGGCGGCGACCAGAGCGTGGCCGATCTCATGGTAGGCTACGATGCACTTTTCGTGATCGGTCAGGATGGAGTTTTTCTTCTGGTAGCCTGCAATGACCACCTCGATGCTCTCCTCCAGGTCAGACTGGGTCACGCTCTTGCGGCCCGCGCGGACGGCCCGCAGCGCGGCCTCGTTGACGATGTTGGCCAGCTCGGCACCGGACGCGCCCGAGGCCATCCGGGCCACGGTGGTAAAGTCGATGCCCGGGGCCAGCGCGACCTTCTTAGCGTGGACCTTCAGGATCTCCTCGCGGCCCTTGAGGTCGGGCAGCTCCACGGGCACCCGGCGGTCAAAGCGGCCGGGGCGGGTCAGGGCAGGGTCAAGGGATTCGGGACGGTTGGTGGCGGCCAGAATGATGACACCGGTGTTGCCCTCAAAACCGTCCATCTCAGTCAGCAGCTGGTTCAGGGTCTGCTCGCGCTCATCGTTGCCGCCGTACTGGCCGCCGCTGCGCTTTTGGCCAATGGCATCGATCTCATCGATAAACACGATGCAGGGCGCTTTCTCCTTGGCCTGCTTGAACAGGTCGCGCACCTTGGAGGCACCCATGCCCACGAACATCTCCACAAACTCGGAGCCGGAAATGGAGAAGAAGGGCACGTTGGACTCACCGGCCACAGCCTTGGCCAGCATGGTCTTGCCGGTGCCCGGAGGGCCCACCAGCAGGATGCCCTTGGGCATCTTGGCACCAATGCTCTCGTACTTGCTGGGGTCGTGCAGATAGTTGACAACTTCCTGTAAGTTTTCCTTGGCCTCGTCCTCGCCGGCTACATCCGCAAAGCGGATGCCTGCCGTGGACTGCACATAGACCTTGGCGTTGGATTTGCCCATGCCGCCAAACATCATGGAGCCCGGGCCGCCGCCGGCCTTTTCCATCAGCTTTTTGTTCATCTGGTTGCCGATGGCCGAGAACAGGATGATGGGCAGGACGAACCAGATCAAAAAGCTCAGCACCGGCGAGGACTGTTCCACGATCTCGCTGGAGAAGGTGGCTCCCGCATCGTACAGCCGCTCGGTCAGGCCGGTGTCGTTCATCAGGCCGGTCCTGTAGACCTGCGTCTCGTCCTTATCGGTAAAGATGATCTGGTTGGATTCGATATCTACCCGGCCGATGTTCTTTTCCTCGGTCATGGTCATAAAGGTGCCGTAGTCCACCTCTTTGATCTGGCGCTCCTCCATCCACGGCAGCAGCACAAAGTTGAGGAGCAGCAGCATCAGCAGCACGAGGGCGTAATAGATCGCCAACGGCTTGCGCGGTGTCTTGACTTCTTTCATAGGATTTCCTCCTTAGTAGGCTTTGTCTCTACCCCAAAGCATAGCACGACTGATTTTAAGAAACCAGCCTTTTGAGGGCTTGTTTCCAAAAACTTCCCAGATTCTTAACAAACCTAGCATCAGGGCCAGCGGGTAGTACCCACGCAAGTGAAACGGGCCATTCCATCGCCCGCCCTATTGCCTGCGGCAACAGGGTCCCACCCCAGCGGACACTTGCTTAGGGTACCACCCGCCGCCCCTGACCATACGCTTGGCGCAAAATTTGGAAAATTGTGCCGCCCTTGATGTGAATTTGTTTCATTCTTGATGTGAACCGAACTTCTTGACAGCAAATCCGGTGTTTGGTACAATAAGCTCACTTTGAAACACAAAGACCAAATGCGTTGACGGGGAAAAAACGATCTTCTTCTGCTTCAGAGAGCTGCCGGGCGGTGCAAGGCAGTGCGGAGGGTTTCGGCTACTGGCCCCTGAGCGGCAGAGCTGAACGGAGAGTAGGCTCTGACGGATGCCCACCGTTACCGGGGCAGCGATTCGCCGCCAAAAGCTGATCGTGTGAGTGGCTGGTTTTCCAGCAAAGAGAGTGGTACCACGGGTGCTCTGTTAGAAAAAATGACAGGCCCTCGTCTCTCAAGGCTTATCGCCTTGGAGACGAGGGCCTTTTACTTTAATGAAGTGTAGGATCTGGAGGAAACGAGAATGATGGACGCAACCAAGTACGCACCGGGATATTACCCTGTCCCTGCCGGTTATGACAGCTGGGTGAAGAAGGATCACATTGAAAAGGCCCCGGCCTGGTGCAGTGTGGATCTGCGCGATGGCAATCAGGCCCTGATCGTGCCCATGAGCCTGGAGGAAAAACTGGAGTTCTTCCAGATGCTGGTGAAGATCGGCTTCAAGGAGATCGAGGTGGGGTTCCCCGCCGCCAGCGATACCGAGTACGAGTTCCTGCGCACCCTGATCGAGAAAAACATGATCCCGGAGGACGTGACTGTGCAGGTGCTGACCCAGTGCCGCGACCACATCATCCGCAAGACCTTCGAGGCCGTCAAGGGCGCTCCCCGGGCGGTCATCCACTTCTATAATTCTACCTCCGTGGCCCAGCGCGAGCAGGTGTTCCACAAGAGCAGGGAAGAGATCAAGAAGATCGCCACCGACGGCGCAAAGCTGGTCCGGCAGCTGAGCCAGGAATACGAGGGCAACTTCCTGTTTGAGTACAGCCCCGAGAGCTTTACCGGCACCGAGGTGGACTATGCTGTGGAGGTCTGCAACGCGGTGCTGGATATCATGCAGCCCACCCCTGACCGCCCCATGATCATCAACCTGCCGGTGACCGTGGAGATGAGTATGCCCCATGTTTACGCCAACCAGATCGAGTACTGCGACAAGCACCTCAAGTACCGCGACAGTGTGATCATTTCCACCCATCCCCACAACGACCGCGGCACCGGTGTTGCCTGCGCCGAAATGGCCGTTCTGGCCGGTGCTCAGCGCGTGGAGTGCTGCCTGTTCGGCAACGGTGAGCGTACCGGCAACGTGGATGCCGTGACACTGGCTATGAATCTGTACAGCCACGGCGTAGACCCCAGGCTGGACTTTTCCGATATGCCCGCCATCTGTGCTGCCTACGAGCGCGTGACCCGGATGCACATCTACGAGCGCACCCCCTACGCCGGTCAGCTGGTGTTTGCAGCCTTCTCGGGCAGCCATCAGGATGCCATTGCAAAGGGCATGGCCTACCGCAAGGAGCGGGGCGAGCACCGCTGGACCTGCCCCTACATCCCCATCGACCCCCACGATATCGGCCGCACCTATGATGCCGATGTCATCCGCATCAACAGCCAGAGCGGCAAGGGCGGCATCGGCTTTGTGCTGGAGCAGAACTACGGTTATAATCTGCCCCCCAAGATGCGCGAGGTGCTGGGCTACAAGGTCAAGAGCGTGTCCGACCACAGCCACAAGGAGCTGAGTGCAAGCGAGGTGCTCCGCATCTTCGAGGAGAGTTTCCTCAACCGCGAAAAGCCCCTCCGTGTGGTGGAGGCCCACTTTGCACAGGTCAACGGCATTACCGCCACGGTCACCCTGGACCTGAACGGTCAGCGCAAGGTGGTCACCTCGGTGGGCAATGGTCGTCTGGATGCTGTGGCGAACGCCATCCAGAGCGCCACCGGGATGGACTTCCATCTGGAAAGCTACTCGGAGCACAGCCTGGACGAGGGCAGCACCTCCCGTGCGGCTTCTTATGTGGGCCTTGCCTGGAGCGATGGCAGCATGACCTGGGGTGCCGGCACCGACACCGATATCATCGTTGCCGGCATCAGGGCGCTAGTGAGCGCGATCAATAATAAGTAACTCCCTCAGTCACGGCGCAGCCGTGACAGCTCCCTCGGAGAGGGAGCCTTAAAGCCTCCCTCCTTGAGGGAGGTGGCATCGCCGCAGGCGATGACGGAAGGAGTTTGTCAACAGTATAAAAGGAGAGTATCACCATGGGAATGACTCTGACGCAGAAAATTCTGGCCGCACATGCGGGCTTGCCGGAGGTCAAGGCAGGCCAGCTCATCAATGCCAAGCTCGATATCGTGCTGGGCAACGATATCACCACCCCGGTCGCCATCAACGAGTTTGAGAAGGCGGGCTTTGACGGCGTGTTCGACAAGGCGCACATTGCCATCGTGCTGGATCACTTCGTCCCCAATAAGGACATCAAGAGCGCAACCCAGTCCAAGCAGTGCCGCGAGTTTGCCAACAAATATGATATCCTCAACTTCTACGATGTGGGTCAGATGGGTGTTGAGCATGCCCTCCTGCCCGAAAAAGGCATCGTGACCGCCGGTGACTGCATCATCGGTGCCGACAGCCACACCTGCACCTACGGTGCACTGGGCGCATTCTCCACGGGTGTGGGCTCCACCGATATGGCCGCCGGTATGGCCACCGGCATGGCGTGGTTCAAGGTACCCTCTGCCATCAAGTTTGTGCTCAAGGGCAAGTTCAGCCCCTGTGTATCCGGCAAGGACCTGATCCTGCACATCATCGGCATGATCGGTGTGGACGGGGCGCTGTACAAGTCCATGGAATTCACCGGCCCGGGCGTGGCTTCCCTGACCATGGAGGATCGCCTCTGCGTCTGCAACATGGCCATTGAGGCCGGTGCCAAGAACGGCATCTTCCCTGTGGACGAGGTCACAAGAGCGTATCTGAACGGCCGCAGCCAGCGCACCCCGGTCTACTACGAGGCCGACCCGGATGCCGAATACGAAAAGACCATCGAGATCGACCTGGACAAGCTGGAGCCCACGGTCAGCTACCCTCATCTGCCGGAGAACACCCACCCCGCCAGCGAGGGAAAGGACATCCGGATCGATCAGGTGGTCATCGGCAGCTGCACCAATGGCCGTCTGGAGGATATGGAGGCCGCTTACAACATCCTCAAGGGCAGACACATTGCCAAGGGCGTGCGGGGCATCATCATCCCGGCCACCATGGCGGTTTATAAGGAGTGCATCCTGCGCGGCTGGACCGAAGCCTTTATTGATGCGGGCTGCATCGTGTCCACCCCCACCTGCGGCCCCTGCCTGGGCGGCTACATGGGCATCCTGGCCGAGGGGGAGCGCTGTGTCTCCACCACCAACCGCAACTTTGTGGGCCGCATGGGCCATGTCAAGAGTGAAGTCTATCTGGCAAGCCCGGCCACTGCCGCTGCCAGCGCCCTGACCGGCTATATCACCGACCCCCGCACGGTCTGATCGAAAAGGAGAAACAACGATGAACGCAAAAGGTTCTGTTTTCAAATACCCGGATAACGTGGATACCGATGTCATCATTCCGGCCCGCCACCTGAACACCCAGGACCCCAAGGAGCTGGCCAGCCACTGCATGGAGGACATCGACAAGGACTTTGTCCGGAACGTCAGGGACGGCGATGTTATGGTGGGCGGCTGGAACTTCGGCTGCGGCTCCTCCCGTGAGCACGCCCCCGTGGCCATCAAGGCCGCAGGCATCTCGGTGGTCATTGCCAAGAGCTTTGCCCGCATCTTCTACCGCAACAGCATCAACATCGGTCTGCCCATCATGGAGTGCCCCGAGGCTGTGGATTCCATCAGCGCAGGGGATACCGTCAGCGTGGATTTTACTACCGGCCTCATCACCGATGAGACCACCGGCAAGACCTTCCAGGCGGAACCCTTCCCGCCGTTTATCCAGAAGATCATTGCCGACGGTGGCCTGATGAAGTCGCTGACCAAGAAATAAACCCCACCGTCAATGCTGACGCATTGCCACCGCCCCTAGTAGGGGCGGCTCTGGCGTTGCGGAAAGCTCTGCGAGTTCCCCTTTATGCCAAGGGCTCCCCATACTAGGGGAGCTGTCGCGCAAGCGACTGAGGGGTTTGGGTAAGAAGCTGTTGAGGAGAATTTAGAACTATGAAAAAAAACATTGCTGTCATCTGGGGCGACTGCTCCAGCCCCGAGATCGTGAAACAGACCATCCGGGTGCTTGATAAGGTGGCTGAAAAGTACGGCCACACCTTCCACTATACCGATGCCGCCATGGGCGGCGAAGCCATTGACAAGTACGGCGACCCGCTGCCTCAGCATGAGCTGGACAAGTGCCTTGCGGCCGACGGCGTCCTGCTGGGTGCCGTGGGCGGCCCCAAGTGGGAGGGCCTGCCCGGTGAGCAGCGCCCGGAAAAGGGCCTGCTGCGCCTGCGCGCGGGCATGGGCCTGTACGCCAACAACCGCCCCGCCAAGATCTGGCCCCAGCTGGCCCCGGCCAGCCCCCTGAAGCCTGAGATCGTGGCACAGGGCATTGACTTCATCATCGTGCGGGAGCTGATCGGAGGCGTGTATTTCGGCAAGCACGAGACCCACACCCTCGAGAACGGCGAAAAGCAGGCCATCGACTCCATGCCCTACTCTGAGCACGAGATCGAGCGCATCGGCCGCATCGGCTTCGAGACTGCCCAGAAACGCCGCAAGAAGCTTTGCTGTGTGGACAAGGCCAACGTGCTGGACACCAGCCGCCTGTGGCGCAGTGTGATGCACCGCCTGCAGGCCGAGTACCCGGACGTGGAGTACAGCGAGATGTTCGTGGACAACTGCGCCATGCAGATCGTAAAGAACCCCGCGCAGTTCGATGTCATCGTCACCGAGAATATGTTCGGCGACATCCTCTCCGATGAGGCCTCCATGATCACCGGCTCCATCGGCATGATCCCGTCCTCCTCTCTGGGCGATGGCACCCGGGGCCTGTACGAGCCTATTCACGGCTCGGCCCCCGACATTGCGGGCAGGGATATCGTCAACCCCACCGCCTGCATCCTCTCTGCCGCCATGATGCTGCGCTACTCCTTTGGCATGACTGAGGAAGCCGATGCCATTGAGAACGCTGTGAACAAGGTGCTGGACAAGGGTCTGCGCACGGCAGACAACATGAGCGAAGGCTGCACCTGCCTGGGCTGCACTGCCATGGGTGATGCGATCCTGGCCGAGATCTGATCTGAAATGAATAGCCCTCTCTGTCAGCGTGAACGTGCTGCCACCTCTCCCGAAGGGGGAGCTGGCAAGGCCTGCGGCCTTGACTGAGAGGGCATTTTCGTTCTCCCAAAAACAAAAATGCAAACTTTTTGCAAATTCCTCTTGCAATTTGCATCCGAAGCGTGTATAATCTCCCTTGCACGAAAATGCAAATTGATTGCAATTTACTGCAATAAAGCACATTACAGTTGTTTTTGGAGTATCAAATGGAATTGTTTCTGGATGTTCTGGGCGAATCTCTGGTGGACACCGCCAAGATGCTGCCCTTCCTGTTTTTGGCCTATCTGTTCATTGAATATGTGGAGAACCGCCACGGCGAGCGCATCGAAGCCATTCTGGCGGGGGGCGGGCGCTGGGGCTCTGTTCCGGCGGCACTGCTGGGCTGTGTGCCCCAATGCGGTTTCTCTGCCATTGCGTCCAATTTCTATGCATCCCGGGTCATCAGCCTGGGCACGCTGATGGCCGTGTTCCTCGCCACCAGTGATGAAGCGGTTCCGCTGCTGGTCTCCATGCCTGCCTACTGGGATAAGCTGGTGCTGCTCATGGTCATCAAGGTGCTCTACGCCATTGCGGTGGGCCTGGTGCTGGATTTTGTCCTGCGGGGCATTCTGCCCAGGAGCCTGCGGGGCGGCTATACCGGCAGCGCCGATGAGATCGACTGCCACGAGGAGCACAGCGATGAGGAGGGTAAGCCCGCCCCCATCTGGAAAGCCGCCCTTCGCCACACGCTGGAGATCTTCGTGTTCATCTTTGTGTTCAGTCTGGTGTTCGGCCTCATTGTGGAGGGCGTGGGTGAGGATGTCTTTGCCGACGCTCTGGGCCGGATGGGCTTCTTCCAGCCGGTGGTGGCCGCACTGGTGGGGCTGATTCCCAACTGTGCCGCCAGCGTCCTGCTGACCCAGCTCTATGTGGAGGGAGCCCTCCGCTTTTCCAGTCTGGTGGCGGGGCTGTGCACCGGCGCGGGCGTGGGCCTGGCCGTTCTCTGGCGGGCAAACCCCTCCTGGAAGCAGAACCTCTTTATCACCGGCCTGACCTGGGCCGCCGGTGCGGCTGTGGGTGTTGGGATCCAGATCGTGGTAGCCATTTTCGGTTAAAGTAAAATATTCAGTCAAAACGCCGTTTCGGGATATCCCGGAGCGGCGTTTTGTGTTATACTAGACAGTATCAAAACGATAAACTGGCTCACCCTCTCCGTCATCGCTTGCGCGATGCCACCTCCCCCAAAGTGGGAGGTCT
>OGYG01001676.1_pt1 | contig 13168 bp, 9 predicted proteins | sample 1576481 | NCBI WGS metagenome assembly OGYG01 (sample SAMEA3541497, study PRJEB24748) | human gut metagenome | biome: human gut; feature: human-associated habitat; material: faeces | place: China | collected 2012 | reverse complement strand
CCTATCCGTAACCTTGCACCGGTAATGCTGAAGAAACGCCGACGGGCAATCGAGTGGGCATTCATGGTCGAGGGCGATATTGAAATACGGGAGCTGCACTTGCAAAAATCCCATAACGATTTACAGAATGACGGCGGTCACGCATAGGAGATGGTATGACTATTATCGACAAGAACAGCGGCGGTAAAAGCGGTGGCGGCTCTAGTAAGAGCGAAGATACCCCAATCTACAACAAGGTAGAGATTAAGGAGAACGCCCCATCCGGTACGAACTCTGTCGCCGTAACCGCGCCGCATATCGTCCAGTACCCACGTCCGCCGAAACGCGATGATGGTCGCTGGCTTGCCCTGTCGTCCGTCATTGGCAATATCATCGGTAAGCTGTCCAGTCAGAAAGTCATCAAAGAAGCCAAGAGCGCAGAGAGCAAATGGCGCGACGTGATGGCGAAGATGAAAGAGATGGCCGACACCGAGAATGCCCGTGTACCGAATCTGCGTACCAAAGCTGATGGTGCGATGGACGACCTTGATAAACGCAACACTCTCAACTGGCAACGAGGAGATGTTGAGTACGCCTACGGCGAGCAGTTGAAACCTTGCATCAACGACAAGGCAGACGAGATTTGCCAGCTCTCCGCCTGCGGCTGGCAGACAGACTACGATGGTATTCTTACCCGCGTGACGGCTGATGCAGAGGCTGCGGCGCACAAAGAGCTTGATAAGATTTGTCGTATGAACAACCGCTATAACACCGGCTGGAACTGCGACGTGCGAGGACAGTTGGCTGTCGCTACGCAGAATACCATCATCTCGCAGACAAATAAACTGCGCGAAGAAGAACGCATGAAGAAACTTCAGTATGATACTGACATCAAAATGAAGACCTTTGAGCTTATGGAAAAAACAAGGCAGAACCGTAATGTTACGGCTCGCGCCTACGACACCACCGCGATTGATGTACGACTTAAACAGTACACCAGCTACACGGCAGACGCGCAGACCTCGCTCAAACTGGGCGCAGACCTGTTGGCCTCGCACGGACAGAATGCCGCATGGTTGGCTGACAGCCTGCGTAAAACAGCGAAAGAGTCTATGGCAGATTGGGGTACACTGGCGACAATGATTACCGGCCTCCTGTTCGCATGGAACAGTAAACCTGCTGCGGCTAAAGCCACCGACTGCGGCGGTGGCGGCGACAGTTCACTTGATGCACTGTCCTAGTCATGTGGACCAACGACCCGATGGAGGGATTATTCCCTCCTGAAACCGAACAACCCCAAGCAGAAGAATGGTATGATACTGTTGTGCTTGGGATTGACCCTACGCGCGGGGATTTATACGACGCAGCGACGCACATGGTGCGTGACCTTGTGTCTGACCGCGAAGACCCGTACACCTATTATGGGCTGCCCGCATTAGCGGTTGCCCCTGACGCTTATGAGGAATGAGTAATGGCAAGCTATTATATCGGTATGAACTCCCCGTCTATGGGGTTCGGCAGTGGTGGTAACTTCTTCTCCCAGTTGGGGCAGATTGGTCCTGCGTGGCAGAATACCATGCTGCAAGGTTTGAATACGCAGAATGCGTTTAACGAGTTTCAGAACAAACAAATCGTTGACCCCTACAAGGTCAACGCGATTGCATCCGCCTACGGCTTACAAGGATTGCAAAACCTGTTCGATTCCCGAGATGCACAGCAAGCGTTGAACGCCCAAGCCGCGCAGATGTTTATGGCAAATATGCAGGACAACCTCCGCAGCTATCAGAACACCGGACAGAATGGTAAAGAGTTCGTGTTCGGCGAAGAACAAACTTTGTCCGCTACGCAACCAAAAGCCCTGCAAGCCCCGTCTCAAGCGCAGCCTACACTGCCTGCTCTGTATGGCGGCTATGCGGCGACCTCGCCTCAAGTTACAAACCCACAGCGTGTACCGTCTTACCAACAACAGCAGTTTGGTCTGACATCATACACCACGCCGCAGGGCTACACGGGTGTGCCGGTAGTGGACAACGGCTATCAATTTACTGGATTTTAATAGGGGGCTGACATGGCTGAAAATTTGACCGTGGGACACCCAAGTTTCTATCGTGGTAGTGGTTTAGAGGGCCGTCTATTGTTCGCCCCTAACCAAGTACCCAATCAGGGTACGCCGTTCTTGGCGGCGGAACGCGCACAACCGATGCAGTTCGGGGATAAGTTGCGTGGCTATTCTTTGTACCAACTGCCGTCTAATTACGTCGGCGTGGCAACGGTACAGCCCGCGCCACAAGGCGTACCCATGTACCTGAACCCGAACACCCAGCCGAGCGACCCGATGGGCGTGTTCCAACGCTTCCGCGATATTGCCAACGGTACAGCACCAGTGGTAACTGCTTCGCAGCCTGCGGCACAAACCGTGGCACAACCCGCAGTCCAACAGCAGGATATGTCCGTGACGCAACCCCAACAGGTAACTGCTCCGCAGTCCGTCATCTCGGTTGAGTCGTTGCCGCGTGTGGATGTGCCTAAGCTGCGTCCGCAACAGAACGACATTCGTTTCATCGCCTCGCAAGGTGTAGATGCCCTTGATGGTGGCGACGCGTCCATCGACTTCGGTCGCCGTTACGCTGCTGCCGCCGCAACAGGCGCAGTACCTGTGGTAAGTAACGCAATGCTGGCCGCGCTGAATCGACAACACGCCCGCAACCAAGCGGCGTTGTCTGCCGCGACCAAAGCGCAGGACGTGAACGATATGTACGCTGCGCTGAATGACCCTAACCTCCGCGCCCGCGCCCATGCCTTAGCCAAAGCAAATGGTATCTCGTTCGACCTTGCGATGAAACAGGCGGTGCAGTCCAAGCTGCTGGAGAGTGGCGACTTCAACTTGGCTAACCGCTACGAGATGCAGAACGTCCTGCCTGCGGTAAACGCGGAACAGGAACGACGTGTAACAGAAGCCATCAACTTCGGTGGTTCGGCTACATCGATACGCGACCCATACGGCGCAGACATTCAAACCAATGGTATCAACTCTGCCCAACCTACCGCCGACGGTAAATATGTGTTCACTACGGCGAACAATGTTGTGGTTGGTACGCCGAACGCAGGCACGATGTACGGCATGATTAACGGTGCAAGTTCCCCGACAACCGCTTCATATAACGCGGTACAGGCTAACATTCAAAATGGTCTCAATGCACAACAGGCCGCAGCGAAGCAAATCGCCGCCGAACGTGCGCAGGTGGCGAACCAAGATAAGACAGCGTTGGATATGCTCAACAAGCGTTTGACGGCACAAGCCCAACTGTTACGCGCTAACGCGAGCCAGCAGAACGCCGCAACCCGTGCAGCTACCGCGGGTAATAATGGCGACAGCCAAGCAGCAAGAACTATGCTTGCCACGTTGAAAGCGTTGCCTGATGGCGACCCACGCAAAGCGCAAATCATGCAAGCCTTGACCGATATGTATATCAGCCCAACCTCTCCGACGGAGTAAGCTATGGCAGCGTACACTTATGATTATGGTCTAGGGCTGGGCGCACCTATCCAGTCAGATAAGTTCCGTATCACGTCATGGGTAGGGCCTCGCGCCCGCTTCGCCACGTCAGGTGGACAACACTCAAGTACCAGTCACGCAGGCGTGGACATCGCTACGCCGGTCGGCACGAACCTGCTCGCCCCTATGTCAGGTAGGGTAATCCATGTCGTCAACGTGAACGATGGTACGCAGAAGCGCAACCAGCGTGGGTATGGCAACCAAGTGGTAATCCAGCGCGACGACGGCGTGATAACCCAGCAGTCCCATCTATATGACGTAAATGTCAAGGTTGGCGACCGCGTACAGCAGGGTCAGGTTATCGGGCGCACCGGCAACTCCGGTAGCTCGACCGGCCCGCACTTGGATTATATTGTCATCAAGAATGGTATGGATATGCGCCCCGATGGTACGGCGTACCGAGCGTATCAGAAGTCGTGGCTTCCAAAAGCGGGAACAATGGCTTCGCCTACCGCGCCTGCTGGCGACATGAGTAACTACGCCCAATCCGCCCCTGTTGGCGCAGCGGTCGTTGCGCCGGTAACGCCTGATATTCCTGCGCCTGCCAAGCCAGCGGCGCAGCAGGACTTCTTTGCCGAGTTGGTAAAAGAGCAAGAGATGGCGGACAAGCTGTTGTCGCTTACCGAACCACGCGCGGGCGCAGTGGCTGTGCCAAACGATGATTTCTACTCTAATGTAGCGCAAGCAGATTGGAATACATATTATGGCTACCCGACAAGACCTAGAGCGTTATAGGGCAGACCCCTATGTGCAGCAGATGTTGACGCTGCTGTCCCGTACCGAGGGTACATACGACGCGAAGAACCCTTATGCCGTGTATGGTGGTAAAGTGTCGAACCAATTAACCAGTTTCGCCGACCACCCACGCGCCGCAGGTAAATGGAATTTCAGCGATAACTCCGGCAAGCAGCAGGGTTCTACCGCCGCCGGTCGGTATCAGATTATCCAAAAGACATGGGATGGTATCTCACGCCAGTACGGGCTTAACGACTTCAGTCCTATGAATCAAGACCTCGCCGCCATCGGCTTGATGGTAAACAGCGGGGTCATGCCACTTATTCTCAAAGGCGACATACGCGGTGCAGCGTCTAAGCTGGGCAACGTGTGGGCGAGCCTGCCGTCCAGTCCCTATAACCAAGCGAAGCGCAGCAGTAAAGAGTTCGACAGAATGCTCGCCGCTTCCACCGGTGTGACCGCGCCTACCGAGTTACCCTCAACAGCAGGCGCAGTGGGTGGTATGACAGCCAAGTCCATCGTAACCCCTAAAATTCCGTCGCCCACTGCGCCGACTACGAGACAAGATTTCGTACTAGACCCTTTGAGTAAAGACGAACTTGAGGCTATAATGACCGAGAAACGCCCGACCCAGCCGCGCATTAAAGACGACTTCTTCGTCAATGTGGCGAAGCCTAACTGGGCAGCCTATTACAGTTAAGGATTAAAAATGCCATACAACACTGGTGCATTATCATACTTGGACAATTTAGCCGCGATGACACAACAGGCCGCCTTAGACAATGAGGCGGCTCGTCAGCAGTTGGCACTTGAGCAACAACAGTCACAGGCCCGTATCGCCGAGGCACAGAAAGCGATGGAGGACGCGCTCGCCCAACAACAGGCGGCGTATGTAGCCCAACAGCAACAGGCGCAGTTGCAAGCCCAGCAACAGCAGGCCGCAGCGGACACCGCTGCCATGTCAACCGGCAACAAGTGGGCTGACGAGTTTATCGCTTCCGCAGACAAGTTCAATTATGGTACACATGGTATCGACCCGAACGGCGCGACCCTGTGGAATCGCAAAGTGTTGGACAACTGGCTTGACGCAAAAGCCAAAGAAGAGAACTGGAACGCCCTGCAAAAAGACCAAATCAAGAAACAGGTAAAAGATGCAGTGACAAAAGCCAGTACCAATAAGCATCTGTTTGATACAGAAGAACGTGGTTTTTGGGGCGCGGTTGGCGATATTGGTAACTCGTTGGCCGACAGTGCCGTGGGAGGTATCGCTGACCTCGCCAGCACCATCAACACCGCCGTCTATGAGGGCGCGAAGCGCATGGACAAGGCGGGTTACACTGATGCGCTGGGATTCCTAAGCCCAACCTACGCCCTTGAGAAAGCATGGGAATACACCGGTCTCGGCGATGGTAAGATGAATTGGGACAAGCAGATTGATGACGCTGTTGTTGCAATACGCGCTGCTTGGGGCGACTTGAAGTCCGACTACTCTAAGGACGCGGCCCGCGCTCGCGCGGAAGCCAGTGGTGTGGCAGAGACCCTGCTTGCCCTCGGCGATAAACCTACCACTGCATTAGACGAACTGGCATCCGCACTGGGTGTTGTGGTTGGGGCTAAAGGCTTGAACCTCGTCGGTAAAGGCGTGGCTGCCGTCGGTAAAGGAGTCGTTCGTGGTACGGCTAAAGCCGCAAGCAAAGCCACTTTCGGTTTGGCGGATGATGTACTCCGCGCAAGTGGTACACAACTCGGTCGCGCTACTGGTGTACTGAAGCCTGTCGCCGAACGCTTGAATCCGTCACTGTTGGCCCGCTCTGCCGCCATCGAGGGTTCGGGTAACGCAATGGACGTACTGCGCCAAGAGGGTGCGTACAACGCAGACACAGCCCAATATACTGACGACGCACTGGCGACGGCTGCGGCAACCGGTCTGCTGACTGGTGGTATTACTTACGCTGGTGGTAGGTTGTTCAACACCGTAGAGGGTACGGCGGCTCGCGCTTTGGGCGGTCGTGCTGCGGCGGGTAATACCACATTGGGCCAAACCCTGCTGTCAGGCAGTGGTCTGACTATCGAGCAAGCGTTGCGCACCGTGGCTGATGATATTGCCTCCGGCGCAGCGTCTAAGGCTACGCGCGATGTGCTTGGCGAAGCCACCGAGTTCCTGATGTCCAGTCCTGCCCAGCTTGTGCCTAAGACCAGCAAGATGTCCGCCGTGTTCCACGGGGCTAAAGAGCTTACCAGCGGTATGCTTGGCGAGGGTCTCGAAGAGGGTCTGATTGGTATGATTTCAAGCGCAGCGACTCAAGGCTTGGGTAAAGATGGTACGTTCAATACCAACAATATCGACATCAAAGAAGTGATGCGGGCAGGCGCGAACGCCGCTACGCTCGGCGCGACACTGGGTGTTGTGAGTGGTAGCTTTGAAGCCGCAGGTAAGTACCGTGAGCATCGTGCGAACGTTGACAGTATCCTCCGCGAGCGAGACGAAGCGGCAAGCACCTACTTACCTGAAGTACGTCAGATGTGGTATGACATCGAGAACCCTGACGGCGTGGTTAGACAACAATCACAAGCACAGACACAAGCCCAAGCGCAGGCGCAGGCGCAACAACCTACCGCACCACTGGCCTTGCCAAGTCCTAACCCTACGCTGGCTATCCCAAGCAATATCGACCCACGCCTGCCTGACGACGTATATCGTGAACTGGCGTTGCAGGCGTACAAAGAGCGTGTGGCACAAGCCGATGCCGCTCGTGCTGACCGAGAGATGGCAGCCGAAGTTGATGCAACCAAACAACGGGCAATGGGCGACCGCTTGGCTGATTACGCCAAGACCGAACAGGCTAAAGTTGCGCTCAATGAATTGCTCACGCCTGAACAACGCGCCGAACGCGCGACTGCCGGTTTCCGTTTCGCCGATGACATTCTCAACCGTAGCGACATTCATGTTCCGCAAGGTGTCCGTGCGACCATCGAGTTGCTCGGCCAGTTGGAACGCGCCCAAGACCTGATTAAGAGTGGTACATTGGATAAGGCTACCGAGCAGTCGTTGATTGATTCCGCCAGCCAGTTGTTGCGCTATGCCACACGCCAAGGCCGTCTCGAAGCGGCGCGTACTTGGGTGGATAAGAACCTGTTGAAGATTAAGACACCGACACCTGCGCAGCCTGCCCCTACCGATGGTACGACCAAAGCCGTCATCAATATCCGCTCAACCAAGACAGTGCTTGAGAACAATGGTATCGCTGGTGCTGCGAGCAAGGACGTGATGCGCCTGATGAAAGACGTGAAGTCAACCAACGCGCGCGTGGAAGTGAACAACTTTATCGAAGCGTTCACAAGCGACGAACCCACCGATGTGGGTTATTACCGTGACCGCGCTGTCGCCAGCCTTACCGATATGTATGTGAAACAGGGGCAAGACCAAGCCACTGCGGAAGCCTCCGCGCAACAGTTGGTCGATGATTTGGAAGCTACACTGACCGATGGCGTTGAATCCCGTGCAGCAACCAAAGAAGCCGCCTCGCAGGAGGGTGCGGCAGCCGAAGCAAAAAAGCTCCAGTTGACCCTCTTCGACGAGGTAACGCCTGACGCTACCCAAGCCGTCCATGATACGGCCCGCGCTATGCAGAAGCACGGCGCACCGACAGCGGTGCAAGGCGACCTGTTCGGCGACATGGATGTACGCAACCAGTTGGGTGCTGGAGAAGAGGGAATACAGACTGAATGGGATATGATGTCCGACGCGGAAAAACACTTCGCTATCGAACAGCAGACCATCACTCGTGGTACGAACGCCTTGCGTAACGCTTTCGGCGATGACATCGCTTGGAACGTGGTATGGGTATCCCCGCGCAGTCAGAACCTGCATAACCGCAATGCCCGCGCGTATGTGGTCGATGGCGACCCGAACACCATTTACGTTGTTGCCCACCCACATATGACTAATCAGCAGTTCGTGTACGCCGTAGCTCATGAGATGCTGCACCAAGGTGTCGATGTGAACCTGCGTGGTAAAGTGCTGCGCGGTGCGGACTACAATCAACACATGGACCGACTGGCAGAGAACCCGTTTGTACAAGCACTGATGGCGCGTATCGGCGAGCGCTACGGCAACATTGACAAGCAGTCTATGGTAGAGGAAGCCCTTGCCGAGATTCACGCTGCGCGTACAACGAAAGACGGATGGAACACATTGCGTAACGAGTGGGGCTTGGATATGGACATCCCTGCCGCCCTGCGCTCTACCAACTCAAGCAGCTTGGTGTCTCGTATCGTGAGCTACCTGAAGCAGGTGGTATCCCGTCTGACCGGCAAGTACCGCAAGGCAAGCGACAGCGACGTGGCAGACTTCCTGAAAGTGGTAACAGCCCGCCGTCCGAACGACACCGCAGGTATCCGTACTCCCGACCAAGTGAATGCCTACCGTCAACGCATGAGCTTTGAAGCAGCGCAGGCGCGTAGCGACTATTACCATAACCAAGCGCGTTCTATATATCCCGACTTCGACGCGCTGGACAGCAATACCAAGGCCGACATCCTGTCGCAGTTGGCAACAGGCGACGAGCAGGCACAGACTGAACTGGGCTTGCAAATCCGTAACTCCCTGCTTCCGGTCAACGACCCGTGGAAAGACCCTAAGTGGCGGGCGCAACAGCAAGCCGCAGCCCACGCACAGAAAGTAGCCGCAGCGCAGCAGGCAGCCAACCAAGTACCACCCGCGAGCAACCCACAGGGGCAGGCTGATTATGTGCGCCGTACCGTGCGTCAAATCCGTATCTATCCGTCACGCGCGAACACCAGCTACTACAACGCCTCCGACTTGGATACCTATGTTGGTATCATCTCGCAAGTCCGTAAGGGCGACGCATACTTCATCCGCGTAGAGATGAATGACGATGCAACAGGGGCGAAAGGTATCATTTACGAAGAGCCTGTCACTGGCGACATCGACCTCGATATGCACAAAGCATGGGAAGCGTTGGTGCAACAATACCCGAACGCGCACTACGAGCGACGCGAGGGCAGCACATACAGCACCGAGGCTAACCGCGCCCTGACACCTGAAGAGTTGGTGGTATTGAACCGCGCTCAACAGATGGGCTTGTCGTCTCCGTCACTGCGTCGTTGGACTAACTGGTTGCGTGAGAAGTTGCCTGCCAACTATGTACCAATCTTGGATAAGTTCCTCGATATAGTAGAGATGGCGCGTACCCACTGGGTAAGTATTTATACCCCATTCATGGCTGTGGAGCAGATGTACGCCGATGCGACCGGTAAGCAGACCAACATCATCACACGCCTGCTCCGAGATAAGAGTGAGGCCGGCGCGTTCCTGCACCGTAACTTCAACAGCACCAACCCTAACCAACAGTCACTGCGTGACCGCACAGAGCGTCTGCGTAAGACCATCATCGACAGTGGTCTCTCGCAAGATAAAGTGAACCGTATTCTGCACGGCTTGGAAGAGCGTGTCCGCTCCGATGTGCTGTTGAACAGCGACGAGTCGCTCGGTCACTGGCAGGAAGTGAATGGTCAGCGCGTGTTGTTCGACCCAGCCACAGGCCGTCCGCGTTACACCGTGACCGGCTATCGCTTCCAAGACCTCGACACCACCGACCCGAACGCCGGTACTTACGACCTGCGCGGTATCAGACTGGCACAGGCGTTGGCTAATTTGACCGTAGAGGAACGCAATAAGATTGGTTCGATTGTGGCCGAAGTAGCCGAGACCAACCGCATTGTGAACAAGCTGAAACACGAACGTGGCGTGTTGACCGACAAGGATTACTACGAGCGCGTCAATCGTGGTAAGGGTTACTTAGACTTGGTATTCCCCGAACTGGCTGCACAAGGTGTGGATTTCGGCGGCTTCTTCGTTACCATGCGTGATGACGACAGTAGTGCCTACTCTAAGGCCCACGCGCTCGGTCGTGCCAGCGCGGTAGAGAATGTGTTGGGTAACACCGCTAAAGTGTGGGAAGCAGAGGTTAAGACTGCGTTTACCAATAACGAGTTGTCGCAGTTCGCACTGATGGTAATGAGTATGCCGAACAAGCATTTCGTCATCGACCCTGTGTCCCCACGCAACAACTTCGACGACCCTGATAACGTGCTGGACTGGGAAACCAGTCACAAGGGCGAGCAGGACAGTATCATGATTTATATCAACGGAACACCTGTCCGCCTCGTGGCTAAGTCGAAAGCCGCAGCCAAGGCGTTGCGCCAAGAGCAACCACACGCGGCAGTGGCGAAGATTGGTAGCGTCAACCACTACTTCAACCAGTTCAAGACCTCGTTGAACCCAGCGTACCCTGTGTTCGGCCTTATGCGCGACATCATGACAGGCTACCTGAATATCAGCGGCGCAATCGGCGAGCAGTACGTTGACAGCAAGTCAGCCCCTGCGGTTGGTATGAAGTCTATCGGCTACGCATTGAAGTACCTGTTCTCGCCTGATAAGCACAACCTGTTCCTCGGCACGGCTCGCGGTCAGTACACTGACCCTTGGCAGTTGGCATACCAACGCCTCGGCGCGGGTATGCAGTTCGGCGACAACCTTAACACCGACGCGTTCGCATCCAACCCTCTGACCGGCAGACTGCCGCAGCAGGCGGACCTGTTGCGTACCGGCGTGAGCAAGGCTCGAGGTATCACTGCGCGTGTTGCAGAGACCATCGCTTACCCACCGGAGACCGCTATGCGTCTCGGTGCGTTCCGTGCCTACGTCGAACACGTCTTCGGCCCACAACCGAGCAACGTGACGGCAGAGCAGTTGGTTGACCTGTTCGACCAAGCCAAGAACCCAGTCAACGCGGACAAGGCTGCCGCCATCATCATGGGTACGAAGAACCTTACCAGTAACTTCCAACAGCACGGCGCGGACAACATGGTTCGCCATATGTTCTCGTTCCACAACGCCGTCATGCAAGGTACGTTTTCGACCCTGCCGCAAATCCTCTCGACCAAGCATGGTCGCAACAGCATGGCACTGATGGGTATCGGTCTGCTCATGGCAGCCGTCGCCCACGTTGGCGACGAGTTCGGCAACAGTAAGTATTACCAAATCGCAAACCGCAACCGCACAGTGAAGCTGGGCGACGTACAAATCCCTATCCCTGACGAGATGGGTTGGTTCAAACTGCTTATCGACAACGCCGTCGGTGTGGCTATGGGTAAGCGCAACATCCTCGACGCAGCGACCGAACAGGTAGGCGGTATGGTTGATATGACTACCGCCCAGCACTGGGGCAACACCGACAACGCCGTGGCGAATGCGATGTTCTTCGCCGCCCCTGCGTTCGCCCAACCTGCCGTGGCCTTGACCACAGGCAAGGATATCTTCGGTCGCGAACTGAAGTCGGAATACGCCTATGACGAGAACGGCAAACGCATCCAGTTCGCAGCCGACGTTGAGCGTACCACCTACCGTGCGTCAAGCACCGGTACTGATATAGCAGAAATGCTGTATGGTGCGACCGGAGGCGCGGTCGATATGACCGGCGACGAGATTGACGTGCTGGGTCAGGGCTATCTTGGTGGTCTGTACCGCTCCGTGACCCGTGGTATCGACGCAAGTGCCGACCGAGATATGGGTATCGCCGACATCGTAGGCAGTGAGCTGTTCCGCTCGACCAAGCCTATCCATATCGACGACCAGTCGGAGGAGGCATGGTTGCAGATGGGCGAGAAGCTGCACGTCAGCACACGTCACGCAGGCGGCACACTCGACATCCTCAACGCCGACATCGACCAGTCCGTGACGGAAGCGCAGCGCATCTACTCCGAGGCGGATAAGAAAATGCGAGCAGCGAAGAGCGACATGGGCTACTCCTACAAGCAGTTGAATGATATGATTAGGCAAGCCGAAGCCGAGGGACGTTATCAAGACGTTCGGGATTATCGGGCCGATATGCGTACCATCCGTACCAACAAGGCGGCGATTCGTGCCGAGGCTACCACTGAATTGAACTTGCTCGGTATTAAATAGGAGAGTGATATGGAACAAGTCAAATGGTACAAACGCTTGCTTTGTGGTTACAACATTCTAGGCGATTTTGCTGATTTGATATGTCGTGGGACGGAGACGCAGTACGACCTGACCTTGACGGATATTCGTAACAAGACGGTAAGTACGCGGTGTTGGTGCTGTACTTTTTGGCGCGGGGTTGTTGTCGGCGCGGTAGTGTCAGCTTTGGTAACGGGAGCGATTCATGCAGCAGTTCACTTATAGACGGTGCATCCCGCGCCCGATTCATGACACGGCTAACTGGGTGTTCTTCACACGCACACGCGGGGTAGAGTTGGTTAATACCATGTTCCTCGTCTCCGCCTGTGTTGCGTTAAGTGAAGCCAAATACTCGATTGTCAAGTTACCAATGGTATATAATGCGGGTACGCTGAATCTTAGCCTGCTGCTCTACGCACTAGCCTGTCTCGCTGCGTTGCAGACGGTCGGTATGTTCTGCGACGGTGCTTGTAGATACCGGTGGGTGTCGGCACTGGTCTTGTCCATATCCTCTGCGTTTTGGGCATGGCTCGCGGTTATCACATACCATAGTGCAGCATGGCTTACCAGTATCGGCGTACATAAACAGGCGTTGTTCGCCTACATTATCCTGTGCGTGATTTGTTGGCTCGCCGCTGACTACATTAGGCAGGACATTACGGACTAGCTCGCGTTAATAAGGGGAGGCAAGATGAAAGAGTTGCTGACCCCGCTGAACTTGGCTATCTTTGGGGGATTGGTTGGTGGTCTGCGTACTGCGGCAAAGTCGCAAGACTGGTGGTTTCTACGTATGACCGATGTAATTATCGGCGCGATGGCCGCCGCCAGTGCGAGTTATTATGTGCCTGCTGATTCCCCTTTGAGTGCATTGCTTATCGGGGTAGTAGTTG
>OGYG01001675.1_pt1 | contig 13175 bp, 10 predicted proteins | sample 1576481 | NCBI WGS metagenome assembly OGYG01 (sample SAMEA3541497, study PRJEB24748) | human gut metagenome | biome: human gut; feature: human-associated habitat; material: faeces | place: China | collected 2012 | reverse complement strand
ACGCAAGCAGGTGTTTCATGGATTGTTTCTAATATCCTTTTGTTGGGGAAACTCCTCTTTCCCATTTAGAGACTGATTTATCAGACATATTTAACTTTTCAGCAAGCTGTTTTTGTGTTAAGCCTTGTTCTTTTCTTTTAAAAGCTATATATTTACCTATTTTGATAAGATCCATATGACCACTCCCTTTAATCAAATCATATCATTTTAAATAGAAAACAACACCTCTTATAAGTAGAATTAGTTTTTATATTATGAAAAAACAAACAAATATTCAATAATATCGATATAATGAATTTGATAATAAAAAATAAGGAGAAATATAATATGAAACAATTTCCAGAAGGATTTTTATGGGGTGGAGCTACTGCCGCTAACCAATATGAAGGTGGTTGGAAAGAAGGAGGAAAAGGAGTAAGTTGTAGTGATGTACAATTATTTACTGATCCTAAATCTATGAAAGATTTATTAAATACTCATGGGTTATGTGATATTTCTGATGAAATGATTGAAAAAGCTTTAAGTACTGATGATGAAGTTTACTATCCAAAACGTCATGGGATTGATTTTTATCATCATTATAAAGAAGATATTGCTTTACTTGCAGGAATGGGATTTAAGGTTTATAGAATGTCTATCGCTTGGTCTCGTATTTTCCCTAGAGGGGATGAATTAGAACCAAATGAAGAAGGTTTAAAATTCTATGATGCCGTTTTTGATGAATGTTTAAAATATGGGATGCAACCATTAGTTACTATGTCCCATTATGAACCACCACTAGCATTCTGTATGGACTATAATGGTTGGTATGATCGTCGTTCGATTGAATTCTTTACACGTTATGTGGATGTTATTACTAAAAGATATAAAGATAAAGTAAAATTATGGTTAACATTCAATGAAATTGATTCAATCATTAGACATCCATTTATGACAGGTGGATTAATTGAATCAAGATTCAAACCAGAAGAATTTGAAGAAGTTGAATATCAAGCAATGCATCATCAATTTGTAGCAAGTGCACTTGCTGTAAAAATTACACATGAAAACATTCCTGATGCTAAAGTAGGATGTATGCTTACTAAATTAACTTACTATCCATATACTTGTAAACCAGAAGATCTTTTAGAACAACAACAAAGAATGAGACAAATCTATTGTTATAGTGATACACAAGTTCATGGTGAATATCCTAAATATTTATTACAAATGTATAAAAATAAAGGATTCAATATTAAAATGACTGATGAAGATCTAAAAATCATGAAAAAATATCCTGTTGATTTTATTTCATTTAGTTATTATTCATCAAGTTGTGTTGCTGCTGATACAAAAGGCTTAGAAATGAGTGCAGGTAATACAGAAACAGCTATTAAAAATCCATATATTCCAAGTTCTGATTGGGGATGGCAAATTGATCCTATCGGTTTAAGAATTTCTTGTGTAGATTTATATGATCGTTATAGAAAACCATTATTTATTGTAGAAAATGGTTTAGGAGCTAAAGATACTGTGGAAGCTGATGGTTCTATTAATGATGATTATCGTATTGATTATTTAAGAGAACATATTAGACAAATGTATAAAGCTATTGAAGAAGATGGTGTTGAATTAATGGGTTATACAACTTGGGCACCAATTGATTTATTATCTAACTCTACAAATCAAATGTCTAAACGTTATGGATTTATTTATGTAGATGTTGATGATTATGGTAATGGAACTTATAAACGCTCTAAAAAGAAATCTTATGATTGGTATAAAGAAGTTATTGCGACTAATGGATCTTCTATTTTAGATGACTAGTTAAGGAATCGAAAGATTCCTTTTTTCATACGTATTATCTTGCGTACTATCATACGTACTTTTTATATTTTCTTTTATTGAAAATCATAGAAAGGGACTTTGTGATATAATTAGCTAAAGGAGATTTTTTATGAAAGAGAAAGTATTATTTTTTGATATAGATGGGACATTAGTATGCTCACAAATGGGAATTTATGAAATACCTTTAGGTGTAAAACAACAATTAAATAGATTAAAGAAACAAGGACATAAACTCTTTATTTGTAGTGGAAGACCCAAAGCCATGTTAGATGAAAAATGGCTCGATGGAACTTTTGACGGTTATATTTTAAATAATGGTGGTTATGTAGAAATTGATGGAAAATCTATTTATGAAAATAGAATGGATTATGAGTTATGTTTAAAGACAGCAAATATGTTGGAAGAACTTCATTGTGATTATATGATTGCGACAGCGAATCATTTATACATTGATCCTTCTTATAAAGAACTTTATAACTTCTTTGTTCAAAAGGGACATTTTGAAGATCTATTTACAATAAAGTTTGATCGTAATGAGGTATTAAAAAGAGCGATTAAAATAGAAGCAAATGTTACAAATAAAGATCGTGAAAAAATAGAAAAGTATATCCAAAATGATTTTGGTTATGTTATTAATTTTGATGAACATGGCAGTGATAATGCTTTTGAATTCTATTCACCAACGATTTCAAAAGCTACAGGTATTCAAAAAATTCTTGATTATTATCATTTAAATCAAGATGACACATACGCTTTTGGTGATGGAGAAAATGATTTAGAAATGATTGAATTTTGTCGTGTAGGGGTTGCCATGGGAAATGCCTGTGATTTATTAAAAGTTAAAGCAAATATTATTTGTAAATCGGTTGTTGATGATGGTTTAGAAGATATTTTAAAAATACTATTTAGTGATTAAGGAGAAATCTATGATTGTATTTCATGAAGAAAGTAAAACTTTTCATTTGTATAATAATGAAATTAGTTATATGTTTAAAATCTTAGAAAATAATCAATTAGGACAACTCTATTATGGAAAAAGACTTCATGATCGTAAAGACTTTGATCATTTATTAGAACTCTTTCCTCGTCCTATGTCACCTTGTAGCTATAAAGGGGATTTAAGTTTTTCATTAGAACATATTAAACAAGAATATCCTGTTTATGGTTCAGGTGATTTACGTCATCCTGCTATCGATATTTTACAAGAAAATGGGAGTCATATTTTAAACTTTGAATATGTAAGTCATAAAATCATACAGGGAAAACCAAAATTAAAAGATCTTCCTGCTACCTATGTAGAAAATGAAAACGAAGCCCAAACTCTTATCATTACCTTATATGATGAAGTCATTAAAACAAAGCTTCAATTAAGTTATACTATTTATCAAGATTTTCCTGTAATTACAAGAAATGCTTTTATTGTTAATGAGGGGAAACAAAAATTAAGACTTAATCAAATGATGTCTATGTCTTTAGACTTACCTGATCAAGATTATGAAATGATTGAACTTACAGGATCATGGGCAAGAGAACGTTCTATTAAAACAAGAAAACTTACAGAAGGTATTCAAAGTATTTATTCTTTAAGAGGATGTTCATCTCATCAATTTAATCCTTTTATTGCTTTAAAAAGAGAAGATTGTAAAGAAACAAGTGGTGAAGTTTTAGGTTTTAGTTTGGTTTATAGTGGTAACTTTTTAGCCCAAGTAGAAGTTGATAATTATCATGTCTCACGTGTCTCTATGGGAATTCATCCTCATTGTTTTGAATATCTATTAGATCATTTAGATTCGTTTCAAAGTCCTGAAGTTGTGATGGTTTATAGTAATCAAGGACTGAATAAGATGTCTCAAACATATCATCAACTTTATCAAAAAAGACTTGCTAGAGGGAAGTATCGAGATCAAGTAAGACCTATTTTAGTGAATAATTGGGAAGGCACTTATTTTGATTTTAATGAAGATAAGATCGTTTCAATGGCTAAAACAGCAAAAGAATTAGGAATTGAGTTATTTGTATTAGATGATGGTTGGTTTGGTAATAGAAATAATGATCATCAAGGATTAGGAGATTGGTACCCTAATTTAGATAAATTGCCTCATGGAATTAGTGGGCTATCAAAGAGAATTCATGATTTAGATTTAAAATTTGGATTATGGTTTGAACCAGAGATGGTCAATGAAGATTCTAACTTATATAGAAATCATCCTGAATGGGTGTTAAAAACTCCTCATAGAAAGAGTTGTCATGGAAGAAATCAATATATTTTAGATTTTTCTAATCCTGAAGTTATCAACTATATTGCCCAGGCAATGATGAATGTGATTGATGATTCCTATATTTCATATATTAAATGGGACATGAATCGTTGTATGTCAGAAGTCTATTCAAGCACTCATGATGTTTTATCACAAGGAAGAGTCATGCATGAATATATCCTAGGTGTTTATCATTTATACGAAGTTTTAACCAATAAATACCCTGATATACTCTTTGAATCCTGTGCAAGTGGAGGAGCACGCTTTGATCCAGGAATGCTTTATTATGCCCCTCAATGTTGGACCAGTGATGATACCGATGCAATAGAAAGATTAAAGATTCAATATGGAACCTCTCTAGTTTATCCTTTATCTTCTATGGGATCACATGTATCTAATATTCCTAATCATCAAACATTTAGAAAAGTGCCTTTACAAACACGTGCTAATGTGGCCTATTTTGGTACTTTTGGTTATGAATTAGATGTTAATTATTTAAGTGATGAAGAAAAAGAAATCATTAAAAAACAAATTGTTTTTATGAAACAATATCGTTCTTTATTTCAATTTGGTACTTTTTATCGTTTAAAAAGTCCATTTACATCAAACGAAACAGCCTGGATGGTTGTCTCTCATGATAAAACACAAGCAATTGTTGGTTACTATCGTACTTTACAAGAAGTTAATGTTGGATGTCGTCGTTTATTATTAGAAGGATTAGATGAAAATAAGGTTTATCATGTAAATGATTTAGATTTATATGGTGATGAGTTGATGAATGTTGGTTTAATTATAAGTGATGGTTCAAGTGGTGAGAATAAGGATTGTATTGGAGATTATTATTCTAAATTATATATTTTAAAGGAGAGAAAAGAAAATGAGTAATGAATGGTGGAAGAAGGAAGTAGCTTATCAAATTTATCCTAAGAGTTTTAAGGATTCTAATGGAGATGGAATTGGTGATTTAAGAGGAATTATTGAAAAGCTTGATTATTTAGAGGATTTAGGAGTGACTTTGTTATGGTTATGTCCTATTTATAAATCACCTATGGATGATAATGGATATGATATTTCTGATTATTATGATATTAATCCTGAATTTGGAACAATGGCTGATTTAGAAGAATTGATTGAAAAAGCTAAAAATAAAGGAATTAAGATTATTATGGATCTCGTTATCAATCATAGTTCAGATGAACATGCTTGGTTTCAAGAAGCACTAAAAGATCCAAATAGTCCTTATCATGACTATTATATCTTTAAATCCTCTAAAGATGGTAAAGAACCAAATAACTGGAGATCAGTTTTTGGTGGTTCTGTATGGCAAAAGGTTGAAGGAAGAGATGAATATTATTTCCATGCTTTTTCTAAAAAACAACCTGATTTAAATTGGGAAAATCCAGCTTTAAGACAAGAACTTTATAAAATGATTAATTGGTGGTTAGATAAAGGAATTGCTGGGTTTAGAGTTGATGCAATTAACTTTATTAAAAAAGATCAAAGATTTTTAGATGGTCCTGTTGATGGACAAGATGGTTTAAGTGCTTGTTTTGCTTATTCTAGAAATCAACCAGGAATTGAAGTCTTTTTTGATGAATTAAAGAAAGAAACTTTTGAAAAACATAATTGTATGACAGTCGCTGAAGCTGTTGGAGTTCAATATAAGGATTTAGGTATTTTTATTGGTGAACAAGGATGTTTTTCAATGATGTTTGATTTTAATTATTGTAATTTTGATATTAGTGAAGATGAAGAATGGTTTAAAAGACAAGATTGGACAACTAAACAATTTAAAGAACTCTTATTTACAAGTCAAAGAGAAGTTCAAAAGCTTGGATGGATTGCGAGTTTCTTAGAAAATCATGATCAACCTAGAGCTATTGATAAATTTATTTTAGATAAAAAAGATCATAATTATTATTCACAAACAATGCTTGCTGGTATGTTCTTTAACTTAAGAGGAACACCTTTTATCTATCAAGGTGAAGAAATCGGTATGGAAAACTTTGAAAGAAAAGACATTAGTGAATTTGATGATATTGGAAGTCATGGTCAATACCAAAGAGCCTTAGAAGAAGGTTTTACTAAAGAAGAAGCCATGCATTTCCTTAACCTTAGAAGTAGAGATAATACTAGAACACCAATGCAATGGGATAGTAGTGAATATGCTGGATTCAGTAATCATGAACCATGGTTAAAAATGACAGGAAGCCAAGATAAAATCAATGTTGAAAGTCAATTCAATGATCCAAATTCAATCTATAGCTTCTATAAAAAAATGATTTCTATTAGAAAACAAGAAGATATTCTTGTTTATGGAGATTTTGAAGAAGTAAATACTGTAGATGATGTCATTGGTTATAAACGTACTTATCAAGGACAAGAAATTCTATGTTTCTGTAACTTTACAAACAAAGAACAACCAATCCCAAAAACCCAAGGAAACATCTTGTTAGATAACTACAACGATTATAACAACACTACATTAAAACCTTATCAATTTGTAATGATTAAAAAATAATAATAGCCCTTTAGTGATAAGCTAGAGGGCTTTTTATTGCCGTTATCGGCAAAAAACTATATATTTTAACAACGTATAAATTTATATTTTTTGCCGATAATATGATATACTATATAAAAATACACATATTTGATATAGAAGGAGATATAAAAATGAATTATCTTTCAGTTGCAGATGTCGCAAAAAAATGGAATATATCAGAACGCAGTGTAAGAAATTATTGTTCTAAGGATCGTATAGAAGGTGCATTTCTTACCGGTAAAACTTGGAATATCCCGGAAAATGCAAAAAAACCGGAACGTATGAATAAAAGAAAAGAAAAGCCTAAAACATTACTTGCTATTTTACAAGAAGAAAAAGCAAGTAAATACTCTGGTGGTATTTATCATAAAACACAAATTGATTTAACTTATAACTCAAATCATATGGAAGGTAGTCGTTTAACTCATAATCAAACTCGCTTTATTTTTGAAACAAATACAATAGGTATAGAAAATGAAATTCTTAATGTTGATGACATTATTGAAACAACAAATCACTTCCGTTGTATTGATATGATTATTGATCATGTAAAAACAGAACTAAATGAAAAGTTTATTAAAGAATTACATTTTATATTAAAAAGTGGAACAAGTGATTCTAAGAAAGATTGGTTTGCCGTGGGAGATTACAAAAAATTTCCAAATGAAGTTGGAAATATGAAAACACCTCTTCCTGAAGAAGTTGATAATTTAATGAAAGACTTATTAAAAGAATATAATTCAAAAAAAGAAAAGACATTCGAAGATATTTTAGATTTCCATGTACAATTTGAAAGAATACATCCTTTTCAAGATGGAAATGTACCATTGAGATACCAACAACAAATAGCGGCATAACAGCAGCAAACAACTTCATATCACATAAATACAGTTAAATAACATATAGAATTAGGAATACTTGAAAAACGGTATTCCTTTTTTATTTCCAGACGTTCAGAAATGAGCGTCTATTTTTTTACCCAAATGAAAGGAGAATCAAAAAATGAATAAGATATTGAAACGATTGCTTACAGGTGTTCTTACTCTCGCAACCGTCTTTACTGCTCTACCCACAACTGCTGTCCATGCTGCGGAAACACAATACTGGACAGAATCGGAGGAACGTGTCGGCATTGTTGAGAAAGTAATGAATGATGGTTCTATCGGCTCTACATTTAATGAGGGGCATATGACCGTTGAGGGCGAGGACGCTTATTGTATCGACATCAACACAGGCTTTAAGAATGGATATAAGACCAGAAGTGACGCAAGTACACGCATGACTGCCTACCAGATAGAGGACGTTGCTTTATCTCTTGAATACGTCAAACAGTATACGAAAAGCCATACAGGATTGAGCAGCCAGCACGCCTACCTTTTAAGACAGCTTGTAGTCTGGCAGAGATTGAGCGTCCATCTTGGGTGGAGCTGTGACAATGTACGAGCTTCCTATGATGAAATCTCAAAATCCGTGCAAGATGAAGTATTCGCCGGAGCGAAAGCCTTTGTAAGAGAAAATAAAGGACGCTATGACTGTTACGGTTATATCTACACTGGTGAGGGGCAGGATTTAGGACAGTTTTTCGCAGAGCTGGCTATCGGCAATGGCAAGATTCAGAAATCTTCCAGTAATACCACAGTCACAAACGGAAATGACTGCTATTCTCTCTCTGGTGCGACTTATGGTGTCTATTCTGATAAAGGCTGCACGAAATCTGTTGCCACACTTACGACAAATGCCAATGGTAATACGGACACTGTGGAATTAAGAGCTGCGACATACTATGTGAAAGAAACGAAAGCTCCAAAGGGATTCCAGTTAGATAAGAACGTCTATACTATGACGGTCAAGGTTAATGAAACTACGACTTTAAAAGTCAGCGACAAACCAAAAGTCACTGACACTTTGGTTGAGCTTTTCAAGATTGATATGGAAATTTCCAAAGCTACGCCACAGGGTAACGCTTCTTTAGAGGGTGCGGAGTTCGTCTGGAAGTATTATGACGGTTACTATACAAAAGACAATCTTCCATCAGAACCAACACGCACATGGACGACAAAGACAATCGCTGAAAAAGACAGCAACAATGAAGTCCATTACATCACAAGATTAGCCGATTCCTACAAGGTATTGGGTGACAGCTTCTATACACAGAATGGTACTATCTGCTTGCCGCTTGGTACTATCACTGTAGAAGAAAAGACAGCTCCAAACGGTTACTTATTGGAGGGTGCTTATATGCAGGCTGCCGGAAGTTCTGAACAGATAAAAGGTGTCTATGTGGCACAGATTACAGAAGATGGTGAGCTTGCAGCGTTAAGCGGCAGCAACCAGTATTCCGTATTAGACAAGGTTATCCGTGGCGGTGTCAAAATCCAGAAACGTGACCCTGAAACCAAAGATACAAAAGCACAAGGCGGTGCGACTTTGAAAGATACTGCCTTTGAAATCATTTCCTTAAATGATAACGCTGTCTTGGTAGATGGCAAGTTATACAACAAGAATGAAGTTGTCAAAACAATCCATACTGGCGTTGACGGTATCGCTACAACTGCCGCCGATACATTACCATACGGAAAATACCGTATTGAGGAAAGCAACGCCCCAGAGGGATATTTGACGGACGGTGCAAAACCGATTGAATTTGAAATCACAGAAGATGGAAAAATCGTGGATTTAACAGATGAAGCACATTCCATCTACAACCAGATTAAGCGTGGAGATATTGAGGGTGTAAAAATCGGTGCTGGCACTCACAAGCGACTTGCGAATGTTCCCTTTAGGATCACAAGCAAGACGACTGGTGAGAGCCATATCATTGTGACAGACGCAAACGGTCAGTTTTCCACTTCCTCTGATTGGGTATCTCATAAGCAGAATACCAACGCCGGAAAGACCAGTGAGGACGGTATCTGGTTCGGTACTTCCACACCAGACGACAGCAAAGGTGCATTGCTCTATGATACTTACACAATCGAAGAATTACGCTGCGATTCCAACAAGGGAATGACGCTAATTCCGGCATTTGATGTAGTGGTGTCAAGAAATAAAGTAGTCGTGGATTTAGGTACGCTTACAGATGAATACGAGCCAGAAATCACTATCCATACGACTGCCACAGATAAGGTGACAGGTGAAAAATCAATCGTTGCTGGAAAGAACGTGACTATCGTTGATACTGTGACTTTAGATGGTTTGACAAAAGGCACAAAATATCAGTTGAAAGGCTGGCAAATGGTGAAATCTGAAAACGCACAGCTTTTGATTGACGGTAAACCTGTGGAAAGTAATTACACATTCACTGCGAAAAAAACAGAAATGGAAGTTGAGGTTTCCTATACGTTCAATGCTTCTGCTCTTGGAGGCAAAGACCTTGTGACATTTGAGGAATTGTACGATTTATCCAATCCAGACGAGCCTATCAAGGTGGCTGAACACAAGGACATTGAGGACGAGGGGCAAACCGTGACGATTGAAGAACGTGTGATTGAAATTCATACCAATGCTACCGACAAAGTGACAGGTGAAAAAATGATTGTTGCTGGTAAAGAGGTAACTGTCATTGATACAGTCACTTTAGATGGTTTGGAAAAAGGTACAACCTATCAACTCAAAGGCTGGCAGATGGTGAAGCCTGAAAACGCACAGCTTTTGATTGACGGTAAACCTGTAGAAAGTGACTATACCTTTACTGCAAAAGATTCTAGCATGGAAGTCCAGATTGCCTTTACATTCAATGCCAGTGAGCTTGCAGGAAAAGACCTAGTAACATTCGAGGAATTATACGATTTATCCAATCCAGATGAGCCTACAAAGGTGGCAAAACACAAGGACATTGAGGACGAAGGGCAAACGGTGACGATTACGGAACGTATTATCACTATGCACACAACCGCCACAGACAAGGTAACAGGTGAAAAGACGATTAAAGCAGACAACAAAGTAACGATTGTCGATACGGTTACTTTAGACGGTTTGGAAAAAGGCGTGAAATATACTCTTAAAGGTTGGGAAATGGTGAAGTCTGAAAATGCAGAACTTCTAGTGAAAGGTAAGCGTGTAGAAAATGACCTTACCTTTACTGCCGAGGATTCTAAAATGGAGGTTCAGATTGAATTTATATTCAATGCTTCGGAGCTTGGCGGCAAAGAGCTTGTGACCTTTGAAGAATTATATGACGTAACCAATCCAGACAATCCTATCAAAGTAGCTGAACATAAGGACATCAAGGACGAGGGGCAGACGGTAACTATCAAAGAGAAGCCAGAATCCCCTACGACACCAGAAAAACCTAGCACACCAACAAAGACAAGCGATCCACCAAAAACAGGTGATAATACGCCATTTGTCGCATTATTCGCTATGATGGGAATTTCTGCTGCTGGTCTTATCTTTGCCGGATATAAGAGATTCCGCAGAGTAAAGAAATCTAACTGACACGGGAGGTAACAGCTTATGAAAGCAATGCCCCGTTCACCGCCTATCATGGAAACGTCAGTCTGTAGCTGACACTATATCTAACTTCTGCTTGATTAGGATTTATCTTTCTGAATGGGGATTGTCAAGGGTGCTTTCAGCACAACGCTTGCCCTTGATAATTCACAGGCAGACAGATATTATCCCGACAGCAGAATGACAAAATTAACACTAAAAATATAGAAAGAAAAGAGGTAAATAATTTATGGAATTAAAACACGTTATCCCGAATATGGAAAAGACGTTCGGAAATTTGGAATTTGCAGGTGAGAATAAGGTGGAACAGCGTAGGATCAACGGACGTATGACGGTAGTTTCCCGTAGCTTCAACCTTTATTCGGACGTACAGAGAGCAGATGATATTATCGTGGTGCTGCCTGCTTCTGCTGGTGAGAAGAACTTTGAATCAGAGGAAAAGGTAAAACTTATCAATCCCAAAATCACCGCAGAGGGTTACAAAATCGGCACTAGAGGATTCACAAACTATATCCTGTCAGCAGACGATATGGTGAAAGCGTAAGGAGGTAGAAACATTATGAGATTAGCAAACGGAATCATTATTGATAAGGAAAAAACATTCGGAGTATTGAAATTCTCGGCGTTGCGTCGCGAGATACATATGCAGAATGAGGACGGTACGGTTTCTGAAGAAATCAAGGAACGTACTTACGATTTGAAATGTAAAGAACAGGGGCGCATGATACAGGTAAGTATTCCAGCTTCTGTTCCGTTAAAGGAATTTGACTACAACGCAGAGGTGGAAATCATCAATCCTGTGGCTGATACGGTGGCAACCGCTACATTTCAAGGCGCAGACGTTGACTGGTATATCAAGGCAGATGATATTGTGTTAAAGGGTAAAATAAATCAAATGGCAACTAATAATATACTACCAAAAAATAAATAGTATAGATAAAAATTATCTGATATAATCATTTATAGAAAGTGGGTGATTATATGAGTAAAAAAGCAAAAAGTTTTGAAGAATTTTATTCTAAAAATAAAGATGATATTTTGGATATTGATATTGTAGCTGATTATGCAGAGTCCCATGATGGGGATACTACACCATTTGATAAAGATATGTTTTGTCCAGAATGTAAACAAGCAGAATTGAGTTTTGTTCATAAAACTTCTAAACGTCGTGCTCATTTAAGAAGAATTAAAAGCTCAAATCATAAAGATGGCTGTTCATATAACTATGAATATGCTTCCAAAAAGACAGTCAAAAAATATGTAGATTCTTTAAATTATGAGGAAATACAAGATAAGTTAAATTCAATTATGAATATGTTATGCCGAAAACATAATACAAAAAAGACAACCAGTAATGATAATGAGGATTTAACGAAAAAAAGAAAGAATCCTATGCTTATCCCAGAACGAAAAGATTGCGAAACTGTTTTAAGAGCATTGCAACGAAAAAGACTTAATGGCTGGATTGACGAATCAGATGGTGAAGATTTTTGCGTATTCTATGGCAAAGTAAAATTAAAAGTTATAGAAAAAGAAAAAAATAGCGATGACCCAAAAAAGACTTATAAATATTACCTACTACAAATATATACCCAAAATAAAAAAGGCGAATGGAAATTCAGAACAAGTTTATATCGAGGTAATATGCGAGATTTAGTAAATGAAGAAGTAATGTATAATATTGTAATGATTGGACACTTGGATTTTCAATTTAAGCCATTTACAATCAAATTAGCAAATAAAAACGCTATCAAATATCGTGAAGCATAGTTATAGAGCAGTAGATTCTACAGAATTTACTGCTTTTTCTATATCCAAAGGAATGTTTATGAATTTACTGAAATATAAAGGAAAACATATTCGAGTCAGTGACAAATCATTGGTTTTTCGTTTCTCGGCTGGTTCACTGTTCCTGCTGTTCCTTGCGGTGATTATGCTGCTGAACCTAAAGTCAATCCTCACTACGGACTGGAAATCGGTCAGCTTTCTACAAGATGGCAACGTCCATTTAGTAGTCACACCATATAGGATAGTGACTATTGTTGTGGCGGCTCTGGTCTGTGTGCTGGCTGCCCTTTTCTATCGCAGATTCCAGT
>OGYG01001672.1_pt1 | contig 13185 bp, 11 predicted proteins | sample 1576481 | NCBI WGS metagenome assembly OGYG01 (sample SAMEA3541497, study PRJEB24748) | human gut metagenome | biome: human gut; feature: human-associated habitat; material: faeces | place: China | collected 2012 | reverse complement strand
CAACCTTATGTGCGGAAACGCCGGCTCGCTGCTCAAGACGCTCGAGAAGAACGGCCACTTGTGCCTCGCCGATTGCAGAAACAATGGTCTGGCCAGTGTCCTCGTCGCGCTCAACCTTAAGGGTTGGATCGGCGTCGGCGGCCTTCTCCAGGAATGCAAAGAGCTTGCCCTCGGTACCGCGCTCATCAGGCTCAATAGCCGTGCGATACAAGGAGTTAGGGAACCTAAATGCGGCAGCCTCAACCTTGCCGGTAACGGAAAGCGTGTCGCCCGTCATGGCCTCAAGCTTAGGAACTACCACAATATCGCCAGCTGCGGCGGTGTTGACGTCGGCCGTCTCTTTGCCGCACATACGATACAGGTGAGAAAGGCGCTCAGGCTTGCGCGTGCGAGCGTTAATAAGCTCAGTACCTGCAGAAACGGTACCCGCAAGTACCTTTACAAACGTAAGCTTGCCGTTCTGTGGATCCTGTAGTGACTTGAAGGCAAACGCAACAGGACGCTCATCATCAGGTGAAATATCAAGTTGCTCGCCATTGACTAGTGGAATGCGGCCAAAATCGGACATAGTTGGGAACCAGCCGTCAACAGCGTCAAGCAGGGAGATGACGCCTTCTTCACGGACACAAGAGCCGGAGAAAACAGGAACAAAAATACGCTCCATAAGAGCTTTGCCCAGCAGACCCTCAAGCTCTTCCTGCGTAATCTCTCCGCCCTCAAGGTAGCGCATCATCAGCTCATCGTCGGCTTCAACAACCAGCTCGGTCAGAGCGGCACGAGCAGCCTGCGCCGCTGCTTGGAACTCGGCAGGAATATCGGTGACCTCGGGCTTTCCATCTACCAGCTTACGAGCCTTCTGATGGACAACATCGATGATGCCAGAGAATGCCTCTCCGGAGCCCATTGGGATGGTCACCGCTCCAAGTGAGGAGCCAAATCGATCTTGAAGCATGGCCATTGCGGTCTCATAGTCTGCATCAGGACGGTCCAAGCGGTTGATGAACAGCGCACGGGACAGAGAAAGATCCTCGGCAGCAAACCAAAGCCTGGTGGTAATAGTGCCAGGTCCACTAGCTGCATCAACGACAAACAGCGCCGTCTCAACAGCGCTCATTGCCGCATAGGCGTCGCCAACAAAGTCAGGATAGCACGGTGCGTCAAGTACGTTAATGCGTGTATTTTCCCAGGTAATTGGTGCAATAGTGGTAGAGATAGAGAATCCGCGCTCTGACTCTTGTGAATCGTAATCAAGCGTGGGCTTTGTGCCTGCGTGGCCGCCTAAACGAGTGGTTGCACCCGTCAGATGCAGCATTGCCTCGGCAAGCATGGTTTTGCCCACGCCACCTTGGCCCACCAGGACCACATTCTTTACCTTAGATACATTCTTTTCGGCCATGATGCCTCCTCTGACTGCGGCAAGCAGCCGAGAAGGTCAGCCGATAGGTCACGCCCGAGTCTAGCGCGATATGCTTCGGCCCTTCCTGCTACTTACCGAACAAGAAAACCTCTAGCCCCCCTACCGTACCGCAAAGCACAAAAAGAGACACCCACCATTCGATAAACGACATACGGTGGGTGCCTCAAAGTTTCTTCTCGTCAGAAGAATTTGAACTGTTACTGCAGGTAAATGCCATAGAATTTCACAGCACAACCCGCGTGCATCACAAAAGTTAAATTCTGACTCCTCGGTGAACGGTGTTGTTAAAGATAAGGAAGCCGATAATTGCGTTCACCAGTGACAGCGTGACAAAGATAATGTTTGGCAGAGTTTCGTTAATCACGCCTGTTGACGAGCTAAACGATTCGATAACTGGAACAATCATCATCATGAACGTGCCGCCAATGACAAACATGGAGCCTAACGTGCCCGCAAGAGAAGACACCGTGACCGAAAGACTCCTCTTGGTAATATCAACAACAGAAGTCCAGTCAAAGTTTGGTCGGCGGATATCAATGGCCAGGCCAACGTTAGACACAAGGAACACAATGCAGAGTGGCAGAATGACGTTTCTCAGGGCCGTTTCAATGGTGATGTGACCAGGAATCAGGAAGAAAATCTGGGTCAACACGCTGAAGATGAGCACGTAGATCATGTTAACAGCAATTTTTGCGCCAAAAATCTGCTTTGGGGATACAGGCATGGTTGCCATCAACCAGTTTGAACGGCCTTCCAGCGAGTATGAAATAGCGGCAGAGTTGGCTGCGCAGAACATCGAGGTGCCAAACCAGGTGGTTATCATGCCAAAAATGGTTCTTGCCAAAGGTAGATAGCGCGGAACCTCGGACGCAGGAACAAAATAGGCCACGATAGACGACGTGTTAAAGAACATAGAAATAAAGGCGAGAATAACCATCAGCAAGCAGCCAAAAAGCATGTTTATAAAGACTGCTGGATAACCTGTGATGGTTTGAATCTCTTTTCTGATCAGAGCAACAAATGGCGTCGCGGACTTGGTGGAAATCTGTTTGGTGGTGAACTTCTTCTGAACCTTATCCTCGCTTACCAGCGCATTAATGCGGTCGTTGAAGCGAGAAATGATTGCCACAATTGCCGCGGGCGCTCCAATAGAAACCAGGACAAACAGCAAGAAACTGACAAGGGAGCCAGAATTAAAGAAATCTGCAATCCACAGTGATGGAAGATAAACTACGCCAACTGAACTTGCAACGCTAAAGACGGTGTTCCGGAAGTTATCCACCACACCTGGGACAAACTTGTCTGCATTGAAAGATACCGTAAAGATAAAGAACAGATACGCAACCATAAAGAAAAGGCCAAAAACGCCGCCGATGACCATTCCCAAGTTCTTGAAGTGCAGTTTTGCAGCAAGGGCTGCAACCGCAAAAGCCAAGAGAATTGCAGCAGAAACTGCAAGGTTAGGTCCAAGGAGAAGCGCAAACAAAGCACCAATCAAGCGCGGAAGTGTGACTGCCTCAAAGCTAAAGTAAGCCAAAAAGACTGGCAGCATAATGGTGATAGACCAGATACCCTCTGCAGCATAAAGAGCAGCTACGCGAGAATAAATAATAGTGCTCTTTTTGATTGGCAACGACATGATAAAGTCGTAATCCTTGTACGCAAAAAGCACGCCATTGGCCTTTACAAACGTCAAAATAACACCAGGTAGAGCGCCAACAAGAATTCCTGCCAGAGGAAGCAGCCTTGTGAAGCCGGCAATGGCTAGAGTTGTCGCAATGCCGTAAATGTAAACCATCATGAAGAGCGCGCCAACAACTGCAAAAATACCACCGACAATAGGCAGGGCATTTGCACCAACCTTTTTCTCAAAATTCTTTCGAGCACCTATAACCTGCGTAGTCCAAATCATGGTGATCTGAACCTTAAGCAGCATCCAGAACACTTTGAGATTGGAAGGCAGTTTGAGCTCAGAGCGATCGAGAACAGGAACTTGACCAGCACTTACTTGAGCTGGAATAAAGACATCTCCTGAAAGTTGCAGGTTCTGCTCAGGCACATCGGGGCGCTGAGGAGCCTGTGGAACGTTGTTTGCCATGACTAGTTCTCCTTAGGGAAGGAGGGAGGAACTGGAGCGCCTGGAGGAACTGGTGCACCGGGTACAGTTGGAGCAGCAGGTGCTCCGGGCACGGTTGGAGCCGCAGGTGCCGCTGGGGCTGCAGGTGCTGCTGGTGCTGCTGGAGCTGCAGGCGCTGCTGGAGCTGCTTGTGCTGCAGGTGCAGCGGGTGCTGCAGGCGCAGCGGCTACAGGTGCGCCAGGAATGACTGGCTGAACAGCGGCGCCGTCCTTCGTGGTAGCCATATCCTGAGCAATCTCGGCAGAAACGCCAGGAGCGCCGGCCTCAAGGCCAAGGAAGACTTCCTCAAGAGAAGCATTGCCTCGAATCTCGTCCGTTTTACCTGCGGCAAGAAGCTTGCCTTGACGAATAATTGCAATTTTATTGCAGAGTTTCTCGACAACCTCAAGAACATGTGACGAGAAGAACACGGCAGATCCGCGGTCAGCAAGCTCGTGCAACATCTTCTTCAGCTCGAAGCTTGCTGCTGGATCAAGGCCAACAAATGGCTCGTCCAAAATGATGAGCTTTGGCTCATGGAGCAGGGCGGAAATCAGAACCAGCTTCTGCTTCATACCGTGAGAGTAGCTGCCAATAGCGTTTGCCAGGGAATCAGTGATGCCCAAGCGGTTGGCTAACGTAGTAATGCGCTCGACGCGGTTCTCCGCAGGAACGCCAAAGATGTCACTGACGTAATTGAGGTACTTAATGCCGCTCATGAACTCGTAAATGTCTGGGTTATCTGGGACGTAAGCGATGACCTGCTTTGAGCCAACAGGGTCAACCAGCACATTCTTTGAATCCACAAAAATGACGCCGCCCTCAAATGGCTGAGCACCAACGATGGACTTGATAAGCGTGGTCTTACCTGCGCCATTGTGGCCGATAAAACCGTAGATATCGCCAGGCATAACGTCGAGCGAAAGGTCAGAAACAGCTACCTTGGAGCCATACTTCTTGGTAAAGTGCTGGACGCTCAACACGGGAACAACCTCGCCAGGAGCCGCTGGGGCTGGGGCTGGGGCGGGAGAAGCTGCAGGCGTAGTAGCGGCAGCTGCAGGTGCGGCTAGTGCAGCTGACGCGACGGGTGCTGCTGGTGCAGCGGGAGCTGCGGGCGCTGCAGGTGCAACTGGTGCAGCAGGAGGTACGGGAGCGTTAGGAACAGGTGGCTGTGGGATGTTGTCGGCCATGTTAGTTTCCTTCTTCCAATTTATCTATCTTTTTCACACGAGTGTCTTGAACTTTTGGAGAGCGCTTTGCCCTTCTCAGAGCATCGCGCAAAATCCATTCTACCTGAGCGTTAGTTGAACGCATGTCGTCTTGCGCCCAGCGTTCAACCGCCTCCCAGACTTCTGGAGCTACACGAAGTGGATATTGTTTGCGAGGTGCCATGGGTTTCTCGCCATGCTTTACTGCTGCAAGGAACCGGTGTTAAGCACAGGCTGAGCCTCGGACTCGCCGCAGAGAACAACCATGAGGTTGGAAGCCATGACAGCCTTGCGGTCCTCGTCGAACTCAACAACACCATTCTCGGAAAGCTGAGTGAGAGCCATGTCAACCATGGAAACGGCGCCCTCGACGATCTTTTTACGTGCAGCGATGATTGCCTCTGCCTGCTGGCGGCGGAGCATTGCCTGCGCAATCTCAGGAGCGTAGGACAGGTGCGTGAGGCGAGCGTCGTCAACGGTAATACCAGCGACGGAAAGATTGCGGCTCAGCTCAGACTGAAGTGCCTCGGAGACTTCCTCGATGTTGGAGCGCAGGGTAATTGCAGTGTTGGACTCGGACTCGTCCTCCATGTGGTCGTAGCTGTAGATGCTAGCGACGTGCCTGAGCGCGGTCTCTGCCTGCATAGTAACGTAGCTGTCGTAGTCGTCGACGTCAAAGAGGGCCTTTGCGGTATCGCTCACGCGCCAAACAACAACCTCGGCGATCTCGATTGGGTTACCCATGCGGTCGTTGACCTTGAGGACTTCGCCGTTCAGCGTGCGAGCACGGGTAGAAATGATGGAGGTGTGCACGCTTACACTGGGAGTAACGCCTGCAGCGAGAGAAGAGAGGTCTCCCAGGTTTGTAGAAAGAGTCTTGGCGTAGTAAGGATTTGCCCAACGAAGGCCCTCGTCCTTAACGGTGCCAATATACTTACCAAACAGCACGCAAACCTTTGCTTGACCAGGCTGAAGACTGAATAGTCCGCTCGAAACAAACAAACCTGCAAAGAAAAATACCAGTGCACCAATGATGCTTGGGAACGATGGGTCCAGGCGAGGATTTCTGTCTGCAGCGATAGCGCTGAGTACAAAATTAGCCAAAAACAGGGCTGCAACTGCAAAAAGAACAATGGTAATCAGCAGGAACAGCCAACCACTCTTGGACTTAATGATTTTCTCGGTGCTCATAAGATCTCCTTTGTGACAATGAGCTTTATATTGGCATCATTGTGATATCACTTTGATTACAAGTCAATAGAAATTTTTATTTAAATGTTGTTCAAAAATTGCAGGTAAGGAGGTGGTTTTGTTGACCTCGATGCGCGACATGAGGTGAGCGCTTGGTCGCGCAAGGTTCGTGTGGCACGTGGCGAGAAGTTCGTCTCTTCGAGAAAAGTAACCGATCTGTAAGGCTTGGACTAAGCGCGCCTGATTTCTGCAAAGAATCTGTAACGTTTGCCTGAAAACATCAAAGAATCGGTGGATTCTGCCTGATTTCATCAAAGAATCTGTGTCCCAAACACAGATTCTTTGCACTTTTTAGGCAGACTTTGAAGCGTGCCCGAAATTGCCTTTCCATGGACGCTTGCATGGAGCCTGATTTTCTCGCCATTGTAGACCCATGGGTCACTACCTTGTCTTTTGTTGTTGCACTAGCAATGAGAATTCAAGCTACAAAAGAGCAAAAAAGCAGGGTAAAAACCTTGAAAAGCTTGAGAAAATTCTTGAGAAGCTTGTATGTAGAGAAGAACTTCCAAAATCAGTGTGTGATCACTCTTTAGGAGGAGTGTATCGAGGACATCGCGAATGTCATATTGAACCTGATTGGCTTCTTATTTATCGTATTAAAGAAGATGAGCTTGTGCTTGTCGCTACGCGCTTAGGGAGTCATAGCGAACTGCTTGGGTTGTAAATTTTTGAAACTAACTTCTTGAGAGGCAAAGATGAGTAATTCCGAAAACAAAGCAAAAACACTTGTCATAGGAGATATGCACCTTAAAGAAGATCTCATTTTAAGTCGAGTTGACCAAGCGATAAAGAAACTGGATGTTAATCGCGTTGTGTTTTGCGGGGACTATGTTGATGAGTGGCACTCCAACCGCTCGATTATGTTGGATGCGATTGATGACTTTTTAACATGGATTGACGGTAAAAGAAAGCATGGTCTTGATGTTGATTTTGTCCTAGGAAACCATGACATGCAATATTTACGAGGTATTCCAGGGCCTGGTACGCATACCGATCTCTATAAAGAAGTTTCGGAAGCGCTTACCTATATGAAGATTCAGATGGCATGCGTTGTGGGCAATTATGTAGTAACACACGCGGGCATAACAAGGGAGTGGGCTTATCGCTTTCTTACGTCAGACCAAAGGGAAACTCCTTGTACGCTTTCCGATGCTCTCAATGAAATGTTTCGACGTGGAGACGATAAAGCTCTCGCTGCACTTGACAGTGCAGGGCCAGGTCGTGGTGGAAGCGAAATTGCCAGTCCACTTTGGGCGGATTTATCAGAGCTCTATCAAGATCCGCTTCCTGGTGTCAATCAAATTGTTGGACATACTCCCGTTGAATCCATTGATATATGGGAGATTCCTACCAAAGATGGTGCACGTACAAAATCAAAGTTGATTTTTTGCGATACGTTCAGTCTTACGCCACATTTGATAGCCGTTGGAGATGGCAGCATGCTTCTGGTTGAGGGCACGTCGGCCAGAGTGGTAACTTCAGAAGAGCTGGGCTTGGAGTCGTGGGATATGGCTTCTTGGAACTGGATGAATACCTACGTATTGCCATTTTTGTAGAGCGATTAGGGTGACAATAAAAAGAAGTAATAGGCGAATACGGATCTTGAGGTTCAAGCTCTTGTAGTTCTCCGTCCGTAATGAGTGCAATGTCTTCCACGAGCTTTCTTGTTATGCCTGAATATGAGTAGTACACAATCAAAGGATTCATGTAAGGATTCCTATCGGTCGGCTGGTGTAATGTAGTGCCGACGCATTATATCGCCAAATTATCCTTTCATAGCTACGTGCGAGCACATGGTTTGCATTGATATGCAATGAGGCCAATGACGAAGGCTATACCAATCGCTATACCAAGCGCGAGGTTTGGTCCTATGGCAAGAGCCGGTATTCCCATGAGCATGCCGCAAATGTAAGGCACAAGCCACACAAGCCAAACTCCAATACTGAGACGATGGAAGCGAGCGAGCGTTGTAGGATTTTTCTTGGAATACACAATGGTTGCCCATACTGCGTGTACGATCATAAGGATAATTGCAAGTGCTCCGGTCGTCGCATGTACCGGATTCTGAGAGCCGTTTTGTGCAATAAAAGACATACATGCTGTTCCTGTTGTGTCACACGTAAACCCCAAGTAAAAAAGCACGATATGACTCAGTTTAAGTGTGCCCGACTGGCGTTCGGCAAAAACGCCAATAGTATAAAAAACGAGCGCACCTGTAATCGCTACCGTAGCAAATCCAAGCATAAAGACACTGTCCCATACATATTGCTCTACCTTTTGGTTCAAGCATTTGGTCGTGATTTATGGACGGTATTGATGCTAGTTGCCATAGTGTGAACAACAATACGGTTTGGTTCACGATGCTTTGGTCAGACGCTATTTTAGAGATTATGCCGGCCGGTATCGTAAAGTCCGCGTTCAAGGAGCGTAAACAGTACCGTGCAATCGGCGTTTTTCTCGCGTAAGGAATCCAACATGGCACGCACGGTAAACGTCGTAATAGACGCTACATCTATCTCTGCCGGTAGTGTTTTCCAATCAATATGCTCATCTTGTGTGAGAACTTTTTCAAGTCCTGACTTTGCATGTTCAAGCATGGTATCCATGCGAATTTGGGCGGCGAGAAGATCGGCTTTTGGAAGATCTTTCCAGTCCCTTAACCAGTCTCTCCTAAAGACAGCAACTGCTGCAGAGGCGCAATCCCAAAGTCTCTTGCAATACTCGACGTATGATTCTTCCACGTTGATATGACATATTTCCTGGAAGAGAGTGTGCTCAAAGTAACGTTCAGCGGCCGCAACCATGATGTCGCTCTTTGAAGGAAAGAGTTTGTACAAGTAGCCAACTGAAACATTTGCATTCCGTGCGACTCCTCGTGCGGAAATTGCGGCAAGTCCTTGTTTTGCCCCAATAGAATAGGCGGCTGCAATGATTCTTTCTTTTTGTGCGACACTGTCATCAATCTCTGTGGTTTGGATTGTATTTTGCTTGTGCGCAGCAAGACTATGCTCACTCATAAAACACAGATCCCTCCGCTTTTATAATCGCTGTATACGTATGGCGTACGCACTTTATAACACCGGCTATTATTCCTTGTGAAATTGCTCCAGTATTTTCGAAGTTGGAGATACAACGAGCTTCTTGCCGGCGAATTTCAGGAGGAATAACGGCGTACAGCAATTCCTTCACTGCGGTTAATCCTTCGAAAATCATCAATGTAATGGCTCGAAAAACATAGTTGAGTTAGCTCGAAAATCATAAATGGAAATCCTCGAAAATCATCAATGAAGAGTTGAATTTGTGCTATCATCAGGCATTACAATAGTTCTTACGAGGAAGGGGGTCTTATGAGATATTCAAAGTTTAAGCCGGTAACATACATTCCTCGTATTATTGATTCACAGGTGCAGGTCCTTCTGGATACCTTTGGTGGTATAGAACTTTGTGGTCCTCGTTGGTCGGGGAAATCCTGGACGGCACAGTCATTTGGCGAGAGTGTGACACGTGTGGATGAATCCGAACAGATCTATATGGATGATCCACAGCTTGCTCTTGTTGGTGATGCCCCTCATGTTATTGACGAGTGGCAAGATATACCTGCTATATGGAATATTGTACGTCATAGGATTGATGATAGTGCAAATAAGCCGGGACAGTTTATTTTGACAGGCTCCTCCACTCCTCCCGAGGATGAAAAAAGACATAGTGGAGCAGGACGCATTGCACGGTTGCGTATGCATACTATGAGTCTTGCAGAGACTGGAGATTCTACGGGAGCAGTATCTCTTTTGGGACTCTTTGAAGATTCCTTCCAACCGGCGCAATCTCATATTGATCTCGCCGATTTAGCCAATATTGTATGCCGCGGTGGATGGCCGGCTCTTCAAACAAAAAAATTGGCGGATCCAAGGGCCGTTACCGATGAGTATCTTAATGCACTTTTTGATGTAAGCATGCCTCGCGCGGGGAAAAGTCCACTTCTGTCCCGCCGCATAGCTGCATCTCTTGCACGAAATGTAGCAACGAGTGCAACGCTGGGTACCGTGAGAGATGATATTGCTGCCTTTGACAATATAGCTCCGGTGGATGGGACCATATCCTCATACCTTGAAGAGTTTAGACGCAACTATTTTATTGAGGAGCTCTCGGGCTGGGATGCGCCAATCAGGTCAAAGTCAAGGCTGCGCACGAAACCAAAACGATATTTCTGCGATACGTCTCTCGTGGCCAGTTTATTAGGTGTCGACTCTTCACGCTTACTTAAAGACGGACAGCTTTTTGGTTTATTGATTGAGTCACTCTGCATTCATGATTTGTCCGTTTACGTTTCCGCTTTGCCTAAGTCGTATGGGGGATCTTTACGATATTATGCGGACGCCGATGGGCTTGAGGTTGACGCCATTATTGAATTGACGGATGGTCGATGGGCAGCCATTGAAATCAAGATGGGGGAATCTAAAGTGGAAGATGCGGCTGCGAATCTCATAAGAGTTGCGAGAAAGGTGGCTGCTAATCCTGCAGCAAGAAATCCTAAGCCTAGCTTTATGGCTGTGCTGCTCGGTAAAGGGACGATGGCGCGTAGACGGCGCTCGGATGGGATATATGTTATTCCGATCGATACCTTGGGGGCATAAGAGATTGTGGGGAGGAATATTCGAGTAAAGTGCATTTAAACTCCAACTTCTCCATCTTACGTGTGTCCTTCAACTGATTCTAAATAAAGCTGTCTTATATATAATGAAATTCATGCGACACTTGCTTGACCCTTCTATACGGGATACGAATCGGAGAAGATGTGACACTCTTTGGAAAATCAGTTTCTAAATAACTGTCCGATAAGGGCTTTTCGCTCTTGAATTCTCAAAGCAAGTGCAACGTTTGGTGATGGTAAACTTCCCAAGGGCACTTCCAACCCAGTCGCTTACGTGGCCTCAGATTGAGCTCATTATATACTGCCTCAATCTCTTCATCACTAATTGATGAGAGGTCTGTGCCTTATACTTTCATGATTTTTCCACCAGACCATAATGTCTTCGCGCTCTTCAATGCTAAGATGGCTATAGTGACCCATGGAAATCCTTTCAATGAACGTTGTCGTAAGCGCCATTGTAGACCCATGGGTCACTACCTTGTCTTTTGTTGTTGCACTTGCGATGAGAATTCAAGCCGGAAAAGTGCACCTTGTCTGAGCAATTTGCCGGTTTTTCTCATCATGTCTGAGTAAGTTTACTCAAACATGATGCACTTTTCAGGCTCACAATCATGAACGTAACGCCAAGCCGCACGCAAAAAGCCGCTGATACGTCATGTACCAGCGGCTTTGTTCGTAGAGCTTAGCACGCAGTAAGAGCGCACCTGGCGAGAAACCCGTGCACTCGCGTCACCCCGCGAACCCGTACCCGCGCCTGACGAGAAACCCTATCGTCTAGCTCCAGGGATCGCGCTCAAAGAGAGGCTCGCTCACGGGACGACGATCGGAATACGGGTCGTAACCGTCATCGTCTTCGTTTTCCGCGCGAGCAAACTCCGGGTCAACAACCTGCGCTTTCTTGGAATCTGCGTCCTTGTGCGCCGTGGCCTTGTGCGCCGCTGGCTGCGCGGCGACCTGTGGTTTCGCCGTCGCAGCAGCCGCGACCTGCGGTGTAGCCGTCGCAACGTCCTCGTGTGCCACGGTCTGTAGCTCGGACTTCTCGGCCCTCTTTGTCTCGTCACACATGCGCAGCCTCACTTACTTCTTGCGAGCAACCAAGTTGCCGTTCTCGTCAGTATCAACCAGAACAGTATCGCCCTCATGCAGCTCACCTGCAATAATCAAGTTTGCTACCTGGTCAACAACGCGACGCTGAATCAGTCGCTTCAGAGGACGAGCGCCGTAAACAGGATCCAGGCCGTCAAGAGCCAGCGACTGCTTTGCAGCCTCGGAAAGCTCCAGCGTCATGCGCTCGCTCGCAAGTCTGCTACGAACATCCTTGAGCTGAATGTCCACGATGCGCTCGATGTCCTCAAGACCCAGAGGCTGGAAGACAACCACGTCGTCGATACGGTTCAAGAACTCAGGGCGGAAGGAGCTACGCAGTGCCTCCATGACCTGCTTCCTGGACTCTTCGGTAAGGCCCTCTTCACCAGCACCAGCAATGAACTGCGAACCAACGTTACTGGTCATGATAATGATGGTGTTCTTGAAGCTCACTACCCTACCTTGACCGTCCGTCAGACGACCGTCGTCCAGAACCTGTAGCAAGATGTTGAAGACGTCAGGATGAGCCTTCTCCATCTCGTCCAGCAAGATGACGGAGTATGGATGCCTGCGAACTGCCTCGGTGAGCTGGCCACCCTCGTCATAGCCCACGTATCCTGGAGGTGCGCCAATGAGTCGCTGGACCGAGAACTTCTCCATGTACTCAGACATATCAATGCGGACCAGCGAGCGCTCGTCGTCAAACAGCAGTTCTGCCAGCGCCTTTGCCAGCTCAGTCTTACCTACGCCGGTTGGGCCCAGGAAGAAGAAGCTGCCCAGAGGCTTGTTTGGATCTGCCAGGCCTGCGCGAGAACGACGGACTGCTGCAGCAACTGCGGAAACAGCGTCGTCCTGACCAATAACACGCAGGTGAAGCTGGTCCTCAAGGTTCTTGAGCTTGTCCATCTCGCCCTGCATCATCTTGGACACAGGTACGCCGGTCCACGAAGAAACTACCTCGGCAATCTCGTCCGTAGTGACCTCTTCCTTGAGGATTCCGCCGTCTTCCTGCTTGGCGAGAAGGGCTTTTTCTGCCTCATCATATTTGCGCTCAAGCTCTGGAATAGTGCTGTAACGAAGCTCAGATGCCTGCGCCAAATCTCCCTCGCGGGTCACGCGCTCCATCTGCGTCTTTGCGTCCTCAATCTGGGATTTCAAGTCCTGTACCAGGTCAATTGCGCCACGCTCGTTCTGCCAGTTGGCCTTCATGCCATCCAGCTTCTCCTGAGTTGTAGCAATCTCTGCGCGAAGGTTCTCCAGGCGCTCCTTAGAAGCAGCGTCTTCCTCCTTCATCAGGGCCTGCTCCTCGATCTGCATCTGAGTGAGCTGACGATCAACCGCATCAATCTCTGCTGGCATGGAATCAAGCTCCATGCGAAGTCTTGAAGCCGCCTCATCTACCAGGTCAATTGCCTTATCCGGCAAGAATCGGTCAGAAATGTAGCGGTTAGAGAGG
>OGYG01001665.1_pt1 | contig 13249 bp, 9 predicted proteins | sample 1576481 | NCBI WGS metagenome assembly OGYG01 (sample SAMEA3541497, study PRJEB24748) | human gut metagenome | biome: human gut; feature: human-associated habitat; material: faeces | place: China | collected 2012 | reverse complement strand
TAATTTGTCATAAACGCCCTTTAATTTTGACAGTCCACAAATTCCAAGCTGCTGCTGCAACGTCCGACAGGCATTCTCATAAACTTCCAGGGCGGAACCAATTTTATTTTTTCCTGCCAATGCTCTGATCAGATAACAATATAACTCTTCATCAAGACTTTCCCATTGAAGTGCCTGACTGCAAAGCTGTTCTAACTCTTCAAATTTTTCTGTGCTGACATAATATTCGCACAGATACCGGACGCAGTTTAAATACAAAGAGTGATAATAAGTATTCAGCGTCATCACCCAGTGCATATCTGCAACTTTTGTCATGAAATCACCCTGATAGAGTGCAAGCGCCGCTTTTAATTTCCGGATTGCCTCCCCCTCTGAAATAGTTTTCTGCTTTGCAGATTCAAACATTTGTTCGAACTGTTCTGCATCCACCGCCACCTCCTGTCTGGGATTCCATCGGTAGGAACCATGATCGGTCAGGATAAAATCCTCATCTCCAAAGTTTTTCTTCAGAAAGACTCTCAGACGATACATCAGATTTTTCAATGCACCTGCCGGATTTCCCGTTTCTTCCTCCTGCCACAGTGCATCTGCCATGTCATAAAAAGTCAGTGTCTGATTTCTGTGAATAATCAGATAAGCCAGCAGATTTATCATTTTGGGAGACCGTATCTCTTCCTCATTCACAATATGTTCTTCATCCCTGATCTGAAATTTTCCCAGAGTCCGAATCGTCAGCATGCAGTTCTCCTCCTCTTTTCCAGCTCTGACTGCCAGATTTTTCCTGTAAGTCTAACATGCATGCATTGCCATAAAAGTCGAATACCGTACCTAAAAATCCTGCTTACTTCGACCTTTTTCTATTTTTATATACAAGGAAAGCAATCAGTCCCGCAATAAAAACTGCTGCAATACCGCCGATCACCGGCACAGCCACCGGTACAGATGCTGCATCGATCTCCTGTGCTGCAAGGTCGGCATCTTTCCCGTCCACATCGCCGGAAACGGTGCTCTCATCCTCTGCTGTGTTTGCCAACGGTGTCTCGCTCTCTTCGATGGCGACAACTCCATCATTCCCATCTCCATCCACCAACGGTGTCTGCTCCTCCGGAATTTCAACATTGCTATCGTCTACGGTCTGGTCTTCATTATCATCTGCCGGAGCATTTACCGCATTGTCCGCTGCATTATTTGCTGTATTGCCTACCGGCGCATTCACTGCATTTGACGCATTATTTACTACATTTGCAGTAACACCGGACGGCTGGGCAGCTCCGGGAATGATGACCGTCTCCTCGACCTCACTTACGACTGTCTCTGTCCGTGTTGTACCCGGAACCACGTTTGTCACCGTGCTGGTGATCGTCTCCACAGCCCCGGTGTAGCGGTATTCAAACGTTGCCGTGTTCTCTTTCCCTTTTTCCAGTTTTATAATTTTACTGCTCTCCGTCGGTGTATAATCCGAAACGGTCACCGGAGTGACCATAATGGTTTCTTCGGCATTTCCATAGATGATCTGTGGAGTTGCAATCTGTTCCTTCGTCTGACTGTCTATGAAATTCACCATATAGGAAACCGGATCGATCAAACGCTTATAATCCAAAACGTACTCTGTATTCCGTTCCACCGCAGTTCCCACAACGCCGGAAAACGCTTTCAACCCATATGCTGCCTCTTTTTCATAGTGCAGGCAGTTAGAAAACCATGATGTCAGCCCTGCATCACTTTCCCAGCCAGGCACTGTAAAAGCAAGTGTATCTCCCTTTGCAACTTTTACTTTAATATAATTTTTTGTCACTTCCATTCCATCGGAAACAGTGATCTTATCTGTATCAAAACTTGCAACATTTCCCGCACGGAATGTCACTGTATACATTCTTTTTTCCACCGCTTCTTTTTCTTCCGAAGCTTTCACTGTTGTCATCGGAAGCACGAACGCCATGAAGATAACAACCGTAAGAAAGCCTGTAATTATTTTTTTTACTGTTTTCATGACTCACGCTCCACCTTTCTTTTTTTCACCGCAATCCCGACAATCACAATACCTGTCACCAGAATTCCTGCAGATACCGTCACTGTCAGAGGATCTCCTGTCCTGACACCATTTGCCAGTGGAACAAGCTGTTCTGTGACAGTCTTTGGAATCACTTTCTTTACAACCTTTGTCACCACATTGTCTTTTCCGTGCTCCGTCACATAATTTGTGATTACAACCGGCTTTCTGTCGTCTGCATAGTACGCCCGGAATTCAAATTCCATCGCACCTGCTGCACGCGAATAATCAATTCCATCTGCGCTGTCCATGCCCTCGCCGTCTAAGGTCAATGTCACATAGACATCCGCCGACTCCCCCGGATTCAGCGCTGTCATATAACGATACTCATTCAGTTCTGTAATTTCTGCTAAACCTTCGGCACTTGCCACATTTTCCGCATATCCACCGGCATCTGCATCCAGCAAAGATATCCTTCCGGTATCATTGCCGATCTCCACCTGAAACTCATATGCTCCGCCAGACGCTTTTCCTGCTTCTTCCAAAGCATCCGTTGTCTTCTGCGAAATAAAAAAAGATGCCTTATGACTGTTTTGATTCTCGATTTTAATGACAACGGTCCTGCTGTCTCCGGGTGCCATGCCATCAAAAGCACCGGCAAGTTCTGTCTTATCTTTTGTATACACAAGCTGATTTTCCTCTGTCAGCTGCACAGTCTGAATTTCCGCCGCACTGACCACCGATGAAAATCCACAAGTCCAAATAAGCAACAGAACGGCTGCCATGTTTTTTATTTTCATATGCTCCAATCTCCTTCAACCGTTATCTTGTTTCTGAAACAGACAAAATCGTTCCATTTTCATCAAATTCCGGGAACACTCCAAGCTCTGCTGCAATCGCATCTTCTGCGTTATTCGCCTGAACCGCCGTAACTTCGTATTCTAACGTATAGACGGCATCTGCAAATTCATTTCCCATAGATTCTTTAAAATGGATTCCGTCCATAAAATTTGTTGTTGTCTGCTTTGGTGCCAGCGGCTTTGTGTAGTACATCACTGTCTGCTCATCATCCGCATACTGGATGATCCAGTCCTGATTCTGCACATAAATATCATCCGCCTCCCCTGCACCCACAAGTCCGCCGCTTTTTGTATCCCATGCATGATAAATGACTACTTTTACATACACATCATAACCATCCGGGATATCGTTTTGTACTGCCTTCGGCATGATGATCGTTTCCCCCGGCACGATCGTAACCGGTTCTTTTTCCCCACCGTCTGCCAGTGCCACAGGTTGATCCCCGATCACCGTGACTCCCACACTCTTAATGGAAATATTTGCCACTGCCTTTTCACTTTTTGTATTCAGAGCTGCAAGCGTTCCACCAACCATCGTTGTCAGGATCAATACTGCAGCGATTCCCATAAGCATGTATTTTTTCTTCACTCTCCATCTCCTCCGCTCATCCATTGAATTTTTTATAAATCCTTGTGTTATTATAGGTATCCCCGGTCACACAATGGTCACACGAATATTTTATGCAGCAGACCGCACGAAAAATACACTTTGTCTCTTCAATTACGCAAAAATACCTCCCGGCAGATTCGGGGTTGTTACCCGTATCTGCTCAGGAGGTATCCTGTCATTTCAAAAATATTAATTTTTCTTCACACTTTAAGCAATCATTTTACATCCACTATCTCACATAGATATTGGAAAGATTGTCCAAAATCTCTCCTGCAACATCCGGTTTATTCATCGTGTAAATATGCACATGATTGACACCGTTGGCGATCAGATCAATGATCTGCTCTGTTGCATATGCAATTCCCGCCTGACGCATTGCTGCCGGGTTGTCTCCAAACCTGTCTACGATCGCAAGAAATCTCGGTGGAACCATATTGCCGGACAAAGATGTGATACGTTTGATCTGGCTTGCGTTTGTGACAGGCATAATACCTGCTACAATTGGAACATCTATTCCTTTTTTTAATGCCTTGTACATAAAATTGTATAAAATGTTATTGTCAAAAAACATCTGTGTGGTGAGGAACTCGCATCCTGCGTCCACCTTCTCTTTCAAATGGTCGAGATCTTCAAAAATCGTTGCTGCTTCCGGGTGTCCTTCCGGGTAGCATGCACCACCGATACAGAAATCCCCCTGTGCTTTAATATCTGCGATCAGTTCACTTGCGTGCTTGTACTGATCCGGCAGCGGAAAATCTGCATTTGCAGGAATATCGCCACGGAGTGCAAGGATATTCTCGATATTTGCTGCCTTTAATTCCTCAATGACAGATGCCACTTTTTCTTTGGTGGAAGAGGCACAGGTCAGATGTGCCAACGCCGGAATGTTATTGTTACGCACTTCCTCTGCAAGCTTTACCGTATAATCAGATGTTCCACCTGTTGCGCCGTAAGTGACACTCATATATGCCGGCTTTAATGCCGCCATCTCTTTTACGATATTTTTATAATTTTCCAACTGCGCACCCTGTTTTGGTGGAAAAAGTTCGCAGGAAATCGTCACTTCATCTTTGTTTAATAATTCTGTTAATCTCATCTTTTTGTTCCTCAATCTTCTTTCTTATATCTTAAAAACTTCTCAGTTTATCCGTTCCATCATCCACCGTATTCTCGATTTTTCGTATCTCTACAAAATAGGAATAGTTATCGTTTACTTTTACTTCGCAGCGGTCACCTATTTTGTGTCCCAACAATGCTTTTCCGAGAGGCGATTCGTTACTGATCAGATTTTTCAGGGAATTGCCGCGGATGGTTGTGACAATTTTATAGGTTTCTTCCTCGTCATCATCCTCAAAATAGACGGTAACGGTATTGTTCATTCCGACTTCATCATCCGCAGAATCCGTGGAAATAATCTTTGCTGTTCTGATCATTTTCTCCAGATAACGGATACGGCTCTCATTCTGATTTTTGTCTTTTTTTGCTGCATGGTATTCAAAATTTTCACTGAGGTCGCCATGTGCACGTGCCTCTTTGACTGCTTCCAGCGCATTTTTTCTCACAACCAGCTTTCGATACTCAATCTCTTCTTCCATTTTTTTTATGTCCTGTTCGGTCAACTCGTCATACATGAATCCCAACCTCCATTTTCCATCTCTATCGGTACTGACCCTGTACCATTCTCATTATGATCTGTAGCTCTGTCTCTTATGAAAACACCTGTTCTAATGCGATTTTCTCCGGCAGACAGCGTCCGATCACACTCCCTTTCCGGCAGACAGACAGCCAGACATCCCGTTCGACATTCCATGTTTTCAGATAATATTCTCCCACCTGTTCTTCCATCGTGGAAAAAGAATCCAAAGACATTGCGATCCCTGTTCCAACCGCCTTGATGTAGGCTTCCTTCCTCGTCCATATTCCGGTAAAAGCCTCATCCGTCCAACATTTTTCCAGATATTTTCTCTCATCTTCTGCAAAAAAACGCTGTGCGATCTTCTGTTTTCCGGTGCGTATCAGCTCCACATCCACACCTATATTCTCTGTGCCAAAAGCTGCTGCCACATACGTGCCCGAATGGCTGAGGTTAAACATAAGCGGAAGCCGTTCTCCCTGCCCTGTCCCAAGATACGGCTTCCCATTTTTACCATAAACGAATCTTATCTGTTGCAAAGACCGTGTTTGTCCGGTCTGCTCCATCTCTGCTGCAGCAGGCGATCCCACAGGTATTGTCTGCGTGTAACCATACTGCCGCAGACCGTATTCCAATAACAGACCTGCCCCAAAGGCACGAAGCCTGTCATCTTCATTTTTACATTGTTTTATTTTCTGTTGTCTGGCGCAGCACAAAAACTCCCACAGCTGTGGTTGATCTGATCTGTCCCGTAAGGCACTGATATCTGAATAAAACACGCGCAGTTTTTTTTGATTATCCACTACTTCTGATGCTCCTGCAGAACTTCTTTTTTTCGCCTTGTGGAATCCCAGACATTCTGCACACGTCTGGTCACGATTTCCGGAATAAACGGTTTTACAATATAATCGCTTGCTCCTAATTCCATCGTCAACACCTGTTGTTCTGTTGTATCATCCGCCGTGATGATCACCACCGGAATATTTAAGATTCTTGGATCATTCTTCCTTTCCTGCATAAAAGTCTGTCCATTCATGCCAGGCATCATCAGATCTAACAGGATCATATCCACTTTATAATTCTGTTCCTCTAAAATACGAAGTGCCTCTTCCCCATCTCCTGCCTGCAGGATACGGTAATCTGTTTCAAAAATACTCTCCAGCGATGCCCGGTTAATCTCCATATCATCCACGACAAGCATGGTTTTCTCGTTTACCTCTTCTTCCATCAGTGCAAGACGGTACTTTGCAAGTTCATTGTCCATCTCCCGCTGGACCGTGATATCATCAATGCAGCCAAAAATAATATGGCGTTCCCCTACCCTGTTAATATACTTCAGGCGGAGCTTGATCCAGATTTCCCTGCCAGACTCGAGAAAACGTTTCACTTCACATTCCGCAGTGCTTTGATTTTCCACAACCTGTGCAAAAGTATCCATAAACCTTTCTCTGTCAACATGATCAATGGATCCCTCAATCTCTTTGTGCACACGATCTGTGTCATGATAACCAAACATGTCAAAATAAGCGTCATTTACACGCACCACTTCAATATTTCCGTCGCTGTACTCATAAATTGCGGCTGCCTGCATCATGTTGGAGAAAATCATTTCCATCTGCATATTCGCCGTCCAGATGGCATTTGTATCGTTCGATGTTCTCCTTGTCTCATCATCTTCAAAGTATGGCTGTTCATACAACAGCTTTTCATATTCTTTTACCGGCATTGGTCTTGCAAAATAATATCCCTGCACATATTCGCATCCGATACTGTGCAGAAACGATACCTGCTCTTTGCGCTCCGCACCCTCAGCAACGACCGGCATGTTCAGCCACTTCGCCATGCGGACTACCGATGCCAGAATGTTTTCACTCCTTCCATCATCTCCGGAACCATCCAGAAACTTCATATCAATTTTCAAGACATCAACCGCAATATCTTTTAGTACATTCAGCGAGGAATAACCGCTTCCAAAATCGTCCATTAAAATAGAAAAACCTTTTTTCTGCAGCTGCTCCATCATCTCTTTGATCGCTTTTGGGTTTCCTGTATATGCACTCTCTGTCAGCTCTAACTGCAGCCATTCCGGTGGAATATGGTATTTTTCTGTCAGTCCACAGATCACATCCACAATTTTGGGATTATAAAGACTTACACGCGAAATATTGACGGAAACCGGAAATATTTTTCTTCCCTCATCTCTCCATCCCGCAAGCAACTGGCATGTCTTTTCCCAGACATACTGATCCAGCTTCAGGATAAAACCGTTCCTCTCAAATACCGGGATAAATTCTCCCGGCGATATCATCCTGCCATCTGCTGTGATCCATCGCACCAAAACTTCTGCTCCTGCAATGGAATTTCGCTGAAGTTCATATTTGGGCTGCAAATACAGCACAAACTCTTCGTTCTTCAGCGCATTCTTCATATTGTTGATGATGCGCTGCTCCTTGATAATCTCCTCACTCATCTCTTTTGTGTAAAAGAAATAGTTCTGGATATAATTTCCCTTACAGTTTTTGGATGCAAGATTGGCTTTGTCATACATTTCGTTGATGGAAAGATCACGGTTTTTCACAAGATATATCCCAAAGAAAGGCGTGATATCAAAATCCAGAGGATATTTTTCCATCTGATTCGTGAATTTCTTCACAAAGTCTGTGATCTCTTTCTCATTTTCATAAGAAAAGCATACCGCAAAAATATCTGCCTCAATTCTTCCATAAGTAATATAACGATATTCTTTTTCCACATTCTGCAGATAATCTGCCATATACTTTAATAAATTATCACCCTCATCCATTCCAAAAAAGGAATTGATCAGCTGGAATTTTTCAATATCGATCCTGATGAACACAAAATCTTCCGTACCGAAAATATTCAGCATATTTCTCGTATTATAAAAGAACTTTGATTTGTTCAAAATGCCGGTAAGCACATCATACTCCGCACGGTACTTTAATTCATCATCCACTCTCATCTGACTGCGCTCGATCACATTCTTTACACGAAAACGCACGATCATCGGATCATAAGGTTTCCGCATAAAATCCCATGCTCCGTATTCCAGACACTTGCACTCGATCTCATCATTGATGCCTCTCAACATCGCGATCACAGGTATATTCTGATATCTTACATCTTTGTGAAAAATTTCTAAGAGTTCCAGTCCGCTCATGTCCGGCATGATCAGGTCAAGAATGATCACAGTTACCGCCTGATACTTCTCCTCTAAAACTGCTAATGCATTCTGTCCATTTTCTGCTTCAAGCACGATATAATTGTCATTTAAAATTTCCCGCAATGCAGTCCTGTTATGTCTTGCATCATCCACAATTAATATTGTATGTTTCCTTGTCATAAGCCCTTGTGCCAGTCCTTCTCCATTTGTTAGTGGTTTCAGCCACCAGTCAAAATCTTTTTTCTTCCGTACATACCATATACTTATATGATAACAGACTTAATTTTTCTTTTCAATACAAGAATTTTTATCTGTCATTCACTTAAAAATCCATGTAAGAGAGATACAGCTCCTCAAAATCATTTTCTTCTGCCAGATTGATGACGTCTGCCATGGTCTGGATTTTTTCAAGTTCTTCTTTTGAAATTCTGCTAAGTAAAACCTCTTTTGTCCCTGCAAGAACTGTATTTCCGGCCGGAATCGTTTTCATCTCCAGTTCTTTCGGGATCAGGCCAATCCCTGCCGCCTTTTTGATATCTATCTTTGTTCCAAATCCACCTGCAAGATAACAGTTGTCCACTTCGTCAAACGCAATACCCGCCTTTTTTACTAAAATATCCACTCCTGCGCGGATCGCCGCTTTTGCCATCTGAAGTTCCCGGATGTCATTCTGTGTGAATTTTACTTTTTCTGCCAGTTCATATCCGGTGTCAAAATAAAGATCCGAATATGTTCCATGTTCATCGATCATCTGATGCTCCCGGAGTTCATACACCAGATCGATCATACCTGTTCCGCAGATTCCGATCGCCTGCTGTTTCTTATTTTCTCCATCTGTTTCACCGATCACCTGAAATCCGGCTTTCCCTGTCTCTTCCATGAAAACATGTGAGATCACTCCCGGAATGCTCGCCATGCCACAGGAAATATTTCCACCTTCAAACGCTGGTCCCGCAGACGTGGACGTCACATACATATGACGGCAATTTCCAAGCACCATCTCCCCATTCGTTCCAATATCCAGCAGCAAATGATATCCTTCGGATCTGTGCATATTCATTTTTGCAATGCCAGCCATGATATCAGCCCCTACAAACGCTGAGATCCCAGGCAAAATCACAACTTTTGTATCCAATTCTTTCATTCCAAGAAAATCCGCAGCACTGCCTTCCATCCATGAAAGGTCAACTGGCAGAAAAGGCGCCACTCCCAGTGTCTCACATGAAAATCCGCGAAGCAGATGACACATCGTTGTGTTTCCTGCAATCACGATCCTTTTTATCTGCTGTTCCGTTATCTTTTCTTTTTGAAGAAGCTCCAGGATCAGTTTCTGAAGATCCTGCCGGATACACCTCTGTATCTCCCACTTTTTTCCACTATTCGATGCAGAAATTCTCGAAAGCACATCCGAGCCATAAGCTCTCTGGTGATTAACGGATACGGCAGTCTGGCAGTCTGCTTCTGTTTCCAGATTCACAAGCAGTGCCGCCAGAGTCGTTGTTCCGATGTCGATGCAGATTCCATAAAGTGCATTTTCTGTTTTCTCTGCCGTTCCTTCTGCTGTATTTTTCAGAATTTCTTCTGTTCTCTGATTCTCCCACTGCGAAAGGACTTCTATCGTTTCTTCCAGTTCCGGAATTTCAACTTTGTATTCTTCCGTTGGATATGACTGGCATGCCAGACGATAGCCTTGCTCCAACTGCTTTTCCGATAAAAACTCTCTATCCTGCTTCGTCGGTTCTGTTGCTCCGCTTTTGTACCGCACAATACATTTTCCGCAGATTCCATTGCCATTGCATGGAGCACTGATGTATTCATTTTTTTCCTGTAACATTTCCAGAAGATTTTTCTGTTGTTTTGATCTGTCTATAATCATTTTTTCCTTTACCCTGAAAAATCAACAAATCAGCACAGCTTCCTCGATGGAAACAGTGCTGATTTTTGTATTTTATAGTTTTTCAACTACGACTTTGCAACGTTTTTTACAGAATGCAATTCCGTATGCAAGAAGATCGTTTCGTCCATCCTCACGGAGTTCTGCGTCATATCTGTGATTCTTAATCTGCTCCATAGCTCGTTCACACGCCTTGTCAAGTTCATTCATGGAATGTGCGTATTTCAGTTCTATCACGATTCCAACATCTGGATTCTTAGGCTTAAGCAAAATATCTGCATATCCATCACCAGATTCTCTATTCGATTTAACCGCCCAGCCCGAATAATTTTTTAAAATACCGATCAGAATACCATGATAAAAAATCTCTTTTTCTTCGTTTCTTGCTTTCGTATCTAAAACGCTGATTGTTTCGCCAAGAAACATTGTAAGTTCCCGCTGGATGTCATCTGTCTTTCCTTCAAGAAAACCCCTGTTGATTTTTTCCGTAGATGCGTGGTCATTCGCAACTACCTGGTCAAACCAGTCACGGATTTGTAAAAGAAAGACTTCCCTGACTTCCTTGTTTGGAATGATCAATCTATACATCCCATTTTCTACATCACCATTTTTTGTGAGATATCCGGTTGTAAAAAGAACACTCCACAAATTATCAATGCTGTTATCAATCTCGTCGTAGGTCAGATCCAAACGGATTCTCTTTTCGACTGCCTCTCCCACAATCAATTGTTCGATTTCATCCTTTGTAGTTTTATCTGCCATGTCGATAAATCGTTTTACAAGATCATTTCCACTACTGTTAATCCAATATGCCTTTGGCTGCGATTTAGCCTCACTTACCAAATCGTCAACATAATTGATTACATCCCATGGGCAATAAATATCTGCATTACCAAAACGATAGCCATCATACCATTCCTTCACTTCTGTGAAATGCTTCTGCAGATTGTAGTCTTCCAGCAATTTTTTTACTTCTTCATTCGTAAAGCCGAATTCTTCATCATATCGAACATCGTCTGCCGAATAAACCTTAAAATTATTCAAGCCAGTAAAGATGCTCTCTTTGGAAACCCGAAGGCATCCTGTTAATACAGCAAACTGTAGAAAATCATTTGTTTTAAGTGCTTCACCGAACAATCCACGAATAAGTGCCACCATTTCTCTATAATAGCCATGCTGAAAGGACTTATCAAGTGGAACATCATACTCGTCGATCAAAACAATCGTTTTCTGACCATAGTGTTGATATAAAAGTTCTGAAATTTTCTTAAGTGAGAATTTCAGCTTCGTTGCAAGAGTAGTTTCCTGTTCCCCTTGAAGTGAAATCAAATCACGATATATATTCTTTTCGTCATTGTCCAGTCTGCTACTGTTCAGCAAGAACTTAAATCGTCTCACCTCGCCAGCAATCAACTCACACAGGGCAGACCGTGCTTCTTCAAATGTTAGTCCATCTACACCTTTGAGAGACAGAAATATAACGGGATACTTTCCCATATATTCCTTACAAAGTTCTTCATTCTGCGAAATATAAAGGCCATCAAATAATGCTGTGTCTGTTCCAATCTCGAAAAAGCTCTTAAGCATACTCATATTTAAGGTTTTTCCAAATCGGCGTGGTCTGGTGAATAAATTCACTTTACTCCAATTTTCAAGAAGCTGCTCTACCAATTTTGTTTTATCCACATAATAAAAGTCTAACTTCCGAATTTCCTGAAAGTTCTCAAAACCGACTGGAAGCTTTTTTAATTCCTGCATATTTTACACGCTCCTCCGAGGCTTTAGTCTTAGGATTGGGTTACATACAGCAAGGTAGACCTGTCCTAGTGTGGTTTAATTTTACCATTTAGTTTGACAAGTATCAAGCCGATAAGTCGTTGCTAAACAAAAATAACACCGATTTTCATATGTTAGTTTCTTTATGAACAAAAGCAAACGAGACATTTAAATGAATATTCAAAGAATCCGAGATTTGAGAGAAGATTCCGATTATACACAGGAATATATTGCAAAGCTTCTGAATGTAAACCAGCGCACTTATTCCAGATATGAAAATGGAGAACATGCAATTCCACTTACAATACTTTCTTTTCTTGCAGACATCCAAAAAACCCATATCAGCGAATCAACGCTGATATGGGTTTTTTTTATACACAACCTTCTCCAAAGAATGAGTTCTCTTATTTATTGCTGATAGCTGCCTGAGCTGCTGCTAAACGAGCGATTGGTACACGGAATGGTGAGCAGGAAACATAGTCTAAACCAATCTTGTGGCAGAATTCTACGGAAGAAGGATCTCCACCGTGCTCTCCACAGATACCAACATGAAGTTTTGGATTTACTGGTTTACCAAGTTTGATTGCCATATCCATTAACTTACCAACACCGTTCTGGTCAAGTTTTGCAAATGGATCGTTCTCGAAGATCTTTGTATCATAGTAAGCATTTAAGAACTTACCAGCATCGTCACGGGAGAATCCAAATGTCATCTGTGTTAAATCGTTTGTACCGAAGCAGAAGAAATCAGCTTCTGTAGCGATCTCATCAGCAGTAAGAGCTGCTCTTGGGATCTCGATCATAGTACCAACTTCGTACTCTAATTTAACGCCTGCTGCTGCGATTTCAGCATCTGCTGTCTCAACAACAACTTTCTTAACATATTTTAACTCTTTTACTTCACATACAAGTGGAATCATGATTTCTGGTTTTACTGTCCAGTCTGAATGTTTCTTCTGTACGTTGATAGCTGCACGGATAACAGCTTTTGTCTGCATCTTAGCAATTTCTGGATAAGTAACTGCAAGACGGCATCCTCTGTGTCCCATCATTGGGTTGAACTCATGTAAAGAAGCGATGATGTTCTTGATTGTCTCAACGGATTTACCCTGAGCTTTTGCAAGTTTCTCGATATCTGCTTCTTCAGTTGGAACGAACTCATGAAGAGGTGGATCAAGGAAACGAATTGTAACTGGGTTACCTTCCAATGCTTCGTAAAGTGCTTCGAAGTCTCCCTGCTGATATGGAAGAATCTTCTCAAGAGCAGCTTCTCTTTCTTCTACTGTATCAGAGCAGATCATCTCA